>Ga0209810_1005152_pt1 | contig 12016 bp, 14 predicted proteins | sample Coa_R1_7_FD_187159 | JGI IMG/M metagenome (GOLD analysis project Ga0209810, IMG submission 187159) | Surface soil microbial communities from Centralia Pennsylvania, which are recovering from an underground coalmine fire - Coalmine... | ecosystem: Environmental > Terrestrial > Soil > Unclassified...
GGTGGGGGGCGTGTTGTTACGGGAAGGACTGCTGTACCTCTCTCGGAACCAGGGTATCCAGAAGGCAGCGACGCGAACTCCGGTCGGACAGAAGCTGGCCCGCCGTTTCGTGGCCGGCGAGACGCTGGATGATGCCCTAACTGCTATCCGATCCGTCAATGCAGAGGGCATGACCGCGACACTCGACGAACTGGGCGAGAACGTGAGATCGTACCAGGAAGCGGGCCGTACCGCCGATTCGTACTGCCGCGCTCTGTCGACCATGGCCGGCGAGCAGCTGGACTCGAATCTCTCCATAAAGCTCACTCAGCTTGGCCTTGACCTGGGTCCAGACATTGCCCGCACGCTGGCCGCAAAGGTGGTCTCCACAGCCCAATCCTGCTCGAATTTCGTCCGCGTGGACATGGAGGGCTCGCCCTACACGGCGATTACGCTGGACATCGTAAGAGAGATCTTCGCCTCGACGCCGTGTGTGGGCGCCGTCATCCAGTCGTACCTTTACCGAAGTCAGGACGACGTACGTGACCTCAACCGGCTGGGAATGCGCGTTCGTCTGGTCAAGGGTGCGTATCTCGAGCCGGCTACAGTCGCGTTTCCCCAGAAGACCGAGGTGGACGACAACTACAGACATCTAGCCGAGATGTTGCTTGCCGAGGGCGTCTACCCGGCGTTCGCGACCCACGACGAAGCCATGATCTCGTTTATTCGGACCCGAGCCGCAGCCATGGGCCGATCAAACGAGGAGTGGGAGTTTCAGATGCTCTACGGCGTTCGGCGCGACCTCCAGCGCTCCCTGGTTCGAGAAGGCTACCGCCTGCGGGTGTACATCCCGTTTGGAAGCCATTGGTACCCATACCTGATGCGGCGCCTGGCCGAGAGGCCGGGCAACCTGTTGTTTTTCCTGGGCAACGTCGCCCGAGAGGCGCGGAGCACGCCGCCGTCCGGCTAACCAGTGTAGTCGGAAGCTTAACGCAGGGCCAAGAGGAAGACGGCCGTCCACACGCCCACGAAGGCCACAAAGAGGGCGATGCCATGGAGGGCGCCTTCCCACCGCTCCAGCTTTATTGACTGAGGTGAATAAGCGGCGAGGCGAGACTGACAGCGAGCTGGATACATCGGCGGAGCGAAGCGCATAAAACCTCCGATAACGAACAGATGTACTAGGGCACCTGTTCTAATATCACTCATGTTCGAGTGCTGTGTCAACTCGGTAATGTGATGACGGCGCTTCGCGTGAAAGTCGACTCGTCAAGAGATGTCCAATGCCGATTTATGGCCAAAATTGGCGAAGATTGGGCGCAAACTGGTAGAATGGACTGCGACAACGGTAGTATACGCGCGACACCAGGAGATGCTGTGTGCAACTGTCGGCTTCATCACCAGCTGGGTTCATGGTGGGAGAGGAATAGGTAGATGCAATCGACCGTCCAGAGCTATGGGGCCAAGGACATTCAGGTCCTGGAGGGATTGGAAGGTGTTCGCCGCCGCCCGGGGATGTACATCGGTGGGACGGACGAGAAGGGTCTCCATCAGCTGATTCAGGAAGTGGTCGACAATAGCGTCGACGAGGCCATGGCAGGGGCTTGCGATGAGATCGTGGTCACCCTCTGCGCGGACGGCACGGTGCGCGTCGCGGATAACGGTCGGGGCATTCCGGTTGAGCGACACAAGGTTGGCAAGTCAACCCTGGAAGTCGTCATGACGCGGCTGCACGCCGGCGGCAAGTTCGACAAGCGGGGGTACAAAGTTTCCGGAGGTCTGCACGGAGTCGGCGTTTCAGCCGTGTGCGCGCTATCGAGCTGGATGCGTGTGGATGTCCGTCGGGGAGGCAAGCTGTACCGTCAGGAGTACTCCGAAGGCAAGCCGATCACGGCTGTTGAGCCGATTGGACCGGCGGAGGGCACGGGCACCGAAACCACCTGGAAGGCCGACGAGAAGATTTTCGGAACGGAGTACGTCTACAACTTCGATCAGCTGTCTCAGCGGATGCGAGAGATGGCGTTTCTCAATCGCGGGCTCAAGCTCACGCTGATCGAAGAGGCCGGTGCCGACGGCATACCCCGTCAGATCAGCTTCTACTTCGAAGGCGGCATCAATTCCTTCGTGCGCCATCTCAACAAGAACAAGGCCTCGATCACGGCCAAGCCGATCTACATGCAGCGCGAGTTCGTGCACAACGACGAGTTCTCGGAGATTGAGATCTCGATGCAGTACACGGATGAGTTCACCGAGAGCGTGCTGTGTTTTGCCAACGCTATTTACAACCCTGATGGGGGTACGCATCTCACCGGATTCCGGACCGCACTGACGCGAACGCTCAACGACTATGCGCGGAAAGCGGGACTGCTTAAGGAGCAGGATCCCAACCTTACGGGCGAGGATGTCCGCGAGGGCCTGACCGCCGTGATCGCAGTGAAGCTGCAGGAGCCGCAGTTCGAGGCACAGACGAAGGTCAAGCTATCGAATCCGGAGATTAGAACGCAGACCGAGCTAACGGTGGGTGAGCAGCTTGGGCAGTATCTGGAGGAGAATCCGTCTGATGCCCGCCGCATCATTGAGAAGTGTGTCACCGCGGCTCGGGCTAGGGAGGCGGCCCGCAAGGCGCGCGACCTCGTCATCCGCAAGTCCGCTATGGAGGGAATGGCCCTTCCCGGTAAGCTCGCCGATTGTCAGGAGCGAGACCCTGAGAAGAGCGAGATCTATCTCGTCGAGGGCGACTCGGCCGGTGGAACCGCGAAGCAGGGCCGCGACCGGCAGTTCCAAGCTATCCTTCCCCTGCGAGGCAAGATCCTCAATGTCGAGAAGGCCAGGCTGGACAAGATTCTGTCCTATGAGCAGATCAAATTCCTGGTCACCGCTTTGGGAACGAGCATCGGCGAGATGTTCGACCTGACCAAGCTGCGCTACCGCCGCGTCATCATCATGACCGACGCCGACGTCGACGGCGCCCACATCCGCACCCTACTGCTCACGTTCTTCTTCCGTCACATGAGGGAGATCATTGATTCCGGCTGCCTCTACATCGCTCAACCGCCGCTGTACAAGATCAGCGCGGGCCGGGAGAGGGCCTACGCCTACAGTGACGCCGAGCGTGACGAGACGCTGAAGCGGCGCATGAAGGGGAAGAACGTCCACATACAGCGCTACAAGGGGCTGGGCGAGATGAACGCCGACCTCCTCTGGGAGACGACAATGGATCCCGCTAACCGCGTGCTTCTTCGCGTGGACGTCAGTGACGCCCTGGTTGCGTCCGACACCTTCGACATTCTCATGGGTAAGAACGTCGACCCTCGACGGAAGTTCATAGAGACCCACGCCAAGGACGTGAAGAACCTCGACGTCTGAAGCCTAGATGTTCAACGTACGATGTTTCGACGTGAATTTCTACACGTTTTGCTCTGGCAGTACAACTCCACCATACCGGTCCAGAAGCCATTGGGGTCGATCATATACCGACTCGAGTCAGTGGGTGACTTCGTAGGCCGAGACTAGAGACGTCCGAGGACCCGGCGGTCTAGCGTCCCTCCGGGACGATCAGGAGGCGGTGTATGCTGTCTACTCCGCTTCCCTTGAACATTGAACGAACACGCCTCTAGGCCGTCGGTTCGAGCGGTCGAGACATCTTGATCACTGCCTCGCCCTCCAGGACGACACCCCGGGCCGTCGTGGCCTGAGTCACCAGACGCACCGTCCGCTTGGCAGTGTTGATTTCTGCGACCTCGACGCTGGCGGTGACCTCCTCTCCCACAAAGACCGGTGCCGTGAACTTCAACATCTGTCCGAGGTAGATGCTGCCTGGGCCGGGCAGCTTTGTTCCCAAGAGATACGAGAACAGGCTGGCCGTCAGCAGGCCGTGCACAATCGGCCGGCCAAAGGCCGTGTGACGGGCGAACTCGGGACTGACGTGTAGCGGGTTGTCGTCGCCGGTCACTGCCGCGAAGGCATCCAGGTCCTCCGGCGTGAACAGCCGTCGAACGGATACCTTCTGGCCTACGCTCAGATAGCCGCCGATCATCGTTCCGGTACACCAACCCCACAGCCGCGACGCGACTCTTTCTACACTAGTACGCGGGCTCGCACTCGTTGATCGTAGCGTGACTCGTGCAGGCTCGCCCGTGGACGTGGACTTGAGCGCGAAAGCCGTTTTGATCAGCTGGCATCGTTTCGAAATGGTACCTGATGTCTCAAGGGCCGGTTCCTGGAATATGGAGCCGAGGCAGGAGTTTCTCCAACCGCAACAGCAAACCCCCTAGCGCTGACCGGCGTACAATGGCTTTGAGGCCTCCCTGGAGGCTCATTTTTATTTGTGAGATCATCTGAGACATGGCAGCACAGCAACCAATCCTCGTGACCGAGGACGAGAAGAAAAAGATCGACGCCGAGCTGAACGAGCTGGTGAAGGTTCGGCGCCCTGAAATCGCGCAGAAGATCGGGCAGGCCGCCGCCGACGGAGACCTTTCCGAGAATGGCGCCTATCATCACGCGAAGGAGCAGCAGGGCCATATCGAGGGCCGGATCGCCGAGCTGGAGTTCCTCAGTCGAAACGTGGTGGTGGTCGAGCCTGAGCGGGCCGGCAGCGTCGGGCTGGGCAATACGGTCGAGATCAAGGACGACCGCGGCGGCAGCAAGACCTACCGGATCGTGGGAGTGCATGGCGCCCGGCCATCCGAAGGCCTGATCTCTGTCGAGTCACCCCTGGGCGCGGCACTGCAGGGCCGGAAGAAGGGCGATCGCGTACAGTACAAGACTCCGGCGGGTGAGGAGCGCACGGTTACGATTCTGAGCGTGGAGTGACGGTCCATGGCGCGGCCGGCCTCCTGGCACGTGCACGGGATGCGGCCACGCGAGCCCACGCTCCATATTCGCGATTCCGCGTCGGCGCGGCCGTCCTCGGAGAGCGTGGCGAGGTCATCACCGGATGTAACGTCGAGTCGGCCAGCTATGGACTGAGCTGCTGCGCCGAGCGAACGGCCCTCTTTAGCTGCGTCGACCGCGGCGTCCGACCTGTGCGTCTGGCGGTGAGCTGCCTTGATGCACCCGCGAATGCCCCGCCCACATCCCGCACTCCGTGCGGTGCTTGCCGGCAGGTGATGCTGGATCTGATGGGTCCCGCAGCCGAGGTTGAGATCGACGGCCTGGGTGTCATGACAGTCGATGAGCTCCTGCCTCACGGTTTCGTATTATGATCCCGCCACTCCGGGTCACCGTCTTCGGCTCTGCCCGGGTGTCCCCCGAGTCCTCCGAGTACCGGGATGCACAACGCCTCGGCGCGATGCTCGCGGAGGCCGGTCACACCGTCCTCTCCGGGGGCTATGCCGGAGCTATGGAAGCGGTGAGCAGAGGCGCCCGTGAGGCTGGAGGGCAGGTGGTTGGCGTGACCATGATTCCCTGGGCCGGCCGGCTCACGCCGAATCAATACCTCTCGGAGGAACGGGCCGTCGAGAGCCTGTTCGCTCGCATCGAAGCTTTGATCGAGAGCGACTGCCTGATTGCGCTGCCGGGAGGAGCGGGAACCCTGGGCGAGGTGGCGCTGGCGTGGAATCTCCGGCAGACCGAGCTGATTCCGCGCAAGCCGGTGATTTTGGTGGGGGAGCCGTGGGAGCGGATGGTCGAGGCCTTCCGCTGGAATCTGATCGTCGCCGATCACGACCTGGCCATGCTGCGCCTGGTTCACAGTGTCGAGGACGCGGTGGCCGCGATGGAGGAGTCAGAGGAGATCCTGAGCTCGGGAGCGGCCGGGTAGCCGAGGTACGTTTACGCTCGTTGATCCACGTGTCTAAATGGGCCCCGATTGTGGAGGACGGCAAACGTGATGATCGAGACCACGAGCCAGACGAGTCCGACCACGACCAGCGCGGCCGCACCCGGGAGCCTTGTGCTCAGAGGGATCAAAATCAAAGCGAATGCGAGCAGTCCCAGAGAACCGAAGAACGCGCCGTGGGCGTCGCTTTCGGTGGCCTTCTTCCCCTTCCGTTCCTGAAGGAAGGTCAGCGCCGCCGGCATGATGGTCGGGAAGGCCAGCAACACGCCGGCAGCCCGAGCATTCACGACTACTGAGGTTATCGAGGCGACCACCGAGACGGCGCCGCCGAGCGCAAAGCGAAGCAGCATGGTCCAGGACACCACGTTCTCGGGCGCATGAAAGGAGATCTTCACGGAGCGAACGCCTGGAGCGCGAAATATCCGGCGGCTCCTAGGATGATCCATACGGCGATGGTCATGAGCGAGCCGGACAAGGCGCTGGTCCTCTTGATGGCCGGCTCCGCCGTCAGCACGTATCCCACCATTGCAATGGCGCCCGCCACCATGCCTACCGCCTCACTATGAACGGTCATGGGACCGTGCACTCCATAGGTGATGCCGAGATTCGCCAGGGCAATGGAGGGGGCGGCGGCGAAAATGCCCGCCGCATAGTGCGGCCTGATGGTGTCGCTGATGATGGCGAAGGTGACCACCAGCGTTCCGCCCACCAGGAATTTGGCCGCCAGCTCGATGAGCATGTGAAGCCTTTCCGCATCGAAGCCCGCGAGAAGCCTATTGCAAGTCGAGTGCCGCATGTGACCGCTGTTTCAAGCATTAGCCCACGGTCCACCGGATTCACACTTCGTCTGAGCTGAGGTTGCCGGCGAATGCCGGGAAGGCATTTAGAATTTGCCGTGCTTTCATCGATAGAAGACGTGCAGGCGGCGCTGACGGCCCACCGGTACGTGAGCGATCGTGAGCTGGCCACCTCCCTCTTTCTCTCGCTCCAGCTCGCCAAGCCACTATTGGTCGAGGGCGAGGCCGGAGTCGGAAAGACTGAGATCGCCAAGGTCATGGCGTGCGTCTTGGAGGCGGAGCTGATCCGGCTGCAGGGCTATGAAGGAATCGACGTGACTGCGGCCGTCTACGAGTGGGACTACTCTCGGCAGATCATGGCCATCCGGCTGGCGGAGGCGTCCCCAGGCGGTTCGACACCGGACCTCTTCGGACCGGAGTTCCTCATCAAGCGGCCTCTGCTTCAGGCGTTGGAGGGAGGTGACGCCCGGCCGGTCGTACTTCTCATCGATGAGCTGGACCGAGCAGACGACGAGTTCGACGCCTTTCTGCTGGAGGTGCTTTCAGATTTCCAGGTGACGATTCCCGAGATCGGAACCATCCGGGCGCGGAAGCCGCCATTGGTGATCATCACCTCGAATCGGACCCGGGAGCTGCACGATGCGCTGCGTCGGCGCTGTCTCTATGCCTGGATCGACTATCCTTCGTTCTCCAAGGAGCTGGCGATCCTGGCGCTGAGAGCTCCAGAGGTCATGGAGAGGCTTCGGGAACACGTCGTCTCCTTCGTGCAGGAGCTGCGCTCGCTCGACATCTACAAGGTGCCGGGCATCTCCGAGACCATTGACTGGGCTCGATCGCTCACGGCGCTGGCCCAGCAGGAGCTGGATGTCGAGGCGGTGGAGGCGACCCTCGGAGTGCTGCTCAAGAATCGGGAGGACATGGAGCGAGTGCAGCCTCTGGTGGGTGAGCTGATTGCCCGGAGCGGTCGGGCCAGCTGACCGGACCACTCCTCCACAATGTCGCGCTCTTTGGCCGGCTCCTCCGGAAGGCGGGCGTGCCCGTCTCCACGAGTCGATTGCAGGACTTTTCTCGTGGGCTTCGGTTCGTCGATCTGAGGGATCGAGAGACGGTTCGATTCGTGGCCCGGTCGACGCTGGCCTCCAGCCGTGGCGAGCGCACTATGGTCGACATCGCCTTCGATGCCCTGTGGCTGACTTTGGAGGGAGCTCCTACAGCCGGCGGCTCCGCGGCCTGGGAGGAGAAGTCGGAACAGCACTTGGATCTTCCGGAGTCGATGAAGAGTGAAGGCGGCTCCCGCCCTCCAGAGTCAGCCTCCCGCGTTGGTCTCGATCCAGGTCCAGAGAGGTGCGATGAGAGCGCCGGACGCCCCGTGGGACTGTACAGCGCAGAGGAACGGCTGCGGTACAGGGATTTTTCGCAGCTGTCGGAACGAGAGCTGGAGGATGCCAAGCGTTTCGTGGCGTCGATCCGGTGGTACCTTCCCGAGCGCAGATCGCGCAGGCGTCGCCGAGCGAAGCGCACTGGAGAGATCGACATGCGACGCCTCCTGCGGCACAGTCTTCGGCATGGAGGCGAGATCGTCGACCTGCCCCACAGGCGTCGGCGGAGCAAACGCAGGCGGCTGGTCCTTATGTGCGACATCAGCGGTTCGATGGACTGTTACACACGTGTGCTGCTGCACTTCTTGCATAGTGTCGAGGCTCGCTTCAGCGCCGCGGAGGTCTTCGTCTTCGGCACTCGGTTAACCCGCATCACCCCCTTGTTGAGGTGGAGGGACGCGGACGCAGCCCTTGCCGCCGTATCGGAAGAGGTCCAAGACTGGGCCGGCGGGACGCGTATCGGCGATTCCATTGGGGCCTTCCACCGCTTGTGGGCGCGGCGCAGCGGTGCCAATGGAGCCATCATCGTAATCATCAGCGATGGCTGGGACCGCGGCGACCCCGAACGGCTAAAGCACGAGATGCAACGACTGCGGCGTACCGGCCACCGGCTGCTGTGGCTCAATCCGCTGCTAGGCTCTCGGGACTATCGGCCATTGACCCGCGGCATGGCCGCCGCCCTGCCTCTCGTTGACGACTTCCTGCCGGTCAACAACATCAATAGCCTCCAAGAGCTGGCAGGACTCTTCGGCGCTCTATCAGCTAGATCACGGTCCGCATCCTCGAGCGTGGAACCGCGGCGCCTTCATCGCCGTGACAGGGTGACCGCGACCATGAGGCGCTGAGCCGGAGGGGCGACAACTGCCCTCATGCGGAGACTGTCGGTCGTAGCGGTTAGGGGTTTAGGGCTTGGAGTTCAGAGGTTTGGACACCTTCTCTGTCCATCGGGTCAGGCTATTTCGGGGAACTATCCTGGTTTCGAGGCTCTTGCGTTCCCGAGAAGGCATCCCATGGTGACAAAGACGCACGGCCTGAGCATGCGGCAGAGCCGCGCCGCCGGTTAGGCGGCGCGGTTGAACCGGTTCGACTGACGGGCCGACTTGGCCTTCGAACCATCGATGTCGGCGACGACGAGGTCTCCGTGCATATTGAGGACATCCGACAGTGGAATGAAATGCGACCGGCGAAGCCTGGGGCCGAGAACTTCGGTTACCTCCAAATAACCCTCCGATGTCTCGAACCAGGAAGTGTTACCGGCGATGGGCCCGTAGCCGGCGAGGTGCCGGTGTGACCTGGGAAGGTGGCCGTGCTGAGACGTGTAGGCCCACACCTCGGCCACTGTTCCCAATCGTTCTCCCCTCGTGGAGTAGACTTCGGAACCCGACCTGACGTCGAGAGCGGTTACGGGACCCGGCGCAATCACATTTGTGGAGACATCCTGGAGTCGTGTTCGGCCCTTCGCCCCAGCTGGGCGAATGACGGTACGGGGTGATCGCATCGCTATCTGATTTGCGGCCATTTCGATGAACCTCTCTCGGTTGTAAATTGGTGGTCCGAGAACCACCTCACACGTTCAGCATGACGACCTGTCGTGACCACCCCGTGAGTCACGGCTGACAGTTGGATGACCGCTTCGAAACGGTTTCATGAAGGCGCACGGGCGGCCTCAACGATCGCCACTCCCGTGAGCCGGCCGCCCTGGCATTGCCGTTACATGTCTACAGTGGAACAGGCTCTCAAGCCTCGATGGTCCCGATTGAAAGGGGCCTGAGCTTCCGCGGTCGGAGCCGGAGCCATCTGTGGTACCAGAATCCGACGCTGCATCAGATGGTCGTCGACCTGAACGACTCAAGACGGTTGACTCACCACGTCCGCCCGGTGGTCAAATGTCGCGGTCTTGGCGTGCCCTGAGAGGGATGACGTGCAGTTCGTCTGCCCACGTAGCAGACGGGACCGGCGTCGGGGCGTCCTCAGCTCGGAGAGCTAGGCTAGGCGGCGGTTGATCTCGTCCCAGTTGACGACGTTCCACCAAGCGCTAAGGTAGTCCGGCCGCCGGTTTTGGTACTTGAGGTAGTAGGCGTGTTCCCATACGTCGTTGCCGAAGATCGGCTGCTGGCCGTCCATCAACGGCGAATCCTGGTTGGCGCTGGAGATGATCTGCAGGTTGCCGTTGCCTGAACGCACGACCCAAACCCAGCCGCTGCCGAAGCGCTTCACGCCGGCGTCGTTGAACTGCGCCTTGAAGTTCTCGAAGCTTCCGAATGCACTGTCTATCGCTTCCGCAATCGCGCCTCGGGGTGGTCCGCCTCCGTCAGGCGACATGATCTGCCAGAACATGCTGTGGTTGGCGTGGCCGCCGCCGTTGTTCCGGACCGCCGTCCGGATGTCTTCGGGGATGGAGCCTATGTCACGTAGCAGCGCTTCGACGCCCTTGCCCTCCAGCTCCGGATGCTTCTCGATAGCCGCATTCAGATTGGTGACGTACGCCTGATGATGCTTATCGTGATGCAGGTGCATAGTCTCTGAGTCGATGTGCGGCTCCAGAGCCTCGTAGGCGTAGGGCAGTGGCGGGACTTCGAATGCCATCTTCACTCCTCCTTGTGCTCGACGCGATCCTACGCGCCGTCCTCACTTCCACCGTACACCGTGCAATCTGCATCCGGGGTGCTTGTCTCAGGCCAGGAGGGCAAAGACGAGGGCGGCCACGGAGATTGTCATCACACCCGCAGCAATCCATCCGCCGAGTCGCTCCCATGGCGTGGCGACGAAGGCCCCCATCACCCTTCGGCGGCTGGCGAGGAGGACAAGGCACACCAGATGGGGTGGTGTCACGAGGCCACTCAAGACCTGAGAGTAGAAAAGCGCGGTTATCGGATTGACGTGGCTGTTGGCCAGCTCAACGCCTGCGAGCAGCGAAAGCGCAATGACGGTATAGAACCCCGGAGCACTGTAGGCTTGCCTGCCGAGCCCCGTACGCCAGCCGAGAGTACCAGCGAGGATGTAGCCCGTCGAAATGGCGAGCACGGGAACACCGAGCAGACCGGCGCCGAGAATGCCGATAGAGAACAACACGGTTGCGAAGGAACCGGCGACCGGGGTGAGCGACCGTGCGACATCGGCGGTGCCATGGATGGCCTGATGGTGTGAGAAGAGCGTGGAGGCCGTCGAAATGATGATGAAGTACGCAACCACGTTAGAGGTGATCATCCCCGACGCAATGTCGATGTAGCGCTCGCTGCTGTGGGTCGTGCCGCGTCGCTCCTCCCGCTCACCTTCCGACTGGAAGTACAACAGATAAGCTTGTATCGTCGTGCCCAGGAGTCCGATCGCCCCGAGGAAGTACGTGACCTTGAGTCGGATTGGTGGGATGACGGTCGATCGTAGGACCTGTGACCAGTCGGGATGCGCAAGAATGCCGGCGACGATGTAGGCCAGAAACGCCAACACCACCCAGAGCAGCAGCCGTTGTACAGTCTTGTAATCCTGAAAAATGGTGATGTATCCGAGGACGACCATTAGCGGCACGACGAAGACGGTAAGCGGGAGGTGAGTGAGGAGTTGCAGGACGGCGGCCATCGCCACCAGATCAGCGCCGATCGTGGCCACATTGGCGATGACGACTAGAGAAGCAAGGACAATGGCGGCCGGACGGCCGAACTCGTTGCGGATCAGCTCGGCAAAGCCCAGCTTTGTCACGGAGCCGATCCGCGCGGCCAGACCCTGAACGATGATGAGCAGAGGAGTTGCCAGGAGAAGCAGCCAGAGCTGTGAGTAGCCCGTGGTTGCGCCGACCGTGGCGTAGGTCGTAACACCGGCCGGGTCGTTCTCCGCACCGCCGGTGATGATGCCGGGTCCTGCGACGCGAAGGAAGCGGCGCAGCACCGACCGAGAGGAGGTCTCCGGCTTTGCCTCGGCACGTCGGGCCGGCTCAGCCACGCGGCTCAGTCCATCAAGGCTGGCTCGGGCTCCGGCGGCAGCGTATGGATGCCGCTTGCCTCAGTTCCCTCGAATGCCGAAATCACCCGAAATGCATCCTCTTCCGGCACACGGTCGATCAGGAGGGTCTTGCCCTCTCGAAC
>Ga0209810_1005154_pt1 | contig 12012 bp, 10 predicted proteins | sample Coa_R1_7_FD_187159 | JGI IMG/M metagenome (GOLD analysis project Ga0209810, IMG submission 187159) | Surface soil microbial communities from Centralia Pennsylvania, which are recovering from an underground coalmine fire - Coalmine... | ecosystem: Environmental > Terrestrial > Soil > Unclassified...
AATATCTGGAACGAGGGCGCCCTCAGTTAACCCGCAACAACCGCGCCAACGAGCTTTTTCTTTCCGTGCGCGGCAAACCGTTAACGCGCGAATGGGTCTGGCGGCTCGTGAAAGCAAGTGACAGCCACGCCAGTCCGCACAAACTGCGTCACAGTTGTGCCACGCATATGGTGGAGCATGGCGCTGATCTGCGCACCGTGCAGACGTTTCTCGGGCACGCCGACATTGCGACCACACAGGTATATACGCATCTCGCGCTGGGAAGGCTGAAGGCCGTGCACCGGCAGCACCACCCGCGCGCGCGCAGAGCAGGAGGCCCTTCATCCTGAAATGTCTCAACCCGGCCCCAACTCGCATCTGGATGCGCTCGTCAGCGAATATCTCTCGGTCCTTGCCAATGAGCGCGGCACCTCTCCGCATACGCTGCGGGCCTATGAGCGCGAGCTGCGCAGCTTTACTGCATATCTGATAAAGACTTTCGGTGGCGATGCTGACATCCGGTGTGTGGAGCACCAGCATGTGCGCTCGTATCTGGGGACATTGTATGCGAAGGGGTTGTCGAAGGCTTCTACAGCACGGGCGCTGGCTGCGGTCCGTTCCTGGTTCAGGTGGCTGGCGAAGACGGGGCGTGTGGAGCAGAGTCCGGCCGCGCTGGTCGCTACGCCGAAGCTGCCAAAGCACCTGCCGCGCGTGCCCACCATTGAGGAGATGAACCGCGCTGTAGAGGGCGTGTCAGAGGAGGCAGCGGCCTGGCCCAACCGGGACCGCGTCATCTTCGAGCTGCTGTACGGTTGCGGCATTCGCAATGCAGAGCTGGTAGGACTCGACCTTACCGATATTCATTGGGCGAATGAAGCCATTCTCGTGCGCGGCAAAGGCCGCAAAGAACGGTATGTTCCTCTTGGAGACGCAGCTGCGCAGGCATTACGGACATATCTTCCGGAACGCGAAGCGCGATTGCAGGCAGCAGGGAAGCAATTCCATGCGCTGCTGCTGAATGCAAAGCTGCGCGGCCAAGGCCGCCTGTCCACCCGCAGCGTGGGCCGCATTGTAAAAAAACTCGCGATTGCCAATGGATTGCCAGCCGAGGTGCATCCGCATACGCTGCGCCACGCCTTCGGCACACACATGCTGGAGGAAGGGGCCGACCTGCGCGCCATTCAGGAACTGCTGGGGCATGAACGGCTGTCTACGACGCAAAGATACACGCAGCTTACGACCGGGCAGGTGGCCGAGGTATATGACCGCACGCATCCACGGGCGAAGTAAGAGGCCTTTACTTCAGCACAATTCAATATCGGTCTGTTTAAAATTGTCGCCTTTGGCGAGCAGCGGTTCTCCTGAAATTTTGGCAAGGGCGTAAGCGAAGCAATCACCGAAATTCAGCGATGCACGATGATTTCCTTTGCCGCATGTGCGCCATGCCCTGCGGGCGGCTTCAACCAGTTCAATAATTTTCACTTAGACTTCATCCCAGCCGCATACACCGTCTTCCCATTCATCACCGTTCGCAGCACTCTCGTGTGGAGGATTTCGGGTGGGGCAACGGCCGTTATGTCGCGGTCAAGGACGACAAAATCGGCAAAATAGCCGTTAGCCAACCTGCCTTTTTTCTGCTCCATGAATTCGGCGTACGCGGGGCCTTGCGTGTAGGCGTAAAGCGCCTGCCAGATGCTGATCTTCTGTTCCGGATGGAAGCTCCTGGTTCCGGCTTCATTCATGCGGGTGACGGCCGCGTAGAGTCCGCGAAAAGGTGTGATGGGTTCGACCGGATAATCCGTGCCAAAGGCCAGCGGTACGCCCGCATCCAGAAACGACTTCCAGGCATAGGCGTATTCCGAGCGCTCCGGGCCGAGACGCTGTTCGGCCCAGTTCATGTCGGTGAGCAGGTGATTGGGCTGCATCGAAGCAATCACGCCAAGCTGTTTGTAGCGTGCGAAATCCGCCGGGTCTACCACCTGCGAGTGCTCAATGCGGTTGCGCTGGCCGGTAAGCGTGGCGTGGATGACCTTACGCGTGCCGACGTGGAGCGTCTTCATGTTTGCGCGCAGCGGGCCAGCATTTTGCGCGGCGGCAAAGGCGTCGAGGGCCATACTGACGGCCCGGTCTCCAATCGCATGAAAGCCCATCTGGAAGCCTGCCTGCGCGCGCTCGATGGCCATCTGGTTGAGCTTCTGCTGGTCATAGCGCGGAATCCCAGAATTACCGGGATCATCGCTATACGGCGCTTTCAGCGCGGCCGTGCGTGAACCAAGCGAGCCGTCCATAAAGCCCTTGAGCATCGTCGTGTGCAGCATCGGGTCGCTTTGCAGATGCGACGCCTGGTACTGCTTCAGTTGTTCTACCGAAAGGTCGAAGGGTATCCACTCGCTGATGCGGACCGGGAGCCTGCCTTCGCGCTCGAGTTGTTCGTAGACGAGGAAATCTTCGTGGTCTGAGAAGTCCTGCACCGAAGTCACACCATGCTCGACGGCGTCGGCCAGCGCAAGCTCAATGCCTCGCCGGCGTAACTCCGGGCTTGGCGGAGGAATGTGGCTTTCGACCAGCGCTTGCGCTGTTTCGCGGACGATGCCGGTAGCTTCGCCGTGCGCATCCCGGTCTATTTTTCCTCCCTGTGGATCAGGCGTGCTCTTTGTGATTCCGGCGGCATGCAGAGCTGCGGAGTTGGCGATGGCAATGTGTCCATCTACGCGAACAAGAAATGCCGGATGGCCTGCCGTAACGGCATCAAGGTCACTTTTCGTTGGCAGCTTTTTGGATGCCCAGAGCGTGTGGTCCCATCCGCCTCCGGTGAGCCATGCGCCTGGAGCAGCTGACTTTGCGGCGGCACGAATGCGCTGCTCCATCTCTGAGAGAGACTTCACGCAGGTCAGGTCAATGGAGAGCTTGATGCGTCCGGCCTCACCCAGATGCGCATGGGCATCGTTGAATCCCGGCATGACGAATGCGCCATCGAGGTCAACCATCAGTGTGGCCGGGCCTTTCCATCTCTGGATGTCAGCATCACTTCCGGTGGCAACAATCACGCCATTCCGGATGGCCAGAGCTGAAACCCGCTGCGGGTGCGCCTCTTCCAGACTTAGGCCGGTAAGAACATTGCCGTGGTAGTAGATAGCATCGGCGGGCGTCATGGTCTGGGCTCCTGCCATGGAAACGAAAGCGGCAAGCAAACTCGCTAGTATCTTCACGCACCGGAGTCTATCAAGCGCCGTGGCCGCAGGCCAACAGAAGCAGTAGAATGCGCCGCAGCCCAAGCTCGCGTCCGCGTGCGTCATACCATTCGGCGCGAGTATGAATGCCTCCGCCTTCACCGCCTGCTCCCATGGAAAGCGCGGGTACCCCCAGGGCCAGAGGAATGTTTGCATCCGTTGAGGCAATGCGCGTTTCCGTGCGAACTCCCAAATGCCTGTCTACCGCGCGCAGGTTTTCAAGCAAAGAAGAGTTTTCCGGCAGCACTCCAGCGGGCCGGTCGCCGATCTTTTGAATCGCAAAGCGAAGCGCCAGTTCTTTCCGGATGTCTTTGTTGGCATCCATGACTGCGTCCTCTATCGCGCGATGCAGTTCCACTTCCAGCCGTATCAGTTGCCCGGCATCCGTTGAGCGCGCATCGAAGCGGGCCATGGCGAGTTCCGGAATGGCATTGATGGCTGTTCCGCCCTCCATCATGCCGACATTCAGCGTAGTGCGCGGTGGGCCGTTCAGGTTAAAGTCACCCAGGCGCACAATGGCCCTGCTTAATACCACAATCGGATTGGCACGTCCGGCGTCGGTCCAGGAGTGTCCTCCAGGGCCGCTTACCGTAGCCAGATAACGCCTGCTCCCCAGCGCGCGGGTTACGGCCACTTCGTGTCCCGCGCCATCCAGAACAATATGGGCCGCGATTTGGTCGCGCCATGCGGCATGTTCATAAATCCAGCGCATGCCGCGCAGGTCGCCTTCGCCCTCTTCGCCTACGTTGCCTGCAAAAACTACATCGCCTGCAGGCCGGATATGTCCATGGCGCAAGGCAGAAGCGATGGCCAGAAGCGCTGCCACACCCGCGCCATTGTCGCATGCTCCGGGAGCAAACAGCTTTGTGTCCTCCAATTGCGGCTGGATGGGCGTCTCTGCCGGAAACACTGTATCAATATGCGCAGAAAGCACCACGCAGCCGGCTGCCGGATTTTCTCCCCTGAGGACGCCGACCGCGTTGCCAATGCCATCTATGGCTACGTCTGCCAGGCCCAGTTCGCGGAAGCGCGCGCAAAGCCATTCCGCCCGAGGACCTTCTGCAAATGGCGGAGCAGGCACAGCAACCAGCTCCCGCTGCCAGCGCATAATTTGCTGCTCATGCAGATGCAGCCAGCCAAATGCCTCATGCACACGGCGCTGCGAGGCCAGATGGCCGATGCGCGCAAATGCGGTCGCCGGAGCAGTAGCAGGCATAAATCCCAGCGTAGCATCCCATCGCTGCTTTTTCCCGGCTCCCGATGGGTGAAGGACAGGCGAAGATTTTCACCAAACAGCCCTTGCTTCGGTAGTATCTAAGAAAGCCGCCCCTGAACATGAGTCTGAAAGCAAAGATCGAAGCAGTCATTTACGCCGCCGAAGAACCGGTAACCCTGGCGCAGCTCGCAGCTCTTTTTGCCGACGAGGCGCTTGAAGAAAAGCGCCAGCGCGAAGACGCATCTGCAAGTGAGGCCGACACAGATGCCCCGGTCATTCCGGTAGAAGAGGTTGCTCCGCTGACCGTGGAAGAGGCAGCAGTGATGGCGGAACAAGCCAGCGAAGAGAGCGCACCCTCTGCCGAAGATGAAAAGAAGGCGGCCCGTCAGCGCGACCGCGAGGTACGCGAGGAACTGCGCCGCATCGTCGCGGAACTCATCGGCGACTATGCCAACAATGACCGCGGGATGGAAATCCGCGAGATTGCCGGCGGATACCGCGTCGCCACGAAGCCTGAATACCACGATGCTGTGCGTGCATTCGTAAAGAGCCTGAAGCCTCCAATGAAGCTTTCGTTGCAGGCGCTGGAAACATTGGCCGTCATCGCTTACAAGCAGCCGATTACAGCGCCGGAAGTCAGCGAAATTCGCGGTGTGGATTCAGCTGGCGTGATCGGGTCGCTCATCAGCCGCAAGCTGGTCACAACGGCGGGCCGGAAGCAGGTTATCGGACGTCCGATTCTCTATAAAACAACGAAAGAATTTCTGCTCCGCTTTGGATTGAAAGACCTCAACGAACTGCCTTCAATGGAAGAATTCGAGAAGATGGCCGCGGGCGAACTGGCCGAGCCGGGTGAGCTTCCATTTGAGGGCCAGACAACGGGAACACCGAACTCTGAGGGTATTCTCGAAACCTCGGACGAGGGGCCGGGACTACAAGCCGCCGTGGAAGTGACCGAAGAGCTGGAAGAGGAAGAAGAGGATGTTCCGGGCGTCGCCGTTGATTCTGAAAAAGATGGGGAAGAGGCGCTGGAAGCATCTTCCTCTGAAGCGGCCCAGCCATGAGCGAGGTCCGCTTACAGAAAATCATCGCGCAGGCAGGCATCGTCTCACGCCGTAAGGCCGAGGAGCTGATTCTTGCTGGACGCGTCCAGGTCAATGGGCAAACCGTCACAGAACTAGGCTCGAAGGCGGATCCGGAGCGCGACCATATTCGCGTAGACGGAAAACTGCTGCATGGACCGGAGCGCCATCGCTACTACCTGATGAACAAGCCGAAAGGCTACGTCACAACGGTGAGTGATCCGAAAGGACGACCCACGGTTATGCAGCTTCTGCGCGGAGCAGGCGAGCGTGTTTATCCTGTAGGACGCCTCGACTACAACAGCGAAGGTCTTCTCTTGCTGACGAACGATGGTGAGCTGGCCAATGCTCTTACGCGCGCTTCGTTGCGGGTAAGAAAGACCTATCTGGTAAAAGTGAGCGGAAAGCCCAGCCCCGAAGCGATCCAACAATTGCGCTCCGGAATCATGATCGAACGCGGCAAACCAGGATCAAGGCAGGGCCGTGTGATGACGGCTCCAGCAGAAATCAGGCTCTTCCGCGCCGCAGAAAACCCTTGGTACGAAGTGACGCTGATTGAAGGCCGCAACCGCGAAATCCGTAAGATGTTCGAGGAGATCGGGCATCACGTAGAGAAGATCCGCCGCGTCGCCTACGGCCCGCTGGAGCTGGATATCTCTCCAGGCGAGGTAAGGGAGTTATCGGGGAAGGAAGTAGAAGAACTGCGGAGGAGCGCGAGTGGAAAGCAGTCAGAAAAATCGCCGAGACCACCACGGAGAACAACAAAAAGCAAAGGTGCGCAAATTGAGCATCGCTGAAGTCTTTTCGGAATTGTCTGCGCGGGAACCTATTTTTCACCGTCCGGAATTTGGCACCAGTCGCGCAGATTTCGAGCGCATGACGACCGCTGACTTCTGGGAGGTCGGTGCGTCGGGTAGGCGTTATTCCCGCGACGAGGTGCTTGATGTGCTGGAGAAGCGCTACTCGGCGCCGCATGAGGACGTCTGGGAAACGAGCGACTTCGAGTGTCGGCAACTTGCGCCTGACGTTTATCTTCTGACCTATACTCTCGTCCAGGACCATCAGCGCATTACGCGCCGCGCTACGATCTGGCAGCGCACTTCTGAAGGGTGGAAGGTTGCGTATCATCAGGGAACGATTGTGCAGGATGAATAAGGGCGAAGAAATATTATTCGGCAATGGGGATTCTGCCAATCAATCACCGCACCAAACCTGACAACCCGCCACTGACCCCTGTACTATAAAAGGTTAGCCGTCAATTCACCCGTAGCTGCACGGAGCTTCCGCGCAACGGGTTAATCTGCGGCCTTTGAACCACCAGACAAGCTATGAAAATCCATGAATATCAGGCAAAGGACATCCTGGCCAGGTACGGAGTTGCCGTGCCTCGGGGTGAGATGGCCAACACGCTCGATGAAGCGCTGGATGTGGCCAAAAAACTCTTTTCCGGCGGAGCCAACGGCGTCGTAGTCAAGGCGCAGATCCACGCCGGAGGCCGCGGTAAGGGTGGCGGTGTAAAAGTCGCAAAAAACCTGGAAGAAGCCGAGCAGTACGCAAAGCAGATTCTGGGCATGCAGCTCGTCACGCACCAGACCGGTCCGCAGGGACAGAAAGTCCAGCGGTTGTTGATTGAAGAGACGGCCGCGATTGACCGCGAACTTTATTTGGGCATCGTACTCGACCGTGCCGCGGCAAAGCTGGTCTTTATGGCTTCTCAGGCCGGTGGGATGGAGATCGAAGAAGTCGCTGCAAAGGACCCAAACGCCATCCACAAGGTCTACATTGATCCCGCAGTCGGCTTCCAGCCCTACCAGGCACGCAAGCTGGCCTTTGCGCTTGGACTGAAGTCTACCCAGATTAACGAAGCCGTGAAATTCATGATGGGCCTCTACCAGGCCTATGTGGACACGGACGCTTCGCTGCTCGAAATCAATCCCTTCATCACCACCAAAGACGGCAAGCTTTTTGCGCTCGACTGCAAAATCAACTTCGACGACAACGCCATGTTCCGCCACAAAGAATTGAAGGAGCTGCGCGATATCGCCGAAGAAGACCCGCTCGAGGTGGAGGCCTCGAAGTACGCCCTCAATTACATTCGCCTGGATGGCAACATTGCCTGCATGGTGAACGGCGCGGGTCTTGCCATGGCGACAATGGACATCATCAAGTACGCCGGTGGATCGCCCGCCAACTTCCTCGATGTAGGTGGCGGCGCAAACCAGCAGCAGATTGAGGCTGCCTTCGGCATCCTGCTGTCTGATAAGAACGTGAAGGCCATCTTCATTAACATTTTTGGCGGCATTCTGCGAGTGGACGTGCTGGCAACAGCCGTCGTCGCGGCCGCGAAGAAACTGAATGTAGATTTGCCGATAGTCCTGCGCCTTGAAGGCACCAATGTGGAAGAGGGCAGGAAGATTCTGAAAGAATCTGGCCTGAAATTTTCCGTAGGCGAAACCATGAAGGAAGCGGCGGATATTGTGGTTGCTGCTGCAAAAGGAGGCAAGTAGAAATGGCCGTACTCGTAGACAAAAACACACGCCTCATCGTGCAGGGCATCACAGGGAAGGAAGGCACCTTCCACGCGAAAGGGTGCGCTGAATATGGAACCAAAGTGGTTGGTGGAGTGACCCCCGGCAAAGGTGGAACCATCCACGAAGGCTGGCCGGTCTTTGACACCGTCGAGAAAGCCGTGGCCGAAACGGGTGCGAACGCTACTGTGATCTTTGTGCCGCCACCGTTTGCCGCAGACGCAATTCTCGAGGCCAACGATGTCGGCATCCCGCTGATCATCTGTATTACTGAGGGTATTCCGGTCAACGATATGGTGAAGGTCTGGAGTGTGCTGCGCAACTCGAAGTCGCGGCTGGTCGGGCCGAACTGCCCCGGCGTCATCTCACCTGGAAAGGCCAAGATCGGCATCATGCCCGGACGCATCCACAAAGAGGGCAACATCGGCATCGTCTCCCGCTCCGGGACGCTGACCTATGAGGCCGTCTACCAGCTCACGCAGCGCGGCATTGGGCAGTCCACCGCTATCGGTATTGGCGGCGACCCGATCATCGGTACCACACACGTAGACGCGCTGAAGCTGCTGAACGAAGACCCCGAGACCGAGGCCATCGTCCTCATCGGCGAAATCGGCGGAACGGCGGAAGAAACAGCCGCCGAGTACGTCAAACAGCACGTAAAGAAGCCGGTAGTCGGCTTCATCGCCGGACAGACCGCCCCTCCGGGACGCCGCATGGGCCACGCCGGGGCCATCATTTCCGGTGGACAAGGCACAGCCGCCGAGAAGATGAAGGCGCTCAGGGCCGCGGGCATTCACGTAGTCGAAAGCCCGGCTGCCATTGGCGAGACCGTGGCGCGTGTCATCGGGAAGGCATGACCGTTCGCAACCTGCTATCAAAAGGCGGCGCACCTGCGCCGTCCTTTGCGATTGCTCGCGAAGCCGCAAAAGCGGTATCGCATCTTGTGTTTCAGATCAGATGCGGTAGAGGCACCGGTTCTCAGGCCGGTGATGGCCTTTTTCGTATACGGAGACTCCTGTCATTCTGATGTTCTGCAGGAGGAAGACTTAGCCATGCGGGGTTTATGGCATTTTCACTGATTCTATACACTCCAATTGCACTGTGCAGTGTCGCCGGCTCCCTGTTGGTCGCGGCGACTGTAGTTTCGAGGCGGTTAGACTATCTGTAAAAATGCTATAGCCAATCCTGTTAAAGTTTTCCGTGGAACGACGATCATCCTCTTCGTGGATTACAGTGAAACAAATGATGCACAAAAGAGAGAACGGGCAGGTCTTTGGCCTGCCCGTTGTTCTTACTCCGAAGCCGGAACGGAGGGTGTGTTCTTCGCGGTCGCAGTCTTCTGCGAATCTGCCTTGATGGCAGCTTGTTCGAGCGATGCTGCCTGCGGCATGTAGGTGAGAGCCTGGTTGATCATCGGGTCCCAGGCAGCACGGACTTTCATGCCTTCCATCTGGCCAAACTCGGTTGTAAAGATTTCCGCCTTGATGTTCGTCTTGATCCAGTCCAGAGCGCTGTTGAATTCCTGGTCAGTGAATGTAATGTTCTGTGTTCCCAGAAACTGTTTGAAGTCATTGAGAACGGCATCATCTACCTGGAAATCGCGTGTGACCTTGTGGTTCGGGTCAGACAGATAGTGCCGCGCGAAATTGAAGAACGAGTAGTGCAGCGGAGACATCAGTACTTCCTGAAAGTGCGTGGACTTAGGTGTATCTATCTTGACGTCCGGCGTGATGCCGCCGCCCCCGTAAACCGTCCGTCCGGAATCCGTCAGCTTTACTTCGCGGTCCTTGTTGTCCTGCGGCTGGTCGTGATTGTAGTAGTAGTCGTACAGCGAAACGCCGCTGTAGTTGCGCTGGATGAGGCGTCCGCTGGGCGTGTAGTAATGATATGTCGTAAGCGCAAGACCGGTGTTGTCGGAAAGCTGATAAACGGTCTGCACCAGGCCCTTGCCGAAAGTCGTCTCGCCCACAATCAGTGCACGGTCATGGTCCTGCAGGGCCCCACTGACAATCTCTGCCGCCGATGCTGTTCCGTGGTTCACCAGCACCACAATGGGATAGGTCCGGCCATCATTGCCGTGCATGGCATGGTAAGTCTGCTCAGGATAAGCGCGCCCGCGCTGGGAGACGATGACCTGGCCTTTTTTCAGGAACTTGTCGCATGTGGCGACCGCTTCTGTGAGCAGGCCGCCGGGATTCGCGCGCAGATCAATGAGAAGGCCCTTCAAATCAGGGCCGAAGCTGTCAAGCGCGTCAGAAACTTCACGTCCTGTGGTCTCCTGAAATTGCGTAATGTGGATGTAGCCGATGCCCGGCCGGATCCACTCCTTGAGATCAATGCTGGGATGCGAAACTTCATCCCGCACTAGGTCAAATGTAATTGGGGCGGCAACGCCTTCGCGGGAGACCGTCAGCTTTACATGCGTCCCTTTCGGCCCTTTCAGCATGTTGGCTACCTGGTCTGAAGCCATCGAGTCGGTACTCTTGCCGTCTACCGAAACGATGATGTCGCCCGGACGAACGCCGGCCCGGTACGAGGGCGTCCCTTCATAGGGATAAATGACAACAACCTTCTGCACGCCATTGATCAGTTGCGGCTGGATCACCATGCCTACGCCGTAATACTTGCCGTGCTGCTCTTCCTTCATAGCCGCATAGGCCTTGGGGTCATAGAAGCTCGAGTGCGGATCGAGCGTGTGCAACATCTCCGGAATGGCGCCGTCGTAAATCACCTGATTCGGCTTGTCTCCGGTAAGTGGCTCGGCATAATTCTGCGCGACAATATCGTAGACATTGGTAAAAGTCTTCAGACTATCGCGGAACTGCGACTCGTCATTGCTGGACTGCGCGCCAACTTTCTGACTGACAACAAGGCCTGCAAGACCGCAGGCGGAAAAGAAAACTACGAGTGCGAAAACTGTACGGCGAGTGCGGGAAGGCATGTATCCTGGGACCCTCGAGGTGTCCTGGGGAAAGTATAGCAAGTCGGCGGGTCAGCAAGTCAGCGCGCCCTACGGGCGCTGTTAGCTCAAAAGCAGTAGCGGCTGGCGCGCCTTTTTCGGTGCTGTTGGCTTGAGAATGCCTTTCGTCAGCATTTCAAGTTAACTTCCGGATGTAAAACCGTTACTACAAAACCGCTAACCACTTCTTAGCTACCCGCCTCTTAGCCGACCCAGCGCTAACAACCTCCCTGTACGCCACGTCCAAAAACCTGACTGGTTTTTGCTGACTCGCTGGCCTTACTCTGGCCCGCTGACTCGCTTCTGTTTAGAATAATCAGCAGGCGCAACCGGAACGTTGAGGAGCAGACCCCAAAATCGCGGCGCGCACCCGAATTGAGACGTAAAACCATGAATTTCAGATTTTTACCGCTCCCAGCCGCGTTCATAGCGGGCATCGTATTATCTACCGCACCGTCTTTCGCCCAGACCCAGTCCAAACCATCTGCCCCTTCGCAGGACCTGCCTTATCAGGGCACGGTGGTGGAGCGCATTATTGCGCGCGTCAATGACCAGGTCATCACCAACTCTGACTATCAGCGCGCGCGCCAGGAACTGGAAGCCCAGGCCCGTCAGCAGGGGTGGACCCAGCAGCAGCTTTTCGAGCAGGAGCACAATCTTCTCCGCGACCTGATTGACCAGCAACTGCTGCTTTCCAAAGGCAAAGAGCTTGGCATCAGCGGAGAAACAGAGACCGTCAGGCGCCTGGATGAGATTCGCAAGCAAAACCACCTTGACAGCATGGAAGACCTGCAAAAAGCCGCCGAGGCGCAAGGTGTTTCCTTTGAGGACTTCAAGCAGCACATCCGCGAAGGCGTCATCTCTTCCATGGTCATCCGCGATGAAGTTGGCCGCCATCTTTCCGTCAGTCAGTCTGAGGTGCAGCAGTATTATGAACAGCACAAAGCTGACTTTGACCAGCCTGAACAGGTCCGCCTCAGCGAGATTCTCATCCCCACGCCGAACCCCGATGATAATG
>Ga0209810_1005159_pt1 | contig 12005 bp, 6 predicted proteins | sample Coa_R1_7_FD_187159 | JGI IMG/M metagenome (GOLD analysis project Ga0209810, IMG submission 187159) | Surface soil microbial communities from Centralia Pennsylvania, which are recovering from an underground coalmine fire - Coalmine... | ecosystem: Environmental > Terrestrial > Soil > Unclassified ...
GCCCTCCACCAAGAACGTTTCCATCCTGATTCCAGCGTACGGAGCAGCAGACAAACTCGCCGTCTGCTTACGAAGCCTGCGTGAACACGCACCGGGCGATTGTCACGTTTTTGTGCTCGACGACGGCACGCCGGACAGTTCCATTTCCCGGTGCTGCACGGAAAATGCGTTCGCAAATTTGACTTACCTTCGCAGCGATGAAAACCGCGGGTTTGTAGTTACCTGCAACTGGGGCTGGAGCGAAGTGGCCCCGCGCGGCCAGGACATTCTACTTCTGAATTCAGATACAAAAGTAACGGCGGGATTTCTGGAAGAAATGCTGCGGGTGCTGTATCTGCATGAGCGCCACGGCACAGTTTGCCCGAGGAGCAATAATGCCACGATCTATTCAGTCCCGATAGATATCGCCGGTATTACCCCCGAGGAATCGTTTCGGATCTGGCGCGAAATCAGTTCTGACCTGCCGGATTACACGGTCATGCCGACTGCGGTGGGCTTCTGCATGCTTATAAAGGCGGCCGTTCTTGATCGATTCGGGCTGTTCGATGAAGTGTATAGCCCCGGCTATAACGAAGAGAACGATTTCGTCTGCCGCATTAACCGCTACGGATTTTCCGCCGTTGCTGCGAATCACGCCTTTGTTTTTCATTACGAGAATTCGAGCTTTGGAGCGCGCCGCAGAGCGCTTGAACAGCGTAACGGCGACATTCTACGGACTCGATATCCGGAATATGAGCGCGCGGTTACCGAATACTTCCAATACTCGTTAGACCCGGTCGAGAGATTTGCGGTTTTGCGGCGGCACAAGTCGCGGCCCGCCATTCTCTACGATCTCTTCCATTTGTCAAACAGCCATTCCGGCACATCGGAATTCTCGTTGAACTTACTTCGGGAAATCCACACGTTGATGGCAGAGGAATGCGACGTGGTAATCGGGTTATCTGAGAAAGGCCGTTTCTTTGCGCCGGAGCTCAATGGCTACACGCTATATGAAGACCGGCCCGGTGGGGAAATGCTTTTCGATTTAGCGTTCAAGCCATGCCAAATCTTCACCTGGGCGGAGTTCCGCCGGATGGCCCGCCTGAGCCCGCGCGTGGCGCTGACGCTGCAAGACATCATCGCCGTGCGGTGTAATTACCTGACCTCGGTCGATCGCAAAACGATTTTTTCGAAGACGGTAGAGCTGTCTGACAAGGTGTTCACCATAAGCAGCTACACGCATTCCGATTTCGAGGCGTTTTTCATACAGGATTTTGAAGCGCAAGTGATTCATCATGGCAGCAACGTAGGGTTGACGGCCGCCGAATTTCTACCCGGCGAGCACATTTTGCTCATGGGCAACAGCTATGCGCATAAAGGCGTCAACGATGCTCTTCCGCATCTGCTCGAATTCGGCCCCATCGCCGTCTTAGGCGGGGAACCTCCGGATGAGGCGCTGCCCACGCATGTCAAATGGCACACCAGCGGAACTTTGAGCCGGATGCGCATTCGCGAACTGTTTTCAAAAGCGCGGCTCCTGGTGTACCCAAGTCACTATGAAGGCTACGGATTGCCAATCATCGACGCCTTGAGTCTGGGCAAGCCGGTTGTCGCGCTGGACACGGAAGTAAATCGAGAGCTGAAGTCAGCTCTCAGTGATACTGCTGAGTTCGTTCTGGTTCACTCCTTCGAGGAACTGCCCGGCATCATTCCGGCTCTACTCGAGAAAAACGGGAGCGGCGAAAATCGCCCGGCGGGCATGCGGGATTGGAAGCAGGTGGCGGAAGAATACGTGGCAGCGTTTCGCAAACTTTTGAAACAACCGCCGGATGCAAGGAAATTGCGAGCCCGCCACGACTTCGTGCGGGTGATGGAATCCAGCCGGCATCCTTAGCAAGATGCCGGAAAACTGGAAACAATTACTGGTTCTTTTCTGCCGCGCCGGCCTTTAGTTTTTCGCGCTGCTCTTTCAAGATGGCCTTGCGGCTCAACTTGATTTTGTTGCCTTCGAGGGCCAGAACCTTCACCAGAATCTGGTCACCTTCTTTCAGCTCGTCACGCACGTTCTTGATACGACTTTCCGAAATTTCGCTGATGTGAAGCAGGCCGTCGGTACCGGGGAAGATCTCGACGAAAGCGCCAAAATCGGCGATGCGCACCACTTTGCCGAGATAGGTTTTTCCGACCTCGGCGACGGCGGCGATGTCACTCACCATCTGCAGGGCGCGGTTGGCTGAGTTCCCGTCGGAAGCAAAGATATTCACGGTTCCGTCATCGGAGACGTCAATTTTAACGCCCGTCTGATCGATAATGCCCTTAATCACCTTGCCGCCAGGGCCGATCAGTTCGCGAATCTTATCGGTCGGAATCTTGGTCGTATAAATTCGCGGCGCGTATTGGGAGAGCTGGGTACGCGGCGCGGCAATGGTCGCGTTCATTTTGTCCAGAATTTCCAGGCGTCCTTTGCGAGCCTGTTCCAACGCTTCCTTCATAATATGGGTGGTCACGTTGGGGACCTTGATGTCCATCTGGAGGGCGGTGATGCCGTCCTTGGTTCCGGCGACTTTGAAATCCATGTCGCCATAGTGGTCTTCGGCCCCCGCAATGTCGGTGAGGACCGCGTAGTTATCGCCTTCGAGCACCAAGCCCATGGCAATGCCCGCTACCGGCGCGGCGATGGGCACGCCGGCATCCATCAGGGACAGAGTGCCGCCGCAAACGCTGGCCATCGAACTCGAACCATTCGATTCCAGAATGTCGCTGACGACGCGCAGAGTGTACGGGAAATTCTTCTCGTCCGGAATGATCGGCGATAGAGCACGTTCCGCCAACGCGCCGTGGCCGATTTCACGCCGGCCTGGCCCACGCATGAATCCGACTTCGCCGACACTAAATGGCGGGAAGTTGTAATGCAGCATGAAGCGCTTGGATGTTTCGGTGGGATCGAAAAGCTCAATGCGCTGCTCGTCGTCTTTAGTGCCGAGAGTAGTGGTTACAAGGGCTTGTGTTTCGCCACGAGTGAAGATGGCCGAACCGTGCGTGCGGGGCAAAACGCTTACTTCACAGGTGATGGGGCGAATCTCATCAAAAGCGCGACCGTCGGGACGGCGCCGGTCCTTTAACATCTCGTCGCGGAAAATACGTTCTTTGAGCGCATCGAAGACTTTGCCTGCCTCGGCCTGTTCCGCTTCCTCGGTGAACAGCGCGACGGCCTTTTCCCGGGCCTGATCGACACGATGATAGCTATCGAGCTTGCCGTATTTCTGAGTATTCAGAGCATCGCTCAACTCTGCGCGCACCGCGCCGGAGATCTTGTTGAGCATCTCCTGGTTGAGCACGGGCGGGTTGTACTCACGCTTTGATTTTCCGGCGAGCTTGACTAACTCGCGAATGCCGGCTGCGATCTTCCTGCAGCAAGCATGGCCGAATTCTATAGCTTCGACGACTTCGGCTTCAGTGGCTTCACTAGCGCCGGCCTCGACCATCACAATGCCCTGCTCCGTGCCCGCGACGACGATACTTAATTTGGCGTCTTTGGTTTCGTCATAGCTCGGATTGACCGAGTAGACGCCTTTATTCAGGCCGACACGAACACCGCCGAGAATGTGGTGGAACGGAATATCAGAAATGGCGAGCGCCGCGCCCGCACCCACGATAGCGAGGACTCCCGGATCGTGTTCCGGATCGGCCGAAAGCACCATCGCAATGATTTGCGTTTCGTAACTGAATCCTTCCGGAAACAGCGGCCTGACGGGCCGGTCAATCAAGCGGCTGGTAAGAATTTCTTTCTCCGACGGCCGGCCTTCCCGCTTAATGAATCCGCCGGGGAATTTTCCCGCAGCGTACGTGTATTCACGGTAGTCCACCGTGAGTGGGAAGAAGCTGGCGCCCGGCTTTGGCTGGGCCGCGGAACAGGCGGAAACCAGCACTACTGAATCTCCAGAGCGAACCACGACGGCGCCATTGGCCTGTTTGGCCACTTTACCGGTCTCCAGAGAGATTTTTGACCCGTGAAGGTCGATTTCAACTGTATGTGACATTTAAATTTTCCCGATGCGCGATCCGCATCATAAACTCTTTCTTTCGCGCGCCATTCACTGGCGTACGGATCAATTTTCGGGATTAAGAGTGGGACTCCGGGTGGGAAGGAACTGACCGCCAACTCAGGCGGCGTCCCCTGGGCCGATCGTCAGGCTCAACCAGAACCCGGACCGGCTGTTTGAATACCTATCTAGCGGCGTATGCCCAGGCTTTGGATCAGGGCTTTGTATCGCTCCGGACTGCGATCTTTCAAGTAGTTGAGCAGCTTTCGACGCCTTGCGACCATGGTTAACAGGCCGCGCCGCGAGTGATGATCTTTTTGGTGCGTCTTAAAGTGCTCAGTCAACTGCAGAATACGCTGACTCAGGAGGGCAACCTGAACCTCTGGCGAACCAGAATCCGATTTATGGATTCTGTACTTGCTCACAATTTGCGACTTTTGTTGAACCGCCAGGGCCATGCTAGAAGAAGATGCTCCTCGTCTTTACCTTAATCTCGATTTTTGCTTTCTACAGGTTAGCACACGTTGGGGAGATTTTTGGGCACGATCCGAATGTGAATCCCACCAGGAAATCGACCTGATTGGCGTTGGTCGTGGCGGGAAGGAAGCTACTGATGGGTAGTTGAGAGGCCCAGCGCGTGTATCGGATTTCGGGTGAGACGCGGAGCACGAGCAATTTCAAAGCCACCCCGGCGCCGATGGTGCCTCCGGCTGTATTCGGGCTGATTTTTGCGGGGCCGTCTGCAAGACGACGACCCTAGCCTGAAGCTTTGCATGCATACTCCCGATAAAGATAACGGAGCATGCGCGCCCGAAGGCGGTCTCTTATTCCGGCCATCTTATTATTGGCGTATCTCACAACCGCCTTTGCCAGCGGCCAAGTCATATCTCACCTTAAAGATGTCCGCAAGCTCAGTTCGGCAGAAGCCGAACGGCGCCGGCCAGTACAAATCACTGGGGTGGTTACAGCGCTCTCCGGATGGAAGAATTCGTTCTTTCTCGAGGAATCGGGAACGGGCATTTCAGTCGATCGGACGGATCAGACAGAGGTTCATCCAGGCGACCGGGTCGAGGTGTCGGGAGAGACCGGCGGCGGGCTATTCGCCCCTGTTGTTGTGGCGCATGAAGTAAGAGTACTCGGTCATGGAGATCTCCCGGCCGCGCGACGCGCCACATATCAGGATTTGGTTGGCGGCAAGCAGGATAGCCAATGGATAGAAATTCAGGGCGTAGTGCGATCCGCAAAAATTTCGGAAAGCTGGGGCCGGCAGGTTTTGTTTCTGCTGATGGATATCGACGGCGGTCTCATTTCGGCCCGAGTGCATGATTTCGAGGCGAAAGATTACAGCGATCTGGTAGACGCAACCGTTCGCGTGCGGGGCGTGTGCGGTACCAATTTCAACGAGCGGCGCCAGTTTGTGGGATTAAGGCTGTTCGTGGCGGACTTGAGTGAAGTTCATATCGAGCAGGCGCCTCCATCGGATCGGTTTGCGATTCCCGAGTCGCCGCTCGAAAATCTGTTTCGATTCACCGCCTCACAGTCTGCCAGCCATCGCGTGAAGGTATCCGGTACGGTAACGTACGCCAAACCGGAAGGATTTCTGTTTCTTCAATCAGGAGAAACCGGAATCTCGATAAACACCGCCGGGAACATTCGCTTCGAACCAGGCGAACGAGTGGAAGCAGCGGGTTTCGTCGCCTCGGGCGAATATTCGCCTGCACTCCAGGATGCTATCATACGCAAAATCAGCGCTGGCCGTCCGGTGAAACCGGTTCACGTGGTCGCTTCACAGGTTATTCAATATCGAAACGGTTTTGCCATTGCACCTTACGACGGTGTTCTTGTAGAGATCGACGGAGAAGTTGTGTCTCAGATGGACCAACCCTCGGATTCCGTCTGGTATCTACGCGACGGGCAGACCATATTTCAAGCCCACCTTCAAAAATCGAGCGACACGGCCCCTGTGCCCAGAACCGCTCCCGCCAGCCATGTGCGGCTCACCGGGATTTGCGTGGTTGTCACCGATCAGAATCGCGATCCCAAGTCTTTCCACATTTTGCTGCGATCTGCGGCGGACATTGTGGTGACCCGCAAGCCGCTGCTGAGTCTGCGGAATACTCTCTGGCTTGTTGGCTTCCTGCTATTGATCTGCTTTGCGATGCTCATCTGGGTCCTCCGGCTGCGCCGCGCGCTCATTCCGTCTTCGAAGCCGGAGCAGCACCAGGCTTCCAATCCACGATCCGGGTTCTTAGCGGCATCGAAGTTCATCGGGCAGTTAACGGCAACTTTCGGTCTCCTCGTGCTGGCGGGCGGATGGATTTTTCACGCTCAGTTCCTGATGTTAATGAGACCGAACACGGCGCTCTGCGTTTTCCTGATTGGCGCAGCAGCGTCACTGCAGCGCGACGACGCGAGCAACCGAGCGAAGCGGGCGGTTCAGTTTGTTTGCTTGAGTACGAGCACTCTAATCGCAATCCTCACGATTGCCGAGTATGCGTCGGGTGTTGATTTACATGTTGATCGACTCTTGATTGTGCGCGGGTCCACGTTGCTCCAACTGGAACGGATGCGCCTTGCCTCTGCTCTCTGTTATTCGCTCCTTGGCCTATCCGGATTGCTGCTGGGATTTACGCGGCGGATCAGGACGGCCCAAAGTCTCATTTTGACTGCGGGCGGCATAAGTCTGCTCAGTGTTTTGGCGTTTCTTTACGGCGTTCGAGACCTGTTCGGCTTCGCGGGGCAGCACGCGATGAGATTTGGCGCATCGTTCGCGGCAATTGCAATCTGCGCGGCCCTGTTGCTCTCGCATCCGGAAAACGGGTTCATGCGAACGGCTTCGAGCGATGCGCCGGGCGGAATTTTGGCCAGGCGTCTGCTGCCTGCGGCCATCATTGTACCGGCGGCGCTTGGCTGGCTGCGATGGCAAGGCCAGCTTAAAGGTCTATACGACACCAATCTCGGCCTTGCAATTTTCGCTTACGCGAATATTGTCGCGTTTTCGCTTCTGATCTGGATGACCGCATGGTTACTGAATCGCTTGGAAGTAGGTCGGCTGCAGGCCGAGACTCAAACCCGAATTGCCGAGGAAGCCAATCGTGCCAAAAGTGAATTCCTCGCGGTGGTGAGCCATGAGATTCGGACTCCCATGAATTCGATCCTCGGAATGGCCGAAGTCCTTGCGGAATCGCCCTTGAACACGACCCAGCGCCGGTATATAGAGGTACTGCGCCGCGCCGGATCCAATCTGATGACGCTCATCAACGACATTCTCGATTTGTCTAAACTCGAAGCCGGAAAGCTGGAGCTGGAGCGCATCGAATTTGATCTGAAGGAATTGGTAAATCAGGTCGCCGAAATCATTGAAACGAACGCGCGCGCGAAAGGCCTTGCGTTGAGAACCGAGTGGGGCACAGAAGTGGCGGTCCGGGTGTTGGGAGATCCTCTGCGGCTGCAGCAGGTGGTCATCAACTTACTGGGAAACGCCGTAAAATTTACCGAACACGGCTCAATTCAGATCTCTGTCCGCAACGCTGCCGGGCAGCCCGGCTGGATTGAATTTGCAGTATCAGATACCGGAATTGGCATTCCCGAAGACAAGCTCGAGACTATTTTTGGCGATTTCACACAGGCCGATTCCTCCACTACGCGCAGATATGGAGGAACTGGATTGGGCCTCGGAATCACCCGGCGTCTGGTGCAATTGATGGGCGGCTCCATTACCGTAACCAGCGCGCCCGGAGAAGGGAGCACATTCCGGTTTGCAGTACCGTTGGAACCTGTTCATCCGAGGGACAGCGGACCCGCCGCGAACTCAGAAACAGTGTGCCCCCGGGAGCACACAGTCAGGGAGCACCTTCGCATTCTGATCGCGGACGATTCACCGGACAATCGCCTGCTTCTTGAAACATATCTTCAGGGTACGGGTCATCGCCTGAGATTTGTGGAAAATGGCCAGGAGGCCGTAGAAAAATTTGAACAAGAAAAATTCGATCTCATATTGATGGACATGCACATGCCCGTCATGGATGGGCTCACTGCTACGCGCGCTCTGCGGAGGTCTGAGCAGAAGCGGAATTTGTCCCGCATCCCGGTCATTGCGCTGACGGCCAATGCACGTCCGGAAGATATTCAAGCCGCGCGTGAAGCCGGATGCGATGCACACTTATCCAAGCCCTTGTCCAAATTGACTTTGCTTACTGCGCTCGAACCATATAGACGTCGGAGTGAAACGGCCGATACCATTGGCATGCAGAAACGAATCAAAATAAAAACGCCGGAGGGACTGGGAGATCTTGCGGCGCGCTATTTGGCCGCGAGGAGAAGCGAACTGGCGGCTTTAAACGAAGCTCTGCGGAATTCGAATTTCGAGCACATTCGCACGCTCGCTCACAATTTGAAAGGAACGGGCTCTTCCTTTGGATTTGAGGAATTGACCGCTTTGGGAGCAGCCCTGGAAACTTCCGCCAGCCGACAGGATTCGCGCAATCTGCAGAAACAGGTCGCAGCACTTGAGGAATATCTGGCCAACGTGGAATTATCTGAAAGCTAGATTGCATTAACCTGCTTAGCACCATCGAATTACAGCAGACGACTGAGCCGGCCGATAAGTATTGCAGGGAATCAGCTATGCAGTCGAATGCACTTAGATGGCGCAACTACCCCATCAGAACCAAACTGAGGGTAGCCGTCCTGCTGCCCATGACAGCACTCCTGCTGAGTTGCGTGCTCATTGGCTTAGTATCATCGCAACAACAGGACGCGAACCGGTGGGTGATACACACGCTCCAAGTTCGTCTAGCTGTGGCCAGTTTCGAACGTCAGTTCAGCGCGGCTGAGGCGCGTTTATCGAAGTATCTCGATTCGAAAACACCGGACGCAAAGTCTGCCGCGAGATCTGCATTGGTCGAATCGCAGGGAACCCTTGCGAACATTCAACAGCTAACGTCCGACAATCCAGGCCAGCAGCGCAGAATTTCGGAGGTGAATTCGCTGCTTAGCCGCTGTATCAATTTTCTGAGTGCATCTTCCGTAAATCGGACAGCAGAGGCCAGCCTGGGTTCCCAAGTACAAAGCAGGATTACGGAGATGGATCAGGAAGAACTGCGCCTGTTGAGTTCTCGAACCGATCGCACGGGCCGGCTACAAGCCCTCTTGGCCATCGTGATTACAGGGACAATTCTGGTTGGAGTCCTGGGAAGCTTTTTCGGAGTAGCTTTACTTTCGAACAATATTTCGCGCCGCATATCACAATTGCTTGAATCTGCATTCCTGATTGCCGAGGGGCTGAACGTGAAATCGTTGGATCCGTCAACGGATGAACTAGGCCGGCTTGCGTCAGCGCTTGCACAGACCAGCCGGGTTCTTTCCGAACGCGCGGGTGAAATAACGGAGGTCAACTGGAAATTAGAATCGGTGCTAAGGGCGGCAACATCGGTTTCAATCATTGCAGAGGATTCAAGCGGCCGCATTACGCTGTTCAGCGCAGGCGCTACCAAACTTCTTGGCTACCAGGCTGAGGAGGCTATCGGACGTAGTTTGCCGAGCATCGTGCAAGAGCAATCGTCCGGTGCGGAGGACGTTGCCCGCATGCGCGAGTCCAAAGAATATGAAACGACCTATCTTCGCAAAGATGGCCTGCCTTTACATGTACACGTTTCGATTACGCCACTGAAGAACATTGCTGGTAAGGTAACCGGCCATTTGTACGTCGCTCACGACATTACGCCGCGTAAGTTACTCGAAGCGGAGTTGCGAAGAAAAGTGGATATGCTCCGGGCAGGAGAGCAGCCTGCCACAAACGAAGAAGCAGCCGGGAACCCTGAGCTTCCCGAATGGCTCAAATCCGGACTGCACAAGGATGCCAGCCAATTATCGAGCAAGCTTGAGGCGTTAAATAACTGGTATGAAGCGGAAGGGTACATTCCAAGCCGCGTGGACAAGCAATCATCCGAACTGCCGTACATTTTGGTTGTGGACGATTTTGAAGCCACGCGTTTTCTTCTGCGAGCGTATCTTGAGGGCGAGGCATACCGGTTGGACTTCGCTGCGAACGGGAGGGAAGCGCTCGAACGGGTCGCTGCGCATCACTATCAATTGATTTTGATGGATGTGGAAATGCCAGAGATGGACGGTTACGAAGCCGCTACGCGTATTCGAGAGTGGGAGAAGTCCCAGGGCCGCCCGCCGGTCCCTATTGTGGCTCTGACCGCTCATGACCAGCTGGATTCGGCTAAGGCGGGTGTCTGGACAGCATACATTCAAAAGCCCGTTTCCAAAACTCAGCTCTTAGCGGAGGTGAGGGCGCATCTGGAAGCGAAAGTCGCGTAGTTCGGAACCCGTTGCCACTTAACAGCGGCCTACAATGGAATCAAACCGCGGGGGCACCCACGCATGCCCAAGGAAAATATTGATAAGCTGCTTCGAACAGCCATAACAGAAAGGCAGCTCTTAGAAGTCGTTTATCACGATAAGAAACGAACCGTTGAACCACACGATTATGGCACGCTCAACGGCACCGCGAAGCTTCTTGCCTATCAACTGATTGTTGGCGAAACGACGGGCCGCCCGCCCAACTGGCGCCTAATGAACGTCGATGAAATCGAGAGTGTCCGGGTCTTGAATAAGACCTTTCCGGGAGGCAGGGGACCTTTCCAAAATCCTCACAAATGGGACCAACTTTTCGCCAGAGTGATGCCGAGCCCAAGGAATCTCCGCAGATCGTAGCGGTTTGAAAGCCGCCGAACAATGCGCCAGCTTGGGACGTTACGGCTTTAAGTCGACCAACGGAGTGCTTAGCAGTATAATGGCCTTCGAGCGAACATTCGTTTGGATGTGGTTGAAAGTCGAGCGGGAGTAATTCAGCGGTAGAATGCCAGCTTCCCAAGCTGGACGTCGCGGGTTCGATCCCCGTCTCCCGCTCCATCTTTTCAATAACTTGGGAAGAATCTTAAATCAAGCGTTACTCCGTTTACTCCGTTTTTCTTCCCGAGACCGAGTGAATCGCCGTTTTCGTGGCTTTCCACCCTCCCCTGAATCGCGGGTTTCATTACTGAACTGAATCACCTCAGATTCGAGGCGCTTCACTGCCTCGATCTTCTGCTGAAGATCGCTGATTGAGTACACTTCCAGACTGATGCCGAGTCCGTGGCCGCGCTGGTCCGCAGCTACCTTGTCGTCGATCTTCGCGATGCGCGACAAGCTGGCGTTTGTTCGACGGAGGACCTGGAAGGTCGCCTACTCCAGGCCAACCGTTTTCAGCTTTGGGAACATCGCCCGATTCCAGACGTTATCGCGGCGTAGCGGGGTGTTCCGCTCGGTTGGGAACAGGTATGTGTCCGGCGTGTTCTTCGGCAGCAGCATCTGCCAGATTTGCAGCTCCGCAATGGTTCCCGGCGATACCGCAACCGTTCGCGCCGTGCGCTTCCCTTTCCGGCCTTTAGGTGTATCGAGAAGCTCATCTGCCGCGCGTGAAAACTCTGGAAGAATTTGCCTACACTCAGTCTCCGGATGTCACAGCGGCTAAGATGCGCGACCTGGCCGATGGCGGCTACATCGAACGCGCCGAGCCCGTGTTGTTCATCGGTGAATGTGGCACCGGCAAAACTCATTTGCTCACCGGTGTGTGCGTAGCGGCCTGCCGGCAGAAACGCCGCGTCCGCTTCACAACCGCCGCCGGACTGGTGAATAAACTCGTGGAAGCTAAGCACCAACTGCAACTGCGCCGTCTCATGGCGCGTTGGAGTCGCTATGGACTTGCCCCCAAATTTGAGACAAACAGCGAGCCTGTCGGAAATAGATCAAACAGTTTCTATTGACAATGTTTGATTCCTGCTTACACTATTGGAGCAGGATGAGTAAGCGATTCCGAACCTGCTCTCTGGATCAACCATTTATGCTGCCGCCGAGCTTGCACGATTGGCTGCCAGAGGATCATCTGGCGCGATTTGTGGCAGACGTAGTGCATCACCTCGATCTGAGCGAAAT
>Ga0209810_1005164_pt1 | contig 12001 bp, 12 predicted proteins | sample Coa_R1_7_FD_187159 | JGI IMG/M metagenome (GOLD analysis project Ga0209810, IMG submission 187159) | Surface soil microbial communities from Centralia Pennsylvania, which are recovering from an underground coalmine fire - Coalmine... | ecosystem: Environmental > Terrestrial > Soil > Unclassified...
TGGAGATAATGGAGATATTTAAGATGTTAAATGATGGGGGTAAGACAATAATAATGGTCACCCATGAGTCTGATATAGCCTCTTATGCCCAGAGGATAGTCTCTTTTAGAGATGGTCAGGTCATTGATGATAGCATAGTTCGAGAACAAGAGATCCTAAAAAGATGATCAGAGAGTTATTGCACTCTAAATGCAATAGACCCGATTGGGAGGTCAAGCCATGTCTGAACACACACAAAACAGTTATACCAATCTGGCGCTCACCTTATTGCGGATCATAGCAGGCCTTCTCTTTATGCAGCACGGAGCACAGAAGCTCTTTGGGTTGTTTGGAGGGTTGGGTGGCAATGGGGCACCGGCACCATTCCCGCAATTGATGTGGTTTGCAGGAGTAATGGAGTTTTTCGGGGGCTTGTGCGTACTACTGGGGTTGTTCACGCGTCCGGTTGCCTTTTTGCTGTCGGGCGAGATGGCTGTAGCCTATTTCATGGGCCATGCTCCGCGGGGTTTCTGGCCTATACTCAATCACGGGGAACTGGCCGTGTTATTTTGCTTCATTTTTCTCTTTCTGGCCGTGGCTGGAGGCGGTCAGTTCACATTGGATAAGCTGATATACAGAAAAAAAAGTTAATTCTGTCCTCCCTAGGATAGTTCCATGAATAGAAAGAAACTCTACACAGTGGCAGTAATATTAGCCCTTTTACTAATCGGATTCATCTATTATTTAAAAAACAGAGGCAATGGAGAAAGGTACATAACATCGCAGGTTAGAAGAGGTAATATATCCGAGGTTGTAACAGCCACCGGGACCCTTAGCGCCGTTATCACGGTTCAGGTAGGAAGCCAGGTTACGGGGCTGATTAAAAGCCTTTATGCGGATTTTAACTCAAAGGTTAAAAAGGGGCAGCTTATTGCACAGATAGACCCTGACCCATTTCAGGCTAAGGTGGATCAGGCAAGAGCCAATCTTGCCGCTGCCAAAGCCACCGTAGCAACAGCACAGGCAAATCTAGAAAAGGATAAGGCGAACCTAAAACAGGCAGATATAAATCTAAAACGAACAAATGAGCTTTTTAAGAAAGGGATTGTTGCCGATAGTGACAGGGTTACGGCTCAGGCTAATTATGATTCTGCTGTTGCACAGGTAAAAGCCGATGAAGCATCTTATAGAAATGCTCTCGCTCAGGTAGAACAGCAAAAGGCAAACCTAGAATCCGCAGAATTGGATTTAAGCCACACTAGAATTATCTCTCCTGTTGATGGAATTGTGATATCGAGGAATGTTGATGTGGGACAGACCGTTGCCGCAAGCCTCCAAGCACCTACGCTTTTTGTAATCGCTCAGGATTTAACCAAGATGCAGATAGATACAAATGTTGTAGAGGCCGATATAGGAAAAATAAAGGTTGGGCAGGAGGCGACATTTACGGTGGATGCGTACCCGAATAGGACATTCACTGGGAAAGTAATGCAGGTGAGAAATCAGCCTATTACGGTTCAAAATGTAGTCACTTACGATGCGGTTATTGGTGTTGAGAATCCCGATTTGGAACTCAAACCTGGCATGACTGCTAATGTGTCTATCCTAACGGCGTACAGGGATAATGTCTTAAAGGTTTCAAATGCGGCCTTTCGCTTTCACCCTGAATTAGATGAGAAGAAAGAAGCATCGAAGAACAGAAATAAAAGCGGCACCGATGTATGGGTACTATCTGGAAACGGTAAGCCTGTAGCTGTACCTGTAAGGACGGGGATTACAGACGGAAATTTCACGGAGGTTACAGACGGAAGCCTCAAAGAGGGGGACTATGTAATTACGGGGGTTGAATCAGAAGAGAAGGGTTACTCACCCGGGGGAGGAAGACCGCCAAGGTTCGGTTTCTAAATGATTAATTTAATTTCTATGGCAATTGGGCTGGCCCTTTCCGCGATAAGAAGAAACAAGTTGCGCTCTGCGCTCACTATGCTGGGTGTGATTATCGGGGTTGGCGCGGTGATTGCGATGGTAAGCATTGGACAGGGCGCAAGCAGTTCTGTTCAGGCCCAGATCCAGAGTCTCGGCACTAACATGATTCTTATCTTCCCCGGAAGCACCACTCAAAGCGGAGTGAGAGTAGGATCAGGTTCAAATCCAACACTTACCGTTGACGATGCCAAAGCTATTGGAAAACAGGCCCCGGCTGTGGCAACAGTGACTTACGTGATACGTGGCATTCAACAGGTAATTTACGAAAATCAGAACTGGAGCACCGCAATATTTGGAGTCACTCCCGAATATGCCATCGTTCGAGATTGGCCTATGGATAGAGGCTCTTTCTTTACGAGTAGTGATTTAGATGGCGCAACCAAGGTTGCAGTCCTGGGGAAAACGGTTGCTGACAATCTGTTCCAAGGCAGCGACCCAATAGGGCAGACGATTCGCATTAAAAACATACCTTTCAGGGTTATTGGTGTGTTGAGTCCAAAGGGTCAAACTGCTTACGGGTCTGATCAGGATGATGTCGTGCTTATTCCATTTACAACGGCTGAAACAAAGGTTCTTGGGGCACAACTCCATGGAAGAGTGGGAAACATTCAGGTCTCGGCCGTGAGTGAGGAGGCAATTCCAGAGGCTACAAAGGAGATCAGGGAAATCCTTAGAATCCGTCACCGGCTTCAGCCAAAAGACGATGATGATTTCACGATTAGAACACAGATGGACATCGCGAATGCCGCGCAATCAACAACAGGGATGATGACAATCCTTCTTCTCAGCATTGCTTCCATTTCCCTTATCGTAGGCGGAGTGGGAATTATGAATATAATGCTTGTCTCTGTCACAGAAAGGACTAGAGAGATTGGACTTAGAATGGCTGTCGGTGCAAAAAGAAAAGACATACTTCTGCAGTTTTTAGTCGAGGCCTTGGTTCTGAGTTTAATAGGAGGATTTATCGGCATCTTTATTGGAGTTCTCAGCTCCAAGGTTTTATCCTTATCTGCGGGCTGGCCCACCCTAATTTCAGGGGAATCCATTCTTCTCTCCTTTATTTTTGCCGTTTGTGTTGGGATCTTTTTCGGATTCTATCCCGCAAACAAGGCGTCGAGGCTTGATCCAATTGAAGCGCTAAGGCATGAATGAGTTTGGTAAACAGCTGACGGCACATGGCTTACAGATTATTCCATTTATTAGTTTTATCTAAGCGCCCTGGCCATACGCCCCTCATAAGCTCTAATTTTATCCTCATGTTGGAGCGTAAGGGCAATATCATCCAGCCCTTCAATTAGGCATCTTTTCTTAAATGGGTCTACTTCAAATGAAATAGTCCAGCCATCATCATCTCTGAGCGTCTGGGATTCCAAATCTACCGTAAGGTGATAACCCTCATTGGATAGAACCCTCTGAAATAGCTTTTCTACAGTATCTTCCGGAAGAACTATAGGGAGCATATCATTTTTAAAACAGTTATTAAAAAATATATCGGCAAATGAAGGCGCGATGATTACGCGAAACCCGTAATCCTTAAGCGCCCACGGAGCGTGCTCGCGAGAGCTTCCGCACCCAAAATTATTCCGGGTAAGAAGAATTGTAGCACCCCTATACCGTTGGTGGTTCAAGACAAACTCTGGATTTGGTTTTCCATCCTCCGTATATCGCCAATCATAGAAAAGGAACTCTCCAAACCCCGTGCGCTCAATCCGCTTTAGAAACTGCTTAGGAATAATTTGATCGGTATCAATATTCACTCTATCCAAAGGAGCAACAACTCCGGTAAACATTTTAAATGGTTCCATTTTAATCTCCTTAATTAACGAATACACACGAATGAAAATAAATCAGGATACAGGATACAAATACATCATGAATCATGCATCTTGCATCACTTAACTCGCGTTAATTCGTGCTAAACACCTACTCATTCCAGATTCCACTCACGGATGTCCACAAAATGCCCCTCTACTGCCGCTGCTGCTGCCATAATTGGGCTTACGAGATGGGTTCTCCCGCCCTTTCCCTGACGGCCTTCGAAATTTCTGTTTGATGTGCTCGCACACCGTTCGCCCGGAGCAAGTATGTCAGGGTTCATACCCAAGCACATACTGCATCCGGATTCACGCCACTCAAATCCGGCCTCTTTGAAAATCCTATCGAGTCCAAGTTTTTCAGCCTGGAGCTTTACCAATTGAGAGCCGGGCACAACCATTGCGCGCACATGCGGGGCTACCTTTTTCCCCTTCACTACACGCGCGGCGGCGGTCAAATCCTCGATTCTGGAATTCGTGCATGAGCCGATGAAAACCCTATCCAACTTAATTTTCTGGATGGGTATCCCCGGAGCGAGTCCCATATATTCGAGTGCCTGCCTGGCAGCCTTCTGATCGTTGGGGTCTGGGAAGGACTCGGGATCGGGCACAACTCCGGTTACACCTGTAACCATTCCGGGGCTTGTTCCCCAGCTAACCTGAGGAGCCATACGAGACGCATCGAGCACAACCTTCTTATCAAATTTCGCCCCATCATCCGTCTTGAGTTCCCTCCACACCTCAAGGGCCTTCTCAAAATCCCTTCCTTTTGGGACGTATCGCCTTCCTTCCAGATATTCAAACGTTTTCTCATCCGGAGCAATCATTCCCGCACGCGCCCCGGCTTCAATGGACATATTACAAATCGTCATTCTCTCTTCCATAGAAAGAGCCTCTATCGCATCGCCTCTATATTCAACCACCGTGCCCGTCGCGCCCGCGGTTCCAATATGGCCAATAATGCTTAGAATTATATCCTTGGCCGTAACTCCCCTTGCCCTCTGTCCTTCAACCCGCACCTCAAAAACCCTTGGGCGGTTCTGCCAGAGACACTGCGTGGCAAGGACGTGCTCTACCTCGGTCGTTCCGATTCCGAACGCAAGCGCCCCAAAAGCCCCGTGAGTAGACGTGTGGCTGTCTCCGCAGACTATTGTCATGCCGGGTTTGGTGAGTCCAAGCTCAGGGCCAATTACATGAACAATTCCCTGATTGGGACTCTTAAGATCAAAAAGAGTGATACCGAATTCCCTGCAGTTTCTCCTGAGCGTATCTATCTGCCTTGCCGAGATCGGGTCTTCAATTGGAAGAGACCTGTCGCTTGTCGGAACGTTATGATCCATTGTCGCAAATGTGAGATCGGGTCTCCGTACCCCCCTTCCTGAGAGGCGAAGTCCTTCAAAGGCTTGAGGAGAAGTAACTTCATGAACGAGATGAAGATCAATGTAGAGAAGCACGGGTTTTCCCGGCTCCTCATAAACCACATGGGCGTCCCAAATTTTGTCAAATAATGTTTTTGCAGCCATGATTTTTCCTAAGTTGTAAGGTGAAATTATTATACACGGAAGTCCACCCTATGGGCAATCCACAGATTCTTGACATGATATGAGAAACCGCTTAAACTAAGTCTCAAATTTTTCTTAGCTCTTGTATATATATGTATATAGGATAGTCTCAAAATATGAGATAACCTCAGGATTCAGATAATACAGCCTGCTTTTAATCTCCAGGCACATCAACTGACAATAAAGAATCATGGCTGAAAATGGGGGGTTTCGTGTGATGACAACGATGAAATTGAGAGGAAGGAGCAACCAGTTCTCAGATGTTTAAGCATTTGCTCACCCCGGAAACCATAAGGAATGGCATTCGAATTTTCATCCTCTTGATCTGTTGCTCCTCTGCCTACGCTATTACAAATGAGGCGGATATAAAAGGTGTAGGGATTGACGAAAAACTCGGCAGCTATATCCCCCTTGACCTTATCTTCCGTGACGAACAGAACAAACCGGTAAAACTTAGAGATTTCTTTCGGGATGAAAAACCCGTAATCCTAACCCTTAATTATTATGAATGTCCGCTGCTATGTACGTATGTTCTAAATGGAGTGCTGGATGTTGTAAATAAGCTCGACTCTCTTTCTTTGGGACGGGATTTTAGAATAGTCACCATAAGTTTTAATCCCTCGGAGACACCGGAGCTTGCCAGAAAAAAGGCGGCTAATTACCTCAAAGAACTAAAGAACGTTCAACCCTCCCAAAAGGACTGGCACTTTCTTACGGGAGATGAAGAAAATATAAGCAGGATTACACAGGCAGTGGGATTTAGGTATAAAAAGGATGGGGATCAATTTGCGCACCCTTCCGTTGTAGTTATTCTTACCCCTCGCGGGGAAATATCGCGCTATTTTTATGGAATTCAGTATGAACCAAAGGACCTTCGGCTGGCACTTCTTGAAGCCTCACAGGGCGAGATAGGATCTTCTAAGATACTCAATCAGATTCTACTCTATTGCTACCACTTTGATCCGGTTGGAAAAAGATACGCCCTTCAGGCTCTCAATGTTGTGAAAGCTGGGGGAGTAGTAACGCTCTTGTGCGTCGGTGGTCTATTAACTTATCTCTGGAGAAATGAGAAAAAAAGAGTGAACGGAGGTTTAAAACCACAGAAATGAATTTGCTTCCCGAGGCAGCATCAGGGTTCGCCGGTAAGGTGGACAATATCTTCTGGTTTGTTACAGTAATTTCACTGGTGTTTTTTATCCTTGTTTCGTCATTCTTGATCTATTTTGCAATAAGATATAGGAGAAGAAGGGAGAATGAAGAAACCCCTTATATAACGGGCAGTCATATTCTTGAGGCACTTTGGACGGTAATACCGTCAATCTTGCTTATCGTGATCTTTGCCTATGGCTTTCTAGCCTTTAGAGAAATAAGGACGCCCCCAAGCAATACCCTTGAAATAAACGTTACCGGAAGGCAGTGGCTCTGGCAGTTCAAGTACAACAATGGCAAAACTACGGTAAACGAGCTTTATGTTCCAGAGGGCAAGCCGATAAGGCTCATTATGAAGTCTGAAGATGTTAACCACGGTTTCTATGTCCCCGCTTTCCGCGTGAAGCAAGACCTGATGGCGAGTATGTACACGCAGCTATGGTTTAAGGCGACTAAAGTTGGGACATATGATCTATTCTGTACCCAGTACTGTGGAACCGGCCATTCTGCAATGTTGGGTAAGATTATTGTCATGGCTCCGCAAGAATATGAAAAATGGGAAAAGGGCGAACAAAAAGAAAAGGTTGCGGGAGTCTCCCCTGCTGAACAGGGCAAGCAGCTCTACACCCAAAGGGGTTGTAACGCCTGCCACAGTATAGATGGAGCCCGGATAGTAGGGCCTACATGGAAGGGACTGTGGGGGAAAGAAGAGGTTATGCAGGACGGTCAGAAGGTCACCGTAGATGAAAATTATGTTCGAGAGTCCATATTAGAGCCTCAAGCAAAAATAGTAAATGGATACCCGCCGGTTATGCCGTCCTTTAAAGGAGTGGTAAGCGATGAAGACATTTCAGCAATAATAGCATATATGAAGACATTGAAATGAGATTTAAAACGAGGAATGCAAGGAGGTATTTCTTATGGCAAACCATACCTTAGCTGAAGCTATACAGATTCCCTATCTGGAGGAAAAGGGGTTAATCTCTTGGATCACATCTACAGACCACAAGAGAATAAGTATCCTTTATCTTTTGTCCATTTCCACATTTTTCGTTGTAGGTGGTATCGCTGCGCTTCTTGTGAGACTTGAGCTTTTAACGCCGGGGAAAACCATCGTGGATGCCCATACATATAATACGCTCTTTACGTTCCATGGAACAGTAATGGTTTTTCTTTTTATCGTTCCCGGAATCGCAGCAAGCTTTGGAAACTTTCTCATCCCGCTTATGATAGGGGCAAGGGATGTGGCATTTCCAAGACTCAACCTACTGAGTTGGTACCTCTATATAGCAGGCGCGATTATTATCGTTGCATCCCTCTTGCAGCCCGCGGATACCGGGTGGACATTTTATACGCCCTATAGTATAAGAACAGGTACCGATGTGATTCTACTTACCTTTGGAATTTTTGTGGCGGGTTTTTCCTCGATTCTTACCGGACTCAATTTCATCGTAACGATTCAGAAACTGAGAGCACCGGGTATGACATGGCACCGCCTTCCGCTCTTTATTTGGGCATCGTACGCAACGGCTATACTCCAGGTTCTTGCCACACCTGTTATTGGGATTTCGCTTCTCCTTCTTATTGCCGAGAGGGTTTTTGGAATCGGATTCTTTGACCCCGCAAAGGGTGGAGACCCCGTTTTATTCCAGCACTTCTTCTGGTTCTATTCTCACCCGGCTGTGTATATAATGATCCTTCCCGCTATGGGTATTATCTCCGAGGTCATTCCTGTGTTTTCCAGGAAACCAATATTCGGCTACAAAGCTATGGCTTATTCGCTTCTTGCTATAGCGTTCATCAGTTTCCTTGTTTGGGCACACCACATGTTTACAAATGGCATATCACAGTTGGCAGCGATGATTTTCTCTTTTCTGACCTTTCTGGTCGCAATTCCAACGGCAATCAAGGTCTTCAACTGGACGGCTACGATGTATAGAGGCTCTATAGACCTTAAATCCCCCATGCTTTATGCCCTCTCATTTATATTCCTTTTCGCTATAGGGGGACTCACAGGTGTTTTCCTTGCCGCGCTTGCTGTAGATGTGCATATTCATGACACCTATTTTGTGGTTGCACACATGCACTATGTCATGATAGGCGGAACGGTGATGGGATTCTTGGCAGCACTCCACTTCTGGTATCCCAAAATGACTGGAAAGATGTTTAATGAGAAGGTTGCAAAGGTTGCGTGGGCATTTATATTTATAGGCTTCAATGTGACATTCTTTCCCCAGTTTATACTAGGTACTGAAGGGATGCCCAGGAGATACTATGATTACTTGCCAAAGTATCAACCCCTCCACGAGCTTTCAACAATTGGTTCCTGGATTCTGGCAATCGGCCTGTTCTTGATGGCAATCAACCTGATAAGGGGTTTATTGAATGGGGAGAAGGCACCGGAGAACCCCTATGGTTCGTTGTCACTGGAATGGCAGGTACCATCACCTCCACCACATGAGAACTTTGAAGAAATACCCACGGTAACTGACTGGACATATGGATACGGGAAAAAACAATAGGAGGAATTAAGCATTATGGAAGAGATGGCAGAACACGCCCATGCTCATCATGTAGACCCGGTAGTTGAGTATCAGTCATCAAAATTCGGGATGTGGCTTTTTATAGCCACCGAGCTTTTGCTCTTCGGGGGTCTTTTTACAGCATACACGATTTACAGAGCTAAGTACCCTGAGATGTTTCACGAGCAGCACCTTGAGCTTAATAAACCCATTGGAGCTATAAACACCGTGATTCTAATCTGCAGCAGTTTGACTATGGCACTAGGGGTTGCATCAATTAAACGTGGGAAACAGGAGCTCCTCAGGTTGTTTTTATCACTCACGATACTCTTTGGCATTATGTTCTTGATTAACAAGTACTTTGAGTGGGGACATGAGTTTAGAGACGGTAACTATCCAGGCACGAGCATCTTCTTCTCCCTCTACTTTATGATGACTGGCCTTCACATGATACATGTCATTGTAGGTCTCCTTGTTCTTGCGGTTATGCTTGCCTGGTCCTTTACGGGGAGGTTCTCCGATAAGTACAACACGCCGATAGAGCTTGGTGGAATTTATTGGCACCTTGTAGACCTTATATGGATATACCTTTTCCCATTGCTTTATTTGATAGGATAGCGGGTATTGGGTGTCAGTATCAGACGGATCCAATACCTAAAAACGGAGGCTAATTAACCATGGAGATAAAAGCGCATAGCGAGAACCACGTTACAGGAAGCGGAACATATGTTGCGGTATGGATAGCCCTGACAATCTTAACCATAATTACGGTTGCCGCCTCGTATGTGCATTTTGGGACGTTTAATCTAGTGATTGCACTTGGAATTGCCTCTTTAAAGGCATCCCTTGTTGCGCTCTACTTCATGCACCTCAAATTTGAGGAAAAAATCACATGGGTATTTTTCCTCTACCCGCTGGTGCTCCTTACCATTCTCATAAGCTTGAGTATGAGTGATGTGTTTTTTAGAATCCCGGTGTCGCCTTAAAGCGTTATGATAGGCAAGATCACCGTCGTCTCCCTTTTCCTCCTCTTAGTGTGGGGTAATATCGTTGCCGGACTGAAGGCAGGGCTTGGATGCCCTGACTGGCCCCTTTGCCACGGCAGGGTTCTTCCTCCATTCAGATGGGATATATATACCGAATTCACACATCGGATACTCGGGGTCGTAGCATCGGTTTTTCTCATAATACTCGCGTATCAGAGATTTCGCCATTATAGAGACAAATCCAAGTTTATCCCTATCTTTATAGTGATCCTTCTCCTTATCCAGATAGCACTTGGAGGAATAGTCGTCCTGCTAGAACTCCCGGTTAATCTCACAACGGTTCATTTTGCGAACGCCATTCTTATTTATTCTCTTGCATTCTATATGGCGTTTTTTGATGGAGAAAAAAGGGAGCCAGTTTTTTCAATCCGAAGCTACGGCATGCTCTTTTTCCTTTTGGGGCTTATGGTTTTTTCTCAAGCGGTCTTAGGGGCTTATGTAAGACACTCCGGGGCGGGACTCGCCTGTCCGGATTTTCCAAAATGCCTGGGATTCTGGATTCCTCCGGAGCTTTCTGGAATGGTTCTCATCCACTTCTCACACCGGACATTTGCCTATATTATTTTTATTACGGTATTCGTAATCTTTATTTCCACGTACCTAAATTCAGACCTCAGGCGCGACCGTTCAAGGGTTTTAATCCTACTCGGCCTTATAGCCGTTCAAATTATGATAGGTGTAGGGGTCATACACTCTAAGCTCTATTTCCTCACAACGGCTCTTCACCTCGCTGTCGCCCTTTTAATACTCTCTACCGTGCTCTACACATGGTTTCAGGAAATGGAGGAAAACCATGTATAATAATTAAAGGATAATAGAGGAAGTCATGCAGTCAGATATAATCGCAGGCAGAGAACTCAAGACCAAGGTAAGAAATAACGCGGAGCCATCGGACAAGACTCTAAGAAGCATCCTGGTTTCACTTGCTGTCCTCATAAAGCCGGGAATTATAGTGAGTGTTACATTTACCGGATTTGCCGGAATGGTGCTTGCCAACAGGGGAATTCCATCCGGCGATACCGTATTGTTTGGCATTTTGTCACTATTCTTGAGCGCGTCCGGGTCTGCGATTTTAAACAACGTATTTGACAAGCAAATTGACATCATGATGGAGAGGCTGAACAGGCGTGTTGAAGCGCTTCGAGCGGTTGGTGAGAGAGAAGCGATCCTAATTTCAATCTCCTTTATAGCGGTTTCGCTCTTTATCTCCTTCCTCTTTCTAAATTACATAAACGGCGTACTCATTATTGCGGCGATTTTAAGCTACACCTTTCTCTACACGCTTTATCTCAAGCGTTTCTCCCCTTATGGAACGATCCCTGGGGGAATTCCGGGTGCCCTTCCGGTTCTTATCGGATATTCCGCGGTAAATCCCTCAATAGGAATTGACGGAATAATCCTCTTTCTTATTATGATGCTCTGGCAGCCTCCCCACTTCTGGGCACTCGCTCAGAAATACAAAGAGGAATACAGGAGGGCAGGGATACCCGTGATGCCGGTCATTATGGGAACAAAATACACGAATGTCCTCATGCTTATTTACTCTTTATCGCTTCTTCCGCTTTCTCTTTCCCTCTGGTTCTTTGGATATTGCTCCATATATTATGCTATTGCAGCGATCATACTCGGTATTTATTTCGAGTATGTCGTGCTTCAGAGCGTTCGCAGGAGCGCGAATTATGGGAGGGCATTTGGCGTGTCCATACTTTACATACTTATCCTTATGGCATCGGTGATAATTGACGTCTCTCTGATGAGTCCGGCGAAACTGGTCTTTATGATGAGGTAGCGATTAACTCCGATTTATAAATTCTATTCCTCCTTTTGCTCGTATCTATCCTTTAGCTGTCTTACAACAGTCGGGTCAGCAAGGGTTGTCGTGTCTCCTAATACCCTTCCCTCTGCAATGTCCCTAAGGAGCCTTCTCATAATCTTCCCACTCC
>Ga0209810_1005166_pt1 | contig 11998 bp, 12 predicted proteins | sample Coa_R1_7_FD_187159 | JGI IMG/M metagenome (GOLD analysis project Ga0209810, IMG submission 187159) | Surface soil microbial communities from Centralia Pennsylvania, which are recovering from an underground coalmine fire - Coalmine... | ecosystem: Environmental > Terrestrial > Soil > Unclassified...
CGCGCCCGCCATCTGGCTCCCCGTGGCCGCGGCTGGTCGTGCGACGTCGACCCCGTGACCTGAGCCACCTGCGGGCGCGTCCGCGGAGGAGCTGCGCCCGGAGGTGGTCCGGCGGGTCGCCGGTTCACGGGCCCCATCGACGGCCCGGCCGCCCCCCGTGCCCGGGCGCCGGCCTCCTCCAGACAGGGGCCGAGGCGGCGCTCCCACCGGGGATGCGGCTGGCGCTCTTCTCCAGGCCGCGGTCGTCCCCAGCGGTCGGGCTCCCGTGACCGCGGCCGATCTGCTGACGCTGGCCCGTGCTGCTCTCTCGGTGCCGGCCTGGGCGACGATCGTCTCCGGGCGGGCGCGGCCGGCCGCCTTCTGGGGGTCGCTCCTGGCCAGCACGGCTCTCGACCTGCTGGACGGCCTCCTGGCCCGGCGCCTCGGTCCCACGCCCCTGGGCGCCGCCCTCGACATCGAGACGGACAGCTGGCTCACGCTCTCCACCGCCCTCGCCGGCGTGCGCCTGGGCCGGCTCCCCTGGCCGTGCGCGATCCCTCCTCTGGCCCGGTACGTGCTCACCCCCGGGTCGGCCGTCGACCTCGACCGCTGGCACCACGCCGCCGGTCGGGCCCAGATGGCGGTCCTGATCGGCGCCCTCTCCCCCTGGACGCCGCCGCCCCGGCTGGCGCTGGCGCTGGCCGCCCTGCAGCTGGCGGCGCTGCTCGACGTGGCTCGGCGGCGGGTCAGAGGAAACCGCCCCTTCCCCCGCACGGGTGCCGTCCGGCGGGCGACGGCGGAGGCGTCCGCGGTCCGACGAGCCGGCGGGGCGGCGGGGCCGCCGACCGGGCCCGGGCCGGAGGGATGAGGGCGGGATCGTCCCCGCCGCTTCCCCGCGCACCCGTACCGGCCGCGAGGCGCGCGTCCCCTCCGCTCTCACGGAGCGTCGCCTGGCCCGTGCGCGCCATATCCACGGTGCGGCCCGAGTGAGGACGCCCCGTGCCCGCCACCGCTTCGGTCCAGGTCGCCTGGCCGTCGCCGTCCCGGAACCTCGAGGACGATCCCGGCCGGGAGACGGTCAGGGCTCGGTCCCCGATTCCCAACCGACGGTTCGCTCGATCTCCGCCCGCCTCCCCCGCCCGCGGTCCCGGCCTGGTTAGTCTCTTGGCAGAGGTGCCCACGGTTGGTCGAACGCCCGAGCCAATGCGGGTCCCGGCTTGAGGACGGAGCGGACCCGGACCCTGGCTGCCGCCTGGGGGCGGCTGGTGGCGAGCTGTCCCTGGGCCTTCCTGGCCGCCTGGCTGGCGCTGGCCGGGAGCATGGCCGTCCTGGCCTCGGGCACCCCCCGCCTGCTCTCGCCCTCCATCTCCGAGAGCGCCACCGAGTCCTCCCGTGCCGCCGATCTGCTCCGCGCCCAGTTCCCCCAGCGTCAGGGCACGGCGCTCTTCGTGGTCTTCCGGTCGCAACGCGACACGGTCACCGATCCGGCCTACCGGGCCCAGCTCGCGGCCTGGCGAGGGGACCTGGAGCGTCTGGTTCGGGGCGGGGATGGGGCCGTTCAGGGTCCCCTGGTGGGCCGGGACGGACGCACCGCGGCCCTGCTCGTGGTCTCGGGGCAGACGCCCGACCGCTTCGTCGACCTGGCCCGTCAGGCCGAGCGGGTCCATCATCCCGGGCCCGCCCGTAGCTATGTGGGGGGCACCGCCGCGGTCTACGACCACCTCATCGGCCGTTCCGAGCAGGACCTCCAGCAGTCGGAGCGGCTCTCGCTGCCCATCGCCCTGGTCCTGCTCCTGATCGCCTTCGGCGGGCCGGTGGCCGCCCTGCTGCCGGTGCTCACCGGCCTGGCGGCGGTGACGACGGCGGTGGCCCTGCTCGGGGTCGCCGCCCGCGTGCACACGGTCTCGGTGTTCGCCCTCAACGTCAGCTCGGCCCTGGGCCTGGGGCTCGGCATCGACTACTCGCTGCTGGTGGTCAACCGCTTTCGCGAGGAGCTGCGGCGGGGGCTGGGCGTCCGCGACGCGGTGACGGTGACGGCGGGCAGCGCCGGGCTGGCCACCCTGGTCTCGGGGGCCACGGTGGCGATCGGCTTCGGGGCCCTCATGCTCTCGCACGTCAACGTGCTCTGGTCGATCGGGCTGGGCGGCGCGGTCGTGGTCGGAGTGTCGGTGCTGGCCTCCCTGACCCTGATCCCGGCCCTGCTCGCCGTCTTCGGACGTTTCGTCTCCCGCCTCACCCTGCCCCTGAGCTCGGCCCAGGAGACGGCGCCGTTCTGGCGCATCCTGGCCCGGGCGGTGATGAGCAGGCCCGGCCGCTTCATCGCCCTCAGCCTGGCCCTGATCCTGCTCCTGGCCGCACCGGCCCGCGACCTGCGCCTGGGCGTGGTCGGGGCGGAGTCGCTGCCGCCCGAGGACGAGGCCGCCCAGGCCGACCGGATCGCCCAGGCCGACCTCGGACTCCCCGCCCACGGCCCGGTGCTGGTGGTGGCCCGAGGCGTCCCCGACCTGGCCACGGCGGTGAGGCTGGAAGAGCAGCTCCGAACCGTGGCCCAGGGGCAGCCCCTGCGCGGCCCGGCCGACGTGCCCGCCGCCCAGCTGCCCCGGTACTTCCATCCCGGCTGGGCGGTCTACGAGCTGGAGCAGCCGGCCGGCGACAACGACCAGCGCACCCACCGCTGGCTCGACCGCATCCGCTCCGACTTCCGGCCCCCGGGGGTGACCGTACTCCTGGGCGGCGAGGCGCCCGCCTACCAGGACTACCTCCACCTCCTGACCGGCGACTTCCCCCTGATCGTGGGCACCGTGCTCGCGCTCACCTTCTGCTTCCTCGCCGTGGCCTTCCGCTCGCTGCTGCTGCCCCTGAAGGCGGTGCTGATGAACCTGCTCTCGGTGGGGGCGGCCATGGGGGTGCTGACCTGGGGCTTCCAGCAGGGGCACCTGGCCTCGGTGCTCGACTTCCAGGCGGTCGGCTTCACCGACTCCACCATCCCCCTGATCATCTTCGCCGGCCTCTTCGGCCTCTCCATGGACTACGAGGTCTTCCTGCTCAGCCGCGTCCGGGAGGAGTGGGCCAGGGGCAGCTCCAACCGCGAGGCCATCGCCCTGGGCCTGGAGCGCACCGGCCAGGTCATCACCTCGGCGGCGCTGATCCTGATGCTGGTGGTGGGCACGCTCGGCCTCAGCCACCTCTCCCTCAACAAGGCCTTGGGCGTCACCTTCGCCGTGGCCGTCCTGCTCGACGCGACCGTGATCCGGCTCCTGCTGGTGCCGGCCATGATGCGGATCCTCGGCGACCTCAACTGGTGGCCCAGCCGCCGCCCGGCAGCAGGAGGGAGGTGACCGGCCGCTCGCCGGCGGGAGCGGAGCCGCCCGGCCTCGGCGGGGGGCGACCGTGGCCGCAGCGAGGAGCCCGGCCGCGAGCGCCGTCGCCAATCCCGCCACCGGCCCGACCACGGCCGGCGCCCGTCGCCTCGCCGGGAGCGGGGCCGGGCCAGATCGGGATGGCGAGGCCGGCGAGGGCGAGGCCGACCACGTCCGGATGCCGCGCGGCGGGCTCCCCGGCGCCTCAGCCGGCGCGCTCGCGCCGGAGAGCCGACCGCAGCTGGTCGAGGTGGCTGTCCTCGTGCTCGAGGACGTAGGGGATGACGGTGCGGATGGTCCGGGCCGGCCAGGCCGGCCAGCGGATGGGTAGGTCGAGGTCCTCGTCGCACATGGCGAGGAAGGTCCGGCGCAGGTCCTCGCGGGCCAGGGCCAGCTCGCGGCGGATGCGGGCCAGGTCCCAGCCGCCCGGGGCGTCGGGCGGCCCGGACGGGCGCTCGACCAGCCGCACCGGCCTGACGTCGCCGCCCAGGGCCTGGCGGATGCCGGCGCTGACCTCGCGCTCGCGGTCGATCAGGTGGTAGAGCAACTGCCGCACGGTGCGGCCGTCCTCGGGCACGATCCGATCCAGGTCGGCGTCCACGAGCGTATCCAGGAGCCGAAGGGTCTCCTCGCGCTGCCCCTCCAGGGGCTTGAGTAAGTCGGCGGGGGCCATCTGGGCTACGGCAAGAGCTTAGCCCAAATCCCTGCCCCCGCCCCCGGCTCGGCCAACCGTGCCGGGCGGGAATGGGGACGGGACGCTCCGGGTAGAATCGCTTGCTGGTGGCAGTTCGACCCATCCTCACCCAGGAGCACCCCGTCCTGCGCCAGAAGGCCAGGAAGGTGACGAAAGTGGACGCCTCGATCGTGCGCCTGCTCGACGACCTGGCCGAGACCATGTACGCGGCTCCCGGGGTCGGTCTGGCCGCGCCTCAGATCGGGGTGTCGCTGCGCGTGTGCGTGGTCAAGGGCGACGAGAACCAGCTCTACGGGCTGGTGAACCCGGTGATCGTCAAGGCCGAGGGCAGCCAGGTCGGCTACGAGGGCTGCCTCAGCATCCCAGGTTGGGTGGGCGAGGTCGAACGGTACGAGAAGGTGCTGGTCAAGGGGTTGAACCGTCGGGGCAAGGAGGTCCGCATCAAGGCCAGCGGCTTCACCGCCAGGGCCTTTCAGCACGAGATCGACCACCTCGACGGCATCCTGTTCACCGACCGGCTCACCAGCCTGGACACGCTCCGTCGGGTCGAGGAACTCCAGGACCAGGAGCAGGAGCCGGTGGCCGAGGCGGTTCGGGCCTGAGGCTGGTCTTCGTGGGCACGGCCGCCTTCGCCGTGCCCTCGCTGCGGGCGCTGCACGACGCCGGCCACCGCCTCGAGCTGGTGGTGACCCAGCCGGATCGGCCGGGGAACCGGCTGCGGATCACGCCGCCGCCGGTCAAGGTGGCGGCCCTGGAGCTGGGGCTGGAGGTCTTCCAGCCGGAGCGCATCAAGGCCGAGGAGAGCGTGGCCCGGATCGCCTCGGTCGCCCCCGAGCTGATCGTGGTCGTGGCCTATGGACAGATCATCCCCCCCTCGATCCTCGAGATCCCGCCCCGGGGGGTGCTGAACGTGCACGCGTCCCTGCTCCCGCGTCACCGGGGCGCGGCCCCGATCAATCGGGCCATCCTGGCCGGGGACCGGACCACCGGGGTGACGATCATGCGGATGGACGAGCAGTTGGACCACGGACCCATCCTGAGCGCCCGGGAGGTCGAGATCGGCCCGGAGGAGGACGCGGTCTCGCTGGGCGAGCGCCTGGCGAGGCTGGGAGCGGAGCTGCTGGTCGAGACCATCGACCGGCTGGATCGGATCCGGCCGGTCGAGCAGGACCACGCCCGGGCCACCCTGGCCCCGCGGCTGGTGAAGCAGGAAGGGGAGCTGAGCTGGGACCTGTCGGCGGAGGAGATCGACCGCCGGGTGCGCGGGCTGCGACCCTGGCCGGGGGTGACGTTGCCCCTGGGCGGGGTTCGGGTCAAGGTGCTGCGCGGGCGGCCGCTGGGGGGCAGCGGCCGGCCCGGCCAGGTGCTGCGCCGGAGCCGCGAGGGGGTGGAGGTCGCGGCCGGGCACGGCTCCTACCTCCTGCAGGAGATCCAGCTCCCGGGCAAGCGGCCGGCCCCCGCCCAGGCGGTGGTGGGCCATGCCTGACCGACGCTCCCGCGACATCGCCGTCAACCGGCGGGCCTTCCACGACTACTTCGTGGACGAGACCTACGAGGCGGGCATGGCCCTGACCGGCACCGAGGTCAAGTCGCTGCGGGCCGGCCGGGTGAACCTTCGCGACGGGTTCGTGCGCATCGACGGCAACCAGGCCTGGCTGGAGAACGTCCACATCAGCCCCTACGCCCAGGGCGGCTACGCCAACCACGATCCCCTGCGCCCGCGCAAGCTCCTCCTGCACGCGGAGGAGATCGCCAGCCTGATCGGCAAGGTGCGGCAGCGGGGCTACACCCTGATCCCGCTGCGGATGTACTTCGCCGGCAACCACGCCAAGGTGGAGGTGGGGCTCTGCCGGGGCAAGCGCCAGTACGACAAGCGGGAGGCGATCGCCGAGCGGGACGCCCGACGCCAGATGGAGCGGGCGCTCCGGCGGTAGCGGGCGCGGCCGCGCCGGCGGCCGGTGGACGACCGGGCCCACCGGTCCCGCAGCGGGAATCCACGTTGCGGCTCGCCGCGGCCTGGCCGCGGCCAGCCGGTCGTCGACGGTCGCCACCGATCCCCGTGCCTGCTCCGCGGCGAGGACGACGCCGCAGTCGGGCAGCTCGAGGCCGGTGCTGGCTCGTAGGCTGGCCAGCCGGGCGGGGGCGTCCTCGCCGCGGGGGAGGGTGATCAGGTCGAGTTGGTGCAGAGCGGCGGCGGCCCGCTCCAGCTGCCCTGCGTGAGCTGGCCCGATCAGGACCTCCGCCAGGGTGATCGGGCTGGCGCCGAAGGTCGAGTTCGCCTCCCCCAGCAGCAGGGCGCTCGCCCGGTCGTGATGAGGATCGGTGGCATCCCGGTGGGCGATCGGGACGCAGGCGTCGAGCACGATCACGCCGGCCAGTCCCGCGGAGCCGCCTCAGGTATCGCGGCCCGTAGCGGCCGGTGAGCGCGCCACTCGTGCGGCGGACCGCCTCCTCGCGCTCGGTCCGCCGTCGCTCACGATCCCCTGAGGATGGCTCGGTGGCCCTCCTCGAGCAGACGCGGGAGGAGCCTGGAGGGCCGGTGCCGGTCCTCGGGCCGCCGGCTCGGTCTCGGTGACGACGTGACCACGGCGAGTTGGCATGGTCCCGGTGGGCACCGATCATCCAGGGGCGACACCAGCCGGCTGACGGCGTCGGCCGGGCGTCCCGCCGGGGAGAGGGACGGGACGCCCGGCCCGGATCAGGCCGCCAGGTTGATGCCGATCGCCCTGAGGCGGCGGTTGAGGGAGTTGAGGCCGAACTCCAGCAGCTCTTGCTCGCTGTGGCCGTATTCGGTGAGGTAGCGGGGGTCGGGTGGCTGGATGGTGCCCGAGATCAGGGGCAGGCACTCCACCAGGGTGCGCTGGATCAGGGGCGCGAACCGCTGCGGCTCCTCCTGGACGGCGTCGTGCAGCACCTTGATGCCGAAGTTGACGTGGCGCGACTCGTCCCGGGCGACGGCGGTGAAGCCTTGGTAGAAGCCGGTGTGGGTGAGGCCGCGCTCGCGCATCGTGTTCAGCTCGAAGCGCTGCCCGGTGAGCGCCAGCGTGCCCTCGATGACCAGGTGGTAGATGACCACGCCCTCGACGAAGGCCTCGCGGTCGCCGGGGTTGGAGGCCAGGCGCTGAGCCACCGAGGGGAGGCGGTCGTAGAAGAGGGTGTTGTAGCCCTCGTTCACCCTCGGGCGCACCTCCTCGAGCAGGGCCTTCATGTCGCCGGCCTCGGTGCCCACCACCTCCCGCCACCAGCGGTCGAAGAAGACGGTGTGCCGGGCCTCGTCCACCATCTGGGTGGAGAGGAAGATCTCCATCTCGGGCGTCGGCGCCGCCCAGACGAAGGGGGCCAGGGTGGCGGTGACCCGCTCCTCGCCGTTGAAGAAGAGGCGGCGACCCCAGAGCGTGGCCTGCCGCTCCAGCTCGCTCGCCGCCTGCCAGATCTCGCGGTCGGGCGCGAAGTCGAGGTCGGCCACGGCCCACTGTTGCGACTCCCAGCGTCGGTACAGCTCCAGGTAGCCGGGCATGCGCTCCAGGCCCTGGTCGATGAAGGCCAGCACGTCGTCGATGCGGATGTCCCCCAGCTCCCGGAGGCTCGCCCGGGCGATGCGCTCCAGGTCGGGCTCAGCCGGCTGGGCCCTGGTCTCCAGTTCCATGCTCCACCTCCGAATCACAGAGCGCGGCAGCCATACGGCACGCGCGCCGGACCAGCTCCTCCTTCCCCAGACGCCCCTCCTCGAGCCACCACAGGGCCAGCTCGTTCATCATCCCGGCCAGGGCGTGGGCGCCGGCCTCGCTCAGGGGCTGCGCCTCCCGCATCAGCCGGATGAAGCGCGCCCAGAGCCGGCGGTGCAGGTCCTGGAGCATCGGGTCCGCCTGCACCCCCTGCCGGAAGAAGACCCGGTAGAGCCCGGACTCCTGCTCCACGAAGTCGAAGTACGCGGCCACGGCGGCGTCGGGGTCGCCCGCGGCCCGGACGGCGAGCAGCCGGGCTTCGAGGTCGGCGGCGGCGGCCGTGACCACCTCCATGAAGAGGTGCCGCTTGCCCTCGAAGTGCTGGTAGAGCAGGGCCTCGGACACCCCGGCCTCCGCGGCCACGTCGCGGACGGTGGCGGCGTGGTAGCCGGAACGTCCGAAGACCCGCTTGGCGGCGGCGAGGATGGCGTCCCGCCGGGCCTCGGCCGAGAGGCGGAGGCGGGAGGGCGTGGAGAGCGAGGGGCTCATCGGGGCTCGGCTCCGAGGGACGAGCGGACCGCCGGGCGGTGGACGGCTGGAGGCGGCACGGGCCGGCCGGCCGCGGCCGGGCCGGTGCCCCGCCAGGGGCGGAGGAGGCGATACCGGGCGGTTGGTAAGTGAACGTCCACTCAGTTCGGCATTCTAGCCGTGTGTGAACGGCCGTCAAGGGGGGTACAATGACGAGCGAAGTCCAGTCTCGTGGGGGCGTCCGGCTTCGACGGGGCAGGAGGGCTTCGGGATAGCGAGCCGAGGGCGCGAGCGTCACAGCGCAGGGCATACAAATGCCAACGACACTCGCGAGCTCGCTCTCGCCGCGTAAGTAGCGAGGGTGTGAGCCCCGGGACCTGATCCCGGGCGTCGCTCCCGAGTCTCGCCGGCGGACCGGGAAGGCGGCGTCACCACAGCTGGCTGGCCCGAGCGGGGGCGCCACGGCCCCGCCCGGGGACCACCCACCGGGGCTGGCCGAAGGGGATCCCGTCGGGAGGAGCCCCGAGGCGAGATCAGAATCCCGAATACGCTCGTAGAGGTCCCGGGGAACTCTGTTCCGGACGCGGGTTCGACTCCCGCCGCCTCCACCATCACGCTCTCTCCCCCGTGCCCGAGCCACGCTGCGCCCGGGGCATGGGCGCGGTCGTCGACTCCCGTCTCCGTCCGGCACCGCTCGGGGCCGCTGGACTGGTCCGGAGGGTCCTGACCGCGCGTGAGGACGTCCTTGGGCGTCTTCCCGATCGAAGGGCGTCCGGGACGTCCTGCACGTGCAGACGTTGGGCCGGGCCAGCCCGTTGCGTGGTCGAGACGACGATCTCTCTTCGGTCGAGGGCGCCCGACCCACCGGGCCAGGCGGCCACGTCCGACCAGGCGGCCTTGCCTCTCCTCGCCGTTCTGTCCGGCGCGGCTCGCAGACGATCCGCTCGCGGCTCCGCGCCGGAGGCGACGGAGCGGTCGGCGGTACTGGCCGTGGACCCGGTCAGCCCCGATCGAGGCGCAGCGCGTTGGTCCCCCGTACCAGCCGCCAGGCGGCCTCGAACGCGTGGCCGGCCAGGGCGACGAGCAGGAAGGCGACCCACTCGCCGCCGCGCAGATCGTGACCGGTCAACACGCCGCCGAGGCCGACGAGGGCGAGCGCGGACCAGCCCAGGCCAGTGACGATGCAGTGGGCCTCTCGGCAGCGGACGAAGTTGGCCAGGCAGTAGGCCCCGGCGGTGAGGAAGAAGGCGGCTTCCAGGAGCAGGCCGCCGGTCGGTCCGAGAGCGAAGGTCACGACGGCCGCGACGGCGACGGTGAGGAAGGCCGAGCAGCCACGGATGAACGGCGCGGTGGCGTCCACGTACCCGTCCAGCAGGCGCTCGAAGCGGTTGCGCGGTGGGGAGGCCGGCGGCGCGCAGGTACCGCCCACGCACGTCCACTGCTGCCACCAGGTGTCGGTCCGTCGCTGCCTCATCGGTCTTGCTCCTCCGCTCGGTCGGTCATCGACCGGCCGCCCGCCAGCAGTCGTGCCATCTCCGCCCAGGAGAAGGAGCCCGGGCGCAGGTGCCACTCGGCCATGAGCCCGTGGATGGCGGCCAGGATCAGCCGCGCCTGGTTCTCGGGGTCGGTGTCGGGCGGCCACTCGCCGCAGGCCACCCCCGCCTCGACCAGCCGTGCCATCCGGGACAGCGCCCCCGTCCAGGAGGCGCGGACCACCTCGGCCACGGTCCCCACGTAGGCGGCCTGGGTGCGGGCCTCGATCAGCACCCGGCAGAGGTCGGCCTGCTCGGCGACGTGGGCGCCGACGGCGGTGACGACCGCCATCAGCACCCGTCGGGGCGAGCGGCGCTCCCCCTCCTCGAGGCGGGCGAGCGCGGCCTCCAGTCGGTCGGACAGGCCACACTCCCAGGTCTCGTACAGCGCCCGGAACAGCGCCTCCTTGCTCTCGAAGTACACGTAGGGCGCGCCTTTGGAGACGCCGGCCTCGGCGGCGATGTCGTCGACGGTGGTGGCGTGGTAGCCGCGCCGCGCGAAGCAGCGCAGCGCCGCCCTCAGGATGCGCTCGCGCCGGGCCGCTCTGACCGTGGCCGCCAGTCGGGGCATGGGGACCGTTCCGGTGAAATCAAGGTGACCGGTCAGTCATTATAGGCCCTCGGGTGCGACTCCGAAATCGGTCGCATCCTCTCTCGGCCCCGGGGCGGGAGCGCTAGGCGACGTCGTAGCGATCGGTGGCCTCGACCCTCTCGATCCGCCCGGCCGCGTCGCCGAGGGCCACCCAGGTGGTGACGTCGTTCGTGCTCTGGCCCTGGCGGGCGATGCGGCCGCCGAGGCTCTGGCCGGGGACGGGGGGCGCGGTCGGAGGCAGGCTGCCGGAGAAGGCGATGGGGACGTGCACCGTGGACCGGACCACCGCCGAGCGCACGCCGTGGACCGTCTCGTCGTGGGCGAGGGTGCTCGTCACCTGGAGACGGTCGGGCTGGGCGAAGAAGCCCAGCCGGTCGGTGAAGCTGCTCCGCCAGCTGTCGCCGACCCCCACCGGGTGATCGGGGAGGATGGCCAGGAACTGGCTGACCCCCGGGGCGTCGTTGGAGAGGGGCGACAGCACCGGGGTGTTCGGGTAGCTACCGATGGCCTCCAGGCCCTCGCCGGTGGTGCTGGTGACGACCCGTCCGTCGTCGTCGATCAACCGCTGCAGCTTCAGGGGGCCGGGGCTGGAGCCGAGCGATGGCTGCAAGCCAGCCAGCGTGATCACCCAGCGGAGGTTGGTGAAGGTCAGCTCGACCGACCAGGTCCCCGGGCGGGGTGAGGCGGCCGGGGACTCCCGGACGCCCCGTGGCCGCCGGCGTCGCTCGCCGTCAGGCTCGCATCGGCGTTCATGGCCGTCTGGTTGACGGTGCCGTTCGGCCCCGGCGTCTTGAACGCGCCCTGGTAGCGATAGCGCAGGACCTCGCCGGGCCGGAACACGATGTGCAGCACCTGCCGCCCCGGTGGGGCGCCCGACGTACGGTTGCCGCCCATGGTCGGTCCGCACCCGGCCGCGAGCAACAGGATGCCGGCCACCCCGGCCGTGGCCACGCCGCTCCGCCCACGACACGGCGAAAGTGTAGCATCGTCTGCTCGACGTCGAGTATGAACGGGCTGGGCGGCCGTGGTGCCCACCGCCGGGCGCGGCGGCGACCCCTTCCGCCCCCCGGGGAGGGCCGGATCGACGGCCGGTGGTTGGCGGTCAACGCGGGTCGGCCGGGGGAAGGGAGGGGGGCGGAACCGCCAGCCATCGAGCGCCGGCGACGGCGGCCGCCACCGCCAGGGCACCGGCCAGGACGGGGACGGAGAAGGCCAGGTGGGGACCCAGCCGGTCCACCGCCAGACCTCCGGCCGCGTTGCCGGCGGCGGCGCCCAGGGTGAGCGCGGTGGTGGTCCAGGCGATGCCCTCGGTCAGCCCGCCGGGCGGGGCCGCGGCCTGGACCAGGCCCACCTGGGTGATGAGGGTGGGGGCGATGGAGAGCCCACAGACGAACAGGGCCAGGGTCAGGCCCGCCACCGAGGTGGGGAGGAGGAGCAGGAAGGAGACGAGCCAGGCCGCGGTGACGCAGGCCAGGAAGCGACGGCGGAGCGAGCCCCGCACCGGCGTCGCCCCGTAGCCGAGGCCGGCGAGGGCGCTGCCCAGCGCCCAGCAGGCCAGCACCAGCCCCGCCAGCTCGCGACGGCCCGCCCGGGACACGAAGCCCACCGTGATCACCTCGGTCGAGGCGAGGGCCACGCCCAGGGCCACC
>Ga0209810_1005168_pt1 | contig 11997 bp, 6 predicted proteins | sample Coa_R1_7_FD_187159 | JGI IMG/M metagenome (GOLD analysis project Ga0209810, IMG submission 187159) | Surface soil microbial communities from Centralia Pennsylvania, which are recovering from an underground coalmine fire - Coalmine... | ecosystem: Environmental > Terrestrial > Soil > Unclassified ...
GTCTGTCCGCGAAATAGCCAGCGCAGGACGTCAAAGAGATAGTCAATGAGGGTGACGTGCAGCGAGGTTTCCCCCATCAGATCCTCCTCGGTGGGGTGAGAATCGTAGTAGTATTGCACCTGATTGGTCATCTCTTGCGCCATTGTCTGCTCCTTTCCGGTCGCCAGCAACATATCGCATGCTCTACGCTCCCCCGACGTATTCGCCCCGTCTTCCACGGGCCGCTTCTATCATAGCATATCCCACCTCGCTGTACAAGGCCCTTGACGCTATGCTGGACCTTGTAAAATCCGCAGTGCAAAGCTCACTTGTCTGTGCGTGCTTAAAAGTGCTACAATGAGCAAAACGGGTTGGATTTTGCGAGAAGAATGATGAGTGAACATACAGAGGTAGAGAACGAGATTCAGGCGGGGATTGCGGAGTTTGTGGCGCGCTATCCTTTTCCCCTTGACCCATTTCAACTGGATGCTATGGAAATTCTGGCGCACGGGCAGTCTGTGCTGGTGGCCGCGCCGACCGGGACGGGCAAGACGCTGGTGGCCGAATTCGCGGTCTGGCTGGCGCAGCAGCGCGGCCAGCGCGTCATCTATACTACCCCGCTCAAGGCGCTCTCCAATCAGAAGTATCGCGACCTGCGCGACCTGTATGGGGATGAGGCCGTTGGCCTGGTGACGGGTGATATTGTCGAGCGTAGCCGCGCGCCCATTGTCATCATGACCACCGAAGTCTATCGCAATATGCTGCTGGAAGAGGGCGGGGTGCAGTTGCTCAAAGATGCCAGTTATATACCGTCCGAACTGGCCGATGTCGGCTTTGTCATTTTCGACGAATTGCATTACCTTAGCGATGTGGAGCGCGGCCCCGTCTGGGAAGAGGCCATCATCTGCTCGCCCAGACACGTCCAGCTTGTTGGCCTCTCTGCCACTGTCAGCAACGCGCCAGACCTTGCCGAGTGGATCAGCCGTGTCCACGCGCCGATTGAACTGGTGGTGCATGAGCAACGCGCCGTGCCGCTCGATCATTATTACTTCCTTGATAATAAGCTGCATCTTGTAGAGAATGCGGAGGGAGAGCGCGTGGAACGCTTCCCGAACGTGGGAGGCGAGGCCCGGCTGGCGAAGATGATGGGCCGCAATCGCGTCTACACTTTCGAGGGTGAGGAAGAGGAGGAATTGTGGGAAAACGAGTACGGGCGCGAGGCGGGCAAAGGCGGGAAAGCTGCCAGAAGGACCAGGGCTAGAGCGGCTGAAAACGCCGAATCGGCACAACCGTCTGAGGGCGCATCTGAAGGTGCAGGAATTGCGCAGGGAAGGGGCAGGCTGAGGGTCAACCGTCCGCAGGAGCGCAGGACGCCGGAGCCGGGCGAGATACTCACCGTCCTGCGCGACGCCGATTTGCTGCCCACGCTCTACTTCCTGCCCGGTCGCCGTGTCGTCGAGGAGGCGGCAACGAGCGCGGCCCGCCATCTCTTTACGACGCCGGAGGAGCAGCAGCTCATTCGCGAGGAGGTTGGCGTCTGGCTCGAACATTTGCCGAAAGAGGATCGCAACCTGCAACAGGTGCGCATGCTGACCGACCTGCTGCCGCGCGGGCTGGCCTTTCACCATGCCGGATTGTTGCCGGGCCTCAAGGTGCTGGTCGAGACGCTGTTTGCGCGCGGCCTGCTGCGCGCCGTCTTTGCCACCGACACGCTGGCGCTGGGCATCAACATGCCCGCTCGCTCCGTTGTTCTTGGTAGCCTGAGCAAGTTTGACGGCCAGGAGATGCGCCTGCTCACGCCCAACGAATATCGCCAGTTGACCGGGCGCGCCGGCCGGCGCGGGCTGGACGTACATGGGGCCGCTATCATCCCCTACTCGCCCTGGGAGCCGTTTGAGGAATCGTTCCAGCGCGTCACCGGCGAACTGTTGCCCGTCACCAGTTCGTTCATCATTCGCTATAACTCGGTGCTGAATCTCTGGCGTCCGGGCGATGTCGAGTTCCTGCGCTATGTCTGCGCGTCCAGCCTGCGCGAGTTTCAGCGTTACCAGCTATGGGAGGAACGCGAACTGCTGCGGCTGGAAAAGCTGGAGCAGCGTTCTGGCAAGAAGAGCAAAAAGGCCAGCAAAAAGCAGGCGAAGGCCGCGCAGGAGGCGATGGAGGCGATAGAACGCAGGCGTAAGAGAATGGGCGCATTCCCGCTCAGCCGGGCGGGCGCGGCGGAACTGGATGGCACCATCTTTGCCCTGCGCGTGCTGGGCTATATCGGCCAGAACGATCAACTCACGCTCAGAGGCCGTTTGTTGCGCGGCATCTTCCACCAGGCCGGTATTCTGATCGTCGAACTGATGCTGCTCGGCGCGTTCGATGAGCTGACGGCAGCCGAACTGGGCGAGGTCATTAGCTGGTTCACCTTCGATAACGACCGACGACTGAACAACCGCAACAACCTCAATCAGCATCTCATCCAGGTGCGGCGCGAACTGTGGCATGTGAGCCAGACTGTACACGGCGTCGAGGAACGCGCCGGTCTGCCGTTCACGCCCGGCATCGTTCCCGATTTTTATGGCGTTGCCCTCTCGTGGGCGCGCGGCATGTCGCTCACCGGCCTGCTCAAACGCATTGATCTGGCGGAAGGCGACCTGTTAATGCTGCTGAATCAGACTATCGATCTGCTGCGCCAGGTGCAGGCGGCTGTCGGGCAGGTGCTGGATGACCGCGAATTCTGGGAGCAGGCCATGCCCCCTTCTGTGATGACCGAAGGCGTTGCCAGCGAGCGTTCAGCCGCCGGGCGCGCGCAGGCACGGGCCGCGCAGTTGCGTGTGCAGCGCGAGCGTCTGGAACGCCTGCGCCCCCTCCTCGCGCAGGCCGCCACAGCCCTCACACACGGCATCATCATCCAGAGCCGCAGCGTCCCCTCCATGGCCGCCGCTATCGGCGAAGAGGTTGTTCCCCTCGATGCCGAAGAGGATATCAGCCCTCAAGATATTATCGAGGGTGTCTAACCTGCCAGAGTCTGGTCTGCCCGATGGTGAGCTAAAGTACTATCCCTATCAAATCCCCATCGCTCCCTCGTTTATTGCAGTGAACGTAGTTGAGACACATGGCGTGGTCTGTTATGTAGCTCAACTCTATGTAATGGTGCGTCAGGAAAACTCCTCTCAGCTATGTCATGCCGTAAAAAAAGTGGCCGGGATATCTCATGCTGAGTGCAGCGAAGTATCTAAGAGAGCAAGCAGGCAGTACAGCCTATGCAGGATGTTTCGTTGCGCTCAGCATGACATGCCAGGGAAGGTTTTTCATGGCCGACGGGACGCTAATCGGGCGATCATACAGTTGAGATCTTCATAACCGCGTACCATTACTTTGGTCATGTTTTCGTGCCTGATGCATTGCCAGCGCGGGACAAGTTGTCTAAGATTGTATGTAAATGGTGAATAGATCTTCAGAATGGCCTGAGCGAACCGGGAGGGCCAGCAGCCCTGTGGCCTGTGCCGGTAGTATGGATGGAATAGCGTACCGGTCAGAGTATGCTACGTATCAGGCAGATTAGAGGAGAGCGCATGAACGCAGAAGCATTGATCGGAACGGCACTGGGAACCTGTACGCTGCAACAGTTGATCGGTCAGGGAGGCATGGGAGCGGTCTATCTGGCGCAGCAATCGCGGCCGCGCAGGCAGGTGGCCGTCAAAGTGCTGATGCCGATGACGCCGCTGGCCCCGAACCAGCTAGCCGCCTTTCTGGAACGCTTCCGGCGCGAGACGGACGCCGCCGCATCCTTAGAGCATCCCAATATCGTGCCGGTGCATGAATATGGCGAGCAAGATGGGCTGGCCTATTTAGTGATGCCCTATATTTCCGGTGGTACGCTGCGCGACGAGATGGAACGGGAGGGACAGTTGCCGCTCGCGAAGGCGGTTAATTATCTGGAGCAACTGGCCTCGGCCCTCGACTTCGCGCACGAACGCGGCGTCATCCATCGCGACATCAAGCCTGCCAACATCTTGATGACTCCTACCGGTCGCCTGCTGCTCACCGACTTCGGCCTCGTCAAAGTGGTCTCCGATGGGCAGACGCCGCAGATTCGCCTGACAGGCGCGGGCGCGCCTGTTGGCACGCCGGACTATATGGCTCCTGAGCAGGTCATTGGTGAGGGCGTCGATGGACGAGCCGATCAATATTCGCTGGGCGTGATTCTCTACCAGATGCTGACGGGAACGACGCCATTTCAGGGTGAGACGCCGATGCAGATTGCCGCGCGTCACCTGCAATCTCCGCCGCCCTCGCCGCGCAGCTATCGCCCGGATTTGCCGCCTGCCGCCGAACTGGTCATTTTGCGTGTCCTTGCCAAGTCTCCCGCCAATCGCTATCCTTCTACACAGGACTTCGCCGCCGCCTTCCGCCTGGCGCTGGAAGCCTCCGGCGTGCAGTTGAGCAGCGCCTCTCGCTCCACCGTCTCTTTGCAGGCCGTCAACGTGGATGCGAACGCCGATACCGGCGCGAGTCGTGCCTTCAGGCGCGGCGGCCTGTTTGATCCGAGTTGGCGCACGGCAGCCCTGCCAGCAGCGAGCGCGACGACTATGGAGCAGGCAAAACCGCTAGCCGCTATGCCTGCCGGGCAGGCTGACCCGCCATCCCCGCGACCCGGCGGTGGACTGCTCTCGAAAACGGGGAGATTTCCGCTCGTGGGCGCGACAGCACAGTTACCCACGACCGCCACAGAAGGGGCGGCGGCACAATCGGCGAGCGTGCTGGCTGCTGCTCCTCCCTTGCCGACCGCTGCTGGCTCTCCAACAGGTGTCCTGCCTGTCCCGACGCAGCAACCGGGCTGGTCAACGGAGCTATCACCCGCGTTAAAACCCGTTACCAGTACGCTGACGGCGGCAAATCCAGAGCAGGCAACGAGCAGCACAGTGAAGCTGACGGGACCGGTCAAGGTTGTGCAGGTGCCGGTCGCGGGGCAGCCGGGCCGCTTTGTCACCGGCTTGCTGCCCGTTGTGCAAACCTCGTCCACGGATGAGAAAGCGACGAAACAGAAGCGGAAGAAGCCATTCGTGGCGCTCGTCTCCCTGCTGGTAGTCCTCGCGCTGGTCGGCTCCGGTGCGTTCTGGTTTGTCCACTATCGCCTGCCCGCCACGAAAACGCCGCCCGCCCGCCAGACGGTTGTTCCCGCCGGAACGCCGAACGTGGCCGCGACGGCAACGGCTCAGGCGGTTGCGACAGCCAGCGCCAATGTCCTGCTGGCCGATCCGCTGAATTACAATAGCCGGAACTGGCCCACCAACGCCAATGAGTTTTTCGCGGGCAATGCCTACCATATCGTGGATACCGTCGATAACGGCATTGCCGTTGTTCTCGCGGCCAGTCCTATCTGCGTCCCGCAGGGCTACTCGCTCACGATGTACGAGGTGAAGGGAGATGATGCCTCGATCAATAACTCCTTCGGCCAGATTTTGCGCTTCTCGCAGAAATCGGTAGGCGGCAAAAGAGTGACTACCTTCTATAGCTTTGAGGTGGTCAACACGAAGGGCGGCGAGTATCGCTTCTATAAGTACGACGATAGCAAGGGCGGCGCCGCCTCTGCCTGGACGCTGCTCTGGCATCATGCCTTCGGCGCTGAATATCATCAGGGGCAGGGAACGAAAAACACCAATACGCTCAAGGTGTTTTCAGACGGCAAGAATTTCACCTTCATCGTGAACGGGAAAAAGGTGGGCAATTTCCAGGATGGTTCATTGACCTGCGGTACGGTCGGCATGCTGGTCAACCTCAAAGGAACGGAAGTGGCTTTCTCGAACCTGCTCATCACCCGCACATAGAGAAGACATTCCTGCTGCCGTTCCATCAGAGGCAGCAGATATCTATAGAATCTTATCCACAGGCTACGGTAGTGACACTGAGGAGAGCGCATGAACGCAGAAGCATTGATCGGAACGGTACTGGGAAGCTGCACTTTGCAAAAGGTGCTTGGTCAGGGAGGAATGGGGGCGGTCTACCTGGCGCAGCAGGCGCGGCCCAACCGGCAGGTGGCCGTCAAAGTGCTGATGCCGATGACGCCGCTGGCCCCGAACCAGCTAGCCGCTTTTCTGGAACGCTTCCGGCGCGAGGCGGACGCGGTTGCCTCCTTAGAGCATCCCAATATCGTGCCGGTGCATGAATATGGCGAGCAAAACGGGCTGGCCTATGTAGTGATGCCCTGTATTTCCGGCGGCACGCTGCGCGACGAGATGGAACGGGAGGGACAGTTGCCGCTCGCGAAGGCGGTCAATTATCTGGAGCAACTGGCCTCGGCCCTCGACTTCGCGCACGAACGCGGCGTCATCCATCGCGATATCAAGCCTGCCAACATCTTGATGACCCCCACCGGTCGCCTGCTGCTCACCGACTTCGGGCTTGTCAAAATAATCTCCGATGAACAGCAGGTCTCTCTGACGGGCAATGGCATGCCGGTGGGAACGCCGGACTACATGGCCCCGGAGCAGGTCACCGGCGATGCCATCGATGGGCGGGTTGATCTCTACGCGCTGGGCGTTGTCCTCTATCAGATGCTGACGGGAACGACGCCGTTTCACGGTGGGACGTCGATGCAGATTGCCGCCCGCCACCTGCAAATGCCGCCGCCCTCACCGCGTCTCCTGCGTCCTGAACTGCCCCTCGCTGCCGAGCAGGTCATTCTGCGCGCGCTTGCCAAGCGTCCCGCCGATCGCTACAATTACGCGCAAGACCTGGCGAATGCTTTCCGTATCGCGCTGGAATCCGCCGGTATCCCCCTCGGCTATAGCCAGGTCGGCTTGCTTTCTTCTGACGGCACCCTACCTGCACGTCCGTTTAAGCCGCGCCCGCGTAGCCTCTTTGACCCTACCTGGCAGGCAGGCGGCAAGGAAACAGCCGTACCCACGCGAGTTTCTCTGAGTCCCATTCCGGCAACGCCGCCTGCAAGTGGTTCGCCCGTGAAGACGAAGGAGACGACGCCCGCCCCGGCTGCGGAACTACCGACGCCGGTTCCTGCGATTACTCCTGCCGCTTCACCCGCCCCGGCTGCCCGGCAACCCGCTCGTGCCAGCCTCGGCTTGCGCACCAGCCTGCGCCGCCTCAGCGAAGGAGCAGAGACAACGTCGTCCTCAGCTGTTCAGTCGGCGGGCAACACGCCTTTCCCGCAGCCGACGCGCACTCCGCTCCCTGCGCAGCCTGATTCAACCATGCATCCGGCGCCGCAACCGCCTGGCGAAATGAGTCCTACAATCACACCGGCCATGACTCCATTGCCGCCTGCTTCTGATAGGGCGCAGTCGGCCATGCCTGGCGGCAGCGTCACGAGAGTCTTACCTGTTGGCAATGTCACCAGAACATTGCCGGTGCCGGGCGAGAACGGCGAGCCGGGAACCGGCAGTGAAGGCGCCGGGCCTGGCACCATGAAATTGACCGCTGCGGTAAAAGTCGTGAAGGTGCCGGTCGCGGGGCAGCCGGGCCGCTACGTTACCGGCCTGCTGCCTGTCTCCCCGGAACCGAGGCCTGATGATAGAGCAAATGAGGATACTGCCGACCAGAAATTCCCCCTGGCCGCCTCTGGCAAACTGCTGGCAAAGCTGGATAAACGCACGAAGATCGTGGCCGTCGTGCTGGCGGTGCTGCTTGTCTTCAGCACCAGTCTGCTCTGGCTGGCGCACTCTCATTCCAGTCAGGTGGCCAGACAGCCGACAAAGCAGGTGCATGCCACGCCCAATCTTACGGCAACGGCAGTTGCGCAGGCAACTGCGACATCGCAGGCCAATATCATTCTCGCCGACTCGCTGACCCAGAATATCCATAACTGGCTGATCTCAACGGGCGGGACAAGGATCTATATCTTTAAGGATGGAGCCTACCATATCACCGATAATGATAGTGGCCAGAGCGCGCCCGCTCTGTTCCAGGATATGCCCCCCTCGATCTTGCATGTCCCCTTTGCTTATACTCTGACAATGGAGGAGATCAAGGGCGATGATAATTCCATCAACAACTCGTTTGGCCTGATCTTCCGCTTTACGACTGCGAAAAAGGGCAATAAACTGGTTACCACCTTCTACACCTTTGAGGTTGCCAATACAAAGGGCGGCGAATATCAGTTCTGGAAGTACGACGATCAGTATGCATCGAGTACGGTGACGCCCTGGACGAAAATCTGGCACCAGAACTTTGGCAAAGAGTTTCACGAAGGGCATGGCCCCGGCAGTATCAATACGTTCAAGGTGTTCATGAACGGCAGTAATTTTACCTTCTATGTGAACGGGAAGAAGGTGGGCAGCGCGCGCGATAATACCATCGCCAGCGGGCAGGTTGGCATGCTGGTAAATCTGAAGGGAACGGAGGTTGCCTTCACCAATTTCCTGCTGGCATATCATTAATGTTGTGTAGCCCTTCGCGGGCATTGTGTGGAGGTAATCAGGTTGGCAAGCATCATCATCTCTTTCACGCTGGGAGCGACCATGCTCCTGTTGCTGCTCAATGTCGGCTGTGCCGTCATTTTTCGCAAGAGACGGCGGAGCGAAGTTATTTCGTACATTGTTGCCGCCCTGTTTGAAGTCTTGATCTTCGTCTTTGCGCTTGCCCTGCGCCTGCGTCTGCTCTCTGCCATTCCCTATCACCTGCCGCCGGGCCTGCCGTTCAACCGCGCCGAACTGGGGGCGGCTATCGCTATCGGCGTCGGTCTCTTTCCCCCTGCCTACTGGCATCGCACCACGACCGCGCAGTTGCGGGCGCGGCTGGCTGCCGATGCGAAAACGCTCAGGGAGCAGGAGAATAGCGTGCGTGTACGCGCGCCCGGCGAGTGGCTGAACTGAGTGCGCTCAGGGCGGTAAGAAAGTACCAGTATGTGGCGAAACACCGTTTGCAAGCGTTTTAAGTAGGTAGAATGTCGATTGAAACGGTAACTATTGCCGATATCTCATGTCGATGTTGAGGCCGCAGAGGGCCTGACGCTCGTGGTAGATGTGGGGATCCGGGGGGTTTAAGGAGCATATATGACTGAGCAGAATCGTAGTATATCTATCTGGAAAAATACCTGGGGAGTACGAGCCATTGTCCTGGCATGTATCGTTCTCTTTGTGGGCATTGGCTCTCAGGCGCTGGTAAATGCCTTTGCTTCCAGCGCCACAACGAATATGGCCGTTCTCACCGTCACTGCTTCTCCAGAAGAGACGCGCATGGCCGATGGCCGCTGGGCCTATCCGGGAGCCTGTGCCGTCTCAGAGAAGCAGTTCCCGTTGGGTACGGTGATTGCCCTCTATAATCAGGATGGTACATTTAACCGTCGCTGCACAGCAGAGGACAGCAGTAGCAGTATCGACTACGGGGATATTTACCTGGTCATGCCCGGTGACACTGCCGCTGTGTCGCAATGGGGGGTGCAGTACCTGCTGGCCCATATAGAGCGTTGGGGCTGGGGAAGCAGTGGGCCGCCATCTGACAAACTCGGCTTCGGCTTCATGCCGATCAAAGTCAACATGCAGGTTTTTCACCCGCGTCGCGACCGGATCAAACCATAGAGGATACTGCCAGCAGAGAGTCGATCAGGCATTAGCTCCTGATCGGCTCTCTTTTTTTGCCGCTATTTGACTTTTCTGCGCCTGAGACGTATACCATAGTAGTGACGGGTGCCTTCACAAAAGTGTTACTCGCTCTTGAGTCTATGGCAATTTGCGATACTTGAAATACAAAACAAGATTATGGTGAATCGAGGATAGACAGCGTTATGATGACATCTCCTGAACAGAATCCCATCTCTGGAGTGGGACAGCTGGCGCAGTCGACACCGGTAATTGAAGAGCCTGTGAATCAGGGGCCGTATGCCATTGTGGCGCGCGACCTTGTGCGCGTCTTCGGGCAAAAAGTGGCCGTGGACCACCTGAACCTGGCGGTGCGTCGGGGCGAGTTTTTCGGCTTCCTCGGCCCTAATGGCGCAGGCAAATCCACCACGATCAAAATGATGGTTGGCCAGTTGCGCCCGACGGCGGGCAATGTCCGGGTGGCGGGCATTGATGTGTGGAAAGACCCGATCCAGGCCCGTTCCATGATGGGTGTTCTGCCCGAATATCTGAACCTCTATGAGCGACTGACCGGGCGTGAATTCCTCAAGTTCGCGGGCCACATGTACGGCCTGCCCGATGCCGATGTGCGCCAGCGCAGCGAAGAACTCCTGCACGTGCTGACGCTGACCGACGACGCCGATAAGCTGATCGTCGATTATTCGGTGGGTATGCGCAAGAAGGTTGCCCTGGCCGCCGCCATCATTCATCGCCCGCAGGTTCTCTTCCTCGATGAGCCGTTTGAGGGCATCGACCCCGTTAGCTCGCGCGTCATTCGCGATATCCTGCACGAGTTGACGCGCCGCAACACCACCATCTTCTTCTCCTCGCACATCATGGAGGTGGTGGAACGGCTCTGCACGCGAGTAGGCATTATCAATCACGGCGTGCTGGTGGCCGAGGGGTCGATTCAGGAACTGCGCGAGCTTGCCAGCGGCGAAAACAAGAACGCCACCCTTGAGGATATCTTCCTCAACCTGATTGGTGCGGGCAGGGAAAATCTCAACCTGAGCTGGCTGGAATAGCGGAGGGGAAGAGCATATGGTCATCATTCATCCAGAGAAGCTGCGCTGGCTGCTCTGGCTGCGCTGGAAACAGTTCTATCGCAGCTTTACCCGCGATAAATCACGCATCATCGGCGCCATCTTCATGGTCATCTTTGGCCTGCCCTTTTTTGCCGGTATCGCGGTACTGACCTTCCTCGGTTACCGCTTCCTGCCTTCGCCCGCCAACATCGGCCTGCTCTACCTGGCCCTGATCGGCGTCTACATGGCGTGGATTATCCTGCCCCTGCTCGAATACAACGTCAACGAAGGGCTTGATCTTTCCAAACTCTCGCTCTTCCCGCTCACGCACGCGGAACTGATGACCAGCCTGGTGCTTTCCACGCTGCTGGATATTCCGACGCTGGCCCTGCTGCTCATCTTTGCCGCCGTCGTAGCTGGCTGGGCTATCTCGCTGCCGGTCGCGCTCTTCGCCGTGCTGGCGATGCTCGTCTTCTACGTGCAGGTCGTGGGCATGAGCCAGCTGGTGCTGGCCCTGCTCATGCGCACGTTGCAGAGCCGCCGTTTCCGCGACCTCAGCATTATCATCATCATCCTCTTCTCGTCCTCGTGCGGCATTCTGGGGCAGTTCGTAGGCCGCTTCGCCAACGGTCTGCCCGGCTTCATCGGCGGCGTTGCCGGAGCCGCGCCCATCCTGCAATGGCTCCCGCCGGGCATGGCCGCGCGCTCTATCCAGCAGGTCATCGCGGGCAACTGGGGCTTCGCCTTTGCCTGGCTGGTCGCGCTGATGGCCGTCAACATCCTCGTCCTCTACCTCTGGCAGGCCGTGATCGAACGTGCCCTGACCTCGCCGGAAGAGGGCGGCACCGTGCGCGCGCGCCATCATCGCGAGCGGCCTATCGCAACCCGGCGCGAAACGACGGCGACGCGCTTCTGGGAACGCCTGCTCTCGCCACAGGTGCTGGCGATTGCCAGTAAAGAGGCAAAATACTTCTGGCGCGACCCGCAGCTCAAGGCGCTGGTCTTCCAGTCGATCATCAGCGGCATTTTCTTCATCGTCTGGCCTCTGATCGGCTTCGGCGGCCACTCGTCCACGTCGCGCGTGCTGAGCGGGCTGCTGGTCCTGTTCGCGCCGCTGGCCGTCTTCTTTTTCATGCTCAGCCTCTCATTCAACTCGCTGGGCATGGAGCGGCAGAGTCTGACCGAACTGTTCCTCTTCCCGGTTGAGCCGCAGCGCATCCTGTGGGGAAAGAACCTGACGGTGTTTGTGATGGGCCTGATAGAACTGGTGGTACTGGTGCTGGCTGCTTCGTTTCTCTCCCACGCCTGGAATTTCACGCTGCCCACGCTGGCGGTCGGGCTGGCCGGTATCGGGGTGACGCTGGGCTGCGGCAACTTCACCTCCGTCTTCTTCCCGCAGCGTATGCGCCAGATGCAGCGCGGCTTCCGCG
>Ga0209810_1005169_pt1 | contig 11990 bp, 7 predicted proteins | sample Coa_R1_7_FD_187159 | JGI IMG/M metagenome (GOLD analysis project Ga0209810, IMG submission 187159) | Surface soil microbial communities from Centralia Pennsylvania, which are recovering from an underground coalmine fire - Coalmine... | ecosystem: Environmental > Terrestrial > Soil > Unclassified ...
CTGGCGCTGACCGCCATTCCCGCGCTGATCGACAGCCTCCTGCCCATCAGCGCCATCCTGAACAATTTGAGCAGCAGCGACTGGCATACCCTGCAACAGAGCATCCCCTTCCAGTTCGTGCTGCCGCCCTCGCTGATTGCCGCCGCCCTCGCGCTGGTTGGCATCTGCATCGTCTCGCTGGCGTTGATGGTGCGCGTTGTCCTGCATCCCTCCATGGGCCAGACGCTGCGCGTTGACGAGAATCAGAGCAGCGAATATGTCACGCGAGAAGATGCCGTGCTGGTGCGCTCGCTGCCGCGCCGGGCCGCCTCGCGCGGCAATGCGGCCTCGACACGGCCCTCTACCGTCACGCTGGCGCTCTGGCAACTGCGCCGCGTCTGGCTGCTCTGGGTGGTCGAGGGCCTCGGCGTCCTCGCTGCCATCGCCATCGTCTGCACGGTGCCGCTTCTGTCAACAATTACCGCGACGGCAGAACTGCACAGCGTATTGTCGGCCACGCCTACGACCTCCGACCTGACGCTCGCCGCCGCCACCCAGGGCCTTTCGACGCGAGACCTCAACAGTGTGCAACGCCAGCTCGACCCGCTTGTCCGGCGTCAGGTGGGCGGCTATCTCAGCGCCGATACCCCCTTCTTCATCCAGACGAGCGGCCTCAAACTGCTCTCACCGTTCGATAAGCAGGACGAAGTGCGGCTGACCGCCACGTCAATGGAGCAGGCTGCGCCGTACCTGAGCATGGTGCAGGGACGCCTGCCGCAAAGCACCACCGGCGGCCAGATCGAAGCCCTGCTCACAACGGCGACGGCGCAGCGCCTGCATGTTGGCGTCGGTTCGCGCCTCGTGCTGCGCGGCGATTTCTTCACCAGCCCGCAGGAGATGTATGGCGGCTCCCATCCGGCGACCGCGACGCTGGCTGTGCGCATCGTGGGCCTTTTTACGCTCACCGCCGCCAACGCCGCGTTCTGGCATGGCGAGACCTTCCAGCCCACCAGCGTCGGCCAGTCCATCTCCTATCCCCTGCTCATGCCCGCCAGCTCTTTCCTGGCCGCCCTCGATGCCATCGCTGTCGGCGCGCATAGCGATACCGTCTTCTCGCCCGAAACCTTCCAGTTGACCTGGCATTACGCGCTGGACGCGCCGCATATCAATGTCGGCCAGCTTGATGATTTGAGCTACCGGTTAGCTGCGTTGCAGGCGACGATCGCGAACAAATACAGCAATGTGCAGAATCAGGTGGATGCCAGCGGGATACTGCCCGCGCCTTACCTGGTGCAGGTCAGCTTCTACAATCCTGCGCCGGGTTCGTATGATATTCTGAACACGCTGGACCAGTATCGCAACCGCAGCGCCGTCGTCTCCGTCCCCAGCGTCGTCCTGGCGCTGCAAATCCTCGGTCTGATTCTCTTCTTCGTCGGCCTGCTCGCCAATCTGGTGGTGGACTGGCAGGGAGATAACATCGCTATTCTGCGCAGCCGGGGAGCCAGCAACGGGCAGGTCTTCGCCGCCCTGCTCGCGCAAAGCCTGAGCCTCGGCCTCCTCGCGCTCATCTTGGGGCCACTGCTGGCCGCGTTCATCGTCTCTCTCATCGCCGAAAATCTGCCGGGAGCGGCAGGGCAGGGCTTGCTGCCGCTCGACATCGGCTCGCTGGCACAGGCCGCCCTCAGCGTCGGCTGGTATGCTCTCGGCATGCTGCTGGCCGTGATTGTCATGACGCTGCTGCTGCTCAGGCGCGCATCCAGCCGCAATTTCGTCTCCATTCGCCAGGAAGCGACGCGCACGACGCAGCGCCCGTTCTGGCTGCGCCTCAATCTTGACCTGATAGCCGCGCTGCTCGCGCTCGTCGGCTATGTCCTTTCCATCTACCTGACGAGCGTCAGCAACCTGTTTGATGCGCGCACGCAGGCGCTGGTCTCCACGCCGGTTGCGCTGGTGGCTCCGCTCTTCCTGCTCATCGCCGCGCTGCTGCTCTTCCTGCGCCTCTTCCCGACATTACTGGGGCTGGGCGAGCGTCTCGCCATTCGCGGGCGCGGCAGCATCGCCATGCTTGCCCTCGCCCAGATTGCTCGCGCTCCACGCCAGGCGCTGCGTATGACGCTGCTGCTCGCGCTCGCCATCGCTTTCGCCCTCTTCACCCTGAGCTTCTCCGCCTCTCAGGCGCAGCACATTACCGCCATCGCCACCTACGAGGCCGGGGCAGACTTCAGCGGCGACCTGCCCGTGACGGCCCGACACCTCACCGTCGCAGGGGAGACGGCGCTCTACCGCCGTATCGCTGGCGTCACCTCCGCCACCGTCGGCTTCAGCAGCACCGGCACCACCTCCGGCACGCCCTCGGTTCCCATGCAGATTCGCGCCGTCGACGCCGCCACCTTCGCGCAAACAGCCATCTGGACACCGCAGGACTCGTCGCAATCGCTGTCATCGCTGATGAACAGACTCATCTCCGCCCAAAAGAGCGGCGTGGGCAACGGCTTCGTCCCCGTCATCATCGATGCCGCGACGGCCAGCCTGCTCAATCTGACGCCGGGCAGCACCTTCACCATCACGGTAAGCGGCCTCTCGTACAGCACCCTCAACTGCTATGTCGTCGCGCAGGTACATCATATTCCGGGCATTAACGACAGTGCAGAGACAGGGAATATCCCTTTCGGCAGCACCTATTCACCGCCGGGCGGCGTGCTGATGGATTATACGAGCTACGCGCACTACTACGCGGTCGGCGCGCTCAGCAGTCAGTCGCAGGTTGACCCCTACCTGCCCATCAACCATGTCTGGCTGCGCGCCGCGAACAATGCTGCCGCGCTGGCGCAGATACGCACGGCGCTGGCAACGCCTGCTTTGCGGCTGGCAAACCTGTATGATCGGCAGCAACTCATCGATACGATGGGCAGCGACCCGCTCTCCTTCGGCCTCATCTTGCTGCTGGCCGTCGGCGCGGTCACCACCCTGCTGCTGACGCTGGTGGGCGATCTACTGGCCTCCTGGCTGAACGTGCGCGCCCGCCTGACCGGTTTCGCCGTGCTGCGCTCGCTGGGCGCTACGCCCATACAGGTCACGGGCGTGCTGCTGTGGGAGCAGGGCATCATCTACATCGTGGCCTGCCTGATCGGCATCCTCTTCGGCCTCGTCCTCACCTTGACCGTCGTACCCGCGCTGACTTTCACCAGTGCCCCCGCCGGTGGCATCCTCAGTAGCGTGAGCATCGACGAATTCTACGTCATCCAGCACATCATCCCCACGCAAATCGTCATCCCACCCACGCTGGCTCTTGCCTTCGTCGCCCTCGTCATCCTCTGTGCCATTGCCCTTTACCTGATGGCGCGCACAGTCCTGCATCCCTCGACGAGCCAGACGTTGAGGTTAAATGAGGATTAAAATCTCTCCGCCCAACCCCAGGCCATCCCCTTGCGGGTGGCCTGGGAACCGACCGGCCTGCTAGCTTCTTGACATCCTACCCTCCCACATCCTATACTTTTGTAAGCAGGTTTATTACTTACTTGATAAAGTAACTCATGTTCACAGGACATTGTGGCAGGCGTTATGCCTGCGAAAGGAGCGTCAAGAATGGAGAGTACAACGGCGGCGCAGGAGCGAGTGTTGCGGGTGGATACGCGCCTGGGGAAATTTTCGCAGGGGTGTACGGTGCTGCTCACCGCCCTGGCCTTTGTGTTGAGCCAGCCCTGGCTGGTGGCGGTGACGGCGGTGGTGATGGCGCTGAGCGCGCTGGTACCGGCGGCCAGCCCGTATCGACTGCTCTATAAGTGGGTGGTGGTGCCGCTCGGCATCCTGCGCCCGCGCCTCGTCGAGGATGATCCCGCGCCACATCGCTTCGCGCAGGGCGTGGGCGCTGTCTTCCTGATCGCGGCCAGTATTCTGCTGTTCCTGACGAAGGCGACGGCGGTTGGCTGGGCGCTTGACCTGATCGTCTTCGTACTGGCAGGCATTAACCTGACGGTGGGCTTCTGCGCGGGCTGCTTTGTCTACTATCACCTGGGACGCCTCGGCCTGCTGCCGCGCGTGCGCTACGAGGGCGGCTTCCACTGGCGAGGAGTGTAATGTATGCTGGCATTGCTTGTGCGGCTGGGCATACTGGCGCTGGTCGCTGTACTGCTCTTCCTGATTGTTCGCGGGGGTAGATGGTTTGTGGAGACGCGCCGCCGACAGGCGCTGGCTACAGAGCCGCTGGAAACGCTGCCGGGGCTGGAAAAGCTGCTTGCCAGAGCCGGGCAAGGGAGCGAGGCGGCAACAGAGAAAGCAGGTATGGAGATTGCGTCTGCCGTGCGCATTCTGGCCTTCAGCAGCGATGATTGCCGCCAGTGCCACCAGTTGCAGGAACCGGCGCTGCGGCGCGTGCAGGCGGCGCTGGGCCAGCGCGTGCGCGTGATCGAGGTCGACGCGCCCACCTCACCCGCATTGACGCGGCGTTACCATATCCTCACCGTCCCCAGCACGGTGATTCTCGATGCACAGGGCTATGCTCATGCCGTTAATTACGGCTTTGCCAGCAGCCAGCGCCTGCTACAACAGGTAGACGAGGCGCTGGCAGAGACTGTGTAGGCTCACCCCCATAGGCGTTAACTTCAGGCCGCCACAGGCCACCCCTGGCGGGTGACCTGCCTGGCGCTCGCACGGGCTTAAGTTAACGCCTATGAGGCTCACCCACGTGTCATGCTGAGCGGCAGCGAAGCATCCACGTGGGCCACCCTGCCCGCCTGGTCACCCCGGATGTTTCGCTGCGCTCAGCATGACACGCGAGAGGGTCTTTTTCATGGCTTGCCATTGAGAAAGCAAGTTCCCCATGCCATGCTACCTTCCTGATGACTTAGATGACATTTGTCATCTCGATTTCATGATGCTCTTCACTACCCTGCATATCGATTGCACCATATATTTGCAGCATGAACGTTGAGGGCGCGAGCGGCAAGCCGAAAACGAAACATCTCGTTGCCCGCAATGAAAGGAGACCAGGCTATGATGAGTATACATAAACATTTCTCTTTGAGAAATCAGACATCCTCTAAAATCGGGCAGCCAGAACTGGATGGAGCCTTGCTATCCCCCATCACCCTGCTGCTGGTGAGCTGCGGCACAATCGGTTCAATTCTGTTTACCACCACCTACCTGATCGAGGGTATCACCCGGCCTGGCTACAGCGCCTTGCAGCAAGCCATCAGCGCGCTCAGCCTGGGACCCGGCGGCTGGATACAGCAGGTCAACTTTATTATCTTCGGCCTGCTGGTCCTCGGCTCGGCCTATGGCTGGTATCAGGCGCTCAAGCCGGGAGCGGGTTCGGTCTGGTATCCACTGTTCAAAGCCATCACCGGCTTCGGCCTGATTGTCGATGGTTTCTTCTCGCAAGACCCGGCCCCCGGCTATCCGGTGGGAGCCGTTCTCGTGCATCCCACGCTACACGGCGAGCTTCATTCCATTTTCGCCATCGTGACGATTACCGCGATGGCGTTGAGCTGCTTTGTCCTGGCTCGCCGCTTCGCCGTAGAACCGCGCTGGCACGGCTGGGTAGTATATTCAGTAATTACCGGGCTGCTGACCATCATCTTCATCGCCATCTTCGGCTCATTAATCGGGCATAGCGAGATAGCTGGCCTCTTCGAGCGTCTGTCCACCGGCGTCAACTCAATTCTGGGCCTTCTGCTCATCGGTCGGCTCCTGCTCATGGCTCGCGCCGGACGTAATCATGAACTTTCTGAACATGCTATTATTACTGCCAGAAGTAAAAGCTGAAGGTGCAATATTCCTGAAAACCGAGGCGGCGATAGACGTTGAAGCCCATCTTTGTGGATTGCAACGTTCCGATCCGATAACCCAACGCACGGGCCGCGAGCAAAGGCGCTACCGTTAGCGCCGTGCCAATGCCCTGAGAACGTGCTTCAGGCAGCGTGGCGACATTGTAGATACCGGCAACGCCGCCGGCCAGGAACAACAAAGACGTTGCTACCGGCTCGCCGTTGAGCAAGCCCAGGTAGTAGTACACTGACGGGACGCGGACAAAGCCATAGCGGTTGGACAGTTCGAGGAGCAGGTTTTGTAAGCTGCCCGGCAAATCAGAACCAACCGTCATCGTGCGTATCCACTGCTTGAGCATCTCTCCATCGCTGACCTCTTTGATGACCAGCCCTGGCGGCAGCGGGTTATCTTCGCGCAGCGTCGACAGGTCAATAGCCATGCCGGGAGCTTCGTCGTCGATCCATCCAGCAGCTTCCAGGCGGCTTTTGAGACCGGTTGATTGTGTAGATGGGCCAACAAGCCACGATGCCGGGACATTGCGCTCCGTGAAATGTCTCGTTACCTCCTCGATTTTTGCATCCAGGTCAGTAGCTGCGAACTGTGCGCGCACAACGCCGTTGCCCAGCTCAAATGGAAGGCCGGAGATAAACCATTGTTGTTCTGGCTCCTCATGAAAATCCGCTTTCAGCGCCCGCCCCCAGAGAATAAATCCCTCCTGCGCGTTCGCCTCCATCGCGGAAATCAGTGCAGGCTCCGAAAAATCTGAAAGAACTTTACTCATTGTATACCTCACTTGTTAGAATGGGGCCGGACAACTCGTAGGCGCCGATTGATCGCGCGCACCGCCAATTTATTGGCCCCGTCGCCATAGGAGCCGATCAATCGGCGATGGCCTCGATCAATCGCGGCCCTACGAGTTTTGCCATCAGTCAGCAGCCGTTTGTCGTACAGCTACGAAACCTTCGCCGGGGCGGTAGTCGGGTGATTGATGGCGGAAGTAGGTGTTGTAGAGGTGGGCGTAGTGACCGCCAAGCTGCATAAGCGCCTCGTGGTTGCCCTCCTCGACGATGCGGCCCCGGTCAAGAACGATGATACGGTCGGCGTGGCGGATGGTCGAGAGCCGGTGGGCGATGAGGATGGCGGTACGATTTTCAAGGACGAGATCAAGCCCCTCCTGAATCTGCGCCTCCGTGAGCGGGTCCACGCTGGCGGTGGCCTCGTCAAGGATGAGGATAGAGGGCTTTTGCAGCAGCACGCGAGCCAGGGCGACTAACTGGCGCTGGCCCATCGAAAGCGCGCGCCCGGCTTCGCCCACCAGAGTGTCCAGCCCCTCCGGCAGGGCCTCGATCCAGTCGCCGCCGCCGATCTGGCGAGCTACCTGCGCTACCTCCTCGTCGCTGGCGTCGGGCCGGGCGTAGCGGATATTGTCGGTGACGGTGCCGGAGAAGAGGAATGGCGCCTGCGGCACAATGCCCAGATGGCGGTGGTAGTCGCGCAGGTCGAAGCTGCGAATGTCGCGCCCATCGATGAGCAGCTGGCCGCCCTGGAACTCATAGAAGCGAGCGATCAGCCGGGCGATGCTGGATTTTCCTGCGCCCGTGTGGCCGACTAAGGCAATCGTCTGGCCCGCCGGAATACTCAGATTGAAGCCTGCCAGCACCGTCTGCCGGTCGGTATAGCTGAAGAACATGTCTTTGAAGTCGATGCGGCCCTCAAGCTGCGGCACCGGCTCAGAGGCGGTCTGGCGCACGCGCGGCTCGGCATCCAGCAGGGCGAAGACGCGCTCGCTGGCGGCAAGGCCAAGCTGGAACTGGCTCCAGAACGAGGCAATGCTGGTCAGCGGGAACCAGAGCAGACCGATGCTCTGCACAAACAAGAACCAGTCGCCGGGCGAGATGGCATGGTTCAGCACGTCCAGTCCGCCGAAGTAGACGACGATGGTGGTGCCAACGTTCGCCACCATCACCAGCAGGGGGAAGACGCCGTTGTAGACGAAGCCGGAGCGCACGTTGACCTGATAGGACTGCTCGTTGATCTTACGAAACTCGTCATACATGTTCTGTTCCTGCCGGAAGTTCTTTGCCACCGTAATGCCGCTGATCGCCTCCTGAATGTTGGCGTTGACCCGCGCCCCCGACCTCTGCGAACGTTGGGTTGTGCGCCGCGCAATGCGCCGGAAGCCGAGAGCAATGGCAACAATTGCCGGGGCGATGAGCAACGCCAGCAGGGCCAGCCGCAGGTTGCGGAACATCAGCACCGCCGCGATCAGGAAGAACAGCAAAAACTGGCTCAACAGGTTGAGCGTCAGCGTGACGACCGTCGCAAAATCCTCCGTATCAGAGGTGACGCGACTCACGATCTTGCCGCTGGGAAACTCATCATAGAACGACATATCGCGGGCCACGACGGCGGAGAAGGCGTCGCTGCGCAGTTTCATGGTCACATCGCCGACGGCGCGCGCCGTAAACCACTGGCGAAAGAAGTTGGCCGTCCACGACAGCACGCCTGCCACCAGGATAATGGCGATCAGCGCCAGCACCGTTTGCAGCGTGCGCGACTTCGCCAGCGTGTCAATGCTCTGCGCCACCAGAACAGGGAAAGCCGTGTCCAGCAGCGAGTTCAGCACGACCAGCACCGCCACGAAGCTCATCAGCCCCAGTTTGGGCCGGAAGTAGCCGATAATGCGCGCGACCAGTTGTCGATCAGAATAACTGCGATCATACGCCTCGGCATCCAGCCCATCCATGAGAAAGCCCATGTATAGTCTCCTCTATTATGTATGAATAATATGTTGAGTGTAGCATAACCAGAACGGAGGTGATGGGGCCAGGGAGGAGGCCAGCTCCGCCCCTACCAACCACGAATCGGTCCCGTTATCCCGCAGGTTGGTAGGGGCGGAGCTGGCCTCCTCCCTGGCCCACCCCGGATGCTTCGCTGCCGCTCAGCATGACACGCGCTGGCTCTTCCTCTGATTGGTTGCCAGATGCTTCGCTCCCGTTCAGCATGACACGGGGTTGGGTTTGCTGTTTCGTTCCGTGATGCGCGAAGATGCGGCGGTAAAGGTCGCAGCGGGCGAGCAGTTCTTCGTGGGTGCCGCAGTCGATGAGTTCGCCCTGGCGCAGGACAAGGATTTTATCGGCCCAGCGGATTTGCGAGAGGCGATGGGTGATGAGCAGCGTGGTGCGGCCCTGCAAGAGGCGGCGAATGGCTCGCTGTATCTCATCCTCCGTCGCGCTGTCGATGGCGCTGGTGGAGTCGTCGAGAATCAGGATGCGCGGGTCAGTGAGCAGAGCGCGGGCGATGGCGATGCGCTGGCGCTGGCCGCCGGAGAGCGTGACGCCGCGCTCGCCGATCATCGTCTCGTAGCCCTCCTTGAAGCTGAGGATGAACTCGTGTGCCTGCGCGTCTCGCGCCGCCTGTTCAATCGCCTCCCGGTCTACCTGCTGGCCCATGCCATAGGCGATATTCTCGGCCACTGTGCGCGAGAAGAGGAAAATATCCTGCTCGATGGTCGAGACCTGCGAGCGCAGCGCATCCAGGCTCCAGTCGCGCACGTCCACGCCGTCCACCAGGATGCGCCCGCCGTCCACGTCGTAGATGCGGTTGACCAGCTTCGTCAGCGTGCTTTTGCCCGCGCCGGTCTGGCCGACGATGGCGATGGTTTGCCCCGGCGCGGCGCGGAACGAGACGTTCTTCAGCACAGACATCTCGCCATAGCTGAAGGTGACGTTCTCAAAGACGATCTCACCGACCATCTTCTCTGCGTAGCCGCCCTCGTTCTCGTCCAGTTCCGTCTCTTCGCGCAGGATGGTCAGGATGCGCCCGGCCCCGGCAATGCCAAGTTGCAGCAGGCTGAACGTCCAGTTGGAGTTGCCAGCCGGGAAGCGCAGCATACCCATCAGGCCCATGTAGGTCACGAGTCCGCCAATGGTCAGTTGCCCGATGGAAATGAGGAAGAGGCCGTGCAGGAAGCCGCCGACCAGCGCGATGGAGAGCAGCAGGATGGGCAGGTAGCGCGCCTGTACCTTGCCGTTCTCGACATAGAAGTCGCGGTAGAGCCGCGAGTTGCGTTCAAACTTCGCCCGTTCCTGCGCCTCCTGCGAGGTGGCCTTGACGACCTCGATGCCGGCAATAGCCTCGTTCAGCCCGGCGTTCATGTTGCCAAACTCCTCACGCATGCGGTCGGCCACGGGGGCGAGTTTGCGCGAGAAGTGGCGCAGCGCGAACAGGAAGGCGACGGTAAAGAGCAGGGGAGCCAGCAGCAATTGCCAGTTGAGGACGGCAATGAAGACGAGCGTGACGATCAGGCTGACGGATGAGTCGATCTGCACATCCATCCCCGGCACGATCATGTCGCTCAACCGCATCATATCGTTATTGGCCCTCGCCATGATATCGCCCACGCGCTGCCGGTTGTGGAAAGTCTGGCTCTTACCGAGCAGGTTCAAATAGAGTTCGTCGCGGGCATCGCGGGCCACGCGCTTGCCCAGCACCTCGGCAGAGAAACGGGCCAGCAGGTCGAAGCTGCCGCAGACCAGCACGACCGCCAGCAGTTCCAGCGCGATGCTTACCAGCCGCGACCGTCCCTGGTTGCTATCCAGCACGGCATTAAAGGCCAGACCTGTAAAGACGGGGATGGAAGCGATCAGCACATTCGCCATCACCGTCCCCAGCAGGAAACTGGCGATGAAGCGTTTATAGCGCAAGACATGCGAAAGAATCCAGCGTACAGAGCCGGAGCGGTCATAGGAATACTCGCCGGCAACAGTAAACTCACGTTTAGACAAGGAGACCTCCAGCAGGTGCCTGAACGGGGAACCTCATTGGCAGTATCATCCAGCAGTTCAATCAATCAGTACATTCATGATACCCTACCCCGCAGGCCGACCGCAAGGGATCGGCCCCGGAAGCGTTCACTGAAAGCCGCCGCAGGCCACCCGCAAGAGGTGGCCCCATAGGCGTTAACTGAAAGCCGCCGCAGGCCACCCGCCAGGGGTGGCCCTACTATAGACGATGCCTTCGTGCCCCTCGTGGAGCCGCCGCGTAGAGGAGGGCCACCCCTGGCGGGTGGCCTGCCGGGCGCTGGCACGGGCTTAAGTGAACGCCTATGGGGCCGATCCCTTGCGGTCGGCCTGGGCGGCGGGATCAGCCTGCGGGTATGGTGAGTCTACACACGCTGATCCGCAAAAGCAATCTGCTCGATGCGAGCCTGGGAGTCGAGCCGTTGCAAACGAGTACCGAGCGCCACCATCAGCGTTCCCATCTTGCCGATAGTGAAACGCAGCACATGCCCTTGAGTGGAAGCCTGAGCAGCCAGGTGATGCTGCTCCGCCTCGCGGAGCAGCTCTTGACGATGCATCGCAGTCAGTTGCTCATGGAGAAACAGGTTCATCATGCCTCCTCTTGATCGTGCCTTTTGCTCGTGACCAACGTTTTCTTCTTACAGAACAAGTGTATCATGAGATACCTGACACCTCCTGTCATGATTTGTGGTATGCTTATGAAGGAAGGTAAATTCAGTGGTGACAGGCATTTGAGAGGGTAAGCTTATGCGCGCAGACCGACTGCTTTCGATCATGATGATGTTGCAAACGCGAGGGCATATTACGGCCAGGGAACTGGCAGAACGGCTGGAAGTCTCGGAACGCACGATCTATCGCGACCTGGAAGCTCTGGGGATGGCAGGCGTCCCCGTCTACACGGAGCGCGGGCCGGGCGGCGGCTGCATGCTGGCCGAGGGATACCGCACGGGGCTGACCGGGCTGACCGAGACGGAGGTGCGCACCCTCTTCATGTCCGGCTCGCCTGGCCCGCTGGCCGATCTAGGCATGGGCAAGGCGCTGGAGGCCGCTCTGCTCAAACTGCTGGCCGCGCTGCCGCAGACGCACCGGCGCAACATCGAACGCGCGCGCCAGCGCATCCACCTCGACGCCGCCGCCTGGAGCTATTCGGAGGAGACGCTGCCGCACCTGCACACCATCCTGGAAGCCATCTGGCAGGATATGAAGCTGCGGCTGGTCTATCGCAAAAACGAGCGGGACATCTCGCAGCGCATCATCGAGCCGCTGGGGCTGGTCGCCAAAGCCATGATCTGGTACCTCGTGGCAGCTCTTCCCAGCGGGGAGTTGCGCACCTTCCGCGTCTCGCGCATCCTCGAAGCCGAGCCAACCGGCGAATACTTCCAGCGACCCGAAAGCTTCGACCTCGCCTCCTACTGGGCCGAGGCGTGCCGCCAGTTCGAGTCA
>Ga0209810_1005170_pt1 | contig 11989 bp, 7 predicted proteins | sample Coa_R1_7_FD_187159 | JGI IMG/M metagenome (GOLD analysis project Ga0209810, IMG submission 187159) | Surface soil microbial communities from Centralia Pennsylvania, which are recovering from an underground coalmine fire - Coalmine... | ecosystem: Environmental > Terrestrial > Soil > Unclassified ...
CAGCGCGCACCTGCTCACCAGCGACATCGACCCCGCCGACCATCCTTTCCTGACGGGTGAGCGCACACCGGAAGGATTCTTCCGCATTCGCGGCGGCATTGATTCTGCCATTGCGCGCGGCCTCTCCTACGCTCCCTATGCCGATCTGCTGTGGTGCGAGACCTCGAAGCCAGATTTGCAAGAGGCCAGACGCTTCGCCGACGCCATCCACGAGCGATTCCCCGACAAAATGCTGGCCTACAACTGCTCGCCTTCGTTCAACTGGCGCAAGAATCTGGATGAGGCGACCATCGCCTGCTTCCAGCAAGAGCTGGGCAAGATGGGCTACAAATTCCAGTTCATCACCCTGGCCGGCTTCCACGCGCTCAACTACAGCATGTTCAAGCTGGCTCACGGTTATCGCCAGCACGGTATGACCGCCTACTCTCAACTGCAAGAGGCCGAATTCGCGCTGGAACCGCTCGGTTACACAGCGACAAAGCATCAGCGTGAGGTTGGCACCGGCTACTTTGACGAGGTATCCCAGGTCATTTCTCAGCATATGTCCTCCACTACCGCACTGACCGGCTCAACGGAAGAGGAACAGTTTCAGTAAGACTACAGCCATGTCATGCTGAGCGCAGCGAAGAATCTGAGGCTCACCATTGCCACAGGTAGTTGCTTCAGATTCTTCGCTGCGCTCAGCATGACATGGTTGCCAGACGACCAGGCCAATATGACATAATAGAGAGAGCGGTTCGTTATGTTCTGGCGGCATGAAAGAACGGAGGATAGAAGCAATGACAACCCGGTATGCAGACGGTATTGAGATTACCGGCCCCGTTACAGCGGAATTTGCGGAGATATTGACCCCGGATGCTATGAACTTTGTAGCGAAGCTGGCCCGCGAATTTGAGGGGCGACGCGAGGAACTGCTGGCGAAGCGCGTGCAGCGCCAGCAGGAGATTGACGCGGGCAAATTGCCCGATTTTCTGCCGGAGACCGAGCATATCCGCAACAGCGACTGGACGGTGGCTCCCTTGCCGGACGATTTGCAGGATCGTCGCGTCGAGATCACCGGGCCGGTTGACCGTAAGATGGTGATTAACGCGCTGAATTCGGGGGCGAAGGTCTATATGGCCGACTTCGAGGATGCGCACTCCCCCACGTGGGAGGGTACGATTCAGGGGCAGATTAACCTGCGCGACGCTATCGCGGGTACCATCGATTTCACCAGCCCGGAGGGGAAACGCTATCGCTTGAATGAGAAGACGGCCACGCTGCTGGCACGCCCGCGTGGCTGGCACCTGAACGAGAAACATGTGCTGATCGATGGCAAGCCCGTCTCCGGCGGTATCTTCGACTTCGCGCTCTACTTTTACCACAACGTTCGCCCTCTACTGGCGAAGGGAACCGGCCCCTACTTCTACCTGCCGAAACTGGAAAACCACCTGGAAGCGCGGCTGTGGAACGATATCTTTGTGATGGCACAGAACGAACTGGGCATCCCACAGGGAACGATCAAGGCGACGGTGCTGATCGAGACCATCCTGGCGACGTTTGAGATGGACGAGATTCTTTATGAACTGCGCGAGCACTCGGCGGGGCTGAACTGCGGACGCTGGGACTACATCTTTAGCACGATTAAGAAGTTCCACGAAATTCCCGATTTCGTGCTGCCCGACCGCGCACAGGTAACGATGACCACCCACTTCATGCGTTCCTACTCGCTGCTGCTCATCAAGACCTGCCATCGGCGCAATGTCCATGCAATGGGCGGCATGGCGGCACAGATTCCCATCAAGAACGATCCGGTCGCCAACGAGGAGCTTGAGCGCGTGCGCGCGGACAAGCGGCGCGAGGCCACCGATGGCCACGACGGCACCTGGGTCGCCCACCCCGGTCTTGTACCGATCGCGATGGAGGAGTTCGATAAGGTGATGAAGACGCCGAACCAGATCTATCGCAAGCGCGAGGATGTGCATGTGACGGCTGCCGACCTGCTGGCCGTTCCCGGCGGCACGATTACCGAGGCGGGGCTGCGCAACAATATCAGCGTGAGCCTGCAATACCTGGAATCGTGGCTGCGCGGCACCGGCTGCGTGCCGATTAACAACTTGATGGAGGACGCGGCCACCGTCGAAATCGCCCGCTCGCAGATCTGGCAGTGGATTCACCACCCACGCGGCATCCTCAACGACGGGCGCAAAGTGACTATCGAACTGTTCAGAGAACTGGCCGACGACGAACTGTCGAAGTTGAAGGCAAAGCTGGGCGAGCAGCGGTTCGCGGCCAGCAAGTTCGGCCCGGCCCGCGAAATTCTCGACAGCGTCATCACCGCCGACGATTTCGTCCCCTTCCTGACGCTACCCGCGTACCAGTATCTCGAATAGCATGCCACTACGAACGCCCCTTTTGACGTGTCATGCTTCGCTGCGCTCAGCATCCAGGGTGGGCCAAGCCGTCCGGTTGGTGAGACCAGATGCTTCGCTGCCGCTCAGCATGATACGTCGAGGCCACTTTCTCATGGCATGCCGCCCAGGCCTGAGCGGGCTGGCAAGCCTGGGCGACATGCTATGAGAGTGAATGGGAATAGCAGTGTAGCGCGCTGGCCGCATGCATTTTGTTTGTCCTCCTTTACAACTCCTCGCTGCGGCCGCCCACCACCTGCGAGACGCGCTCGATGAAGGCGGGCAGGGGCATAGCTGCCAGGTTTTCGCCGCTGCGCAGGCGCACGGAGACAGATTGCCGCTCCGCCTCCCTGTCCCCCAGCACGAGCATGTAGGGGATTTTCTGTAGTTGCGCCCTGCGAATCCTGGCATTCATGCGTTCGTCGCTGCCGTCGAGTTCGACGCGCAGCCCGGCGGCGCGCAGGCGGGACGTGACCTGCCGCGCGTAGGGCTGGTGACGGTCGGCAATCGGGATGACGACGGCCTGCACGGGCGCGAGCCAGACGGGAAGCGCGCCTGCGTAATGCTCTAGCAGGATGGCGACGACGCGCTCCAGCGAGCCGACGTTGGCGTGGTGGATGATGGCCGGGCGATGCGGCTGCCCATCCTCACCAATGTAGGAGAGGTCGAAGCGTTCGGGCAGGTTGAAATCGACCTGCGCCGTGCCAAGCTGCCACTGCCGACCCAGGGAGTCGCGCACGAGGAAGTCGAGCTTGGGCGCGTAGAACCCGGCTTCGCCCTCTGCCACCACATAGGGCATGTCAAGCCGCTCAAGGGCCTGCACGATCACGTCCTGCGCGCGCTCCCACACTTCATCGCTGCCGACATACTTTGAGCTGGCAGGGTCGCGCAAGCCGAAGCGGGCGGAGAAGTCGTTGAGGCCCAGCGCCTTGAAGACGAAGAGCGTCATTTCGATCACCTGCACAAATTCGTCCACCAGTTGCGCGGGCATGGCGAAGATGTGTTCATCGTCCACCGTGAAGTTGCGCGTGCGCAGCAGGCCATTGATCTCGCCGCTCTGCTCGTAGCGATAGTCCCTGCCATATTCGGCCAGACGCAGGGGCAGGGTGCGATACGAACGCAGTTCGTGCCTGTAAATTTCGATGTGGTGCGGGCAGTTCATGGGCCTCAAGATGTAGGCGTCATCCGGCACGTCCTCGTCCCCGCCAACGCTGAGGGCGTGGCCGCAGCAGCTATCAAGCGAGGAGTGCCAGCCGGATGGCTCGCCGTTGGGTACGTCTTGCGGCTCGCGCACGATCATGGGCGGGTAGATGCTGTCGCGATACTTGTACCAGTGGCCGCTGGTCTTGTACAGCCCGAGCTTGCCGATTCCCGGCGTGATGACCTGCTGGTAGCCGCGTTCAAGCTGCTGCTGGCGCAGGAAGGCTTCCAGCGTCTCGCGCAGCACGGCCCCACGCGGTAGCCAGAGCGGTAGACCCGCTCCCACCGCCGACGAATACATGAAAATGCCCAGTTCGCGCCCCAGCGCCCGATGGTCACGTTCGCTCTCACCCGGCACATCCTGATACTGTTTGCTTTCTTCCGGCATGGTTGTAGCTCCTCTCCTGTAATGAATGAACCTCGCTCCCGGCATGTCAGGCTTCGCTCTCGCTCAGCCTGACATGCCGGGATAACAAAAAAGCCTTTTCATCCCACAATGGGACGAAAAGGCATAAGAACTTTCCGTGGTTCCACCCACATTCCGCGTTTTTGCAAAAACGCGCTCGTGCGGCCTGTAACGGGGCCGGGCCGTACACATTACTGGCTCTGTGCAGGCTGGCGAGGGGTATCGCCGTCGCGGGCGGGCGGCGCACTTTCAGCCGGTGATGCGCCTCTCTGTCTCCCCCTGGCAAACGGGACATGGCTCGCGTTGTTGCCGTGTATACAATTGTTACGGTTGAGCAACCGAGGGCCGATAAATCGGCTCCTACGAGCTTTGGGCCACTGTGGCTTACAATTCTTTGCTACGAGTTTTGATGCGGTCGGTGACGCGCTCGATGAAAGCGGGCAGCGGCACAGGGCCGAGATTTTCGTTGCTGCGCAGGCGCACGGCAACGGCGTTGGCGGCAGCCTCTTTGTCGCCGACGACCAGCATGTACGGAATTTTTTGCATCTGCGCATCGCGCACTTTGGCGTTCATGCGTTCGCCGCGCGCATCGACTTCGGCGCGCACCCCTGCCGCCTTGAGCGCCTCCAGCACCTGGTTAGCGTATTCAAGGTGGCGGTCGGCGATGGGAATGATCATTGCCTGCACGGGGGCGAGCCAGACCGGGAAGGCTCCAGCGTAATGCTCGATCAGCATGGCCATGAAGCGTTCGGTCGAGCCGGTGACGGCGCGGTGAATCATGACCGGGCGGTGAGCCATGCCGTCCTCACCGATGTACTCAAGGCCGAAGTTTTCCGGCTGCACGAAGTCAAGCTGCACGGTCGAGCATTGCCACTCGCGACCGAGGACGTCGCGCACCATAAAGTCCATCTTGGGGCCGTAGAAGGCTGCCTCGCCAATAGCCTCCTGGTACTGGATGCCGCGATTGTTCAGCGCGTTGCGCAGCGAGCTTTCGGCCATCTCCCATACCTCGTCACTGCCCACATACTCCTCTTTCTTATTCACGTCACGTAGCGAGAGGCGAATCCAGTAATCGGTCAGGCCGTAGGTGTCAAGCACTTCGAGCGTCAGGTTGACGGCGCGGTCGAACTCTTCCTGAATCTGGTCGGGGCGCAGGAAAACGTGGGCGTCGTCCTGCGTCAGGCTGCGCACGCGAGCGAGGCCCGTCAGCGTCCCGGCCTTCTCGTAGCGGTAGAGCGTGGCAAACTCAGCGTAGCGCACCGGCAGTTCGCGGTAGCTATGCATCTGCGACTTGTAGAGCGTGATGTGATGCGGGCAGTTCATGGGTTTGAGAACGATGCCCTCATCCTCGACCGCTTCCTCATCCTGCATGACCGGGAACATGTTTTCGCGATAGGTGTACCAGTGCTTCGAGGTCTTGTAGAGATGCACTTTGCCCAGGTGGCCCGTCCAGACGTGCTGGTAGCCATATTTTTCCTGCGTCTCGCGCACATAGCTCTCCATCTCGTGGCGCAGCGTCTCGCCACGCGGCAGGAACATCGGCACGCCGGCGGGCAGTTCATCGCTGAGGACAAAGAGTTTGAGGTCGCGGCCCAGCTTGCGGTGGTCGCGTTTCTGCGCCTCCTCCAGCCGCCAGAGGTACTGGTCAAGCTCTTCCTGGGTGAACCATGCCGTGCCGTAGATGCGCTGCAACATCGGGCGGTGTTCATCGCCGCGCCAGTACGCACCGGCCACGCGCATGAGCTTGAAGGGGCCAATCTGGCCGGTATTCTCCACGTGCGGGCCGCGACAGAGGTCAAGAAAGTTGTTCTGCTGATAGATGCCGACCTCTTCATCCGGCAGGTTCTCAATAATCTCTACCTTATAGTTTTGCCCCTTGTTGCCAAAGTATTCCAGCGCCTTCTCACGCGGCCAGCGACTGCGCACGAAGGGATGCTTACCCGCCACGATGCGCGCCATGCGCTGCTCGATCTCCGGCAAGTCCTCCGGCGTCAACGGGCGCGGCAGCTCAAAATCATAATAGAAACCGTCCTCGATGGCGGGGCCGATGGCAAATTTGGCCTCCGGGAACATCTCCTGCACGGCTTCCGCCATGACGTGCGCGGCAGAGTGGCGCATGCGCTGGATCGGCGTATAATTGACCGATTCCTGTAGTTCCATTTCCACTGACATACGATAACCTCCTTCACAACAACAAAAAACCTTTTCATCCCGACCTGGGACGAAAAGGCGTGATCAGCTTTTCCGTGGTTCCACCCACATTCCGCGTTATTATGAATTTTGGCCCCTGTCATGCTGAGCGAGAGCGAAGCATCCGGGGCAGCCATTCTGATCAACTCGTCGCCTCGGATGCTTCGCTCTCGCTCAGCATGACAGGGGCTGGAGCCTTCTCAGAAGAAATTTCACAGGAACGCGCTCATACGACCGGTAACGGGGTCGAGCCGTACACATTACTGGCTCTGTGCAGGCTGGCGAGGGGTATCACCGTCGCGGTCGGGCAGCGCACTTTCAGCCTCCGGTGCGCCTCTCTGTCACCCGCCAGACAAACGGGACATGTCTCGCTTTCAAGCCACAACTATGAAACAGATATTGATTGATTCAATGATACCATAGTGAAAACGCAAAGTAAAGCGATTTTTCGATGAAATAAAGCTGCTCTCATAGAAGAGAACACGCAGAGGAGAGCATTTATTCTCCTAATTCACCCCGAACCCACTTCTTTGCGCGGAAGAAATTCTCCACAGCCGCGTCTGAGCATTGAGAAAGAGGTAGTAGATTGCCAGCGCCCCGCTATAGACCAGCACCAGAATGTAGACGATGAGGCTGACTCGCTGCTCAGGAATGACATTGGAGAGGTGCAGGAGAAAGGGGACGATAAGGACAAGATCATAGGCCAGGAAGCCGATGAGTTGCCCGCAGGCGAGGTGCCACTTTGGACGGAGCAGCGCGGGAACAAAGGTGCAGGCCGAGCCAATGAAAATCCAGCCAAAGAGGACAGAAGACTGCGCCGAGAGCTTCCAGGGAAACACATTCGGGACCTGCAGAATCAGCTCGGCGCCAAAGAACACGAGCATGACAATGAAAAGAGCAAACGAGATGCGTACCGACACAGGCAGCGTCTGGTTGTCACGCAGGCCATAGCGACGGAACCAGAGGAAGATGCCCGCAGAGATTACAGCCCCCGCAACACAGGCAAGAATGCAGGTGAGCAGATAGGGGTCGCTTTTTTGCCGGTAGAAGAGAAACAGGGAGAGGGCGATACCGATATAGGTGATGGTAAAGTTGATCGCGCCGCCTGTGGCGGCGGCAAACTCGCCGGACAGGCCGATCCAGAGAACGCCGGTTCCCGCTGCGGCAAAGATCGAGCCAAGAAAGATGTACGAAAGCGGGGTATCGGGCCAGGGCCAGAACTGTGTCGCCCAGCTCAGTTGCAAGCAGAAGCCGAACGCCAGAACGAGTGAGACAAGACCAACGACGACGAGCGCAAGGCGCAAAAACCTGTCCATAGAACCTCCTGCTATCTTCATAAAAGCTACCTTCTCTGCTTAGTTTATCCGAAGATTGCTGAAAAATACTCAGCAAGATTACCCATTTTATGGGTGATGTTATTTACCGCACCCCTGTCACAAAATGCAGCAGGAAGTAGAGGATCCAGCCGAAGGCGATGCAGGCGGGAATGGTGGCGACCCAGGCGAGGACAATGTTGCCGGCGACGCCCCAGCGCACGGCTGAGAGGCGTCTGGTGGCGCCGACTCCCATAATGGCGGAGGAGATGACGTGGGTGGTGGAGACGGGAATGCCCAGGCGACTGGCGATCTCGATGATGGCGGCAGAAGCGGTCTCTGCCGCGAAGCCGTTGATCGGGCGCAGTTCGACGACCTTGAGGCCAACGGTACGGATAATGCGCCAGCCGCCGATGGTGGTGCCGAGGCCCATAGCGGTGGCGCAGGCCAGCACCACCCAGAGCGGCACGCTCCAGTTGCTGCCCGTCCAGCCGTAGTAGCTGGCCAGGGCCATTGTGAGGATGCCCATGGTCTTCTGCGCGTCGTTGCCGCCGTGACTGAAGGACATCCAGGCGGCAGAGAATATCTGCAAGCGCAGGAAGATGCGCGTGACCAGCATAGGGCGCAGACGGGAGATGAGCCAGAGTAGCAGCACCATGAAGAGAAAGGCAACCAGGAAACCGAGAATGGGCGAGAAGACGAGGCCCTCGAAGGTCCTGGTCAGACCGCCGAACTCGATGGACTGCCAGCCCCCGGCGGCGAGACCGGCCCCCACAATGGCGAAGATGAGGGCGTGGCTGGAACTCGAAGGGATACCGGCACGCCAGGTGATCAAATCCCAGGCGATGGCGCCCAGCAGCGCGGAAATGACCAGCAACTGTGTAGCCACTGTCGGCGGCACAATGCCCTTGCCGACGGTGGTGGCGACAGCCGTACCGGTCAAAGCCCCGATGACGTTGAGAATGCCCGACATCAGTACGGCAATACCCGGCGGCAGCGCGCGTGTCGCTACCGAGGTCGCGATGGCGTTGGCCGTATCGTGGAAGCCATTGATGAAATCGAAAATAAGGCCGACGACGATGATGAAGAGGAGGACGATAAAGGCAGGAGACATGCTCACGCTCCTTTTTGGAGGGTGACGAGGGCCGTTTGAGGGACGAAGCGAGCAGGCTCAGGCATTTTTCACGACGATCCTTTCCAGCGTATCGGCGATATCCTCGGCGCGGTCGGCGGCTTCTTCTAACTGCTGGTAGATCTCACCCCAGTGAATGGCTTTGATGAGGTCGGGAATGGTGTTCACGTCATCAAACTGCGAGGCCAGGGCCTGATCGAGGATATCATCGACCTCGCCCTCCAGGCGGTTAATGTCGATGGAGCATTGCAGCAGCTTCTCCCAGTCACGCCGCTTCTCCAGCATAGGTACCGTGCTGGCAATCACCTGCGCCTGCTGATCGATGAGGTGAGCCATACGGCGGGCATAGTCGGTCGGGCTATCGATCTGGTAGAGGCGGATACGGCGCGTTGCATCCTCGATGGAGTCGACGAAATCGTCAAGGCGACCGGCAATGTCGGCGATATCTTCACGATCCAGCGGGGTGACAAAGGTGCTGTAGAGGGCTTTGAAAATGCGATGAGTGATGTCGTCGCCCCGGTGTTCCAGTTCCTGGATGTGCTTCACCTTGCGTTCGACATCGCTATAGTTATCGAGCAGATCGCACAGGGCCTGCGCCACCTGCGCGGCGTTCTCGACATCCTGCTCGAAGTAGTCGAAAAACCGCCCTTCGTGGGGCAGAAAACGCGCAAATACCATACTATCCCTCCTCGGCGCGCCCCTTGCTGGCTGTAGTCCCCATTTCTCTCCTACCAGCCTACACGTCTTACAGAGTGCGGAGGTTTCATTGCATCGTTACTCCAGACGCAGCAGCGGCAGGGTGAACCAGAAGGTGGAACCTTTACCGGGCATACTGTGGACGCCGACCTCGCCGTGATGAAGCTGGACGATGGTTTTGCAAATATGAAGACCGAGACCGAGGCTGACGCTAGAGCCGTTGAGGGTCTTGATCTCCCTGACACGGTAGAATCGCTCCCAGACGCGCTCGCGGTCGCTCCGGGAGAGGCCGGGGCCTTCGTCACGCACGGAAACCAGGGCATGCTCGCGCTCCTGACAGACAGAGACCTCAATGGGGCGGTCGGCGGGCGCGTATTTGATAGCGTTGGTCAGGTAGTTGATGATGACCTGCCCGATACGGTTGGCATCGACAACGACGTAGATGTGTTCCTCTGGAGGCATGCTGAGTTGTATGGCGCGCTCCGGGTAGACTTCGCGCTGCTCGCGCACGATGTTACGCACAAGCTGGATGAGATCGCAGGGAGCCGGGGCAAGCTGCAATTCGAGACGGTTGGAGCGGATACGTGAAATATCGAGCAGGTCATTGACGATGCGGTTGAGCATGCCAACCTGGCTATCGGCGCGATTGAGCAATTCCTGGGCCACCTGCAGTTTGGTGGCGAACCCCTCGTTGTAGGTGTCCTCCTGCAGGTAGAGCCGAATGCGCCGCTCGGCCAGTTGAATATTGGCTTTGATGCTGGTGAGCGGGGAGCGCAGTTCGTGACTGGCCATACCCAGGAACTCGTCCATGCGGCGATTTGCCTCGAGCAGGGCCAGTTCATTGGCGCGAGCCAGTTCGCGCTCCTGCAAAAGACGGTCGCGTTCCATCACCAGAATGAAGAGACGAGCCACAGCGCGCAGCAAAGCCTGCTCGTCGCGGTCGCACACGTGGTCGCGACTGCCGTAATCGATGGAAAGGACGCCGAGCAACTGATCGGAGTGAAACATGGGAGCGGCAAATATTCGATGAACGTCTTCGGGAAAAGGATGTTCTGCGGTCGCGGGAAGCAATGTTGCGTCGAGCATCAGTATTTCGTTGGCCTTCAGTCGGGTCAGCAGATGCGGGTCGGTCAGATAATCGCTCAGCAGGGCCTGCTCGCCTTCTTGCCATTGCCGTTCCTGGTCGGAAAGAGAACCTGTCGCCGCCAGAAGAGAAAGTTCTTCTGTATCGGGGTCGATCGTTACCACGCTGGCGCGCGAACAGTCCAGCATCTTGCGCAGCAGTTCGAGCAAGCGCAAGGCAACTTCACGGGTCGCGCTGGCCTCTTCCTGCTGCTCACTTCCCCCCGTTCTGGTGGAAACCTGCACCAGGATTTCCGCCATATCCAGCAATAGCTGAAACGCTTCCTGAGTTCGCCGCTCCATGCGCGCAGGAGCATTATCTGCGGATAGAACCGTCTCTGCCATATATTTCTCCTCTGCATGCTGCTCTGTCATTCGCCCTGGCCCCTTTCTCCCTACATAGTGAGAAAAATAGCGCACCCCAACACAGTAAACGGTTGCGTGTTATACAAGGATAACTTCGCGTGTACCCGCTGGTTGTATATGCAAGGCTAAGCGTTGATATGTATCGGCCACCACCATCGACCTTCCTGCACCCACGATTGCCCCATACCAGGTTTTCTGCCCTCCCCCGAGAAGATGATTTTGCACAGGGAAAAGAGAAGCGTGCGAAATCTTTCTTTTTCCTGATCAGCCATCCAAGTATGGCATAGTTCGCTGGAAAAAGTCAAGTGTTTTTTCCATGAATCATCAGTAGAGTTAAGTAAGAAAGGCTGTGTAGTGAAAAATTTTTATAGAAATTTAATGAGATAAAGGTAATGGAAAAGGGATGTTAAAAAGCAGGGGCAGAAGGTGTAGGTAAAATGACTATGGAAGAGGTTATGAATACTTTTAGTCTGGCTATTGACGTTTCTCTGCTGTGGTGGTATGTTTCAAAAAACCCCGGATAGGTAGATTTGTATCCGTTCGTTTGTGAAAGAGAGCAGGCGAATTTCTGGTAGAGCATCCGGGTGCATAGAGATATGCGCCCCTAGAAGTCCTGGGGAGCCTCTTCATGTGCGCATCCATACCCGCGACGAGCAAATATACAGTTGCAGCTATCCAGTATGAATCGACGCTGGGGGAAAAAGAGAAGAATGTGGCCGATCTTCTCCAGTTGTCAGAGGAGGCGGCGCGGCATGGCGCGCGCCTGATTGTCATGCCAGAGATGGCCACCACCGGCTACTGCTGGGAGTCCCGCGCCGAAATCGCTCCGTTTGTCGAACCCATTCCAGGGCCAACGACCCGGCGTTTTCAGGAACTGGCAGCTCGCTATGATTGCTACATTGCCGTCTGCCTGCCGGAAGTCGATCCTGCGACCAGCGTGTACTATAACAGTATGGCCCTTGTCGGCCCGGAAGGCGTCTGCGGCAGCTATCGCAAGATTCATTCCTACATCTCGGAGCCGCGCTGGGCGCGTGATGGCGACCTGGGAATGCCTGTATGGGAGACGCCACTGGGTCGGCTGACCGGGCTGATCTGTATGGATATCGAATACTTCGAGGCGGCGCGCATCCCCGCCCTGCACGGCGCGGATGTGCTGCTCTTTCCCACCAACTGG
>Ga0209810_1005172_pt1 | contig 11981 bp, 11 predicted proteins | sample Coa_R1_7_FD_187159 | JGI IMG/M metagenome (GOLD analysis project Ga0209810, IMG submission 187159) | Surface soil microbial communities from Centralia Pennsylvania, which are recovering from an underground coalmine fire - Coalmine... | ecosystem: Environmental > Terrestrial > Soil > Unclassified...
GACCACTCCTGTGCTCCGCGCAGCGCGGTGATCGCGTTGGCGAGCACGGGCTTCACCGTGCCGTTCAGGTTCAGCAGAAGATCGTTGCGCCAGGAGGCCGCACTATCATTGACGGCCCGCAAGGGTTGAGCGCCGGAACGCCGGCCCTTGCCGTTTCCTCCTCCGTCAATCCGCACCACCTTCATCTGCTGCCGCAGGGCCGAGATGGGCAGCCGGCCTTTGCCGCATCTCTCCTGAATGAGCTTCAGGTAGCGCGGCTGCTCGATGGGATCCAGTTGATGGACCTCAGCCAGGATCGGGTCGAGCAACTTCGCCAGGTCCTGCACGTCCGGCTGTAACTTCCCAATCGCCATCTCGAGCGGTGTCTGCGCGGCGGCGAGAATGGCCTCGAAGTCGGCTGCGGTCTTGCCCGAGGCGAAGTACTCGTTGACGTCGATCTTGGCATCGGCGCGGAGAGCGTCTGCCTCCGGACTGTCTTCTGGCAACTCGGCGAGCCGGGCGCGCGCGGCCGTCTGTTTCTCACCGAGCGGCAGAACGGCCACGCGCGTGGTGACGCCGTGCCCGGCCAGTCGGCGGGCCGTCTTCATTGCGCCTTGAAGTCCGGCTTCGGAGACCTCGTTGTCCTGGCAGATGTAGACAGTCTTCACGCCTGCGAGTTTCGCGACGAGCCGGTCCCAATCCGCCTCGCGGATCTGGACCGTGACGGGCGAGACGGCCGCGAAGCCGTGCTCCATGAGCGAGATGCAATCAGTCACACCCTCGGTGATGACAACGCGCTCGGGGTCTGTGAGCAACACGTCCTCGTTGTAGAGCACGTCGTTGCGGATGCAGGCGGCGACGTGGCTGTGGTTGCGGTCGTTGCGGACGGCCAGCTTCTTGTACTTCGACTTCTCCCAAGGCTGATCGGGCGTCCACGGCGTTCGGCGGCCGATCAGGAAGACGACATGGCCGCGGCTCCAGTAGGGGAACACGATGCGGCGGTCGAAGAAGGGCGCGATGCCGTCCTGCGCCGTGGGCCGGAAAGCGGAAGTGGCTGTCAGTTCGCGTGGCGTGAATGCGGCGGGCCCATCCATGAGCAGACGCGCGGCAGTTGGCGAGCCATCCTCGGCATAGCCGATCTTCAGCCGCTCGATGGTCTCCTCGCGGATGCCATATTTCGCGCGGAACCACGAGAAGACTTCCGCATTGCTCACGAGCCGCTGGTGATAGATTTCGGCCAGCGCCGTCAGCGCTTCGCGCACCCGCAACGTGAGCCGGTGCTCGGCCTCGTAGTCTTCTGTCGGACCAGAGGCAAGCTGGGCCAGCGGCGGCAAGCCCGCACGGGCGGCCAGGAAGTCGCGCGCCTGGCGGTGCGATTCCGGCATCGGCCCCGACTGGCCGCGGGTCACTCGGCCGAAGCGGACGAACTCGACCAGTTGCAGGACGTCGCCGCCCACTCCGCAGCCGAAGCAATACCAGCCCTGCTTGTCGAGCATCACATGGAGCGAGCGGCGCGACTGGCTCTTGTGGTTCGGGCAATCGCAGAACAGCGTGCGCGGCGACTCTTCGACGATGCGGCCGCCGAGCAGCTCGCGGGCGATCTCGCCAATGTCCAACTCGGTGATCTGGCGGTAGTAGGCCTGGACATCCACGGAAGGGCTCATGGGCGTGCCTCCGGTCGAAGCAGGAAGGAAAGGAAGGTGTTGCGCCGGTCCACCTGGCGCTTGGCCGCGCAGTTCTCAATGCCCCAGCGGTCGCCGAGTATGATTACGGACTGCTTGGCGCGCGTGACCGCCGTGTACAGGAGATTGCGGTGGTGCATGAAGGAGTGCGACTTGTGGGCGACGACGATGGCGCAGGGAAATTCCGAGCCCTGCACCTTGTGGATCGAGCAGGCATAGGCAAGCTGAAGGCGGCTGGCCGCGTCCGATCCGGGCTCGATCTCGACCACGGCGCCGTCGAATTCGACCGTCAGTGCGCCCTTCGCGGTGGCCTCGACGACGTAGCCCACGGCGCCGTTCATGACGCCCAGTTCGTAGTCGTTCCGCGTCTGGATGACCTTGTCGCCGGGGTAGAAAGCGGGTCTGTGTCCGGGAGGGACATCTGGCACGTCGACGCCGCGCAGCTTCTTTTGCAAGAGCCGCTGGAGTGCGAGGTTCAACTCGGCCGTGCCCAGCGGGCCCTTGTGCGTGGGCGTCAGCACCTGCACATCGCGCAGCAGATCGTAGCCGAGCCGCTCCTGGAGAACTTCCTCGAAGAGCAAGAGCAACATCCGCCGCACGTCCTCGCGGTCGCTGAAGCGGTCGATGACGTACCAGGGCCGGCGTGCTCCTTCCTGTACGTCCGCCGTCGGCCGCACCTCGCCTGAGAGGATGGCGGTCGAGTTCTCCTTGAGCACGCCCGCCTGGCGGATGATCCGGGTCAAGATTGTCGTAGGGACTGCCCGCGACTTGACCAGATCTCGCAGCAGGTTGCCAGGGCCGACGGGCGGCAATTGGTTGTGATCGCCGACCAGGACCACGGCGGTCTTGGTCAGGTCGACCGCCTGAAACAGCCTCCAGGCGAGTGCGACATCGACCATAGAGACCTCATCCACCACGAGGATGTCGGCCTCGATCGGGTTCCGCGCATCCCGCGCGTAGGTGTGGCCGTTGAAGCCGAGCAGCCGGTGAATGGTGCTCGCCTCATGGCCCACGACCTCTTCGAGGCGTTTTGCGGCCTTGCCAGTCGGAGCGGCAAGTACGACTTTCTTCTCGAGCCGCTCTGCAATGGTCGTGATGGTCGACACCGCATACGTCTTGCCGCTGCCGGCGCCGCCGGTCATGAGAGAAATGGAGAAGGTGAGTGCATTCCTGACGGCCCCCCGTTGTTCGGGAGTCAACTCGCCGCCCTCCGCGTCGAGCAGCGCATCGAGTTCGGTCACTGCATGCGGGCTCGGCCGGTGCACTTCCTTAAAGATCGCCGCCAGTTCCGTTTCCATGCGATGGATCTCGGGATCAGCCACCACCAGCCGCTCGAAGGCCTGCGAGACCAGCACCCCTTCGGAGATCAGCGCCTCCAGATGCCGCTCGATCACCTCCCGGCTGTCGAGCGTGTCCATCACGAGCAGCGTATTGGCGCGGTCGAGCAGATCCTCGTACTCGACCCAGCAGTCGCCGTCATCGAGCGCCGCGAGCACGCAGTATTGAATCCCCGCGCGAATCCGCGAGGGCAGATCCTTGGGCGTGCCCATCTTGCGGGCGATCTTGTCGACGCGCTTGAAGCCGAAGCCCGGGACCTCGCGCATCAGCACGTAGGGATCGCGTTCGAGAATGGCGACCACCTGGCTGCCGAACTTCTCAACGAGTGTCGTCACCTGGTGATGCGTCAGGCCGTAAGCGGCCAGGTGCGCCATCGCGTGGTTGAAATCGCGGTTGGCGATCCAGATCCGTCGCAGTTCGCCGATGGTCTCAATGGGCGCCTTGGCCACAGCCGCCACCGACTCAGGCTCGTTGCGGATAGCCGCATCAAAGCCGCGTCCGAATCGATCAGCGATCACTTTCGCCTTGGCCGGGCCGATGCCCTTGATGTCGGGATGGTTGGCGAGGAAGCGGGCAAGCCCCTCGGGATCGAGTTCCAGGTCATGGCCCAGGAACTCGGCTTCGAACTGGCGGCCGTACTTGGGATGCGTCACCCAGCGGCCTTCAAGTCTGACGGCGTCGTGCTCGCGAACAAAGACTTTGCCTGCGAACTTCACCTCCTTGCCATCGGGCGTCACCAGGCGGCCCGCGCTGAACGTGGGACCGGAGTAGAAGACCGCATCGACGATGCCGCGGATGCACTCGCGCTGATCCCTCATCGTCCCCACCTCTTCCACGCCGCGAGCAGAAAGCCTCTAGTGAAATGACACGCCGCCTGGCGGTTGCCGCAGAACAGGACCGGCACGCCGTAATCGAGCAGAATTGAGAGCGTCGTGCCCACGATCGCCTCGGGGCGCGCTTCGCCGCGATAGCGTTTGCCGAGCACGTCGAGTAGTCCGGCCTCGACGACCACGCAGGCGGCGCGGTACCGGCTGAGCTTGCCGAGCTCCTGCCGGAAGCGCCGCCTTCGGTGGATCACCGTCGAAACGAAATCATCGAGTGTCTTACGTTCCACGGCCACCTGGTCTTCGAGCCCGTCGAGGGAGTAATCCCCGGCCTCAAGCGCCCGCCGCACGGCGCCGATGAGCGGGGGATCGAACGAGTAGGGTTCCTTTTCGCGCGAGTCGATGACAATGGTTGGCCGCGCCGCGTCAGAACGGCACAAGGGCGTCGCCGGCCTCCCGCCGGAACGTGGCTGCGCTCAGGCTCGATTCGATGCGGCGGTTGAAGTAGATGTTCTCGCTGTCGCCCTTGGTGCGCTTGGTCACTTCGAGCTTCACGTCGAGCAACCGGTCGAGGTGCTTGGGCAGATCCGACAGCCGTTCGAGATCGAGCCCGCACAGGTGCAGGTCGGTCTTGATGTATCTGAGCGTGTTCTGCGTGATGACGCTGTTGCGCCACATCAGCCGGTTCGTGAACTTCGGCGCGAGAATCCGCAGCGTCCACTTGATCATCGGGTTGCCCGAGGACTGCGCCTCGGTCAACTCGACCTTCTCGACCGTGACCTGGTACTTACCGTCGGGCACGCTCTCGAAATCGCCGCGCTCCTCGGGCTGCTCGGCCCGGAAGTCGTCATCGAACTGCGAAAGATCAATCGAGTGTCTGCTCATGGTGTTGTCTCCTGTTGGTGGATTACTTGGCCTGCTTGGGGCCCGCCTGCGGTTTTGCCGGCGCACCGGCCGCCTGGAAGGCTTCGAGAAACTTGCGGTAGTCGAGCTCGATCGTCTCGGGCAGCCGCCCGGTGCGGTCGCCGGCCTCGTAGTAGAGGCTCGGCTTGGTGCGGATCACGCGCCGGATGAGCGGCTCGCCGTCGGCGCCAGTCGAGACGTCGAGATCGCAGTAAAGGACCATGTCGACCATGCCGAGCACGATCTTGCGCGCCTTCTCGGGCAGCGTCGGCACGATGCGCGTATAGCGGCCCGTGCGCGTTTCGACCTCGATCTCCTTGGCGTGCGAGATCAGGTACAGCCCGTAGGGCAGGAAAGCGAGCTTCGTGAGTACGCGCTGGAACTCGTTGTTGACGATCGCGTAGCCTTTGCCGTAAGCCAGGTCGGACTCGTGCTCGACCTTGTACTTGCGCAGGATGTAGTCGGTGCAGAACTTGTAGGCGTTGTCGATCGTGTCGATGACGACGGTCTTGAACGGGTGCTTGCCCTCGCCGATCTCGGCGCAGGCGGCCAGCAGGTCTTCCCAGGAAAGGATGGGCGCCTGGAAAACCTCGAGCGCATTCAAGCCCGGCTCGGTGGCGAGAAACACGGCGCCCTCGGCCTGCGCGCACGTCTGGCTCTTGCCGATCTTGGTTTGCCCGTACCAGAGCACGGTCAGATCCGACAGGCTTGGCTTGGGCGGGGTTTTCGTCGTGGGAAGAATGGGCATGGAAGTCTCCTTGGGTTTCAGAAAGCGGATTCACTCGCGCCGGCCGCGAGGACGCGGAGTTCCTCGTTGGGCTCGACGCGCTGGTAGAAGTTCTCAATCACGTTGGGATTGCCGTTCGAACGGCAGAGGGCGAAGTACGGGCAGGGCCGCTGGTAGTTGAAGCAGAACGAAGTGTTCTGGTAAAAGACCCCGCGGCGGCGCGCGTCGAGGAAGGCCTGTGTCAGCTCCCACAACTCGGCGCGCAGGATGTCGAACTGCTCGCGCGACAAGTAAAGCCGCTCGCGGTGAAACATCGCCGGATCCGCGTACTTCTCGGCCAGCCGCTGTTGGAAGTCATCGTCGGACTCCGGCTCGCGCCGCCGCGCTGTCGTGCGGCCCGTTTTCGACTTGGCGAGCAGTTCCGCTCGGCGGGCTTCGAACTCTTCCTCGGTCTCGCCCTTGGACTGCTGGAGCCGCGCCTTAACGAGGATGTTGTAGAAAATCCCGGTGATGGGAATGCCCAGCGTCTGCTCGACGTAGTGCGCGTAGAGCGTGATCTGGAAGTCGGTCCAGAGCCGCTCGAGGTAATCGCAATCAATCTGTGAGGCCGTTTTGTGTTCCAGAATGAAATACTCGCCGCCGATGCGAACAATCCCATCGACTTTGCCCGCCAGGCGGAAACTGCGCGAGGCGGCGCCCGTCGCCGGATTCACAATCGGGCCCTCGAAGACGTGCTCGAGGGCCACAATCTCGAACTTTTCTTCGGCGTAACGCTCCGTATAGGCCCGCATCATGGCCGTGGCCAAGTGCCAGTCACGCTTCTGATCCTCGTCCTGCGCGCGAGCCGCACAGCGCCGGTCGATGAGATCGAGCACCAGCGCCAGGTCACGCTGGCGATGCCAAAGTTCCAGGCACTCGTGAATGAGCGAGCCGAAATGCAGGTTGCGGTCCCGCTCGATCGGAACCAGATGCTGGAGGTACCGCAGTTCGGCCGCCTTGCGGCAGTTCCGGAACAGCGACCACATCGAATAGGTGGAGACGATTGGAGCGCTGGCCATGCGGGTCGCCTCCCCTACGCTTCACGGCGGGCGCCGCCTCGAAAGGGATCGGGGGCGAGCAGGCGCCTCGTTCGCTTGCCGGAGTTGATGTGATCCACGATGAGCCTGCTGAGCAGGCCAATGCTTGCCGTGCTGCACGCCATCGTACGGACGCTCGGTTCGCCCAGCGGGAACTGGCCGATCTTCTTCTGCATGTCCCGATCGATCCGGAGGCTCTTCCCCGACCAGAACGCCGGGTACTCGGAGATCACGTCCGCAAGAGCGGCGAGAAAGGCGCCTTTCAGGTGGGTCGCCCTATCCTTGTAGAGGATCCCGCGGACCCCCCAGGCCGCATCAAGCAACTCAAAAAAGGTCTTGACGTTTTCGATCATCGTGGCGTGCCCGACGTTGGCCATCATCGGTGGGATCGCCTGGCAGATCCCGGCGACGTCGACATAGCGGCCAGCGCCGAACCTGGAATGAAGGCGCGTCACCGTCTTCAGGAAGGTGAGGGCCGTCAGTAACTCTTCGCGCCGCATGTGCTGCGACCAGGAGACGCGTTGGCACAGCGCGAACGAATCATCGGAGCAGAGCTGGCGGAGGCGGCGCAGCGAAGGACACTCGGCGGCGTTGTTGCGAAGCAGGACGTTTGGAGACAGCCGCGTCCTTCGCATGTTCAAGATCCGGAACCGCTCCCGTTCCCACTGTTCCGTGGTCCCGAAGTGGACCATGGCTCCCACCAGAGGCCGGCCGCCCTCGGACACAAACTGGCGTGCCGCACTGATCCGCTGAAGTCCGTCGATGATGAACACGCTGCCGGTGATGCTGTAGGTTCCTTTGACGTCGGTGCATCCGTAGCGCTCGCCGCGGACCGCCAATTCCACATCCGGCACTCGGCCCGCGCCGTCGCGGTACGCCTCCATCAAGCCCGCGATCGTCGGCTTCGCCAGCGTCTCTCGCTGATACGCCGGCCTCTCGAGGGCGCTAAAGGTTTCAGGGTCGATCACCCCGCGCAGCACAATCTGGCCTTCGCTCAATTCGTCGAGCGCCCCGGACAGAATTCTTAATGGCGTCATGATAAGTTCTCCTCAATCTCCAGCCGGGAGGCGTTCAGCGGATCGGCCGCAAGCGCCTTCCTCTCGATTTCCGTGATCACCGCCGCAACAGCGGCGCTGGCGTTCGACAACAGCAGTTCGGCCTGTTCGAAATCTCCGTGTGTCTCGCCGAGCCAGCCGACAAGATGAGCGAGACGTTTGGTGCTCTCCAGGAAGGAAAGCCTCAACCGGGCCAGCCGGTCGATTCGTTGCTGCCGGGTTGTCCGGCCAGCAGGGGGCGGAACGGGACTTGACGGGTCTGGATCTGCGGTCGCCGCTGTTGGAGGGGGCTCTCCTGGTGCAGGGTGGGCCGACGGTGGCCGCTTGCCAATCCTGGCGACGTTGATGGTACGGCCGTCGCGCCCCGTGCGCTTCGCTGACTCTGGAAATTCCAGAGTCAACTTCTCGCGCCAGTTCCCGACCGTCTTGGCGTCGACGCCGACGTGCCTGGCGATTTCCTGATCGCTCAGACCGCAGGACTTGGCATGGATCAGGGCGGCCTTCACCGCTCGCTGTTTGTCCTGGTTTGTGCGCCGCAGTCCGTTGGTCCGGTTGGCGCTGAAGCTATACCACTGGGCATCGTTGACCGTGCCCTGATGAACTTCGCACGCAATCGTGTCGTGGCCGGCGGCGTAAGCAGCCTTCACGCGGTGGAAGCCATCGGCCAGCCAATAGTCCGTGCCGTCATAGAAGACCGTCACTGGCGGGAACGTAGCACCCGCGCCCATGGCTTCGGCGTAGTCCTCAACGGCGTCGAAATCTAGGGCGGCCCTGGGTTGCGTCCCACCATCGAGGCGGATGTTGATGATGGGGATCAGCTCGCTGTTGCTCACCGCGAACCTCCCCGTCCGGCCGGCGCCAGACCGGCTTCGACGAACGCCGACCGGATATCCGCGATCCATTGATAGAAGCGCGATCGGGACTTGCCGGTTTGCCGCCGAACGTCTGCAGGATCCATTTCGCTCAGTTGCCGCGCAAGGATTCGCAGATGAACGGGCAACCGCGAGACGACGGCCTGGACATCGAGGCGAAGGTCGATGTCGCCATTCGGGGCGATGACCGATCTCCACTCGGCGTCGCTCCCCGGCTTTGAAAATGGCCCGCTCCGGCGCTTCATCGCCGCGAGCTTCGCGGCGTGGTTGCGAAGAACTCCGAAGACGAAACCGCGCTGATCCCCGCGCGCGGGATCGAACCTGGGCTGGCGGCGGACATAGTCAAGCAGTAGCTCTTGACGGAGGTCCTCCCAGTCATCTGGCGTGTAGCCGTTGGCGCCCACAATCCGGCTGGCCCGGATCTCGGCCTGCCGGAGGACAAAGGGATCGATCGCGGCGGCGCTCATGACTCCACCTCCGCGGGCATCGCCTCGACCACCATCCGGAAGGGCAGGCCGTGGCGCACCTCGATGCGTTCCACCGTGCCATCCTTCAGCCGCCCGGTCTGTTCGATGAACCGTTCGACCTGTCTCCGCAGTTCGAACCGGTCGAGCCGGCACTCGGGCCGCGGACCATCGGCGGCATCGAGTTTCAGCTCGAGGAAGACGCGCGGCTCCGGACTGAACACGGGCTCGCCATTGCGGATTTCCAGTTCCTCGACGCGTCCGAAGTTGATCGTCTGGAACAGACGCAGCAGGCGCCGCCAGGATGGGGAGAGATCGGTGAACTGCATGGCCTACTCCCCCATCCCGGCGCGGTTGCGGACGAGGAACTCGTCCACGGCGGCGTGAATGCGCGGCGGGCGCGCCCCGCCAGGTTCATACTCCTCGCGTGGGGCGAGGCCCTTGAGTTCGCGGAGCAGCCGGACGCGAATGCGGTCCAGCCGCTTCATGACCGTCCACACCAGATCGTCGTCGAGCTGGTGCAGGGCGGCGGCGCTGCCGATGACGAGCGCCACGTCGGACAGCGCCTCGCGCACGAGGGATTCCACGTTGATCGGAGGGCCGGCGTTGGGCGGTGCGGCCGCCGGCGGGACCGTTGGGTTGGTAACAGAGGGTAGCGTGCTCATCGATTGCCTCTGCCCCGATCCGTGGAAAATTCCACGGAACAGCGGTTTTTCGCTGCGGCGTAAAGCTATGTGATTGGAAACAAGGGAAATTTAGTTGGAAAGAAATTTCGGCAGGTGCGACCGGAGCCGTGGAAAATTCCACGGCAACGGATCTATCGGCGGCGCTCCGAGGAGCAATCGAAGACCGCGATCCAGGTGCTCGTCGCCTCGCTGACCTGGAGAGGATCGCCAGCCAGGCTGGTCCGGTCACGAAGCCACTTGTTGAGCTTGAGAACGGCCAGATCATCCCCGGCCCGCACGAGCCTCCCGCCCGAACGGAGCAGTTCAATGAAGGCTTGGCCTTCCGGCAGGAGCCGGTCCACGTCCCTCGCGAGCCCCAGGTCGACCAGTGAATACTGCTGCCAGAGCGTTTCCTGATGTTCTGCTGCGTCGGTCTCGCCCGTGCGGACGTCCCTGGCGCGCTGAAGCTGGTTCGTTTTGACACCCACGGCAATGCGGCCATCACGGCGTTCGATGATCTGGTAGCTCATCCACGAGCCGTCCGAAGGCAGCGGCAAATTCATGTCCCCGGAGCGCCGGATCCCGAAACGGCACGTGTAGGCTTCCTCTGCCGGATCCCAGAGAATTGACTCTCCCTCGGCGGGGATCAGGTTGCCGAGGCGCTTCCGCAGATTGCTGATCTGCCGGCGAAATCCGTCCGGGTTGCTCTTGCGCCGCGTGACTTCGGCCAGCGGCACACTCCCGCGGCGCAGAGCGAAGAGTCCGAGGATCTGGAAGAGCTGGTCCACCTCTCCGGACTTCCGCCTGGTGTCGGCGAAGCCCGCGCCTTCCAGATCAACATTCCATGATTGGCCTCGCGCGAGGACGCGAAGCGCCGTCTCGCCGATCTCCAGCATGATCTCCGGCCAAGTGATCCCTTCCGGGATCGGTAGACTGCGAATCTTATCTTCTTTGATGGCGCGGTCTCTGGGCAGGGCATCCTCGATGTAGTCGAGGTCTACTGTCAATCCGTCCGTGCCGAGTTCCACCACTTCGGCCGCGTCGAAAACCGTGAGCCGGTCCAGGACGTGACTGTTGAGGTGGGGCTGTGCGGCAAGCAAGATCCCGTCTTTGGCGGTGAGATGTCGCGCGGCTACCTCCGCGATCCTCGCGTGCTCGCTGGTCCCGGCCATCGACAGGAACACGTCACGGAACCGGCCTGCCAGGCGGCGCCGCCCGAGTCTCCACACCCTGCCGGCCAAGATCTCCTCAACCGTTCCCGAAAGAGACATCGCCGCAGCGAGACTCTTCGCGATCACGCTGCCATCGACGACCCACTGCCCCAGGCGGAACTCCGGAACATGCACCGGGCCCTCATCCTCACACTGGATGTAGGCGCGCTTGCCCAACGGGTCCCGAACACTCGGCTCCCACAGAACATCCGCCCGGTGCATCTTTCCGCAGGCATCACACACCACCGAAGCGGCGAGCGGCCCTTCCCGCAGGATGCCCAACCTGACCAAGTGCTCGAAGTCTGCCCGAGGCCACTCGCGCGCCTCGTCGAAGCAGAAGCTGCGATCCCCGGAAGCGGCGCGGCGCACAACCGCGCGCCAGAGTTCAGCCGGCGACCTCAATCGTCCACTCCTTGAGGTATCCCCGAAGGATATCCGCCTCTTCCGAGTCGTCCAGATTGCAGTGTGTCGGCGTGATCTCGAACGTAACCGTGCGCTTGCGCTTGCCAGGCGGCTCGAACACCACCTGCAAGCTCACCTCGCGGATGGTGACGTTCGACAGTGCAGCCGTCTGCTCCGCCAGGTGCGCCCGGATCAAGTCGTAAACGGGCTTTTGGGAGCGCCCGGTATCGACCGTGATCGTCCCGCTGTCGGCCCCATGCACATCGAATCGGAGTGCCTTCACGCGGACGGAGGTGATGTGGTGTTCGGGCTTCGTCGGCAGCTCGACATCGGCCTCCTTGAAGAGGTCGAGATTGTACGGCGCGGGCTTCCACGGTTCGGACTCCCGCGCTTCGCCGAATGCGATCTCCGTGAAGATGCCCGTCAACTCGTCACGCACGACCCGGCCACCCTGGGCGTAGAGGTCAATGGTCCCCGATGTTCCGTCATAGATGAAGACTACTTCGAAGGCCTTGCTCCAGGGCCGCCGGCCCAACTCACCCGCTTCGTCATAGCCGAGAACCTCGTCTTCGTAATCTGCCGGGTAGGCGAAGAACCAGTGGCTGCCGTTGCTGCGCTTCTGGTGCTCGACCTTGCACGGCGCACCGCGGCCATCGCGCGCCCGGTAATAGTCTCCGATGCGAGGGCCAAGTTGCGCCTTCGTCGTCTCGGGCGCGACGAGGTCCTGCTTGGGGAAGCCATTGCGCTTCTCCCAGGAGGTGCGCCGCAACCCTTCGATGTGAT
>Ga0209810_1005173_pt1 | contig 11980 bp, 12 predicted proteins | sample Coa_R1_7_FD_187159 | JGI IMG/M metagenome (GOLD analysis project Ga0209810, IMG submission 187159) | Surface soil microbial communities from Centralia Pennsylvania, which are recovering from an underground coalmine fire - Coalmine... | ecosystem: Environmental > Terrestrial > Soil > Unclassified...
CGACCGCGTCACCGGACGCCTCAACGCCTTTTCGCCGCACTCGAAGAAGATCCACATCGACATCGACCCGTCCTCGATCAACAAGAACGTGCGCGTCGACGTGCCGATCGTCGGCGATGTCGGGGAGGCGCTGGCGGCGATATTGGCGGCGTGGCCGAAGGCGGCGGCGCGGCCCGACCGCTCGAAGTGGTGGCGCACCATCGACGGGTGGCGGGCGCGCGATTGCCTGCGCTACGACAAGAGCCGGCGCGACCTGATCAAGCCGCAATACGCGATCGAGCGGCTCTATGAGCTCACCCGCGACCGTGATGTCTACATCACCACCGAGGTCGGGCAGCACCAGATGTGGGCGGCGCAGTTCTTCAAGTTCGAAAAGCCGTTCCACTGGATGACCTCCGGCGGACTCGGCACGATGGGCTACGGCCTGCCGGCCGCGGTCGGCGTGCAGGTCGCGCACCCGGAGGCGACGGTCATCGACATCGCCGGCGAGGCGTCGATCCTGATGAACATCCAGGAGATGTCGACGATCGCGCAGTACCGGCTGCCGGTGAAGGCGTTCATCGTCAACAACCAGTACATGGGCATGGTGCGGCAGTGGCAGGAATTGCTGCACGGCGGCCGCTATTCCGAGAGCTATACCGCGGCGCTGCCCGACTTCGTCAAGCTCGCCGAATCGTTCGGGGCGGCCGGGCTGCGGGTCGAAAAGCCGGACCAGCTCGACGACGCGATCCGCGAGATGCTGGCGATAGACCGCGCGGTAATCCTCGACGTGGCGGTCGACCCCGCCGAGAACTGCTTCCCGATGATCCCCTCCGGCGCCGCACACAACGAGATGCTGCTCGGTCCCGAGGACGAGGCGCAAAAGCCGGTGTCGGAAGAGGGCATGGTGCTGGTGTGAGCGCTCGCGCCGCCCGTCGCCCCCGCGCAAGCGGGGGCCCAGGGGCCGCCGGCACGACGCTGGCCCTGGGTTCCCGCTTTCGCGGGAACGACGACTAGAACCACATGCCCGACATCGAGCGGCATACGATCGCGGTGCTCGTCGATAACGAGCCGGGCATCCTGGCGCGCGTCGTCGGGCTGTTCTCCGGGCGCGGCTACAACATCGAGAGCCTGACCGTCGCCGAGGTCGATCGTGCCAACAACCTGTCGCGCATAACCCTCGTGACCTCCGGCACGCGCATGATCATCGAGCAGATCAAGGCGCAATTGTCGCGCCTCGTGCCGGTGCACAAGGTGCACGACCTGACCGACGAAGGACCCTACGTCGAGCGCGAAATGGCGCTGATCAAGGTCGCCGGGAAAGGCGAGGGCCGCATCGAAGCCTTGCGCCTCGCCGGCATCTTCCGCGCCAACGTGGTCGATACGACGACCGAGAGCTTCGTCTTCGAACTGACCGGCTCGGCGGAGAAGCTCAACGCCTTCATCGCGCTGATGGAGCCGCTCGGCCTCGTCGACATCTCGCGCACCGGCGCCGCCGCGATCGCCCGCGGCCCGGCAAAGTTTTAGTTAAAGGGAGAAAATCATGCGTGTGTATTACGACCGCGATGCGGATGTGAACCTGGTGAAGTCGAAAAAGGTCGCGGTCGTCGGCTATGGCAGCCAGGGCCACGCGCACGCCAACAACCTCCGCGACAGCGGCGTCAAGGACGTGGTCGTGGCATTGCGGCCGGGGTCGCCTTCTGCGCAGAAGGCGGAGAACGCCGGCTTCAAGGTCATGACCAATTCCGAGGCCGCGAAATGGGCCGACATCGTCATGGTGCTGGCGCCCGACGAGCTGCAGGCCGGCCTCTACAACAACGAATTGCGGCCGAACATGCGGGAGGGGACGGCGCTTGCGGTGGCGCACGGCCTCAGCATCCATTTCCGGCTGATCGAGCCGCGCCCGGACATGGACGTGTTCATGATCGCGCCGAAGGGGCCGGGGCATACGGTGCGCTCGGAATACCTGCGCGGCGGCGGCGTGCCGTGCCTCGTCGCGGTCGATCAGAATCCGTCGGGCAACGCGCTCGAGATCGCGCTCAGCTACGCCTCGGCGATCGGCGGCGGCCGCGCCGGAGTCATCGAGACGACCTTCCGCGAGGAATGCGAGACCGACCTGTTTGGCGAGCAGTCGGTGCTGTGCGGCGGCCTCACCTCGCTGATCATCGCGGGCTACGAGACGCTCGTGGAGGCAGGGTACGCGCCGGAGATGGCCTATTTCGAGTGCTGCCACGAGGTCAAACTGATCGTCGATCTGATCTACGAGGGCGGCATCGCCAACATGCGCTACTCGGTGTCGAACACCGCCGAGTACGGCGACTATTCGCGCGGGCCGCGGATCATCGACGAGCACGTCAGGGCGGAGATGAAGCGGGTGCTGGGTGAAATTCAATCCGGCCGCTTCGCCCGCGAATGGGTGCTCGAAAACAACGCCGGGCAGCCGAGCTTCAAGGCGATGCGCCGCCGCAACGCCGAGCACGACATCGAGAAGGTCGGCGAGAAGCTGCGCGCGATGATGCCGTGGATCAAGCAGAACGCGCTCGTGGACAGATCGAAGAACTGACGCCGCGTCAGGACGCGTGACCCTCACCCGCCTCGCTGCGCTCGGCACCCTCTCCCGCGGTGCGGGAGAGGGTGGTACGCGCCCCCTCCCTTCCCTCCCCCGCTCGCGGGGGAGGGAAGGGTGGGGGTGAGAGGGTGAGGGCTGTCGGCGGCGAGAAATGCGCGTTCTCCATGTCGCCGCCGAGCTTTATCCGTGGGTCAAGACCGGCGGTCTCGCCGACGTCGTCGCGGCGCTGCCGCCGGCCCTCGCGGCGCAAGGCGTGGACGTGCGCGTCCTGGTGCCGGGGCTGCCGGCCTTCATCGACGCCTTCGGTTTGAACGAGGTGGCGCGGCTGCGCACGCCGTTCACGGTCGAGCGCGCCCGCATCGGCCTCGGATCGCTGCCAAACGGAAGCAGGGTTTCCGTCTACGTCATCGACCATCCCGGCCTCTACGATCGGCCGGGCACTCCCTACAACGCGCCGGACGGCGGCGAGTGGGGCGACAATCATCGGCGCTTTGCGATGCTCGGATGGGTCGCGGCGGCGCTGGCGGGCGGCGCCGACCCGGATTGGCGGCCCGACATCGTGCATGGGCATGATTGGCATGCCGGCCTCGCTCCGGCCTATCTCGCCGCCGATCCGCCAACCGGCGCCGCGGTCAGAAGCGTCTTCACGATCCACAACCTCGCCTATCAGGGCTTCTTTGCGGCCGCGCTGTTCCCCGACCTGGCGCTGCCCCCCTCTTTCTTCGCCATCGACGGGGTCGAATTTTACGGCGGCGGCGCCTTCATCAAGGCTGGGCTGTTCTATTCCGACCGGCTGACGACGGTCAGTCCGACCTACGCGCGCGAGATCCAGACGCCTGCGTTCGGCGTCGGCTGCGACGGGCTGCTGCGCACCCGCGCCGCAGCCGGGGCGCTGACCGGCATCCTCAACGGCGTCGATCCCCACATCTGGGCACCGGAGCACGATCCGATATTGCCGCAGCCCTATGGGATCGACGACGCCGAGGCGGGCAAGGCGGCGGCAAAGGCGGCGCTGCAGCGCCGCCTCGGCCTCGCCGAAGACCCGGCGGCGCTGCTGATCGGCGGCATCAGCCGGCTCACCCCGCAGAAGGGCCTCGACCTGCTGCTCGCTGCCTTGCCTGCGATGGTGGGGAACGGCGCGCAGCTCGCCCTGCTCGGCTCAGGCGACGGCGACCTCGAATACGGCTTCACCTCGGCCGCGGCGGCCTATCCCGGCCGCGTAGGGGTACAGCTCGGCTACGACGATCCGCTGTCGCGCCTGATCGTCGGCGGCAGCGACGTCGTCGCGGTTCCGTCGCGGTTCGAGCCGTGCGGCCTGACCCAGCTTTACGCGCTGCGCTACGGCGCATTGCCGCTGGTGCGGCGGGTGGGCGGCCTCGCCGACACCGTTACCGACGCCAACGCGGTCACGCTGGCCGACGGCACCGCCACCGGCTTCGCCTTCGACGATGCGACTCCCGCGGCGCTGGAGGCGACCTTTCACCGGGCATCGGCGCTGTTCGCCGACCGCAACAGTTGGCGGCGGGTCATGCGCCAGGGGATGGCGTGCGACTTCAGCTGGGCGGCGGCGGCCCGGCAATACGTCGAGCTCTACCGCTCGCTGCTGGAGGACGCGCCGCCCGGCTGAGGCCGGCGACCGGCCTTTTTAGCCTAGCGGGGCGCGTCCTTCTTGGTGTCGAGACCGCCTTCGCAGGCCTGCGCATGCACCCAGCCCGTGGGCGTCATCGGGCCGTTGATGACATGTCCGTAAAAGCTGACCGGCCAAGTCAGCACAAAGACGATGTCGTTGTCGATCTTGGCGTTCTTGTTCGGGCATTCGCCGCTGCCGAAGAAGCCAACGATCAGCAGCAGAACGCCGATCAGCAGATAAAGGAAAACGATCCACCGCATCCGTCCCGTCCCCCCGCCTGAAGGCGCGCCGGCCGCGCTGCTCGCGCAAATGAGCAGGTTCGGGACGCGATGCGCAACGGCAAATTGGAGAGGGCCGACAGGAGGGCGGCGGCCCGCTCTCGATCAACGGTCTTAGAGGACGCCCTCGCCCTTCAACGCCGCAAGGCCATCGGCGCCGATGCCGAGCCAGTGCTGCAGCACCTCCGCCGTGTCCTGCCCCAGCCCCGGCGAACCCTTGATCCGCACCGACTTGCCGTCGATCCGCACCGGCCAGCTCGCCATCTTGAACTCGCCGTTATGGTGCTTCACGGTCTGCATGAAGCCGCGTGCCTCGAAGCTCGGCTCGTTCTGCAACTCCATCGTGTCGAACACCGCGCCCGCCGGGACGCCGACCGCGATCAGCTTCTCCATGACCTCCCGCTTGTCGTGCTGCGAGGTCCACTCGCCGATGATCGCGTCGAGCTCGTCCGAGTTCTTGACCCGGGCATCGCCGGTCGCGAAGCGCGGGTCCTCGATCAGCTCCTCGCGGCCGATCAATTTCATCAGCCGGCTCCAATGCTCGGGGTTGGCGCGGCTGGTCGTGATGTAGAGATAGTCGTTGGGGCCGCCGCCCTTGCATGGATAGAGGCCAGCCGGAGAGTTGTTGCCGGCGCTCGGCTTCGAGCCGCGGCGCTGCGCCGGCTTGCCGGTGCGCGCCATCGTCGCGAAGCACGTGCGCATGTAATGCACCATCGCGTCCTGCATCGCCACTTCCAGCCGGCGGCCGACGCCGGTGCGGTTGCGCTCGTGCAGCGCGCCGAGGATCGTCGCCGCCATCAGCATGCCGGTGCCGGTGTCGCCGAAGCTGAGGCCGGGTTTGACCGGAGGCTTGTCGGGCCAGCCGGTGACGCTGATCGGGCCGCCCGCGGCCTGCGCGATCATGTCGAAGGCGAGGCCCTTCTCGTGCGGGCTGCCGCTCGCGAAGCCCTTGACCTGGCAGTAGATGATGCGCGGGTTGATCTTCCTGACCTCGTCGTAGCCGAGCCCCAAGCGCTCGATCGTCCCGGGCGCCATGTTCTCGGCGACAATGTCCGCCTGCTTGATCATGTCCTTGACAATCGCCAGCCCTTTAGGGGACTTCAGGTTGATCGCCAGCGACTTCTTGTTCACGTTGAACTGGTAGAAATACCAGGGGTCGTCGTCGGGTTTGCCCGGACGCAGGCGTCGGCCGGGGTCGCCGCGGCCGGGATTCTCGATCTTGACGACCTCGGCGCCGAACCAGGCCAGGACCTCGGTGCAGGTCGTGCCGGCCTCGAACTGGGTGAAATCGACGACCTTCACGCCTTCGAGGAAGTTGAAGTCCTGGGTGTTGTCGCTCATCGCCGTTTCCTCCGCTGCGGCAGCTCTGGGCGCAGCGTGCGCCATTCACGCGCCAGCGGCAAGCGGTGCGAGGCCGGCGGCGCCGTAGCCGTCGGCGCAGCCGCGCGCTACGCTGACGCCGGCAGCGGAGGGGGAACCGGGATGAAGCTCTACACCTATTACCGCTCGCAGGCTGCGTTCCGCGGGCGCATCGCACTCGGTCTGAAAGGCCTCTCGCGCGAGGACGTGTACCTGCATCTCGAAAAGGGCGACCAGTTCGCCGACGGCTACCGTGCGGTCAACCCGCAGATGGTCGTGCCCACCCTCGTCGATGGCGAGACGACATTGTTCCAGTCGCTGGCGATCCTCGAATATCTCGACGAGACGCACCCGCATCCGCCGCTATTGCCGCCGGATCCGAAAGCGAGGGCCTGGGTTCGCGGCTTCGCACTGATCAATGTGGCCGACTCGCACCCGCTGGTCGTGCCGCGGGTGCGCCACTACCTGACCGATGCGCTCGGCCTGAGCGACGAGCAGCTTCTGGCGTGGATCCGTCACTGGCTCGTGGCCGGGCTGGAGGCGATGGAGGCGCTGCTCGCGCGGCATCGCGACAGTGGCCGGTTCTGCCACGGCGATGCCCCGACGCTCGCCGACATCTGCCTCGTGACGCAGGTGACGCCGGCGCAGACGTTCGGCTGCGACCTCTCGCCGTATCCGCGCATCATGCGGGTCTACGAGAGCTGCATGGCGATCCCCGCCTTCGCCGCCGCGCATCCTTCGCAGCAGCCCGACGCCGAACCGGCCTTCACCGGTTCGGGGTTGCCGCCACCCAATCGTCATTCGCGGGCTTGACCCGCGAATCGGGGGCCGCCCGCACATAAAATCGCAGAAGAGCGAAAACATTCCCTCGCCGACGTTCAGGGGGAGAGGGAGCATAATCGGGACGGCCGTCATGCCCGCGAAGGCCGGCATCCACCTGTCCGACCACCGAACGGCTGAAGGGTGGGTCCCGGCCTGCGCCGGGACGACGATCAGGATGCTACCGCCTTCTCCGCGAGGGTGTTGTCGACGCACTCGGCGAACGGGACTTCGCGGCTGAGGAAGCCGCTCGACAGCAGCGCCCGGCGGAGGCGGTCGAAACCTTCCTCCGGCAAGACCGGGTCCCTTCCCCAGACGCCGTTCGCCTTGTAGCGCGCGAGGGCGCGGGCCAGCACGCCGCGATCGAGCTGCGGGAAATAGGGCGCCACCGCTTCCGCCAGCGCCGCGACCGGCTCGGCGTGCAGCCATTGCTGCGTCCGGTACATCGCCCGGACCATGCGCCGGTAGGCCTCGGGTTCGGCGGCGAGCCGCTCCCGCGTCGTCACGAACACGGTATAGCTGGTGCGGCCGCGCGCGGCGGCGGGAAGCCAGACGTGGCCGGCGCCGGAGCCGACCGCCTCCTCGACGAACGGCTCGAACAGTTGCGCCACGTCGATCGAGCCGTCGCGAAGCCGCGCCACGCTCTCGGCCATCGTGCCGTCATTGCGGCGAACGAGCCTCGCTGGATCGACCCCGGTTTGCCGCAAATCCTCCTGCAGGCACAGCCACGGCGTCGGCACCTCGCTGACCGAGGCGAAGCGCAGCCGCGCCAGCTCCGCGAGGCGAAAGTCCGGGTTCGGCGCGTGCCCCACCAAGGAGAACGGGTCGCGGCAGACGATCTCGGCGTAGCAGACGAGCGGCGAAGCCGGGTTCTCGTCGTGGTGCTTCATGACCCGGATCGGTCCGGACCACAGCGCGTCCACCGTGCCGCCGCACACCGCCTGCTCGGCGCGCCCCGGGCCGAGCGGCGGCAGCAGCTCCACCTCCAGCCCCTCGCGCGCATAGGCGCCCGTCGCGTGCGCCGCGTAGAACGGCGCGTACAGCACAAAGCGGTAGTTCTCCAACAGACGCAGGCGCATGGTAAGCCTCGAAGGACCGGCCGGACGGAGCGGAGCGATGGACTTCGGCTATTTCACGCTCAGCGACAATCATTACGAGAACAACCCGCGCAGCGCCAACACGCTGATCGCCGACATCCTCGACGAAGCGGTCTACGCCGACGAACTCGGCTATCGCTCGGCTTGGATCGGCGAGCATCATTTCAACTCGCTCGGCGTGCTGTCCTGCCCCGAATTGGCGCTGACGCACGTCGCGGCGCGCACCCGCCATATCCGCCTCGCGCCGGCGGTGTCGGTGCTGCCGCTGCACCACCCGATCCGGGTCGCCGAGCAGTGGGCGAGCCTCGACCTGTTGAGCGGCGGCCGCGTCGATTTCGCCGCCGGCCGCGGCTACGACCGCCGCGAATACCTGCCGTTCGGCGTGTCGTTCGACGATAACCAGGAGATTTTCGAGGAGGGCATGGAGGTCGTGCGGCGGCTATGGCAGGCCGACGGGCGCATCTCGCATGCCGGCCGGCATTACCGCTTCGAGGACGTCGCGATTACCCCAAAACCGGTGCAGCGGCCGATCCCGGCCTATGTCGCCTCGTTCTCGCGGCCGTCGATCGAGCTGGCCGCGCGACTCGGCTGCGGCCTCGCCGTCGCGCCGTTCGCTGCGGCGATCACCTATGGCGGACTGCGCCAAGTCGCCGATCTCTACCACGAGACCTGCGCCCGTCGCGGCACCCGCCCCGGGCGGCTCGTGTGCAGCTATTTCATTCATTTCGCCGACGACCCCGCGGCCGAACGGGCGGCGCGCGAGCGCCAGGTGCGCTATTACCGGGAATGCGTGATCCCCGCCTTCCCCGGCGACCCGCGCACCGCCCCGCCGAGCTACCGCTACTTCGTCGACATGGTCGAGCGCCTCAATAACGTACGGCCGGAGGATCTGACGGAGAACTCGGTGCTGCTCGGCCCGACGAGCCACATCGCCAAGGTGCTCGGCAAGGTCGCCGCTTCCGGTTTCGACGAGGTCATCCTGTATTTCAACGTCGGCCTGAAGCCGCACCCGCAGGTCAAGGATGAGATGGCCCGCTTCGCCGCGGACATCGCCCCGTCTTTCGCCTAGATCAGGTTCCGGCCGTCTGGAAATTGGGACCTGGCCCCCGCTTTGGCGGGGGCGACGGCCCGGGATAGGAACCCGCTCCTAACCCTCTTTGGGTCTGGAGCTGCTCGTTCGTCTTCACGAGGCTGCTATCGGTCCTGCTGGTAGCCCTGGTTGGTCGTGTTGACCTTGAGGTTGCCCTGCCGGCCCTGCTTGTCGATGTTGCGGTGCTTCGGATCGGCGGCGTCACGCGCCAGATCGGACTGGCCCTCGACGCCGGCCGGCGCGCCCGGCCCCTTGTTCGAACGGCCCGCCGGCGGCACCGGCGGCATGCGGCGCTTCGACATTGTCCTCCTCCGTGCATTCGCCCGCCCGTCGCCTTCTCAACGCTGCGGGCGGGCGAAAATCCCGGAGGGGCTACTCCGCCGCTTCCGGCAGCAACACCGCCTCGGCGGCGTTGTCGGCGATGCAGGCGGTTTGGAAATATTTGATCTGCGGGTCCATCCCATAGCGCTCACGGATGCCTTCGAGCCACGGGCCGGAATAGAATGCCTCGGCGTCGGCCTGCGTGCGCCACAGATAGACGCCGCCGGCCCAGCCATCCTCGGCATGGATGAACTGCTTGCGGATCAAGCCGGGCACCTCGCGGAACCCGGGGGCGATCTTGCGGAAATGGGCGGCGCAGGCCTCCTGGTCGATGCTCGGCGGCAGGCGGTACTGCACGATGGCGGTGATCATTCGCGGGACCTCCTCGACGGGGATGTTTGCGAGTGTAGCACGTAGAGGCATGTCCGTACCCACCGGAGGCCGCAAGGGGCGCGCTTGACCCCCGCCGCCCAGCGGCGTAGAAACCGCCCGCGCGGCCGGAGAGCGGTCGCGCTATTCGTTTCTGCGTTTGGGCGAGAGGTGCGGCGATGGCGCGCAAATGCATCGTGACCGGCAAGGGCGTCCAGGTCGGCCACAACGTCAGCCACTCGAACATCAAGACGAAGCGCCGCTACCTGCCCAACCTGCAGAAGACCTCGGTCCTCTCGGACGTGCTCGGCCCGATCCGCCTGCGGCTAAGCGCCGCCGCGCTGCGCACGATCGAGCACAAGGGCGGCATCGACGCCTTTCTCAAGAACACGCCCGACCGCGAGCTGTCGCCGCCGATCCTGCGGCTGAAGCGCCGCGTCGCCGGCGCCGCCGCCAAAAAAGAGGCGCGATAGGGCGTCGCCGCCGCGCCGAGGGCGCCTGAACCTGTCCTAGTGTCTTTCGACCGCTCGGCCTAGAGTTTGCGGGGACACTCGTTCTCAGAGGCGCGTCGTGACGCAAGACCAGCGGCAAACCGGCCTGACCCGCGGGCTCACCAATTACGGCGACCCCGATTTCGCCCTGTACCTGCGGCGCTCGTTCGCACGGTCGATGGGCTATTCGAGCGAGATGCTGGCGCGGCCGGTCATCGGCATCGCCGACACGCGCTCCGGCTTCAACAACTGCCACCGCCATTTCCCCGAGCTGATCGAGGCGGTGCAGCGCGGCGTCCTCGCCGCCGGAGGGCTGCCGCTGGTGTTCCCGACGATCTCGCTCGGCGAGGTGTTCCTGTCGCCGACCAGCCTCATGTTCCGCAACCTGATGGCGATGGACACCGAGGAGATGATCCGCGCCCAGCCGATGGATGCGGTCGTGCTGGTCGGCGGCTGTGACAAGACGGTGCCGGCACAGTTGATGGGTTCGGTGTCCGCCAACCGGCCGGCGATCCACCTCGTCGCCGGGCCGATGATGACGTCGCGCTGGCACGGCGAGCGGCTCGGCGCCTGCACCGATTGCCGCCGCTTCTGGGCCAAGTTCCGCGCCGGCGAGATCGACCGCGACGAGATTGGCGAGATCGAGGGCAACCTCGCGACGACCGCCGGGACCTGCGCCGTCATGGGCACGGCCAGCACGATGGCGTCGATCGCCGAGGCGCTGGGCATGATCCTGCCGGGGAGCGCCGCCATCCCGGCGGTGCACGCCGACCGGCTGCGCGCCGCCGAGGCGACGGGGCGGGCGGCGATGCGCCTCGCCGCCGACGGGCTGACCCCCGACCGCATCGTGACGCCGCGCGCGGTCGAGAACGCGCTGCGCGTGCTGATGGCGATCGGCGGCTCGACCAACGCCGTCCTGCACCTGACCGCGGTCGCGGGCCGCGCCGGCATCGACATCGACCTCGACCGCCTGAACCGGATCAGCGACGAGACGCCGGTGCTGGTCGATCTGAAGCCGACCGGGCCGCATTACATGGAGGACTTGTTCGCGGCCGGCGGCATCGGCGCGGTATTGCGCGAATTGAAGCCGCTCTTGCACCTCGACTGCCTGACGGTGGCGGGCGAGACGCTCGGCGAGCGGCTGGCGGCGCCGGCGGGGCCGGTGGACCGCGAGGTCGTTAAGCCGCTGTCCGAGCCGCTGCAGCCGGTCGGCGGCCTCGTCGCGCTGTTCGGCTCGCTGGCGCCGCAGGGCGCGATCTTCAAGCGCTCGGCCGCCGATCCGCGCCTCTTCGAGAAGGAGGGGCGCGCCGTCGTCTTCACCTCGCTCGAAGACCTGTCGGCGCGCCTCGACGACCCCGACCTCGACGTGACGCCGGAGGATTTCCTGGTTTTGCAGAACGCCGGCCCGCTCAGCGCCTCCGGCATGCCGGAGGCCGGCTATCTGCCGATCCCGGGCAAGCTGGCGCGCGCCGGGGTCAAGGACATGGTGCGCATCTCCGACGCCCGCATGAGCGGCACCGCCTACGGCTCGATCGTGCTGCACGTGACCCCGGATGCGGCCAGCGGCGGCCCGCTAGCCAAGGTGCGCAACGGCGACCGCATCCGCCTCTCAGTGAAGGAGCGGCGGATCGATCTGCTGGTGCCGCCGGACGAGCTGGCGCGCCGCCCGGCGCCCCCGCCGCCAGTGCCGGAGCGAGGCTACGCCCGCCTCTACCGCACCGAGATTTTACAGGCCGACCGCGGCTGCGATTTCAACTTCCTGCGCAAACACCCACTGAAACAGTCAGGATAGGGCACCGGACTTCAGCTATTGCGGGGGGGACCATTCCTCTGCCATGATCATCAGCGCCTCGGCTAGGCGAGCGGGGGGCAGCACGATCTCGGCCTTGGCAAGATCGATGGCGCCGGTTGGCATCGCGAAGTGCGTCGAGCTGGCGGCGTTCTGCGCCATAGTGATGCCGCCAACCCGGCGGATCGC
>Ga0209810_1005175_pt1 | contig 11972 bp, 8 predicted proteins | sample Coa_R1_7_FD_187159 | JGI IMG/M metagenome (GOLD analysis project Ga0209810, IMG submission 187159) | Surface soil microbial communities from Centralia Pennsylvania, which are recovering from an underground coalmine fire - Coalmine... | ecosystem: Environmental > Terrestrial > Soil > Unclassified ...
CGCCGCCAGAATCACCAGCGTTCCTTTGTGCCAGAGTTCTTTGCGCATAGCTTTTGCCTCGCCTTACTCACTCGCTCGCGTATCACACCTGTTCAAACGGAACTACCAGCAAGGCCGTCAAAAACGTCCTCTGGCCTGTCATCCAGAACGCCCTCTACGCCTGTTGCTCCTCAGCGGGCTTCTCTCCACAGGCGGTTAGCATAAACTGAATGGCGCGGAAGCTCTCGAGCCGCATCTCCACCATCATCTGCTCAAGCAGACGGTCGAGTTCTTCAAAAGGAACACCTTCCCATTTATGCAGGAAGGGCTGGATAAGCTTGAAAAGGATGCGCTTATTGTGAAATTCGCTTTCGTGGGCCTCAGCGCCGAAGGAGAAATCAACGACGGAAGCCACCTGCCGGATATTCACGCAACCGACCTCACGCAGGAACCCGCCGAGCATGGGCGTGATGCCGCTGATGCGCCCATCGGGTGAGAAGCTTTGCCCGGCCAGCATCATGGAATGGCAGAACCAGCCGTTCAAGCGTTCGTAGGCAGGGCTGTTAGTGAAACCCCACTCGCTCTCGGTCAGGCGAATAACGCCGCCGGGCCGCAGAACACGAAAATACTCGCGCATCAACTCTGGCCAGACAAGCGGGGGCAGGAAGGCCAGCGTGCGCGCATTGACGAGATCGAAGGAGCCATCGGGGAAATCCAGCGGCTGCGTGGCGTCCATGACGAGAAAGTGCGCGTTATCCAGCCCCTGCACTTTCGCCTGCGCCCGCGCGTAATCAATCATCTGTTGGCTGATATCGAAGCCTACCACCTCTTTATCAGGATAGGTAAAGGCCATCTCCTGCACCCAGCCGCCGGGGCCGCAGCCGACATCCAGCACACGTTCAAACGCGGCGATCTTTTCCGGCGACTGTTCGGCGAGCAAACCGCCCATCGCCTTCGTGATAATACGATCCTGATTCAGCAGGCGCGCCATTTCCGCCGCGCTCTCCGTATCAATAAAATAGGTATTGCCATCACCTGTCGAGTCGGCTCCTGTCGCCATGTCATGCTCCTTCTGCTCGTAACAGAATTCAGATGCACCAGGTCTCTCTTGTTCCCGTTCCCGCTTCTTGCCCACTTTTCCGGTAATAGCTGCCCGGTATCGTCTCTGTTCATTAGCATAGCAGTTGCCAGGGCGCATGTCAATTCTGCACCACCTTTCTGCCATCCATTGCAACTCTCTCTATTTTCTATAAGCACATCCATAAACAATTACTTTCGGGCCTCTCTTTGCGCTCTACCCTTGCACTTTGAAAGAGTGCTTTGTTATACTTTTAACTAATGAGTTTGCTATTGCTATTCTGTCCTATTTCAGGTAATCTACCATCTGGCTGGAGGTTTCTATGGCCGATCATGTAGGAACGATTTCAACAGCGTCCCCCCGGGAACATATGCAGAGCAGCCGTTCACGGGGCGCGCTTGACGCCGATATCATCATCAAAAATGCCCCCGACCCGGTCTTTGTCTCCGATCTGGAAGGCAAAATTCTCTCGGCCAACGATGCCGTCTATGAACTGCTGGGCTTCCGCACCGATGAAGTGCTGGAACAGTCCCTTTCGCGCTTCATCAGCCCGGAAGAGACGCGCGAGTTTACCGCCGCTCTGCGCGAGGTGATTGAGCGCGGCGCGACCCGCAATGCACGCCTGAACCCGCGCAGCGCCTCCGGTGAGATCATTCCCACCAGCCTCAACGCCTCGGCCCTGCGCGATGCCGACGGCAAAGTCATCGGCGCTATCGGCATCCTGCGCGATATGCGCGAACTGGACAAGGCCCGCGCCTACGCCGATAGCCTGATTAAGAATGCCCCCGACCCGGTCTTTGTCTCCGATCTGGAAGGCAAAATTCTCTCGGCCAACGATGCCGTCTATGAACTGCTGGGCTTCCGCACCGATGAAGTGCTGGAGCAATCCCTTTCGCGCTTCATCAGCCCGGAAGAGACGCGCGAGTTTACCGCCGCCCTCAGGGAAGTCATTGAGCGGGGCGTGATTCGCAATACGCGCCTGAATCCGCGCAGCGCCTCTGGCGAAGTTATTCCCACCAGCCTCAATGCCTCGGCCCTGCGCGACGCCGATGGCAAGGTCATCGGCGCTATCGGCATCCTGCGCGATATGCGCGAACTGGATAAAGCCCTGGCATATTCGGATAGTTTGATTAAGAATGCCCCCGACCCGGTCTTTGTCTCCGACCTGGAAGGCAAAATTTTACAGGCCAACGATGCCGTCTATGAACTGCTGGGCTTCCGCCCGGACGAAGTGCTGGAACAGTCCCTCTCGCGCTTCATCAGCCCGGAAGAGACGCGCGAATTCCTGGCCGCCCTGCGCGAAGTCATTGAACGCGGCGTGACGCGCAACGCGCGCTTGAACCCGCGCAGCGCCTCCGGCGAGGTTATTCCCACCACGCTCAACGCCTCGGCCCTGCGCGATACCGACGGCAAGGTCATCGGCGCTATCGGCATCCTGCGCGATATGCGCGCCTATGAGGCCGTCGTGCGCGATCTGCAGGAGTCAAAGGCGGAGTTACAGGAGAAAATCCTGGACCTTGAGAAATTTGAAGAGGTTGTGGTGGGGCGCGAACTCAAGATGATCGCGCTGGAAAAAGAGATTGAGAATCTCAAAAAGGAACTGGAAAAACAGAGCCGGGGACAGAGCCGATGGACGTAGCCCCCGAAGCGGTTGCTGACATGATCGCAGAGACAGCGCCGACAGAACCGACACGCTCTACCAGAGAGCTGGAGCAGGAGCTGGAAGAACTGCGCGAGGCATATAGCGACCTGCTGGATCAGAAGAACGCGCTGGAAATGCGGGTACGCAAGGGCGAGGAGCGACGGCGCGCCCTCATGCACATCCTGGCCGACCTGAACAATGTCAATCGCAAGCTGGCCGACCAGCGCAAGGCGATGATCCATATTCTGGCCGACTACGAGCAGGACCGCCGCCGCCTGGCGCGCCAGACCGAGCGGCTGGACAATTCGCGACGCGCCTTGCTGCACATTTTGCAGGACTCCCATCAGTCCAACATCCGCCTGGAAAACAGCCGCAAAGCCATGATTCACATCATGAGCGACCTCAAGGAGACCACCGAAGCGGTCAAACGCCGCGAGCAGGAGCTGCGCGAAAAGCAGGAGCAGCTGGTTCAGGCCGGCAAGCTGGCGACGCTGGGCGAACTCACCACCGGCGTCGCCCACGAACTGAACAATCCCCTGAACAACATCGGCCTCTTTATCGGCAATGCCATCGACCTGATCGAACTCAATATCGTCGAGAGCGACCCTGAGCGCGTGCTGCGCGAATTGCAGAACGCGATGCAGCAGGTACGCAAGGCGACCGAGATCATCTCGCATCTGCGCACCTTCGGACGCGCTGCCTCGGTCAGCTACGAGCCGGTGAGCATCGCGCAGGTCATTCAGAGCGCGCTTTCGCTAATGCAGGAGCAACTGCGTCTGCGCGAAATCGACGTGCAGTTGCATCTCCCGCCAGAAGAGCTGATGGTGATGGGTAATGCCATTCAACTGGAACAGGTCTTCATCAATTTACTGACCAACGCCCGCGACGCTATGGCCGACGTGGCACACAAAGCTATCACCATTACCTGCACGCAGCAAAACAATCTGCTGGAAATCAGTTTCCGCGACAGCGGCCCCGGCATTCCTATCGGGCTTGAGCAGCGTATCTTTGACCCCTTCTTTACGACAAAAGAAGTTGGCACGGGGACAGGTCTGGGCCTCTCGATCACCTATGGCATTATCAAAGACCACCAGGGGGCGATCAGCGTGGAAAATCACCCCGGTGAGGGGGCCGTTTTCCTGATCCAGCTCCCCTTGCAGCAAGGATGAACGGAGAGAGGGAGATGAGCGACACCCATGCACCATATATCCTGATTGTCGATGACGATACCGCCCTGCTACAGGCGTTGCCCCAGGCCCTGCGCCTGCGCATCAAAGGTATCCAGATTGACACCTCCGACTCCGCGCCGAAAGCCTTTTCTCTGATCGAGCAGAACGATTACGATGCCATCGTCAGCGACATCAAGATGCCCGGCATAGACGGTCTGGCCCTGCTGACACAGATCAAGGCCCTGCGCCCGGAGACACCTACGCTACTCATCACCGGACACGGCGAACACAACCTGGCCATCCAGGCTCTGCGCGGCGGCGCGTATGATTTCATCCAGAAGCCGATTGACCGCGACTACTTCGTGGCCGCCCTGCTGCGCGCCGTGCAGACGCACAACCTGCGCCGTCAGGTACTGGCGCAGCAGCAGATGCTGGAACAACACGCGCGCTCGCTCGAACAGACCGTGCAGGAACGCACGCGCGAACTGATCGAGGCCAACGCCGCCAAAGACGAATTTCTCAGTATCGCCTCGCACGAACTCAAGACGCCGCTCGCGAGCCTGAAGGGCATGGTACAACTGCTGCGTCGTCGGCTGGAACGCGCTGGCTCCGACGAAGCCTCATCCCTCGCCAGCATCGAACGTTCGATACGCCGCATGGAGCTGCTGGTCAACGACCTGCTGAACACCTCACTGATTACCACCGGCATGTTTGTCCTGCACCCCAGCCGCTGCGACCTGGTCATCCTCTGCCAGCGTCTGATCGAAGAATTTGTCGCAGGCACGCTGCCAACACCCACCGTCAAACTTGAAAAACCGGACAGGCCGGTTGAGGTTGAAATAGACGTGGAGCGCATCAGCCAGGTGATCCTCAACCTGCTCGCCAACGCGCAGAAATATTCGCCGGAAGGCGCACCCATTACCCTGAAACTGGTACGCAATGAAGAAACCTGTACCATCTCCGTAAGCGATAGAGGGGTTGGCATCCCCCCGGAGATGCTTCCGCACCTCTTCGAGCGTTTCTATCGCGTCCCCGGCATCGAGCCACAGACCGGCTCCCGCGTCGGCTTAGGGCTGGGCCTCTACATCTCCCACAGGATCGTCGAGAGTCACGGGGGTACCATCAGCGTGCAAAGCAGCCCCGGCAGCGGCAGCACCTTCACTATCACCCTGCCCTTATCTCTGGCAGCAGTGGAGGGGCAAAACCCCGAGACGGTGGCGCGGCGCTCGTGAACATGGCAGGTCATCCTTCCTCGTCAGGAAGTCCTGCTCTGCTCTCTGGAAGAGGCCGACTTCTGTTTCTTGTTGTTACTATGTACCTCGCCCTGCTTCCTCTGTTTATTCAACTCGCTTAAAATTTTGCGGCGGGCCTGCGGCGTGCGGATAAATACATAGCCGCTCTCTCCCTCTTCATTGCGGCTAATCATCAGCCAGTTGGGGCTGGGGCCTCTGCCCATGCGAGAGGTAATCAGTTCAACAATCTGGCCGTTTTTCAGCTTATAATCCATACGCACAATATGATCGTCTACCTTCGCGCCGGCAAAGTTATTGCCCAGATCACTGTGAATGCGATAGGCGAAGTCAAGTGGGGTGGCATTCGCAGGAAAATCGAGTACATGCCCCTTTGGCGTAATCACAAATATTCGACCTTTGAGACGCTCTTTCTGTAATGGTAAAAGGTCTCGACGAACAGGCAGAGATTCTTGCGAGAGGCTCTCCAACGTTTTGTTCAATTGAACAAGCATCAAACCTCTCTCCTGATTGGCTATTTCTCTGGGCAGCTTCCCTTTTCTGTACGCTTTGCTCTCTTTATAGCGCCAGTGAGCCGCGTAAGTCGCAGATGTTACACCATACTCGGCTATTTCGTGCATGCCATAGGTACGAATCTGCACTTCGACGATTTTCTGGCCCATCATGATCGTCGTATGCAGTGACTGATACAGATTCTCTTTAGGAGTCGCGATCCAATCCCTGCCCGATTGCCCATCATAGAAATCTGTTCTCGGCTCCCAGAAAGAATGAATAATATTCAGCACCTCATAACACTGCTCAATCGTCGCGACCAGAATACGAATCCCGAGCAGATCATTCAACTGCTCCCAGCGAAGTTGCCTGGCAGCCATCTTTTGATAGACGCCGTAAATATGTTTTGCGCGCCCGGAAACGAACGCCTCAACACCGAATTCACATAGCAGCTTTTCAATATCGGGAATAATTTCCTGCGTGATGGCCTGCTCGCGCTGCTGTTTGCTAGCCTTCAGCCGTTCCCCTATCTCTTTATAGAGAGCCGGATTGAGCAAGCGAAAGGCCATATCCTCAAGCTCGGATTTGAGGCGCCAGATGCCCAATCGGTCGGCAATGGGCGCGTAGACGGCTAAAGTGATCTTCGCCAGTGAAATATAGTCCAATTGCTCCTTTACAGCAGTATCAGTATCTTTCAGCAGGCGCATCAGCAGCAGGCGATCGACCAGCTTTACCAGAAGCGGGCGAAAATCGCTCACGGCCACGAAAAACATATCCATAAGATGGGCTATTTGCTTTTCTCGTTTCTGAAAATGAGCGGCCTCACTCTGCATGTCGTCAGTACCCGGCATCTCATCAATGGTGAGCAGGTACATTTTACGAATGATTTTTTTACGTTCCCTGCACGCATGGGATGTACAACTCCCTTGCTCTACAGCCCAGATATCCCATTCGAGGTGACTCAAATACAATAGCTCATCAACGAGGTCGAGCAGGGCAGGGTCATTTTGAAAGTGGGATTTCAATTCATCAACAGTTGTTCTCTCTACCAGAGGCGGCGGACACAGCAGCGAAGCGGCGATGGTGGGAGCCTCGGCTTCCAGGGTAGCCAGCATTCTGGCAACGCCGCAAGCGTAGGAGAGGTAGGGGTTGCCGGTAGGGTGAGTAAGATGAGTATAGTGACGCTGCGCAAACAGGCAGGCTTCTTCCAACAGAGCCAGTTCGTGCTGAGAAAATCGTTTTTGCTCTCGTAGATAAGCCAGCAGCTCACCTACACTCACCAGGGTTTCCTTACCAGGTCTTTCAGACATAGCGCACCCCTACCAGCGCCTCACACAGGAGACGAACTGCGCTCCCATAAATCGTCAAAATAGCGTTCAAAGCCTGGAACAAGTGGATTGCCTTCGCGCATCATCTGGAACATCGGCGTACTGTGATCGTGCTTCGGCCCTCCACCCACAAAGGAACTGACGAAGAGCGTATCATCGAACAACAGCAGTTTAAAGTTAGGCGACTCCTGATAGCAGCGCACGAGAAAATCTTTATTATGCCGGGCATGGTAGCGTAGATTGTCCAACGAATGGCGCATCTTATCGCGAATCTCCTCCGCCGATTCATGATCCAGGCGAGCAGCCAGTTGCGGCGAAATATGCGCGGAATCGGGCGAGAGGACCAGCACTTTGACGCTGACACCAGGGCCATTACGCCTGGGAATACAGAGATTGTACAACAGGCTGCGCGACCCCATGAAGTATTTTTCTCCTCTGATGGTCAATATTTTCGCCCTCTCTGTCATACCGGCTGCTTCCCGAATCGCATCTTCACACGCTTGCTGACTCTCAAAACGCACAACGGGATCATGCGAACCCGCTACCCTGGGCTGTGGTCGGCTCTCTCGAGCCTCGTCAAGCTCAGCACCAATGGACTGCAAAAGCTTTTCAGCTTCGATCCCCATTAGACGAGCCAGGTGCGGTATCTGTTGCATGTGTGGCCTGCGTATACCACGCTCCCATGCCGAGATCGTCTCCGGCGAAAAATGTAACCGTTGCGCCAGAGCCGTCTGGGTCAACCCGTGATTCCTTCGGTACATTCTCAAGTTTTCAGGAAAGCTTGCTGAAGAAGGCATGATTTTCCTCTTCCTGATCCTTTCCTAACCTGTAACAGGTTAGCACATATCGCGCGTACAACACCCATCAGATTCATACACTTTTGTACAGAACGTACAGGTCATACAGGGGATCGGTAGCAGGATTGTACTCGTACAACAAATGATTTTATGTACACAGCAATCATACAGCAGTATACATTACCTGTTGTTGCACGGTTACTGCAAACAAATGTACGAATGTTCGCACCTATTTTCCTTCTCTTGCTGGTAAACTCCTGAGTAAAGAAAAATCTCCCTGATGAGAGTATAGTATGAAGTTCGTGTTTTGTCTACATCGTAAACAAATCGAATAGGTTGAGAGTACCATTGAAATTGCATGGAAAACGGTGCATGCAATACCCCTTCCATTACGAAAGGAGCGGGCGGTTATGTGCAACGATGGAGATGGGAAACGGAGAACGGAAAAAGGAGCAGCGATAAGCCGGGAAGAGCGGCTGCTGGCTGAATACGAAGCGTACATTGTCACCGTAGCGCGCCAGAAATTTCCTCGCTCTATAGTTCACCCGGATAGACTGGCCGATGAAATCGAAGAATTCGCCCAGAGAATTCGCATCAAGTTCTGGCTCAGCCTGCAAAAGCAGAACATCGTAGCCGGACGGGCCTATATCCGCCAGATTGCAGCTACCGTTTCAGTGGACATGATACGCGAACACAGGCCCATGCTCACACTGCCGGTCAACGAGGACGGAGAGTTGTATCAAGGCAACCTCCTCTTTACGCCGCGTCAGGAAGAGCAGGATCCGGCTTTGCTGCTAGCACAGGAGGAAAGTTACAACGATTGCGAGGAATGGATGGCTCAAGGCGTGCTTGCTTTGCCGAAGCTCCAGCAGCAGGCGATGTTGCGCTCACTGAAGAAACGCATCAATGAGCTGCAACCCTTTCTAGAGGCCCTTGAGCAGCGAGGAGCCGACATCAAGGGAGCAACATCTCCCACGGATGAGAAAAGGCAACGCAGCCAGCGCACCTCGCTCACCATCGCCCGCAAAAAAATGCGTACCTGGTACAGCCAGTATGCCGCCTGTTGCGTGTGTGCATGTAATTGTTGAGATAGAAAAAGGATCCGCGCTTAATACTTCTTGAAAGGTGATCAACAGTCGAACACCGACCAGCAGATGTCGTTTCGCAACCGCTGATCATCCAGGACCAGCTCGCGGATCGCATCAGGGAGCTGGTCGCGCTGCCATCGGCACTCGAGCCGCCCGGAACTCTCACCCTCGCCTGAAGGGGCGGCTGCACGCACAGCCTTGATGGCGTAGGCCGCCGCTCCGAGTTCGTGCGCGGCGACATGCGCCACCACCGCCGCCTGGCCGGCAGCATAGGCAGCGTACCGGGCAGCGCCGCTCAACGCTCTTGCCGCAGCCATGGCATGGCCACCCGCCGCGCGGGACTCTCGCATCCTGATCTCGCCTCGCGCCCATGCCCGAACCTGCGCGATTGCCTGACGGGGTCGTGGGTCTGAAGGTTGCGCCAACTCGAACAGGTGCAGGACGTGTTCCGCACACGTCGCGGCCCACACGGCGAGCAGCCGATGGTCGGAGTCTGTGAGCGTCCCCCCGCGACGGATGGTGATGAAGCGAGGGTCGCGGTCTTTCGGCAGAATCATAGCTGCACCCCTTTCATAACGAGCAAAAAAAGGAGAGGACTGGAGCGAACTTTAGCGCGCCCGGCAGGAATCGAACCTGCGACATGCGACTTAGAAGGTCGCTGTTCTATCCACTGAACTACGGGCGCGTATTACCTGTTCGGGACAGGAATGTCATTGTTGATATCCGCTGTTATCATACTCAGGCAGTTGCGTTCTGTCAAGTATTTCCCCGGGCTGTGCGGCTGTGGCAGCCCGAATTTCCCGCTAACCTTGACAGGGACGGGCTGAGAGCCTATAATACAAATAAATCCGAGTAGAGTAGTAAGGATTATGAGCGTTCAGGAAGCAGAGGCTTTCTGGCAGGAATTTTCCGTTGACGAATCAAGCCAGCAGATGGAGTAAGTTCTATGAGTCAGGCATTCGATCTGGAACAGCAGGAGTATAGTCCTGGATTTCATGTTCCTGAAAATTATGTATTCAAGTCTGAGAAGGGCCTGAATCGCAAGATTGTCGAGCAGATTTCTGAAATGAAGGGCGAGCCGGATTGGATGCGCAAGTTCCGCCTCAAGAGCCTCGACCTCTTCGAGAAACGCCCGATGCCCACGTGGGGCGCCGACCTGTCCGGCATCAACTTCGACGATATCTACTACTATGTCAAGCCGATGCAGGAGCAGGGCAAGACCTGGGAAGAGGTTCCCGCCGAGATCAAGGAGACATTTGATCGTCTGGGCATTCCGCAGGCCGAGCGCAAGTACCTGGCCGGCGTGACGGCGCAGTACGAGAGTGAGGCCGTCTATCACAAGGTACGCGAAGACCTGGAGAAGCTGGGCGTCATCTTCACCGATATGGATACCGCCCTGCGCCTCTATCCCGATATTGTGAAGGAACACTTCGGCACGGTTGTCCCGCCCTCCGACAATAAGTTCGCCTCGCTCAACAGCGCGGTCTGGAGTGGCGGTAGCTTCGTCTACGTGCCGGAAGGCGTGCATGTTGAGATTCCGCTGCAAGCCTACTTCCGCATCAACACCAAAAACATGGGCCAGTTCGAGCGCACATTGATTATTGCCGCTCCTGGTTCCTACGTGCATTATGTCGAGGGCTGCTTCCTGGCAGGGGCGCTGGTGCGAACACGAGATGGGGAAAAACCCATTGAAGAGATTGAGGAAGGGGACGAGGTCTTCACCCATCAGGGTCGCTATCGCCGCGTCTATCACACGATGCAGCGTCCCTATCAGGGAACGATCTATCACATCAAATTCTTTGGCGATAGCTGGCGTGCGCTGCACATCACCGAGGAACATCCGCTACTCGTTGTACGCAGGAAAAAGGCTGAGTACCGCAACGAGACGTACCGCCCTGAGTGGCTTCAGGTATCCGAAGTGAAGCCGGGTGATTACCTGGTCATCCCGGTGCCACAGGTTGAGCAGGAGACAGAGGATGATCTGACTGTAGCGGTGCCGGTAGGTCGTGGGCGTCACGAGGCGAGCGAGAAGACGGTGACCTTCCCACTCGATCCTGATTTCTTCCGCCTTGTCGGCTATTATCACGCCGAAGGACATGTAGATAACGAACATTACCTCACCTTCTCATTCCACGCCGAAGAGACAGCGTTCCTGGAAGATACTCAGGATCTGCTCGAGCGATTCTTCGACAAAACACCAGTCAAGAACAAGCCACGACAGAATGGTCAAACGCTTGTTCTCTGCTCCACTGAGGTCGCCAGAGCTTTCGCCCGTACCTTTGGCGCGACAGTTTTTGAGAAGCAGGTACCGGATTTTATCCGCAATGCCCCTCGTGAGCATCTAGCGCAGTGGGTTCGCGGCATCTGGTGTGGCGACGGCAGCTACGATGCTCGCAAGAATATGTTCCGTTTCAATACTGTTTCGGGAGAGCTGGCATACGCTTTCCGCGACGCGCTGCTGAGGCTGGGCATTGCCGCCTCGATCAATCTCCAGAATCGTGAGGAGCCGCGTCGGCCAATGTACGTGGTTGTCGTAGCTTCACCCTGGAACGAGCAATTTGGCAGGCTTGTAGGATATCCTGCACCGGCAGGGAAGAAGGAAGGTTCACCTTTTGCTCTGGATGAGCAGTACCTCTACGTGCCAATTCGCTCCATTGAAATTGAGGAGATGGATACCACCGTCTACAACTTCTCTGTTGAGGAAGACGAGTCCTATGTTGCCGAAGGAGTTGTCTCTCACAACTGCACAGCGCCAACCTACACCAGCGACAGCCTGCACAGCGCCGTCGTCGAGATCAAAGTCATGCGCGGCGCGCGCGTACGCTACACGACCATCCAGAACTGGTCGAAGAACGTCTACAACCTGGTGACGAAACGGGCCGCAGCGTATGGCGACGCCACGATGGAATGGGTCGATGGGAATCTGGGATCCAAGGTGACTATGAAGTACCCCGCCGTCCTGCTGATGGAGCCGGGCGCGCGCGGTGACGTGCTTTCGGTTGCCTTCGCCGGCGATGGGCAGCACCAGGATGCCGGGGCCAAGATCACCCACCTCGCGCCCTACACGACCTCGCAGATTCTCTCGAAGTCGGTCTCGAAAGGTACGGGCCGCGCCTCCTATCGCGGGCTGGTGCGCGTCAATCCAGGCG
>Ga0209810_1005181_pt1 | contig 11963 bp, 12 predicted proteins | sample Coa_R1_7_FD_187159 | JGI IMG/M metagenome (GOLD analysis project Ga0209810, IMG submission 187159) | Surface soil microbial communities from Centralia Pennsylvania, which are recovering from an underground coalmine fire - Coalmine... | ecosystem: Environmental > Terrestrial > Soil > Unclassified...
GACCTGCCTGGGGAAGATCATCGGCGGCGGCATGCCGGTCGGCGCGTATGGCGGGCGACGTCGGATCATGGAGCAGGTCGCGCCCATCGGCCCGGTCTACCAGGCCGGAACGCTCTCCGGCAACCCGGTCGCCATGGCCGCAGGTATCGCCACGCTGACCGAACTGCGCAAGCCCGGCACCTACGAGCAACTCGCTCACAAAGGTCGCTTACTGGCCGACGGCGTAAGCGAGACACTCAAAGAGATCGGCGGGCCGCTGGACTTCCAGTCAATCGGCTCCATGTTCTGCCTGTTCTTCGCGCCTCAACATGTCACCGATTACGCGACCGCGAAAACTTCCGAGACACAACGCTATGCCCGGTACTTCTGGCACATGCTCGATCGCGGCTTCTATCTGCCGCCCTCACAGTTCGAGACCTGCTTCATCTCGCTGGCCATGACCGATGAGATGATTGAAGAGACGGTGAAAAGCATTCGCACCGTCTTGCATGAAATGATCTGAATACAAAAGGAGCGTCACGATGTCAACATTCCCGACCGTGCGCATGAGACGCACGCGGCAGAACGAAAAGCTGCGCGGCCTGGTGCGCGAGACGCATCTGAACGTTGAGCAGTTGATCTATCCGCTCTTTATCGCCGAGGGCCTCAAAGAGCCAAACGAGGTTGCCTCGATGCCCGGCATCATGCAGTGGCCGCTAGAGCAACTGGGGCGTGAGGTGGAACGTGTTGCCAGTCTCGGCATCCCGGCGCTGCTGCTCTTTGGTCTGCCGGAGCAAAAGGACGAAGTTGGCTCCGAGGCCTACAACCCGCAAGGCATCATCCAGCAGGCCATTCGCCGCATCAAAGCGGCAACGCCGGATATGCTGGTGATTACCGATGTGTGCCTGTGCGAGTACACCAGTCACGGGCATTGCGGCGTTATCAAAAACGGCAGCGTGCAGAACGACGAATCGCTGACCTTGCTGGCCCAGATGGCGCTGACCCATGCCGAGGCCGGGGCCGATATCGTCGCCCCATCTGACATGATGGATGGTCGCGTCGGCGCGATCCGCCACATGCTGGATGAACACGGTCTGAGCGGCACGCCCATCATGGCCTACTCCGCCAAGTTCGCCTCCGGCTTCTACGGCCCGTTCCGCGAAGCCGCCGGGTCTGCGCCGCAATTCGGCGACCGCCGCGCCTACCAGATGGACCCGGCCAACGCCCGCGAAGCCCTGCGCGAAATCGATCTCGACATCGCCGAAGGGGCCGATATCGTCATGGTCAAGCCCGCCATGGCCTACATGGATGTCATCCGCCGCGTGCGCGACCACTGCGACCTGCCCATCGCCGCCTACAACGTCAGCGGCGAATACGCCATGATCAAAGCCGCCGCCCACAACGGCTGGATCGACGAACGCCGCATCGTTATGGAAGTCCTGACCGGCATTCGTCGCGCCGGCGCTGATATGATCATCACCTACTTCGCTCCTGATGTGGCACGGTGGCTGAAGGAAGGGTAAAGCAGGTTCTGATCTAAGAAAAAGGGGTGAGAGGATAGCGAGTATGAGTGCCGCCGCTCGTAAAGCGTTCCACCACCCTGTCCCCCCTCCACAATCACGTCATCAGCCGTTGACCAGGTGTCAGGGAAAGCCTGGCAGAAGAGCGCGGCCCATTGCCTGACGCCCTCAATGCCGGAGCCGTCCTCGGTCGTCACTTTTCGTTCGAGCAGGCATGCCAGACAGCCGACTTGAGCGAGAATGAAGGGCTTCCGGCGCTGGACGAAACGCTGATCAAACGCCTCCTCCACGAAATCGGCGAGGAAGCGGCAGATCATTTTAACGAATCGTATAGCAGCTATTTCTTTACCCACGATAAGATCCGTGACGTTGTTTACACGGATGCAGGGGAGGCGCGACGGCGGGTCTTTCATCGCCGCGCGCTGGATGTTTTGCAGGCGGCAGCCGCTCCCGCCGCCGAACTCGCGCACCACGCCTTTGCCGCCCGTTTGCCGGAGCAGACCTTCACTCTCAGCGTGGCTGCGGGCGATGATGCCATGCGCCTCTTCGCGGCACGAGACGCCATTGCCCATTACGAACGGGCAAGACAGGTAGCTGCACAATGGCAATCGCAGCCGCGCCTGCCGTCCGGGATTGTAGCAGACTCGCTGCGCCACCTGTACAGTCAGCCAGGCCGCGCCTACGAATTCTTGAGCGAAGTTGAGCCTGCTCTGCGTGTCTATACGGCGCGTACTGGAAGAAAAGACCGCGTTTTCTCAGAAACGAAAAGAGACCTGAGATTGTCCTGTCAGGTCTCTTTTCATGCTTACGCGGCCAGCTAGAATTAGAGTGTGCCGCCTGTCTGGCCCGCTGTAACGGTGTTGTTGGCAGCCGGGGCCGTTTCCGGGGGAACAACAGGAATAGGCGCGGGCTGGCTCACAATGCCGATCGCCACCATGACAGCTTCGGCAATGGCGATGCCCAGCACCACTGGTCGCGGCAGGCGAATGCCGAGGACGCGATCCAGCGAGAAGCGACCGGGGCCGGTGAGAATGAGTGTGGCGGCAGTGGCCATGTCCACCACCGGCAGTTCCGCGCCGCCGGTGCTGACCCAGATCGGCTTGCCCCAGTGAACCTTGACCGTCGCCATAATCATCGCGCCTATTTCAGCCATCGGGCCTAGTGGATGGAGCAGGCCGAGAGAGGTGAGCAGGCCGCCGCCGAACTCGGAAGAAGCCGCCGATGTTGCCCACAGCTTGCTTGGATGCAGGCCCAGTGACCTCAGCCAGCCAGCCGTACCTTTGAAACCGGGGCCGCCAAACCAGCCAAAGAGCTTTTGCGCGCCATGCCCGACCAGCAAACCGCCGGTAGTCAGACGCAGGAGCAGCAGCCCCATGTCACGCATCAAAGGCGTCGTTTCACCCGGCTCCTCCAGTTCGAGGATGACCGCCGGTGTCGCGGTAACTTCCTCTTCAACAGCCGGTGAAACCTTCTCAAACATTGGGATCTCTCTGTCAATAAACGGTATTTTCATCCTGAGAACTCCTTTCCCTTCCAACGTTTCCAGAGATGTGTCCTATCCTGGCAGGAGCTGAACGCCGCACAAAGTACCCTGCGCGCTTTCAAAGGGATAGCATCGTCAAGATACACGCAGGCTAAAGGAAAAGAGTTTCACGCCTTGCTCTCTTCACTCCCCAAAAAGAGGGCCACGCAGAAATGCGTGGCCCTCCCCTCTTCTGGCCTTGAGAATCTGCTGAGAAGTTGCGCTTACTGGCGGGAGATGCGCGACGCCAGGTAGCGGCAGAGGCCGACGAGAAAAAGGGCCTTACTCGCCTCCCCCATGAAAGCGGCGAGCAGGCCAAACAGTAACCCTACGGCAAGGCCTACTTTCCCGGCGGGATGACGCATCACCTGTTGAATCTTTCCCATATGATCCCTCTCCATTCATTCCATCTAGCTAGCTCAGAGCTACAAAGAACACGTCTAACAGTCGCCGGGTCGCCTCATCACAAAGGCAACCCACTATCCGTGACCTTTCCAGGCCACATATCATCCTCCGAAAAACCCTGCATCCCCTGTGATTTGCTCCTGTAGTAGCGTAACATGTTTGTCCTCTCTGTGTCTAGCGAATATTGCACATTCCAAATGTGTTATAGATAATATGAATCGTTCCTGAGAAATTCATAAGAAAAGGCTGAGCTGTTCTCAGCTTTCTAAGAATCTCGCTTGAACGATGTTCAGAAGCGGACAAAAACGGCCAGAACTGGCAGCAATTTCTTGTTACCGTTGCCTCTGCTATTCCGTTATCTCTTGATAAGAACCTGCAAAAAGGATTCTTCAAAACTTTGATTATCGTCGATTACTTCCTTAAAAAGAGGCGTGGTTGGGATGAAAGCAACTACTCGGACTTATCAACCAGTTAACTCTTATGGCGTCATTGGAGACTGTCATTCTGTGGTACTTGTCGCCCCGGACGGCTCGGTAGACTGGGGCTGCCTGCCAGATTTTGATAGCCCGGCCATCTTCTGTCGTCTCCTCGATGCCGAACGCGGCGGCTACTTCCAGATCGCTCCTGCCGATCCGGCGATCCCCGGTTCGCAACGCTATCTGCGAGGCAGCAATGTGTTGCAAACACGCTTTGCCAGCACGAGCGGCGAGCTTGTCCTCACCGATTTCATGCCGGTCGAGACGCTCAGCGCGTGGCCATATAAAGCAATGAATAATAATACGTGGACGCGCGAAGATGGCTCCTGTCATTGCCTCGTGCGCATCGTTGAATGCACACACGGGGAAATGCCCGTTATGATGCGGCTCAGGGCCACACCGTACTATGCAACAACGCCGAGCGAGGTGTTCTTTGCCCCTGATAATATGGGCGTTGTCATCTCCGGCGGCCAGCAGCACATGGCCCTCTCTATCGTCGGCGCTCACCTTTTTCCTTCGTTCACCATGAACGTTTCGCAGGAGATTGATGACCCGCACCCAACCGTCAATGTGCAGGTGACGCTGCGTGAAGGCGAGCGCCTGCTCTTCGTGGTAGGCATGGGGCGCAGTCTGCAAGCAGCCCGGCGGCTGGTCGAGATCGAACTGCCGCAGCGCAACTTCGACGCGGAACTGGCCCACACCCTGCACTGCTGGCGCAAGTGGCTCTCCGCCTGCACCTACCAGGGCCCCTATCAGGAATATGTGCAGCGCAGCGCCCTGACCCTGAAGATGATGACCTATGCGCCCACCGGGGCCATTGTGGCCGCTCCCACCACATCGCTGCCGGAAGGCATCGGCGGCGAGCGCAACTGGGATTACCGCTTCACCTGGCTGCGTGACGCCACCTTCACCCTCTACGCCCTCAACGTCCTCGGCTTCACCGAAGAGGCCCGCGCCTTCACCTACTGGCTGCAAAACCTCTCCTATGCCGATGGCGAAGACGTACAGATCATGTACGGCATTCGTGGCGAGCGCGACCTGCGCGAGATCGAACTGCCTCATCTGAGCGGCTACGAAAATTCTCGCCCGGTACGCATCGGCAACGGCGCAGCGCAACAGAAACAGCTGGATGTCTTCGGCGAAGTGCTGGACTGCATTCACATCTATCGCAAACAGGGCTGCTTCGAACGCTATGGCGAGAAGCTGGAAGGCCCGCTCTGGGATATGATGCGCAAGCTGGTCGATCACGTCTGCGAACACTGGCGCGACACTGATAGCGGCATCTGGGAAGTGCGAGGCGGCCCGCGCAATTTCGTCTACTCCAAAGTAATGTGCTGGGTCGCCCTTGATCGCGGCATCCGTGCCGCCCAGCAACTCCACTTAGAGGCCGACCTGGTGCGCTGGTGCAATGTACGCGACGAGATTCGCGCCGATATCCTCTCGCGCGGCTACAATACAACCCTCGGCGCGTTCACACAGTCCTATGAAGATGCCCGACTCGACGCCTCAAATCTCCTGCTGCCCCTCGTCGGCTTCATCCCGCCCGACGACCCACGCATGCGCTCGACCGTTGACCGCATCATGGAACAGTTGACGGATAGTAAAGGCTTTGTCTATCGCTATCACGTCGACGACGAACCGACCGGCGCGGAGGGCAACGTCGATGGCCTTTCCGGCAGAGAAGGTACCTTCACCATCTGTAGTTTCTGGCTGGTCGATAACCTGGCCATGCAGGGGCGCGTCGACGAAGCCCGCTCGCTCTTCGAGCGCCTGTTGAGCTATGCCGGTCGCCTGGGCCTGTTCTCCGAAGAGATCGATTCGGAGAACAATATCGCTCTTGGCAACTACCCGCAGGCATTCACGCACATCGCGCTGATCAACAGCGCCTGGAATCTGCAAAAGGCCGAGCAGCGCCTGGCCCTCCACCACACCGACCCGGTCATCGCCGCCATCAAGTTGCAGAATCATCCTGAAGCGGCAGGCAAATAAGCGCAGCGTGAACTTTTGTCAGAAAGGAGACTCTTTTGAGAGGAAAAGAGTCTCCTTTTTCTATTGATTTGACAAAACTGCTGGCAATCTTTTACGCTATCTATAAACGATGAGAAGGGAGAGATGGCGGAAATTCCTGTTTTCCGCGCCACAAAGCATCATGAACACTCTACGCTACGAAGAACTGGACGAACTGGCGAGAAAGGCCCTTGACGCCGCCGCGCAGGCTATGGAACACGCCTACAACCCCTACTCTCACTTCTACGTAGGGGCCGCACTCTTTACGGAAGACGGCATAATCATCCCCGGCACGAACTATGAGAGCGCAACATACACGTCAATCTGCGCCGAACGCAGCGCGATTGTGAGCGCAAACACTGTCGGCATACGGCGTTTCAAAGGCATTGCCGTCATCGCTCGTGGCGAAGACTTTGCCACTACTGAAGTCACGACCCCCTGTGGCTCCTGCCGACAGATGCTCTATGAAGTGTCGCAGCTTTCAGGCACAGACCTGCTCGTCATCCTCTCCACCACCCACAGAGACAAGATCGTCGTCACCACCATCACAGAACTGCTCCCTCTGGGTTTTGGTCCGGCTGATCTTCAGATTGACCTGCAAAAATATGCATAACATCGCTGCCTGTGTTACAGCAACACCTCATCGATATAACACCAGCGCCAATCCTCTCCCGGTTGGAAGGACTGGATGATGGGATGGTTAGTCGCGTGAAAATGTCTGGTGGCGTGCTTGTTCTTCGAGGAATCGCAGCAACCAACATGCCCGCATTCCAGGCAGATGCGCAGGTGAACCCAGCTATCGCCCGTCTTCAAACAATCCTCACACCCCTGCGCGCTCGGCGTGACATCGTGTATATGGTCAAGATGCGTGCATTGCTTTGCCATTATATTGTCCCCTCCTATTTCAACAAAATCGGGTAACGATCTGCTCTTCTACCTCACCCTTCCAGCACGCCACAGTGAACACTGATCGTCTGCATCTCGCCGCCGCGTACCAGGCGCAACTGCACCTCGTCGGTCGAATTTTTGTGCGCAAGCACGTCCAGCAGCGTTGCCACGTCGTCAAGGGCTTTCCCGTCTGCCGATAGCAATACGTCTCCGACCAGTACGTCCTCTTTGTCTGGTTTGACACTGGCTATAAGAAGACCGACAGGTTGACCTGCTGACTGGCGCAAACCGGCTGGCAACTCAACTGGATAAGCCTCTATGCCCGGCACGGGTTGCCGTCGGGGCAGGTTCGCCAGCCACTTGCTGACGGTGTTGGCAGGGATAGAGACGGCAAGATCACCGCCAAAGATCATAGCGTTGATGCCAACTACCTCGCCATCGGCGTTGAGCAACGGGCCGCCGGAGTTGCCCGGCGCGATCAGTACATCGGATTGAATATACTGGAGCGTCTCGTCGCTGCCCCGCAGCTTCACCTCGCTCATCTTGCTGAAGATGCCAGCCGTGACGACGCCACGCTGACCCCAGGGATGGCCGATGGCAAAGACCAGTTCGCCCACGCGCAGCTTCGCCGAATCTCCGGCAGGAATAGCCTTCAGATCGTTTGCCGCAATCTTCAGTAATGCCAGGTCAATTCTGGGATTACTTTCAACGATCTTCGCATCGAAGGTGCGCCCATCGTTGAGCAAGACCTGGATGGCGATGCCGTTGCCTGCCACTACGTGATAATTGGTGATGATATAGCCATCAGCTCGCCAGACAATGCCTGTTCCGGCTCCCCGGTCTCCGCGCCGCACCTGCGCGATGCCCGGTTGCACTCGCTCCACCAGGCGCACCAGCGCGGACGAAAAGGCGTCCGCCCGCGCGAATGAGGTAGATGGGGCGGAAAAAGTATCCTGTTGTGTCATAGCTCTCTTTCCCTGATCTGCTTTCTCTGCTACCATCCTTAACTGTGCTGACCGATCGTCACCTGTAGCGTGATAGACTGGTTGCCACGAATGACATCAACCGGTACTGTTTTGCCCACGCGGTCGCTGCCTAGCAGGGCATGCAGGTCTTCCGAATCGCTGACTGCGTGGCCGTCAATGCAGACCAGGATATCGCCCATCAGCACGCCGCCTTTTTGCGCCGGGCTGTTGTCGTCTACCTTCACGATCAGCAGACCGTGTTCCTGCGCATGGCCCGCGCGCTGGAAGGGCGGAATCTGCACAATTTGACTGCTGATGCCCAGGTAGCCGCGTTTGACGTGGCCCTGCTGCGCCAGCGTCTCTGCGACATTCCAGGCGATGGAGGCCGGAATAGCCAGCGCGAGGCCGTTGATCAGCCCCGTTGTGAGCATGCCCAGCATGGCTCCCTGTGTATCGATCAACGGGCCACCGGAAAAGCCGGGGTAGGGCGTAGCGTCTGTGCGAATATAGCTTTCCAGTACAGTGCCGCGCCCTATCCGCAACGGGCCGCCGATGGCGCTGACAATACCGGAACTCGCCATCGGCCCCTCGCTGGAAGAGCGACCAACGGCCAGAATAAGCTGGCCCACGCGCGCAGGCTCGCCGGATCGTTCAGGCGGCGTCAGATTGAGATTTGCCACCCGCAGCACCGCCAGATCGCTTGATGGGTCACGACCCACCAGTTGCGCTGCCAGCGTGCGCTTATCATGGGTCTCGATGGAGATATCTTCCTCTCGCTCAATCACGTGATTGGCTGTCAGCACGAGGTTGTCGGCGAAGACGAGACCACTGGCCGGCTGGCGCTGCCGTCCATTCACCAGCACCAGAGCAGGCACGACCCGCTCCACCGCATCGGCCAGCTGGTTTGATAGTATCCTCAACAGGTTCACCTCTGTAGAAGTTTGTTCCATAGCATCTTTCCTTTGCTTGCCTCAATCTGTCGTCCCCTCACCCGGAGAGGACGAGAGGACAGATTTGCAAACACTATATGCCATGCGCAAACATTCCACATCAGTCATTCTGTCAGTTGTGAACCTGCATAAATGAGCAGGTTTTTCGTTGCAGGTTCTGACAGTTGACACGAAAGCCTAAGAACGGCAAGATTGTCTGCTTCTTCCAGACTGCACAGAAGTTCAAGACGAGGTACGCGACTCTCGGCTTCAATGACGCGGCAAACCTCGATGAAGGCTCCATGTGGCCGGTCGCCTTTGCTCTGACAGAGTTAACACCTGCCGAAGAGGAGAAGATCAGCGCGCCTGTGAAAAAAGCGGTGAGCTGAGGACTGAGGAAAGACCGCTTTCTACTCGTTATCGCGCAAAATGGGCCGTGTCAGGCAGGTTGCGCCGCCCTCGGCCTTGAGGGAGATTTCATTGCCGCGATAGGTGCGCACAGTGCAGCCTGCATCCTCTAAACGGCGCTGTGTGACCGGGTTGCCTTCCAGCATGATGCACTGGCCGGGAGATGTTGCCAGCACGTTGGGAGCCATCGTGGCAAATTCCTCTTCGGGTACCTCGACGAAGCTGAAGTCGCGACTCAGCAGTTCTTGCCAGAACGGAACGGCCAGCAGAGGAGGATAGACGACAGCGAGGCGCTCATCAACGATGCTGATGAGCGAGAGCAGGTGCAGACACGCTTCCGGGCCGGTATAGTACGGCAACTCGACGGGGATGATGCTTACGCCGATGGGTTCAAGCGCCTCGCGCAACTGGCGCAGACCCTCAGCATTGGTACGAAAGCCCAGCCCGACAGCTAACGTATCATGATCGACCCACAACAGGTCGCCGCCCTCTGCCCGCGCCTCTCCATGCAGCGTATAGAGAATGGGGACGCCGATCTCTTGCAGCCGTTGCGCCATCACAGCCTCCTCGCCGCGTCGCTGCTGCTTGCCCATCGAGAGCATCACCGCGCCCGCGTCGGTGATGAGCGCCGGGTCAAAAGTAAAGATAGCATCGGCGTGATCGGGCTGCGCTTTCTCGTGATAGATCACCTCGGCCCCGGTCTCGCGTAGCATCTGCACCAGCGCGTCGTGTTCTTGCCGGGCCATTGCCAGGTCTGGTTTGCCTGCATAATGCCATGCCGCCGGATCGCTGACCGCAAACGCTTCATCTGGTCGCTTCACCAGCACCCTGCGCAACGTCCCAATCATACTCTGGCTGCCGTACTGTCTCATACGAAATATCTCCTGAAATATCGAAGCAAAACTGATGACAGGTTCTATCTTCGCTTCATTATAGCATCTCAGGCGTGTCATGCTAAGTCATTGGCGGCCCCGGCAGCTTCACTGCTTATGAGGCATCCTCAATCTCCCCCATATGATATACTTTCAAACGGGAAGACAACTCGATTATCTTATCCTTGAGGGCCTGTGGAGGATATGTTTATGGGAATCATTCATCGCCTGAATGGAAGCGAGGAGGGCGAACTTCGCTGGCAGGGAGTGCCGGTACGGGCGTATGGGCCGGAGAATAGCAGGGCCGAGCGGGCTACGCGGCAGATATTGATCGGCAACGAGGAGGGCGCGCCGCATTTTCACCTGCGCTATTTCGCCGTTCAACCCGGCGGTCATACCGCGCTCGACCAGCACGCGCACGATCATGGCGTCTACGTGCTGCATGGGCGTGCTTCCCTGCGGCTGGGCGAGGAGACGCACGAGCTAGAAACCGGAGATGTGGTATATATCCCCGGTAATGAGGTACACCAGTTTTTCACGCAGGGCGATGAACCCTTTGGCTTTCTCTGCGTGGTTCCGGCCAAACGCTAAGCGAGCGAGGCAGAGTGAAAGGGAAGCGGGGAAGATAGATGCTGGCCGTTGAGTATCATTCAAATGAAGATGTGCGCGTAGTAGAGTTGCCGGTACCGGAGATTGGCCCGGGCGAACTGCTGGTACGCCTGCGCGCCTGTGGGCTGTGCGCCAGTGATGTCATGGAATGGTATATGCGTCCACGCGCGCCCCTCTATCCCGGTCACGAGCCGGTGGGAGTTGTGGCTGCCGTTGGCGAAGGCATCTCGCAAAGACAGTTCAGCGTGGGGCAGCGTGTCTTCTTCCATCACCATGTTCCCTGTATGGTCTGCCACTTTTGCCGACGCGGCTCATTTTCGCAGTGCGCAACTTTTCGCGCCACACGGCTCTATCCCGGCGGTCTGGCCGAATATATCCGCGTCCCCGCGCAGAACGTGCAGCTTGATGTCCTGCCTCTGCCCGATGATCTCTCCTTCGAGGCCGCCACGCTCATCGAACCGCTGGCTTGTTGCATACGCGGCATCAACCGCACCGGAATTCAGCCCGGCGATAGCGTGCTGGTGCTGGGCGCAGGCAGCAATGGTCTGCTGCTGGCACAACTGGCGCAGCAGCGCGGCGCCGCTCGCGTTATCATCGTCGACTCCATCCCCTATCGCTTGCAGCGCGCGCGCGAGATGGGCATCGACCATGTGCTGAATCTACAGGCTGGCGGGCGCGAGACTTCTCTGCTGGAGCAACTCCTTGCCGTCAACGATGACCATAAGGCGGATATTGTGCTGGTCACGCCTTCCAGCATCAGCGCGATGGAACTGGCACTGGCGCTGGTTGGGCCGGGAGGAACTGTGCTGCTCTTCGCGCCTCCCCCGCCGGAAGCCATGCTGCCCATCAAGCCGAATTCCCTCTTTTTTCAGGAGATCAGCCTGCATACCAGCTATTCCGCCGGGCCATACGAGACGCGGCTGGCGCTGGAACTGCTGCGCAACGGGCGCATTCGCCCTGAAACCGTAATTACTCATCGTTTCCCACTGCGCGAGGCCGCCCGGGCATTTCGCCTCGTCGCCAATCCAGGCGAGGCGCTCAAAGCCGTCATTGTCGCCGGTGAAGAAGGACCAGACGGCTCTTGACGCTCGTCGTAAGATGGATAGTAGCCGCGCGCTTGCCTGCCTGCGCTACTTTAAGCCTGCTCAAACGTGTTATTTGTAAGAAGGGGCAACTCTCAGCTTGCGCGTGACAGGTATGTGTCCTACAATGATAAAGAACATCAGGGACGCGAACAAACTGGCAAAACAAGATTTGTAACTTTTGTGAGAGGTGAACAGTTGACAACAACACAAACGAATCCGCAGGTGCAACAGTGGACAGAACTTGCCCAGCAGTTGCGTGTTGATAGCATTCGCAGCACTACAGCTGCTGGATCAGGCC
>Ga0209810_1005183_pt1 | contig 11960 bp, 8 predicted proteins | sample Coa_R1_7_FD_187159 | JGI IMG/M metagenome (GOLD analysis project Ga0209810, IMG submission 187159) | Surface soil microbial communities from Centralia Pennsylvania, which are recovering from an underground coalmine fire - Coalmine... | ecosystem: Environmental > Terrestrial > Soil > Unclassified ...
GCCTGATCCAGAACAATGCCGAACAGGACATTTCCAAATTCCCTTGGCTCGGGGACATCCCGGTGCTGGGTGCCCTGTTCCGCTCCGACAATTTCCGGCGCAACGAGTCGGAACTCGTCATCATCATCACGCCCTATCTGGTGCGGCCGACCAGCACGGCGCTCGCGGCGCCGACCGATGGGTACGTTGCGCCGCACGACATCCAGCGCATCGTCAACGGCGACCTCTATCGCCAGGGCCTGCCGGCACCGCCGCAAGGACCGATCGGCGCCGGCGGCAAGGGGCTGATCGGCCCCGCCGGGTTCCGGCTGGATTGAGGGAGGCGACGATGAACAAGCGCCTTCACCCCCTCGCCATCCCGCTGATGCTGGCGCTCGCCGCCTGCCGCGCCGCCACGGCCGAGTACAGCGAAACCGAAGCGCCGAACCAGATCGTCGTCGACAGCGCCGCCAGCGAATTTGGCGTCCGCTTCCTGCCGCATTCCGACCGGCTCCTGCCGGGAGAGGCGGCAACGCTGCGCCGCATGGCGCTGAGCGGCGACATCGCCCCCGCCGACAGGGTCACAATCTACACCGGCAAAAGCGATGCCCTGGCGGGACGCCGCGCGATCGCGATCTCGCGCGAGCTGCTGCAATACGGCATCGTCGCCGACGCGCGCCCGCTGGCGGACGTCGCACCGAACGCGGCCCTCATCAAGATCGGCCGCTATCTCGTGACGCTGCCGCCGTGCCCGAACTGGAGCAAGCCGCCGGCGCACGATTTCACCAATGCCTCCAGCAGCAATATCGGCTGCGCCACAGCCAGCAACCTGGCGCTGATGGCGGCCTATCCCGCCGATCTCGTCGGCGGGCGCGAACTCGGGCCGGCTGCCGGGAAGCCCGAGGCGGCGGCCGTCAACACATACCTCAACAACAAGGTTCAGCTGCCGTCTCAAAACCAGAACCTGCCGCTTGCTTCGACCGGCTCCGCGAGCGCCGGCGCCGGGGCGCCCGCGGCAGGTGGGAGTACGCAATGAAATCTTCCGCGACAGCCGGTGCACGCAAGAACGACCGCGAAGGGGTACTGGCGGTTTTGCATGACCAGGTCACGCTCGACCGCATCCAGGGCGTGATCCGCGAATTGCAGCTCGACGACGAGCTGGTTATGGAAGGCACGCTCGACAGTGCGCTGCGCCGCATCCGCGAGGGCATGGCGCCGCGCGTGCTGCTGATCGACCTCAGCGAATCGACGGCGCCGATCGCCGAGATCAGCGCCGCGCGCACCGTCGCCGGGGCGGACGTAAAGCTCCTGGCGCTCGGCGCGGTCAACGACGTCGGCATGTTCCGCGACCTGCTGGCGGCCGGCGCCAGCGACTATCTCGTCAAGCCGCCGAACCGCGAAGCCCTGGCGGCCGCGCTCGAAAAAAAGAACGCCTCCGGCAGCGGCGGCGAAGGCGGCCTCGGCCAGGTCATCGTCTTTACCGGCAGCCGCGGCGGCGTCGGCACGACGACGACCGCCGTCGCCTGCGCCTGGCTCTTGGCCGAAGAGCAGCGCGAACGCACCGCCCTCGTCGATTTCGACCTGCATTTCGGCACCGTGGCGCTGAAGCTCGACACCGACCCCGGCAGCGGCCTGTGCGAAGCGCTCGAACAGCCCTCGCGCATCGACAGCCTGTTCATCGAACGGGCGATGATCAAGGTGACGGAAACCTTGCGCATCCTCGCCGCCGAGGCGTCGGTCTCGGAACCGCAGATGATCGACGCCGGCGCCATCGACGTATTGCTCTACGAATTGCGCCGCAAGTTCGCCTGGGTCATCGTCGATCTGCCGCGCGGCGTGACGCCGCTGCAGCGGGTGGTTCTCTCGGCGGCTAGCCGGGTCATCATCCTGTGCGAGCGCAGCCTCGCCGGCCTGCGCGACACGATCCGGCTGCAAACCCTGGTGCGCGAGCAGGCGCCGCAAACCCGGCTGCTTCTCGTCGAAGCCGGCGCGCCCGGCGAGCGCGCGCTGGTCGGCAAGGCCGAATTCGAGAAAGGCATCGGCAAGCCGCTCGACGCCGTCATCTCGCATGATGCGAAGGCCGCGGGAGCGGCCACCAATGCCGGACAGCCGCTGCCCGTTGCGGCGCCGCGCAGCCCGGTGCTGCGCGAGCTGCGCCAGCTCGTCGGCAGCCTCGCCGGCCCGGCCGAAGCCCCGAAACGTAAACTCTTTGCATTGCGATCCCTATGGTAGCTCTGTTCAAGCGACCGACAGGCGAGACCAGCCTCGAAGACCGCATCGCCGGGCTTTCGGCCCGGCGCAACCGTCCGATGGAGCCGGCCGTCGTCCCGGAAGCGGGCCTGCCCGAGCCGCCGGCGTCGATCGCGGCGCCCGCGCCGATCCCGGCCCCGCCGCCCACCCTGGCGCCCGTGGTATCGGCGATGCCGACCTTGTCCGCGATGCCGGCCGAGGCGCCGTCGCCCGCCGCCGATCCGCTCGCCGCCGCGCGCGACCAGCTCATCGCGCGCCTCAGCGCCGAGATCAAACCCGAGCGGCGCAGCCTGTTGAGCCGCGGCGAACTCGCGAAATTGTGCGACGCGGCGGTACAGGCCTATTTCGTCCGCAATTCGATCGAGGCCAACCCGCTCGACCGCCGCGACCTCGTCACCGCGATCATCCAGGCGCTGCTGAACCCGCCGGCCGCCGAGGTGGCGGCGGAGGCCAACAACGGCCGCCGCAATCCGCACCGCGCCGCGATCGAGGCAGCGAAGGCGCAGATCCAGCCGCTCGTGCTCGAACACATGGACGTCGCCGCGGCCGCCGAGATGCCGCGCGCCGCGTTCGAGGCGCAGCTGACCGGCTGGGTCAAGGAGCTGCTGACCGAGACCAAGATCCAGCTGAACTTCGCCGAACAGCGCGAGCTCGTCGAGTCGCTGATCGCCGACATGCTGGGGCTGGGGCCTCTGGAGCCGCTGCTGGCCGACGACACCGTGACCGACATTATGGTCAACGGCCCGAAGTCGGTCTATGTCGAGCGCCGCGGCAAGCTCGAACAGACCGACGTGCAGTTCCGCGACGACCAGCACGTCATGAACATCGCCGCCAAGGTCGTCACCCGGGTCGGCCGCCGCATCGACGAGTCCAAGCCGCTGGTCGATGCCCGCCTCCCAGACGGCAGCCGCGTCAACATCATCATCCCGCCGCTGGCGCTCGACGGCCCGTCGATCTCGATCCGCAAATTCTCCAAGAAGACGATCACGCTCGACCACATGGCGCAGCAGGGGAACATCTCCCCCGCCATGGCGACCTTGCTCAAGATCGCCGCGCGCTGCCGCCTCAACATCCTGATCTCCGGCGGCACCGGTTCCGGCAAGACGACGCTTTTGAACGCGCTGTCGCGCATGATCGACCCGGCCGAGCGCACGGTCACGATCGAGGACGCGGCCGAACTGCAATTGCAGCAGCCGCATGTCGTGCGGCTGGAGACGCGGCCGCCCAACCTCGAAGGCAGCGGCGAAGTGACGATGCGCGACCTGTTGCGCAACGCCCTGCGTATGCGCCCCGACCGCATCATCCTCGGCGAAATCCGCGGCGCCGAGGCGCTCGACGTGCTGCAGGCGATGAACACCGGCCACGACGGGTCGATGAGCACGATCCACGCCAACAGCCCGCGCGAGGCGCTGACCCGCCTCGAAAACATGATCGGCATGACCGGCATCAACCTGCCGTCGCGCGCGGTGCGCACCCAGATCGCGGCGGCGGTACACCTGATCTGCCAGGTCAACCGCATGCGCGACGGCGTGCGCCGGGTGACGCAGGTCATGGAAGTCGTCGGCATGGAAGGCGACGTGATCACGACCCAGGAGCTGTTCGCCTTCCAGTTCCAGGGCGAAGGCTCGGACGGCAAACTGCGCGGCGTGTTCCAGCCTTCGGGCGTGCGCCCGCACTTCCTGCCGCGGGCCGAATATTACGGGCTCGACCGAGCGCTCATCGAGGTTATCTGACGGCCGCCGCATGCTCGACCAGAACACCGCGATTGCGCTTCTCTGCGGCCTCGGCGTCGCGCTGTCCTTCTGTTTCGTCGCCTTCGCCTTCGCGGATGGCGGCGCCGTCACGCGCCGCTACAAGCGGCGGCTCGGCGGCATCGGCCAGCGCGCCAAGGGGATCAGCACCGCGCCCGCCCAGACCACCGCGGCCCGCTCGCTGTCGCGGCGGGAAAGCGCGACCCCGACGATGGACCGCCTCGTGCGGGCCTGGCTGCCGAAGCGCGAGCTGCTGGCGCAGCGGCTCGCCCGCACCGGACGCGAGATCACGATCGGCCAGTACACGCTGACGACGCTCGGCCTGATCGCCGCCGTCACCGTGGCGGCCGGTCTCTACGGCCTGCGTTTCGGGCAATGCGCCCTGATCGGCATCGCGATCGGCACCGCGGTGCCGCATTTCATCATCGGGCGCATGGGCAAGAAGCGCATCAACGCCTTTATCGCGCTGTTCCCCGAGGCGATCGACCTGATGGTGCGCGCGCTGCGGTCCGGATTGCCGATCAGCGAGGCGGTGATTACCGCCGGCAACGAGGTCGCCGACCCGATCGGCGCCGAGTTCCGCACGATCGAGGCGGGGATGCGGCTCGGGCGCGAACTCGAAGCGCTGCTGTGGGACGTGGCGAAGCGCATCGACACGCCGGAATTCCGCTTCTTCATCATCGCGCTCGGCGTGCAGCGGGAAACCGGCGGCAACCTGGCCGAAACGCTGAACAATCTCGCCGACGTGCTGCGCCGCCGCCGGGCGATGCGCCAGAAGGCGCGCGCGATGTCGAGCGAGGCCCGCGCCAGCACGCTGATCCTGGGTTCGCTGCCGGTGGTCGTGACCAGCATCCTGTTTCTGACGTCGCCGAAATACATCACGCAGCTGTTCACCGACGTGCGCGGCCTGGTCCTCTGCGGGATCGCGGTCGGGATGCTGCTGACCGGGGTCGCGGTGATGACCAAGATGTCGCGGTTCGACATATGAAGAGCACCAGGGTCGCGGATTTCCGCCTCGAGGACTGGCTCCCGGCCGGCCTTTCGCCAGACGACGTCATCGCCTTTCTCGCCGCGCTCGCGGTGCTGGTCACGGTGCTGGCGATCTGGCAGGCGCTGCGCAGCAGCAACCCCTATCAGCGCCGCTTCAGCCAGATCGTGGAGCGCAAGGAGCAGCTGCGCCGCAACGCCGTCGCCGCCGGCCGCCCGCGCCAGCGGATGAACGCGGCGGGCGTGATGAACGAGGCGGTCAAGCGCCTTAATCTGTTGCGCTCCAAGCAGGCCTCCGACGCGCGCCAGGTGCTCGCCCGGGCGGGGCTGCGATCGCGCGACGCGATGATCCGCTACCTCTTCGCGCGCATCACGCTGCCGTTTCTGTTCGGCGTGGCGGCGCTGGCGAACGGCTACGGCATCCGCATCGTGCCGATCCCGCCCGCCTACAACATGCTGTCGATCGTCGGGGCGGTCATCTTCGGCTTTTTCGCGCCGGCGCTCTACGTCAAGAACCTTGGGAGCAAGCGGTCGCAGCGGCTGCAGAATGCGCTGCCCGACGCACTCGACCTGATGGTGATCTGCGCTGAGGCCGGCCTCAGCCTCGACGCGACCCTGGTGCGCGTGTCGCGCGAACTCGAAGCGACCTGGCCGGACCTCGCCGAGGAGCTCGGCATCACCGCGGCGGAGCTGACGTTTCTGCCGGAACGGCGGGTTGCGCTCGACAACCTCAACCTGCGCACCAACCTCGGCTCGATCCGCGGCGTCGTGAATACGCTGTTGCAGACTGCCAAGTTCGGCACGCCGCTCGCCCAGTCGCTGCGGGTATTGGCGGCCGAGTTCCGCGAACTGCGTATGATCCGGGCGGAGGAAAAGGCCGCGCGCCTGCCGGCGCTGCTGACTGTGCCGATGATCCTGTTCATCCTGCCGACCCTGTTCATCGTCCTGCTCGGCCCGGCGGCGCTGAACGTCATCGACACGTTTTCAAGGCGGTAGACCTCAAACGGACGTAGGGCGGAAAAGCGAAGCGCATTCCGCCGCGCTGGTTTTGTCGATACCGCGGCCGCCGTCGCGACTACGGCGGATTGCGCTGCGCTTCACCCGCCCTACGATCAGGTACTCGGTGACGCGGCGAGGTCGGTGCTGGCCGAGATGACGGCGCGGCTGCGCGCGTTCGGCGACATCTTCCGCAAGGTCTCGTAGAAGGCGAGGTTGTGCTGCACCGAGGCGGCGTCGAGATCGGCGCGCGCCAGTTGTTCCGCCTGCCGCCGGTCGCCCTGGAGGCCGTAGATCAGCGCCAGGGTCTGGCGCTCGGCCGGGGTTCCGCCCGGGCCGGTTGCGAGCGGCCGCAGCAGCGCGATCGCCTCCGGATAATTCTCGGTCAGCGCGAGCGACAGGGCGAGGTCGATCGTCAGCGCCGGATCGCCGGGGCGCAGGCCTAAAGCTTGGCGGTAGCGCTTCTGCGCCTCGCGGTGCTGCCCGTTATAGTCGTTGGCGACGCCGATCAGCAGCAGCACCTTGGGGTCGTTCGGGGCATCCTGATAGGCGGTGGACAAGGGCTTGTCGGCCAGTTCCGGCCGCCCGGTCTTCAGGTAAGCCTTGGCGAGGCCGCGCAGCGCGTCAGGGTTGTGGCCATCGCGCTCCAATGCGGAATTGTAGGTGCGGATCGCCTCGTTGACGGAGCCCATCTCCAGGAGCGTGTCGCCGAGCTTGGCGAACGGCTCGGCGCGGCGCGGCGCCACCGCCGCGGCATGGCGGTAGACGCTGACGGCATTCGGCAGATCGCCGCTGGCGCGGGCGACGTCGGCGATGTGCATCAGCGCGTCGTAGCTCGGCTCCTTGCCGCCGCCGGCGCCGCGCTGCACGTTCAACGGGTCGAGATGGACCGGGAAGTCGGCGCAACCGGCAAGGCCCGTGGCGGCCATGCCAAGCATCACGACGAAATAGGCCGGCGCCGGCAGCAACTTCATACGGTACGTTCCCGCCCCTGATCCCCCGGCGGAGACACGCGCCACCCCGCCGCGCCGTGACTATGACCAAACGCGCGAGTTGCGTCGAGAGGCCGAATTTTAGCCTGTTCAGGCAAACGGTTAAGAGTTTTCTGCCGTGTTGCCGCCTGTCAATTTATTTTACGAATCGGCGCGGCAGCATGCGCGGTGCCGTCAACGAACGATGCCCGACGCGCGCTCTCAGCCGTTCCGACGCGAATCAGGCGGCGGCCTGCGCCTTGGCCGCGACGGCGCGCTCGACCGCGGCGAGCGCCGCCTCCGCCTCGGCGGCGGCCGGTCCGCCGGCCTGCGCCATGTCCGGGCGGCCGCCGCCGCCCTTGCCGCCCAGCGCCTCCGCGCCCAGCCGCACCAGTTCGACGGCGTCGAAGCGATCGGCGAGATCGGGGGTGACGCCCACGACGATCGCCGCTTTGCCGTCGGCGCGCGACACCACGGCGACGATGCCGGAGCCGATGCGGCGCTTCAAATCGTCGGCGAGGGGACGCAACTCGCGGCCGGGCACGTCGTCGACGATGCGGCCGTCGAAGGCGATCTCGCCGATGCGCTTTCCCGGCGCGCCGGCCGCCTTGCCGCCGCCGGCGGCGAGGGCCCGCCGCGCCTCGGCCAGCTCGCGCTCGAGGCGGCGCTGCTCATCGACGAGCCGCACCACCCGCTCAGGCAATTCCGCCGGGCTCGCGTGCAGCGCCGCCGCCGCCCGCCGCAGCAGCTCCTCCTCGTCGGCGAGATAACCCTCTGCGGCCGCCCCGGTCAGCGCCTCGATGCGGCGTACGCCGGCGGCGATGGCGGTCTCGGAAACGATCTTGAACAGGCCGATGTCGCCGGTCCGCCGCACATGCGTGCCGCCGCACAGCTCCACCGAATAGGGCTTGTCCTCGCCGTTGGCCGGGCCCATCGCGACGACGCGCACCTCGTCGCCGTACTTTTCGCCGAACAGCGCGAGCGCCCCCTCCTCCACCGCGCGCTGCGGCGTCAGCAGGCGGGTTCGGACCTCGGCGTTGGCACGGATGCGGGCGTTGACCTCGCTCTCGATCGCCTGGATGTCCCCGGGGCTGAGGGGCCGCGGATGGCTGAAGTCGAAGCGCATCCGGTCCGGCGCCACCAGCGACCCCTTCTGGGTCACGTGCTCGCCAAGACGGTGGCGCAACGCCTGGTGCAGCAGGTGGGTGACCGAGTGGTTGGCGCGCAGCTTGTCGCGGCGCGCGCCGTCTACCCGCAATTCGACCGCGTCGCCAACGCGCAGGGCGCCGTGCGTGACGGCGCCGACGTGCAGGTGCAGATCCCCGGCTTTCTTCACGGTATCGCGCACCGCGAACTCGGCGCCGGAGGCGGAGAAGATGACGCCGGTGTCGCCCTGCTGGCCGCCGGATTCGGCGTAGAACGGCGTCTGGTTGACGATGACGCCGACCTCGTCGCCGACGCCCGCCTCGCGAAGACGCTCGCCGCCGCGCAGGATCGCCAATACCACGCCTTCCGCGCTCTCCGTCTCGTAGCCGAGGAATTCGGTGGCGCCGACCTCGTCGCGTACGGCAAACCACTCGCCCTCGGTCGCCGCCTCGCCGGAGCCGACCCAAGACGCGCGCGAGCGCGCCCGCGCCGCCTCCATCTCGCGTTCGAACGCGGCGACATCGACGGTCATGCCGCGCGGCCGCAGGATGTCCTGCGTCAGGTCGAGTGGAAAACCGTAAGTGTCGTAGAGGGTGAACGCGACGGCGCCGTCGAGCGTCTGCGTGTCCTTCAGGCCGCTGCCCTCCGCCATCTCCTCCAACAGCCGCAGCCCGCGCTCCAAGGTCTGGCGGAAGCCTTCTTCTTCAAGGCGCAAGGTTTCGGTGACGAGCGGCTGCGCCCGCAGCAGTTCGGGAAACGCCGTGCCCATCTGCTGCACGAGCGCCGGCACCAGCCGCCACAGCAGCGGCTCCTTGCAGCCGAGCATGTGGGCGTGGCGCATCGCGCGCCGCATGATCCGGCGCAGCACATAGCCGCGCCCCTCCTTGCTCGGCAGCACGCCGTCGGCGATCAGGAAGGCGCTGGCGCGCAGATGGTCGGCGATGACCCGGTGCGACACCGCGTGCGCGCCGTCGGGCGCGACACCCGAGGCCTCGGCCGACGCCAGGATCAACGCGCGGAACAGATCGATGTCGTAATTGTCGTGCTTGCCCTGCAGCACCACCGCGATGCGTTCGAGGCCCATGCCGGTGTCGATCGAGGGCCGCGGCAGCGCCACGCGCTCGCCGCCCGCGAGCTGCTCGAACTGCATGAACACGAGGTTCCAGATCTCGACGAAACGGTCGCCGTCGGCGTCGGGGCTGCCGGGCGGTCCGCCCGGGATGTCCTCACCGTGGTCGTAGAAGATTTCCGAGCACGGTCCGCACGGGCCGGTGTCGCCCATCGCCCAAAAATTGTCCGAAGTCGGGATGCGGATGATCCGGTTTTCCGGCAAACCGGCGATCTTCGCCCACAGCCGCGCCGCGTCGTCGTCCTCGGAATAGACGGTAACAAGGAGCCGGTCGCGCGCCAGGCCGAACTCGCGCACGACGAGGTTCCACGCCAGTTCGATCGCCAATTCCTTGAAGTAATCGCCGAACGAAAAATTGCCCAGCATCTCGAAAAACGTGTGGTGCCGGGCGGTATAGCCGACGTTTTCGAGGTCGTTGTGCTTGCCGCCGGCGCGCACGCATTTCTGCGACGTGGTCGCGCGCTGATACGGCCGCTTTTCGACGCCTGTGAACACGTTCTTGAACTGGACCATGCCGGCGTTGGTGAACAGCAGGGTCGGGTCGTTGCGCGGCACCAGCGGGCTCGACGGCACGACTTCGTGGCCGTGCTTGGCGAAATAGTCGAGAAACGCGCTGCGGATTTCGTTGGTCGAGTGCATGGGCCGATTCTGGGGAGCAAGTGGCGGCGTGCAAGGGGCGAGTGGCGCTTCTTTATACCGATTCCAGCATTGCAGGCAGGCGGGAATGCGCGCCGATCACGGCGCCGGCGCGATGCGGCGGTGGATGACGGCGTAGGGGTCGGTGTAAACGCGCTGCCAGCCGGGCAGGCGATCGAGCGCCGCGACCGCGCCGGCCCCCGGCGGCAGCAAGGTCCATTCGATGCGGTAGCGGCCGAGCAGCGCGGCCAGCATCGCTGCGTTGCCGCGTTCCGCCGCCACGTCGTCGGCCAGGAAATCGTTGCCGAACATCTCGATCCGGCCGTCGATGAAGTCGGGCACGCCGCGGAAGGCGAGATAGCCGCCGAAGGCCTCGGCGTTGAAGACGGGGCCGCGGAGGCCATGTGCTTCGGCGAAGTCGAGCGCCGCCCTGGGCGTGACCGGGTCGTCGGTGCGAGCGGGCGGGTGCAACGCGATCGGAGCGGCGAGCGCCGCGGCGGCGGCAAACGCCAGCGTTGTCGCGAGCGCACCGGGCGGGCGCGCGAGATGGGCGAGGCCGCGGGTTAGCGCGGACGAGGCGCTCAGCGCCCTGAGCCGGTCGCCGAGCGGCGCCGCGACCGCGAGCGGTGCAACCAGAGCCAGGATGTCCGCGTGACGCAGGTGTTGGAGGGCCATATGCACGAGGCCGAGCACCAGCACCGCCCGCATCGGCGGGAGACGCAGGCCGGCGCCGAGGCCGAGGAACAGGGCTCCGAGGATCCAGGCTTCGAGCGCCGGAAACTCCCGGAGATTGGGGCTCATCCATTCGATGAACGACGATCGCAGCGCCGGCATCGCCATGAGCCGGAAGGGCTGGACGAGCGCGTCGAGGCCGTTCGGGGTCAGCAATGCCGCGACGGCGGCCGCAATCGCGAAAGCCGCCCAGGTTCTCCCGTCATGCCAGCGTCGCGCCGGGGATGCCTGGAACACCGCCTCGGCGCCGAGAAATGCCGCGAGGGCAAGGCCGAAGGCGAAGCTGCCGTGCAGGTTCGCCCATAGCACCATCAGCGGCAGCGCCGCGAACGGCGGCGGGCGCTGCGCGTCGCGGGCCGCCAGCAGCACCCCGGCCCACGCGACGAGCAGCGGCAGGGCGAAGGCGTGCGGACGTGCGAGCAGGTGGGGGAGCAGCAGAGCAGCGGCGGCGATCGCCAGCACCAACGCCGGCAGCGGATCGAGGCGGCGCAAGAGGAAGCGCGTCAACAGCCCCAGCGCGACGGCATAGGCGACCGCCGCCAGCAGGACGGGTCCGGCCCAGCCGAGCCCGCGGTAGCACAGCGCCAGGATTATTTCCGCAAGCCATTCCGGCGCCGTCCAGTGCGTCGCCGGCATCGTGAACGAGAACGGGTCGTGCGCCGGCAGCGCCTGACGCGCCAATATCCAGCTTCCGGCGGCGATGTGGAGGTAGGTGTCGGGGTCGTTCAGCAGCGCCGCCGGCTGCGCCAGCGCTCGCGCCAGCGCCGCCAGGCCAACGAGGATCGGCCAGGGCGGCAGGAGCCGCGACCAGGCCAGCTCCGCCCGCAACCGCGGCGCCAGCGACTCGATCATCCGCTTCTGCCCGCCCGCTGCATTCGCCGAGCATGCGCCCGCCGTGGTTAACGGCCGGTCAAGTAGCAGCCGGCGGCGCTACACACATCGATCCGGTCATGCCCCGACTTGATCCGGACATCTCCTCGGCCGCAGAACAGCGCAAGGCGGCGGCACGAGATGGCCGGGTCACACCCGGCCATGACGGTGGGCGGTGTAGTCGAGGCCGGCGCTAATCCTCGGCGGCGATTTCGCCGGCGGAGGCCATCATCGCGTCGGCGACGAGGCCGGCGTTGCTGCGGATCGCGTGCTCGATGAGGTCGCCGATGTCGCTATGGTCGCGCAGGTAGGCCTTGGCGTTCTCGCGGCCCTGGCCGATGCGCTGGCCGTCATAGGAGAACCACGAGCCGGACTTCTCGACGACCCCGGCCTGCACGCCGAGGTCGATCAATTCGCCGCGCTTGGAGATGCCCTCGCCGTACATGATGTCGAAATCGACGACCTTGAACGGCGGCGCCATCTTGTTCTTGACCACCTTGACCCGGGTCTGGT
>Ga0209810_1005185_pt1 | contig 11959 bp, 14 predicted proteins | sample Coa_R1_7_FD_187159 | JGI IMG/M metagenome (GOLD analysis project Ga0209810, IMG submission 187159) | Surface soil microbial communities from Centralia Pennsylvania, which are recovering from an underground coalmine fire - Coalmine... | ecosystem: Environmental > Terrestrial > Soil > Unclassified...
CGCCCTGCCAGATACTCGGTGGTGAAGTCGTCGACCACGGCATCGGCGAACTCACCCCGAAAGTTGGGGACGTAGTAGGGGATGCCAAGGCGTGCCGCCACGCGGCGCGCGTCATCCACGGCGTCGATCGTGCAGCAACCCTGCATCGCCCCGGCGTCCTCGAAGAGGCCGGAACGATGCCAGATCTGCATCGTCATGCCGATGACGTCATACCCCTCGCGCTGCAAGAGGGCGGCCGTCACGGAGCTATCGACGCCCCCGCTCATGCCGACGAGGGCGGATTTACATGTTGTCATTCGATGTCTCGCTTCACGCTATTGTCCCATGCGGCGGTATGGGGCAGGTAGGGGATGAGACGCCTGCGGTCATCATCAGATGCGTTATCCGATAACATCAGATGAGATGCCGCGCACGACATTCGATCTCGACGCTTCCGTTCTCGAGGAATTGCGCCGTCGGGCCGCACGCGAGGGAAAGAGCATGGGAGAACTTGCCTCCGAACTCCTCGCGCAGCAACTGGACAGGGATGACGGTGCCGAGGACGGCGTGCTGCCCTGGACGAGCCGGGATCTGGGACTGCCCCGTGTTGATCTCGAGGACAAAGAGGCGCTCGGGGCGCTCCTCGACGATCGTCAATGAGCGTCACGGTCGACGCCAATGTCCTCGTGTATGCATCGAATACGGCTGATCCCGCGTTCCCTCCCACCCGAGCGCTCCTGGAGCGGTTGGCCGGCGGCCCCGATCTTGTCTATCTCTTCTGGCCCACGATCATGGGATATCTCCGTATCGTGACCCATCCCGGTATCCTTCCGCGCCCCCTGACCTTCAGGGATGCGACGACGAATATATCGATGCTGCTCAGCCGCCCGCATATCCGCACTCATGGCGAGAATGGCGGATTCTGGGATCTCTTCCTGGCAACCTCCGGTCAAACGCGCGGGAACGCGGTGCCGGATGCTCATCTGGTGACTTTGATGCGCCAGTTCGGTGTCACGACGATCTACACGAGGGACCGGGACTTTCGGCGGTACGCGGGCATCACGGTGCGCGATCCGCTGGCCTAACCAACCACCGTCAAAGGGATTCGGCGTCCCAGATCGTGCAGGCTGCCCGTGCGGTAACCGGCGAGGTCGAGGGTCACATAGGTATAGCCGGCAGCTCTGATGCCGTCCACGACCTCCTCCCTCACCACCGGGTCCAGCAGGCGAGAAATCTCATCACTGCCGACTTCGACCCGAGCGATCTGCTCGTGATGACGCACGCGAAACTGCCGGAAGCCCCGTTCGCGCAGCACCGTCTCGGCCGCTTCGATGCGCGCCAGCACCTCGGCGGTGACCTCGGTGCCGAACGGCACGCGAGACGAGAGACAGGCGAACGCCGGCTTGTCCCAGGTCGGCAGACCGAGCTCCTGCGAGAGGGCACGGATCTCCTGCTTGGTCAGCTCCGCCTCGACCAGTGGCGCACGGACGCCGTGCTCACGAGCGGCTCCGGCACCGGGACGGATATCCTTCAGATCGTCGAGGTTGGCGCCGTAGACGATCTGCGCCCCGCGCTGGTCGGCCAGCGGGAGGAGCGTCTCGAACAGCTCATCCTTGCAGTGATAACAGCGGTCCTGGCGATTGGCCCGATACGCGTCGCGCTCCAGTTCGTGGGTCTGGACGATATCCACCGGGAGCCCGAAACGCTCGGCCAGGATGAGGGCGTCGCGCAGCTCTTCGCGCGGCAGACTCGGGGAGTCGGCGATGACGCCTCGCGCCCCGTCGCCGACTGTCTCGTGGGCGACGTAGAGCAAAAAGGCGCTGTCGACGCCGCCCGAATAGGCAACGATAACAGTCCCTATCTCGCGCAAGATGGCGCGCAATCTGTCCAGTTTCTCGTGTGATCCCACGGCCCAGTATAGGGAGCGTCGGAGCGAGGACCGGAGTCCCCGCTCCCGCCTATCCGGTTCGCTTGAGGCGTCCGGTGCGCTTGGCGAAGGTCTCGGCCTGTGCCCAGAGGAGGATGCCGAGCGGAATGGTGACAACGCCGATGATGATGAGCGGAATCAGGGCGCCTACGACGGCCGATTGCGTCGGTGTGCCGAGCAGGCAGGTCCGGATCCCGTTCAGGATGTACGTGGCCGGCGAGAGGTGAGACACGGCTTGCACCAGGCCGGGGAGCACGCTGACGGGGTAATACACGCCGGAGATCAGCAGCAACAGCGCCTCGATGACGTACGTCATCTGCGCTCCCTTCTCCGTGAAGAGAAGGGGCAGCGTGGCCGCCATGATCCCAATGCCGATGAAGGAGAGACTGCCGACCGCGATGATCAGCAGCGTCGGCCAGAGGCCCGCCGGATTCGGACTGAGGTGGAACGTGGCGACCAGAGCCAGCAGCACCACTGCCGAGCGGGCCAGGCCATAGACGACGCCGAACAGTGAGGAGCCCAGCAGGTAGGTGAGACGGGAGATGGGGGACATCATCGTGTACTCGATGGTTCCCTCCCAGCGTTCCCACTGCACGCTCTCGGCGATCGCCTGAAACAGCGATGCCATGTAGGACCAGGTCAGCGTGCCTACCGCCAGATAGAGCACCATGTGCGCCACGGCCGAGGGCTTCATTGGGGTGGCATAGGCGATGTACACGATCGCCATCGACTGGGCGATCGTGTACACCAGGAACGCGATCTCCCAGCCCCAGTACCGTTTTGAGAGGTTGACGTTGCGTTCCACCAGGGCGTAGGACGCCTTGACGGAGCGCCAGACAGGTGATGCGTTGGCGACGGCCATTATGCGGTTGCTCCTTCTTCGTCCTCGTCCTCGAGGCCATGACCGGTGTATTCCATGAACACGTCTTCCAGCGTCGCCTCGGCCAGGCCGTGCCGCTCCGCGTACTCGTCCTTCAGTTGCTGCGGCGTGCCCTCCACGACGATCCGGCCCTTCTCGATGATCGCGAGCCGGTCGCACAGCACCTCCGCCTCGTGCATGTCGTGGCTGGTCAGCAAGATCGTGGCATCGTGCTCGTCCCGCAGATCGCGGATGAACTGCTCCACGTCCTTCTTGGAGCGCGGATCGAGTCCGGTGGTGGGCTCGTCGAGCAACATCAGGACCGGCGACGTCAGCAAGGCCCGCGCGATGGCAACTTTCTGCTGCATGCCGCGCGACATCGTGTCCACCGGCTTGTGAACGCGGTCCCGATCAACGCCCAACGCCTCCATGATGCGGACGATGTCCTGCTTGGCCCGGCCGACAGGCACGCTGTACAGGCGCGCCGCGTAGATCAGGTTCTCCATCGGAGACAGCTTCTTGAACAGGGATGCCTCGACGGACACGCGGTTGAGCATGCGCTGCACGGCCGGTGCCTCCCGGACGACATCGTGCCCGAAGACGGTGACCGACCCGTCGTCGGGGAGCAGCAAGGTCGCGATGAGACGGATCAAAGTGGACTTGCCGGAGCCGTTGGCGCCCAGCAATCCGTAGATCTCCCCTCGCCGCACGCCGATGGTGACGTCGTCCACCGCCTTGACGCGCTTGGCGTCCTTCTTCCAGGGCGTGAGTAAGGACTTCCCGCCGAATGACTTGTTGATGTGGTTGACGACCAAAGCGGCGTCGGTGTCCTTGATGCGCCGCCTGGTTTCGCGATCCAGATTGAGTTCGACAACGCCGTTCATGATTCCTCCAACAACAAAAAAGACCGTGAGCCTCGTCGGCTCACGGTCCGAAAATCGGACGTTATCGCGTCAGCGACGCATCATCATGAGCCGAGAAAAAGGCAGAGGAGCCCCACCGGGCGCAAAGCTCCCGCGGAGAACGCAGAAGCGGATACTGTCCGTCATTGAGCTACCATGCCTCCTTGCGCATCTATCCCATGATAGCGGTGAAGTAGGCGATCCGCAACGACGAAAAGATTGTCGCGCTAACGGCGGACAGTCAGAGAGGCAGGTGCCGTCACCAGTGCGAGGCGTGCTCCGCTCGAACTTCGCAGACCCCAGGCAACGTCATACAGCCCCGGCCGCAGTGACGCTGAGAGCTGGAACGGGCGCGAGTAGGTGCTCACGCCGGGCCGGACCAGGACGCTCATGTCGTGGACTGGATCGGAAATGGAGTTTAACCAGCTCGCGGTGCGGGTCGCCTTGATCGAGGCGCCCAGCAGGAGACGCACCGCGCGTCCTGTCCCATTGTTGACGACGTAGCCCATGCTGATGGCCTGGCTGCGCCGGGCGGACGTCGCATTAATCCAGTACCGCGCCAGTGTGACGGTTCCGGACGTGGGGGTCGGAGTTGGCCGGGCGGGGGTTGGTGTCACACGTGGGAGATGGATCGCCGACTTCGTCGGCGCGGGCCGCGGGCTGGGATGCGGCGTGGGTGAGGCAGAGGAAGTCGGCGTCGCTCTGGGTGGCACATAGGCGGCGATTGGCGCCTGGCTCATCACCGTGGAGACCAGGTAACGGCTGACGGCAAATCCGAGGATCGCCAGCACGAGAGCGGCCAGAAAGCCGGCGCGAATCAAGGTCATTGCTCACCCTCCCATCCGCGTCATGAGCGACGTCACGTCGGCGACGTACTGCACGGTGTCGCCGTAGAGGCCATGCCGCGCGATATTCCGTGTTCCCTCGTAGTAGGCGGCAATGGCGAGATGGGTGTCTCCGCCGTAGTAGCGCAGCAGAACCGAGAGCCAGTACACGCCGGCGTGGATATTGTCGTGCAGGTTGTACATATTGAGATTCAGACCGAGGAGACGGTTGATGTGCGCGGCCGTATACGGCTCGACCTGCATGACTCCGATCGCGCCGGTGCGGCTCATCGCCGCCTGGTTGTAGCCGCTTTCTTGCCAGCCCACCGCCAGTGGCAGGGCCGGATCGAGCCCATACAGCGCGGCGTAATGCTCGATGAGAGCCCGCGCATCGGCTGATGCGACCGAGCTGACCTGAATTGACGGCGCCGCCACCGCCGGAATCGCGAGAGCGGTTCCGATCACGACCTGGTCGGGGTTGACGATCCCGTTCGCGGAGGCGAGCGCGGAGATCGTCGTCCCATAGCGGGCGGCGATCGCGCTCAGGGAGTCACCGGGCCGCACGACATAACGATTGCCGCCGGAGCTGACGGCGGGGCGGGCCGATGTTGCCGGCGCGGACGCCGCGTTGCCGCAGCCGGCACAGAGCGTCAGCCACTGGCCGGCCAGGAGATAGGGCCCCAGGGACGGATTGAGGGCACGAATGGTGGACACCGGCACGTTGAAGTGCGCGGCGAGACCGATGAGAGTGTCGCCCCAGCGGACCTGGTAGTGAAAGTGGACCTGGCGCTGCGGAATGACCAGCACCGAACCGGAACGAATCAGATTGACATTGGTGATGTGATTGGCCCGTGCCAGAGCGCGAATGGAAACGTGATACCGCGCCGCAATACCGGCGAGCGTGTCGCCCGGACGGACCGTATAGCCGGCGGCATAGGCGCGGGCCGGCAGGATAGAAAACAGGAGTATCAGGATTGTCAGTCGCGAGAGCATCAGCATCTCCGGTCGGTGGTGTCGACCACGTCCCCCTGCTGATGACTCTAGGTCGTGACATTCGGAGTGTCATGGCGGGCGGGCAGCCGGTTGTCCACCGGCCACTTACGTCAATCACGCATCGTGGTGCGCATTCGCTCCGTGCTCTGCCGGCGCGATTCCGGCGGCGCCCGCCAGTTGTCCACGTTTGCCCACAGGTTCAGCCACGAACTGATGCACGCGCCGATTCCCTACACTGGAAGACATGGAACAAACACTGCTCGCCCGGCGGCGCGACCGCACTCATGCGATCGTGGAGGGAGCCTTGCTGGGCGATCTCGCGATCGTCCTGCTCTTGATGCGGGTCTACCTTCCCATCCTTGTGGTGCGGACCCTGATTCGCGCCCTGGCCTCCGTGCCGTTCATCATGCTGACGCAGCGCCGGGGCGTGAAACTGGCGATCCTCGCCGCGCTCGCGTCGTACATTCTCTTTTCGGCGCTCGTCGGGCCGATCCTTGCCCTGACCGCGCCCGACGTGGCAGTGGCCGGTATCCTCATCGGACTCGGCCGCCGGGTCGGTCTCGGCCCGGGTCTCAATACCCTCTGGACGGGTCCCGTCTACGCCGTTCTTGACATCATCATCCCGGCGATTGTGACGGTTATCTTGTTTCGCTACCCTATCAAGGATCTGATCGGCAGCGCCCGTAACTTCATGAGATCGCTGTTCCACATCCTGCTCTGGATCCTGCACCAGGCGCAGGCTCCCCTCTCCGTGGTGCACACCGTTCAGTCCTGGCAGGCCCCCGTGGTGGCCAACTGGCAGTTGGCGTGGCTGGCTACGGCCGTCGTCTATGGTTTCCTGACGATGTACCTGGCGGTTCTCGTTTCCTTTATGGTCTTGCGTCAGGTGCCGAGCGAGACGTTGTCGAGGCAGGCGGCGTGATCGCGATCGAGGACGCGACCTATCGGTACGGACCCGGCGACGAACCTGCCGTTCGCGACGTATCGGTCAGTGTCGCTCCCGGCGAGATGGTGGGAATCGTGGGGCCAAATGGCTCAGGAAAGTCCACGCTGAGCCGCCTGATGAAAGGTCTCATTGTGCCCGAGGCGGGGCGGGTGACGGTTGACGGACGCGACACACGCGACGACGCGCTGGGGGTGCGCCGACTCGTCGGCCTCGTCTTTCAGAATCCCGACAGTCAGATCGTGAATTCGGTCGTGGAGGATGAGGTCGCCTTCGGGCCGGAGAATCTAGGATTGCCGGCCTCGGAGATACGGCGCCGCGTCGATCAAGCGCTCGACACCGTTGGGCTGCGAGGACGGGAGCGGGCGGAATCGCACGCTCAGAGCATGGCCGACAAGCAGCGAATCGCGCTGGCAGCGGTGCTCGCTATGGAACCGCGCTATCTGATTCTCGACGAGCCGACGGCATGGATGGAGCCGGCGAAGCGGACGCACCTGCTCGAGCGCATACGTGAGTGGCAGCAGGAGACCGGCGGTGGGCTAGTCGTGGTGACGCATCGCATGGACGAAGCGCGAGCGTGCGATCGGCTGTACGGCATGCTGCACGGCCGCGTCGACGTCGAAGGCTTTCCGGATCGCGTTTTAGGCGATGCGGAGGTTCGGCGCCGGCTCGCGCTCGATGTTCCGGAAGCGTATGCCCTCGCGGAGTCACTGCGTGCGGCCGGTCTTCCTGTGCAGCCGGGACAGTCCGTGGATGTGCTGGCGGAGGAACTTTGCCCATCCTAGAGCACACCGGCCGGCAGGGCCTGGACGTCGGCCCGGGAGAGATTGTGTCGGTGCTCGGGGCGCCCGGGTCAGGAAAGACGGAGCTGGCACTGGAGCTGGCCTTCCTCAAGGTGCCCAGCCACGGGGAAGTTCTCTTGCGGGGCATCAACCCCCTGGCCCAGCGCCGGTTCTTCCAGCTCTCTTCCCGCCCCCATGACGTGACGCTCCTCGTCCAGAACGCCGAGGACCAGCTCTTCGCCCGGACCGTCTACGACGATGTTGCGTTCGGCCCCCGCCATCTGGGCGTCGCGGAAGACGAGGTCGAACGCCGCGTGATCGCCGCCCTGGAGGCAGTGGGATTGGGAGTCGGCGTCAGGGCGCGGTCTCCCTTCGCCCTGAGTGGAGGTGAGCGGCGCCGGGTGGCTCTGGCCGGTGTCCTGGCGATGGAGCCGGTGGTGCTGGTGCTGGATGAGCCGACGGCGAACCTCGATCCCCAGGCTCGCAATGAGTTTCTGCGTTTCCTCGCTCCGCTCCGCGGGAAGAGCGCCATCGTGTGGCTCACCGACAGCGCACGCGAAGCGACGCTGGCTGACCGGATCTACCTGCTGCAGAACGGCATGCTGCAGCCTGTACCGGCCCGTGAGGCGCTGCTAACCGACTGGCGACGGCTGGCGGAGGCGGGCATTGAGTTACCGGCCGTCTTTCAATTGGCGCGAGCGCTGGACGAGCGCGGACTGATCCTTCCGCCCGAGGGAACGCCGGAGGCGATGCGCCAGGCGATTATCAACGCCTGGTGCGAGAGCCATGCTGGGTAGCACGCCCCGCTTCTTGAGTTATCAGGCGGGCGAGTCGATCCTGCACCGACTCGACGCACGGACCAAACTTCTGGGCACGGCGGTCGTCGTGGCGGATGCGCTCATTGCCAGCATCCCGGCCGGCATGGCGGTTGCCTATGCGCTGGGTCTTCTCATCGGACTGGGCGCGATCCATCTGCTGCCCGCGCTCTGGCGCACGCTGCGTCCACTGCTCGTCCTCATCGCGCTTTTCGGCGTGCTGATCGTCATCATCACGCCCGGGCATGCCCTCTTTCGCGTCGGCTTCATCGTCGCCAGCCGTCCCGGCCTGGATCTCGCCATCCAGCTGGGGCTGCAGTCGTTCCTGATCATCTACACCAGCTCCCTGCTGACGTTGACAACCCCGCCACTTGCCATTGCCGGCGCCCTGGACTGGACGCTGGGCTTCCTCCGGCACCTGCGCTTTCCGGTGCAAGACGTGATCGCCATGGTCGCCATTGGCCTCACCTTCGTCCCGCTCCTGATCGAGGAGACGCGCAAGGTCATCGTGGCGCAGCGGGCCCGCGGCGCGGATCTCGGGATGAACGCGATGCTCGACGAGAATGCCATGGCGGCACTGCTCATTCCCCTCCTCCTTGCCAATCTGCGTCGGGGTGAAGAGTTGGCGGAATCCATGGATGCGCGCCTGTACGGAGTCGGGGAGCGCACCTCGCTGCATGAGCGCCACTTTCGCCGCGATGATCTGCTGGCGGCCACCGTGCTGGCGGTCTTCACGGCCGCCGATGTGGCGATCAGCTTCTGGCTGCATCCCTAGGGTAGGAAGGCGCGTCGCCGCGGCTACGACACCGGCGAGGCGGCGCGGCGGACATCAGGATTCAGGGTCGCGGCAAGGGCCATCACGAACAGGCAGGCCGTGATCAGCAGAATGGTGCGGGTGGCGCCGATGTCTTGCAGCAGGAGGCCGGTGAGGAACTGGCCGACCGGCAAACTGCCATAGGCTAAAAAGCCGGTGATGCTATTAACGCGTCCCTGCAGCGGGTCCGGGATGAGGGAGAGGGGATAGCTGAGTCGGACCGTGTTCGACATGCTGACGGTGGCCGACATGCCGCCGCGGATCAGACCGAGCGCGGCCGGATTGGGAGCGAGCGCCAGCAGCGGATAGAGCACGGCCAGGATCCAGCTCGACCCGATGACAGCCCTGGAAAAGCCGGTGCGCCGCGCGACCTTGCCGGAAAGAGCCGAGCCGGCCAGTCCGCCGACGGCTGCCAGGGAGAAGATGAGGCTGATGGCGAACGGTGAGGCGTGCATCTGCTGGCGGGCGACGACCATGGGGAGGAGTCCGATGCCGGAGAAAAGGAGGTCCCCGGCGGCGGAGAAGACGGTGAGAAAGCGCAGAAGCGGCTGGCGCCACAGCCATTCCAGAGCGGTGCGCAACCTGGGAGCGGGCTCTCCAGCTTGACGGTCGGCCTGAAAGCTGCGGCGAATCGCCGTCAGGGAGAGCGCCGACACGACATACGAGACGGCGTCGGCGAGGAAGGGCAGCGCCGCGCGGGCGGGCGCGAAGAGAATGCCGCCGAGCGGCGGACCCGCCAGGGCGGAGATCGCCCAGGTGGTTTCCTGTCGCGCAATGGCGGTGGGCAATTGATCGCGGGAAATGACGTGGACCAGGGAGGATGTCTCCGCAATGTTGAAGAAGGTGAACATCGTCCCTTCAAGGACGGCCACGACGTAGATTTGCGGGATGGTGAGATGCCCCACCGCCAGCACGAGGGGGATCGAGAGCATGGCGCCGGCCCGGACCACGTCAGCGACGATCATGATCGACTTGCGGTTCACGCGATCGGCCAGGGCGCCGGCGGGCAGGCTGAAGAGGATGTACGGCACGCCCTCCAGCGCCCCGGCCAATCCCGCCTGTGCCGGGGAACGAGACAGGATCAGCACCAGCAAGGGGATGACGAATCCCGAGATCTGCGATCCGACAGCGGAGACGGTCTGGCCGCTCCAGAGGAGGAGATAGTCGCGATTCCGATGCAAGGGAAGAGGGGCTGTCATCCGCCCAGCATGGCAGACGGACGGCGACGCGACACGGTATACTGCACGCGATCGATGCGTGCTGTCCTACCAGCCTTCTTCTTGCTGCTCACCGCCCTGCTGCCGGCGAACGCTCACGCCGCCGGCTCCCGCCATCTGACTCCCGCCGCCCTGGCGGTCCGTGTCGGGCGGATCTTTGGGGATAGTCGCGCCCGTATCATCCACCTGGAGCGCACGACAGCCGAGGCCAGTAACCAGCGGATGTACGTCATCGGGCTGCGGGGGTCGTTTCGGCAGGGCGCCAGGCACGCGCGTTACCTGTACTTTTCGGCGCTGGCCGGCCGGTGGCACGTGTGGGGCGTCGTCGCCTACGACGCACGGCACCACGTCGTGTGGAACGATCCGATCTTGCCGGCCAGGAGCCGCTTTTGAGTCACGGTGGAGGGAATGAGATGCGTAAAGTGATTGCGGTTGTCGTCTTTTGTGCCGCCGGTATTCCCCTGTCCCATCCGGCGCTGGCCTCCTCCGGGTATAGCGGCACGGCGGCGGCTTCCTATGCCGATACGTACTGGAGCAACTACAACCCTGCGTGGCCGAGCTTCGCCAATAGCGGTGGCGATTGCACCAACTTTGTCTCCCAGGCCCTCTATGCGGGTGGCATCGCCATGCGTACTTCTCCGACCTATTCCGGCAACGCCGCCTGGTACATGATCAAGGTGCACAATCGTTGGTCATACAGCAACCCGTGGGTCAACGCCCAGGACGACAGCGTCTTCCTGGAGCAGCATCTAACAGGCATCAAGGTCGTCGCCACTATCTACGGCGCAGCACCTGGACAGACGGTCTCCGACGGGGACGCGCAGCCGGGCGACGTCGTCCTGTACGACTGGAACAACGATGGGACCTTCGACCACGAAGCCATCGTGACGGCCAGCGACGGGACGAAAAACGCCGACGGCACGACCAACTACGACCTGGTGGATGCCCACACCAACAATCGCTACCACGCGTACTGGACGCTCGCTCAGTACAACACCAGCTGGCAGACGACCCGCATCGTCGTCCTGCATATTCCGGCCGGCACGAGCTAAGCTGCGCCTACGCGCGCCAGGTCTTCCGCAAGACGCGGATCCAGTTGCCGTGGGTGATCTTTGCCACGTCCCCGTCACTGAAACCGGCGTCGCCGAGTGCGGCGACGAGGCGGGGTAGACCCGTGACATCGCCCAGGTCGCGCGGGAGCCCCGCGCCGTCAAAGTCCGAGCCGAAGCCGACGCGGTCGATGCCGACCCGCTCCGCAAGGTAGTGCACGTGCCGCACGATCGCCTGGAGGGACGTCGCCTCTGGTGATCCACCCTCCTCGAGAAAGTAGACGGCGAAGTTCACGCCGACCATGCCGTCGGACTCGCGGATGGCATCCAGCTGCTTGTCGGTGAGATTGCGGCTGGTACGGCACAGGGCGTGAGCGTTGGAGTGGGTGGCGACCAGCGGCGCATCACTCACGGACGCGACGTCCCAGAAGCCTTTCTCGTTCAGGTGAGAGAGATCGACCATGATGCCGAGACGGTTGCAGGCGCGCACCAGTGCCTTGCCGGCGTCGGTCAGGCCGGGACCGGTGTCGGGATCGGGCTCGCGGAACGGGACGCCGTGGCCGAAGGCGTTGGATCGGCTCCAGACCGGTCCGAGCGAACGCAGGCCGGCTCGGTAGAAGACGTCGAGGGTGTGGAACTCGTCGTCGATCGCTTCCGCGCCTTCTATATGCATGACCGCCGCGAACCGATCCTCGGCCATGGCCCGTTCGAGTCCCATGGCGTCCTGGGCGATCGTCACCTGTCCGCCGGATTCCGCTTCGATGCGCATGAGATCGCTCATCATGCCGAGCGTCGTCACCACGGCGTCTTGCAGGCTCGGCGCCGTCATGGGGCCGTCCATATCCTCCTCGGGCG
>Ga0209810_1005190_pt1 | contig 11953 bp, 3 predicted proteins | sample Coa_R1_7_FD_187159 | JGI IMG/M metagenome (GOLD analysis project Ga0209810, IMG submission 187159) | Surface soil microbial communities from Centralia Pennsylvania, which are recovering from an underground coalmine fire - Coalmine... | ecosystem: Environmental > Terrestrial > Soil > Unclassified ...
AGGCACACCGCTGGTTGCGTACTTCTTGCCCTTGCCGAACGGGAACTCGTAGACGTACCCGACATGGAAATTGTGCGTTCGATCGAAGCCGGAGGTGGCCCGATTGCGGCCCAGGTCCGGAGCGTAGTTGAACATCAGCCCTGTCCAGCCGTCGTCGTCGGTGTAGTCGATCGCATGGGAGTACGTGTAAGCGCCCTGCAGCGTCAATCCACTGGCCATCCGGCGCGCAAACGAGACCTGCAACGAGTGATAATTTGCGCCGACAAAGCCGTTCCAGAAGAGCGTCTCCGAAGTGCGGCCGAACTTCTGGAACAGAGGCTGCCCAGCCTGGCCGGTGCCGGGTGCGGCGGCGTTTCCGTTCCAGTCTGCGAAGGCGTCCACCGTGCTGGTTCCGACATACCCCGCTGAGACGACAGTGCTCCCAGGCAACTGCTTCTCAACGATGAAGTTCCAGGACTGAATATAGCCGCGCCGCAGGTGACCATCGGTGATGAAGCGCATGTCCGCAGACCCGGGGAGCACTACTTTTCCGGTACTCTCGTCCGGACCGACGACCGGAGGAATGCCCTGCGCCATGGTGTCATAAGGCACGTAACTATTCGCCTGACTAAAGGTTTCGCCCACGGTCAGGGGATAGAAACCACGCAATGGCCGAGAGAGAGGCATCGGGTCCCGCGTGATGCCGTAACCGGTACGGATTACAGTGGTGTCATTCAGGCGGTACGCGAGCCCGATCCGCGGGCTGAACATCTTCTTGCTGGTGGTCACGCCCAGATCCTTGGGTAGCCCGCCGGCGCCGCCGAGGGTCACAATGTTCGTCGTCGGGTCGTACTCCTCGATGCCGCCTCGGCCGGCGCGGGTCATCAGCGGGTAGAGCTCATATCGCACGCCCAGTGTTGCGGTGAGCTTGGGAGTCACCTGCCAGCGGTCACGGAAATACCAACCCATCTGCAATTCGTAGGTGGTCATTTTCTCGTACTGAATGCTGCGGCCGACGCTGGAGGTGTAGCCGAGCAGGAATGCTGCGTACGCGTTAAACTGCGTGGTCACGTAATTGGGATCGTTGAGCGCGGTCAGGCCCTCACCGAAGTCGAGTTCGCCGCGCGGACCGGCGCCAAGCTCGGGTTGCCAGTGGTTGAGGTGATGGCGTACGCCGTCGAAGCCCATCCGAAACTCGTGCGAGCCGTGGACGATGCTGAAGTTCTGGCTGGTGGCGAAGCTCTGATCGTTGCGGAACGCCGGAATCCAGCTCTGGTCGTTGCCGATCGGCGAATAACCGGAGATGTTGAAGAAGGGCAGCCCGCTCTCGCGAGGATCGGGGCCGTTGGTTCCGGGGATGCCGAAGACGTCCGAACCCCAGTTTTTGCCGAAGTCGTTTCCGTGGCTGATATGGCCCATGCGGGTGAAGCCGTACGTCGCGTCGTAGAGCCTGGTCGGGCTGAAACTATAGGTGTAGCCGACGGTGGCGAGGTTGACCGAGGTATCGCCGGTTCCCGGGCCGCCGTCGCACAGGCAATCGCCACCCGCGGCCCCGAGGCCGAACACGCCGGAAACGTCAGCCTGCATGTACCCGTAACGCGCGAAAATGCGCCACTTGTCCGTGGGGACGATGTCCGTTTTGAAATCCACGTTCTTGCGATTCATCCGCTGGCTCGCGGAGTTGAAGTAGTTATTCGCAAAACCGGGCTCGTTGGGAGTGGGGAGCAGCGCCTGCACTTTCTGAGCGATGGGGCTGATGCGGTTGGCCGGGATCTGGTCGCCGGCAAACGCCGTCCGTCCGGTGCCGTCCGGATTGCCGGTGGTCGGATCGTAGATGACGGCGCCCGTCGCGGAGAAATTGCCCGCCATCTGGTCCGCGGTAGGCAGAGTAAAGAACGCGTTGCGGTTCTGCCGCTCGAACAGGCCCTCGTATCCGCCGAAGAAGAACCAGTGATTCTTCCTCAGCGGGCCGCCGAGCGTGAAGCCCGGGATGGTGCGGATGCTCTTCGGCTTTTTGGGATCGGTGAAAAAGTAGTTCTTCGTTCCAAAATAGCTGTTCTCGAGGTAGCCAAAGGCGGACCCGTGCAGTTCGTTCGTTCCGGACTTGGTGATGACGGTAATCGCCGCTCCGCCGGCCATACCCTGGTCCGCATCGAAGTTATTCGTGGAGATGTTGACGGTCTCGATGGTTTCGGCCGGCGGCACATAGACGGTGTGATGCGGCAGCCAGATAAACACGTTGACCGCGCCATCGAGCTTGGTGGCGTTGTTGTTCCGATTGGTTCCGTTGATATTGGTGGTCAGGGCGCGCGCGGGTGTGTCTGTGTTGGCGTTCTGAAACGCTGCCGGCGTCGCCCCCGGAACCAAGTCGATCAGACTCTGATAATTCCGGTAATTGGACATGGGCAGGTTCTCGATTGCCTTCTCGGTCAAATCGGTGTGAACGTCCGCCTTATCCGCCTGCAGTGCGAGGGCCGCGGCCTGGACCGTTACGGCTTCGGTCACCTGCCCGACTTCGAGAACCAGGTCATTTCGGGTCACGGTATTAATGCTGACCGTGACTCCCGTTTGCTCCGCCGTGCGAAAGCCCGACGCATTCACTTTGATGTCATAGGTCCCGGGGCTGGCATCGCTGAAGGTATAGCGGCCCGCGGAGTCAGTCTTCACATCACGGCTCTCGCCAGTGGCGTGGTTCGTGATCGTGACGGTGGCACCGGGGACGGACCCTCCACTGGAGTCGGTGACCGCTCCTACAATCGAACCGTAGAACACCTGTGCACTAAGCGGAATGCCAAATGGTACGGTGAGAAACAACACGAATGCCGTCGCAGCATTGAGGCGCATGGAAGATCCCCCGTTTATGTACCGAGTCCCCGCAGCGTCCCGAGACACCAGCGAGCACGTCTCCGGGCGCGATTCCAACTACCAATCGAGTTAATTGGTTCTTAGTATGTGGTTGCCCAAATATAGTGCGATGGTGGTTTGTATGTCAATAGAAATTGAATGCGGAGTAAGCTGGATAACGCGGCTTCGGAACTATCCGATCCGCCCTGTGCCGCGTCGCAGCAGGATGGTCCTGTCGGCCCGAACGTCGCGGAACTCTTCCGTAGCCTGGTCCGGCCAGCGCACGATAACCGCTTCCATGTCGGCGCGCTCGCCAAGGCCAAAATGAACCCGGACATCGCTGGCGCTCAGGTAGCTGGAGTCGGTGTGCACGCGGCGCCAGAGCGGAGGCTGGCCTCTTCGGGACACGCCGACTGCGGCGCCCATGCCGAAGCGATTGGTTCGGGGACACTCCAGCCTGACCTGCAGCCAATGGTTTTTCCGGGAGCATTGATTCTGGAACAGCCGTACCGGTCCGCCATTCGTGGCGACCACGATGTCCATTCGCCCATCGTTATCGATGTCGCCGAAAGCCGCCCCACGGCTGACCTCTTCCACCTGGAACGCGTCGCCCGCCAAACTAGAGACATCCTGGAACTTACCGCCGTTGCCGGGGTTGTGGAATAACATGCGCTGCTGGGCATAAGGCGACCCCCGCCTGTGGTTGCCGCCGATGGTTACCCCGCCATTCGCGATGAAGAGATCCAGCAGGCCATCGTTATCATAATCGATCCAGCCCACTCCAAAGCCGGTGAGATTATATGTAGGCTGTAACAATCCCATTTCTGCCGTAACGTCGTCGAACGGGCCCTGCGCTCCCCCACGAAACAAGGTGACCCCTTCGCGAGTCAGGTTCGTGACCAGCAGCATCTGACCGCCATTGTTCTCGACATCGGCAAGGGCAACTCCCATACCGGCCTTGGCCAGACCCTCGTTGCTGAACGCGAGACCCATATCGAGCGCGGCCTCGTGAAACACGCCCTTGGCCTGATTCAGCCAGAGCAGATTTGCCGCGGTGTCGTTCGCGACGTAGATATCGGTCTTCCCGTCGCCGTTGATATCGGCGCAAACCACACCCAGCGCCGGACCGAACGCGCGGTCGATTCCGGCCTGCTCGGTGACGTCCTCGAAGGTTCCATCGCGGCGGTTTCGAAACAGCCTCGAAGGGATGGCGTGATACATTTTCGGCGTGCAGTAATCGGGTTCGCCCGCGGGCGAAGAGCAGGCGCGATTGCCGGCCACGGTGAAATCTACATAATTGGCGACGAACAGGTCCAGCCAGCCGTCGCCATCGAAATCAACCCAGCTCGCGCTGGTGGACCACAACTCGTCGGCCACCCCGGCTTTGTGGGTCACATCGGTGAATGTGCCATCACCGTTGTTGTGATACAACACGTTCCGGCCGAAGTTGGTCACATACAGGTCCTGAAAGCCGTCGTTGTCGTAATCGCCGACAGCGACGCCCATACCGCAGCCCACGTGGCCAACGCCGGCCTTCTCCGTCACGTCAACGAACCGCAGCTCGCCGGTTTCAGCGAGGAGGTTGCGGAACAGGCGATTTCCCGGCTTCCAGCCGCCGGGAGGAGCATCAGCGAGTCGTCCCTGATCCAACGGCGCGCCCTGGACGAGATAGACGTCCAGCGCCCCGTCGTTGTCGTAATCGAACAGCGCCACGCCGGGTCCCATGATCTCCGGCATATAGTGGTGTCCCGTCGCCCCGTTAAAATGCCGGAAGCGCAGACCGGTTGCCTCGGCAATATCGCGAAACAGGGGGCCATCCGTCGCGCCGGACAGACGCCCGGCCCCGAGCGCGGCGAGCGATTTCAGCACATCGCGGCGAGAGAGGCGCACGCTCATTGCGCGCGGCCCAGGGCATCCAGGTCGCGATCGATACTGGCGAGCAGCTGTTTCTGTCCACGAGCCGCCGCGGAATCATGGGCCCTGCGCATATAGAGCAGCGCCTGGGCGCGGTCGCCCGCGCGAGCGTACGCGGCGCCCAGAGCGTAAAGGTATGTCGGCGTGCGTTCGTCCTCCGGCTCGAGCGCGCGCTGCAACTGCTGGATGGCCTCGTTGTAGTTCTGTTGATTGACGAGAATTCGGGCGAGATGAAAACGCGCCAGCGGAAAATTCGGCCGGACGTCGATTGCCTGCCGGAACTCCTGCCCCGCGTCGTCCAGGCGACCCTCAGCCTCGTATATCGCGCCGAGGTTGTTATGCGCTTCGGCATGGGAAGGGTTGATCTGAATCGCGTGCCGGAAGGCATCGGCGGCCTCGGATCGTTTGCCCTGCGTATACAGCAATACACCATAGTCGTACCAGGCGTCCGCGCTGCCGGGACTGAGTCTGATAGCGGCCTCGAAGTGCTGTGTGGCTTTGTCGAAATCGCCGGACCGGCCATAGAGCGAGATCAGGTTCACGTTGGCCTGCACATTCGCAGGATCAGTCTCCAGCGCAGCCTCGTGCTCGCGAATCGCCTCAGCGATTTGGCCCGCTTTCTCGAGTTCCGCGCCGCGCTGCAGATGCGCATGCGCGCTATGGTTCTGCTCCCGGACTCGTGCTTCCAAAGCATCGGCGAGCGGAGGTTCGCCGGACGGATCCTTCGCATACGCGGCCATCTCCTCCTGCGCCTGCTTTGTCTGGCCGAGACGACGCAGTTCTGACGCGAGCGCCAGATGGGCGGCTCCGTACGCGCGGAACAGTTCGCATGCCCGGGTGAGCGACTGCACGGCTTGCGCGTGATCACCGCGCGAGGCCTGCGCGCGCCCGACCGCGTACCACGCCTGGGCGCTTTCCGGATTCCGCTTCAGAACCTCGCGGCCGCACCGTTCGACCTCCTGCCACCGCGCCGCGCTGGTGAGCGCCCGCAGTAGTCGCACCCGTGCAGTCACATTGTCCGGCTGCAGCTCGAGAGCCGCTTCGAATTTCTGCGCGGCGGCATCGAATCGGCCCATCTCCATTTCCACGTCAGCCTGCAGATAGAGCCAGTCGAATACTGCCGGCGAAAGGTCATGGGCGCGCCCGTACAGTTGATCGGCTGCGTCGTATTGCTGATATGCGTGAAGCACCATCCCGGCGCGGCCCACTCGTTCCGCATCAGTCGGATGGGTCCGGGCGCCGGCTATTGCCTCATTGATCTGCGCGCGAACGGAAGGCAGGAAAGCAGCCGTACTCACTTCCGGGATCGAGGGGACCGCCGGGCGCTGAGCGTGCAGAGTAAGGCACGCCAGTGCGAAAGTGACCTTGGCGCACATCGCATTCAGCATATCGCGCACCCATTGTGATCGATTCCATCCAACAGAGACGGGTCGTTATAAAATACGACTTCGACATCAGACTACGGAACCTGAGGAAGGGACCGGGAACGAGTCTTCGCGGCCGGCCGAGAATGTCGATTAACTCGGAATACTAACTTCCATCAGGAGTGCATCTGAACCTGAAACGCCACGCCGCGCCTGCGCTTCTGCTGTTCGCTCTTACTTTGGGCGCGGAAACGAAGGAAGGACCCTGGTCGGGAATCGTCCGCGACGACAGAGGCGCGGCGATTGCGAGCGCCGTCGTTCGACTGAATGCGGGACCGACACAGTTATCGGCGACAACGGACAACGATGGCCGGTTCAGCTTCCCCTCGATCCAGCCGGGCGAATACTCGCTCACGGTTGAAGCGCGCGGGGCCGCGACGAACTATGCGGCGCGCCTCCAGCTTCCCGATGGGCGCGCCGCGACGATCGTGCTCGCATCCACTGGCGCCATCTCGTTCAGCGCCGCGGAACGGCTCGAAGGCAGCGGAGGCGAACATCTGTCAGGCAAAGAGGTAGCGGGGCTGCCGCTGAACAAGCGCGATTTCAGCCAGCTGCTGCTGCTTGCGGCCGGAACCATGACGGACAACAATGGTTCTGCCAACTTCACGCAACAGTTTGCCGTAAACGGCCAGCGTGGAACCGCCGCTGTATTCGCCATGGATGGTGTCGACAGCACGGATCCGGAAATCGGCGGGGCGACGTTCACCAATTTCAATGTGGACGCGGTTCAGGAGATCCGTTCCAGTTCCGGCTGGATGCCGGCGGAGATCGGGCGGGGCGCCGCGGGTTTCACCGACATCATCACGAGGTCGGGAACCAATACTCAGCACGGCTCCGTGTTTGAGTTCCTGCGCAACTCAGCGCTCGATGCGCGCAACTTCTTCGACCGGGAATCGATCGCCAATCCACGCCGGATTCCGCCGTTCATCCGCAACGAATTCGGCTTCACAAACGGCGGCGCGGTGACAATCCCGCACCTGTACGAAGGAAGGAATCGGACCTTCTACTTTTTCGAGTACCAGGGCTTTCGACAGATCCTGAGCGCGACCGAGGTCATTCCCGTGCCCAGCGCGGCTGAACGGGCCGGCCGCGACACAACGGCGTTCCCTGGCGATACGCTGTTCGTCCCGGTGGATCCGCGCATCGCGAAGTACCTCGATCGCTATCCGATGCCGAACGATCCGGCGGGCCCCTACGGCGCCCGTACTTACGCCACTTCGTCCAAAGTGACCACTGTTTCCGACCAGATTTCGGTGAGACTGGACCACAGAATTTCCGACAAGTCGCAGCTGTTTCTCCGCGCCACCGGATCGAACACCGAAGGCCCGCTCACCAACCCGAGCCAGACCATCATTGACCCGAGCTTCGTGGTTCTCTTCACCGATCAACAGCGGAATGCGGCCGTTACCTTTACCCGCACTCAGACCCCGAACCTCGTTTTACAAACATCCGTGAGTTTCACTCGCGCGACTCCGGAGTTTCCGACCGAGAACCGCAGCGACCCGGCGCTGGTTTTTGCCGATGCCTCCTACGAGACATTCAATGCGGCGGGGGGCTCCGTCATGGCGTGGTTCGGGAACCTCGGGCAGGTGCAGCAGAACTTCACCTGGACGCGTGGAACGCACACCGTGAAAGGCGGCGGCGAAGTTCGCATGAATCGCGACACGTCGCTGTTCGGCATCAATCCGAACGGGCAGTACTTCTTCGGCGGCGGCGCCGCGTACTCGCCCGTGTTGATCCGATCCGCGAGCGGAACGCATGACATCCTGCCCGGGCAGGCACTGCCTGACACGCTCACCGGCCTGCTGACCGCGACTCCCTTTACGTATTCGACGGTGGTCGCTCCGCCGCTGTTCCCGCAGGGGGACCGCATCGGAGCGGCGGCCATTCAGCGCGATGCCTATAATGTCTACCTGCAGGACAGTTGGCGTGTGTCGAGCCGGCTGCTGCTGAACTACGGCCTGCGCTACGAAATCAATTCGCGAATCCGTGAGCGCAACAAGCAGATCTCGGCGCCCGTCATGGGCGGGGATGGATCGACGCTGACGATCAATCCCGAACCGGCATACAAACTCGACAAGAACGGCTGGGGCCCGCGTCTGGCGCTGGAGTGGAGCGTCGCCGGCCAGACCTTGTTTCGGGCAGGCGCAGGAATAACGACCCTTCTGACCAACCTCTATCAGGACAATCTGCTGACCGGCGCCAACCCCTTTGTCATCTATCCGCGATTGACCGCCGCTCCTGGACATCCCGTTCCCTTCGGGACCGCGATCACGCCGCAACAGCTTCCGCAGCCATACACGACCCGGGGCACACCGCTGTTCGCGTCCGGCGATTCGAAACAGGTTCCGCCCAACACGCCCATGGACGTACTGCGTTTCGAGCGCGACCTGGCGGCCAACATTGGCAGCGCGCAGGTCCCGGCTCTGACGGTGGCCGGCATCACGCCGGGCTTCCAGAACGGATATATCGGCACCTGGACAGCCGGTATCGAGCAGAAGGTGGGTAACGCGACCATCGACGCCGCATACGTCGGAACGGCGGGTATCAAGCTGCCGGCCACGGATTTCCTGAACGGTTATCCAGGTGCAAGCGCAGAGTTCGCGCCCTGGACGCAGTTCGACGCCGAGGGCAACATTATCGGCGGGTACGCCCCCGGCTCGCAGTTCATGACCAACCGGTCGCACTCCTCCTATCACGCACTGCAGGTTTCCGCACAGCAGAATCTGACCAGTACTGGACTGGGATTTCAGGCGAGCTACACGTTCGCAAAGTCGCTGGACGACAGCAGCGCCGTGACCGGCGGTTTTATCGCCGGCTTCTCGGGCGCTACGTCACTCACGATTCCGGAGAACCCGTTCGACACGCGTCTTGATAAAGGACCTTCTTCGTTCGACATCAGGCAGGCCCTGAATTTTAGTCTGTTTCAATCGTTGTATTTCGAGCGCGCGCCGGTACTTCGCGCACTCAGCCGCAAAATAACCGCTGGCTGGCAGGTTCTTGGGATCGGCACTTTCGCGACGGGACTCCCATTCACCGTGTACTCGGGCATCCAGCAAACCGCCGTGGGCAGCCAGGGAGCGGACAGGCCGGATCAGGTGGGGATGCCGGTGCTCTCGACGACCCGTAAGATCCGCGAAGACTACTTCGGGCTCGGTGCGAACAACACCTCGTATTTCCTGATTCCAATTGGTGTGTCGGGAGGTACGGGTCCGAATCACGGGGTCTTTGGCACACTGGGGCGGAATACGTTCCGTGGCCCAGGCCTCGCGGACCTCGATATGGCCGTGATCAAGGACACGCCCTTGTTCATGCGCCGCGGGAGCGAGCGGGCATCGCTGCAATTCCGCGCTGAATTTTTCAATTTATTCAACATCGTGAACTTCGGCCTGCCCTCGAACATTCTTTTGGGTCCCGGCTTTGGGGAGATCAGCCGCACCGCCGGCACATCAAGACAGATCCAATTCTCGTTGAAATTGATCTATTAGCGCGGCTCGTCACTGAGCGGCGCCTCGCCACGGCAACGGGGGAGCAGCGAAAGCTTGATGATCGCTTGTTCGGAGAGGCGATTGAGCTTGTTAATGACGGAGGCCGGTAATCTGGAGTCCGCCCCAACCGTCATCAGCAGCTACCGGCAGAAACCCGGGAAGTGGCCGACCGCGGCTATTGGGAGGCCCGCGTCCCGGGCCATGCTATGCCATGGTCCGGGAACTTGATGCGCGCCTGCCGTGGATTATGCGGTACATCCGATCTGGAAATTTGCACGCTGGACGGCTATGCTCATTGCATTGCCAGAAGCAGATGCAAGGCTCGCACAGCGCGGTCAATGCTTCTGGACGGAGGGGGATCACGATGTTGCGCGCTTTCAATCGCCTCGGAATCGCATATTCGTTTATGACCCTGGCCGTCGTGGCCCAGGTATCTGACACGGCCGGAAGCTCGGTATCGGTGCCGCGGCTGGTGACCTTCAGCGGCATGCTGCGAGACGGCAACGGCAAACCGCAAACCGGACCCATGGCGCTCACCTTCTCGCTCTACGGCGAGCCCGACAGCCGCACACCGCTGTGGCAGGAAAAGCAGAGCGTCGCCGCGGACGAAACGGGCCGCTATACGGTCCAACTCGGGGCCGCGACCGCCAATGGAGTGCCGCTTGACTTGTTCACCTCCGGGAAATCGTTGTGGCTGGGCGTGCAGCGGCAATCGCCTGGCTCGATCGACGAGTCCCGCGTGCTGCTGGTATCGGTCCCCTATGCGCTCAAAGCAGCCGATGCTGAGACTCTCGGCGGCCGTCCGGCCTCCGAGTTTGTCACGCGTGAGACGACCGTCGCCGCTGCCGGTGGTGAGAAGGTTGCCGCGGCGACACGAGATACTGTTTCAGCTGCCTCCACCGTCGGCGGCGCCGGAACAGCGAACTACGCCCCGCTGTGGGTTGACAGCGCCAACCTGGGCAACTCGGTCATGTACCAGTCCGGAACGAAGGTCGGCGTCGGTACGACAACGCCCAGCTATGACTTCGATGTATTTCGCAGCCAGAACCAGGATACCGTCTTCGAGGTGCGCAACCCGAACACTGGCAGCGCGGCGCGGGCTAACCTGCGTCTGTTCTCAGATCAGTCGCTGTTCTCGATCATTGCCGGCAGTGCAGCGAATGGCGGTGGGCTGTACTTCCAGGGCCAGGGCGACACGCTTATGGTCTTTCAGCAGATCGCCAACGCGCCGATGGCGTTCTTCACGAACAATGCGGAACGGATGCGGCTGACCGCTGGCGGCAAGCTGGGAATCGGCACAACAGCACCCTCGGCGCTGCTGGAGGTGAACGGGACGGCGAAGTTCGATGGGCCGGTGACGTTTGCTTCGACCACTACGGCCGGCGGGACGTTCACGGGCGCGAGTGGAACGACTGCCGGCTTTCCGGGCGTGGACGCCACCGGCGGCAGCACGACACAGGGCAGCGTTTATGGCAACACGTACAACGGCGCTCCAGGCTTGAAAGGCGCCGGGGGCAGCGCAACGGGTAGTTTTCAGTCCGGCGGCGACGGGGTACTGGGCATCGGTGGTGGCGGATATCGCGGCGGAACGGGTGTTCACGGCATCGGCGGCACGGGGACGAACGGCGTCGGCATGGGCGGCAGTTTCGCCGGGGGAACCGGGACAGGCACCTTCCCCGGGAACCTCGGACTACTGGCGATTGGTGGCGCCGCGACCGGCTCCGGGAACGCCGGGTACGGCGCAAGTGTCCAGGGCGGAAAAGCGACTGGTACGGGCGCCGGAGGCGCGGGCATCTCGGCCGTCGGCGGTGATTCCGCCAGCAGTTCTGCGGGGGCGGGCATCTCCGCCCAGGGCGGTGACGGCATCAGCGGCGGCGACGGCGTGATCGCCATCGCAGGCAGCGGGAGCTCGCAGGGAGGCATGGCGGGCAGATTTCAGGCCGGCACGGGTACGGACGTCGTGATCGGGAACCCAGGTTGTCTCGACAATAACAATACGCCTTACGGGGCGGCGCTGAGTTTCGTGTCCACGGGCGGGAACATGACGGGCTGCAATTACTCGATCTTCGGATACAACAACGCACTCAATCTCAGAGGCCCAAACGGCATCTACAACTACGCCTTCACGGGCTTCTGGGTGTATGGTCACATGACCGCTGAAAACGGAGTCGCTGTCTACGGTGATGAAACCATCAGCGGCGATCTCAGCGTCACCGGCGCCATCACCGCGGGCACAAAAGACTTCCGCATCGATGATCCGATCGACCCCGAACACAAGTACCTGTACCATGCCTCGGTGGAATC
>Ga0209810_1005191_pt1 | contig 11950 bp, 10 predicted proteins | sample Coa_R1_7_FD_187159 | JGI IMG/M metagenome (GOLD analysis project Ga0209810, IMG submission 187159) | Surface soil microbial communities from Centralia Pennsylvania, which are recovering from an underground coalmine fire - Coalmine... | ecosystem: Environmental > Terrestrial > Soil > Unclassified...
CGCCCCGGCCTGCGCGCCCCGCACGCCGCGGTTGACGACCGCCACGCGGGTCAGGGCGTCCTGGACCCGCAGGAGCAGGAGAACCGGCAAGGAGACGACGTACAGCGCGAGAGCGGCCATCAGCGCGCCGCCGAGGCCGGCCACGAAGTAGCCGACCGCCAGGGCCATCAGGCCGTTGGGGCCCGGGGCGATCTGGCCGATGGCGAGCGCGGCGACGAAGTCCGGGTCGCTGAGCACGCCGCGCTCGCGCCCGAGCTCGTTGTGCAGGATCGCCGGCAGCGCCGAGCCGCCAAAGGAAAGGATGCTCGCTTTCACGAACACGACGAACAGGCTAAGCAGGTCCACGCGCGCCTCCCCCCAGGCGGTACAGGAACACCCCGGCCACGGCGGTGACCAGCACGACGAGCGCGGCGTTCACCCGCAGCAGTCCGAGCAGGGCGAAACCGCCGACGACGAGGGCCAGGGTGATCCAGCGCCCGGCGTCGCGCTCGTGGTGCACCGCTTCCCGCGCCAGGCGAAAGCCCAGTCCAAAGGTGAGTCCGGCCGTGGCCGCCAGGACGTCGTCCATCACGTTGGCGATGAGGGGATTGGCGCGCAGCCCGGCGTAGGAGACGGCGAGGGCCAGGGTCGCCGCCGACGACAGGACGAGCAGGCCCAGGCTACAGGCCAGCGCCCCGGCCAGGCCGCGGACCATGTGGCCGATCAGGACGGCCTGCGCCAGGACGTGGATGCCCGGGTAGATGCGGCTGAGCGCGTAGGTGAGATCGTAGTCCTCGGCGCTGAGCCATTTGCCGCGCTCGACCACCTCCTGCTCGGAGAAGACGATCGCGGTCTGGCCGCCGCCAAAGGAGAGCAGGCCGATCTTCCCGAAGGTGAGGAAGAGCCTGAGCAGGCTAGGGCGACGAGTGGTGGCGGTCGGCTCGGCCATGCGCGCCCCTACCCGGTGAGCTGACGGCCCGCGCCCTCGATGAGGGTGCCGAGCAGGGCCACCGCCTCCTCCAGGTGGCGCTGGGCCGCGGCCTCGTCGGCGCCGCTGACGACGACGTCCACGGGGAGGCGCTGCTGGTTGGCGAGGGCGATGTAGCCCTTGATGTAGGTGCCCGGCACCGCGTCCATGACCTGGCGGGCGTGCGGCGCCAGCTCGCCCTCGTGCATGTTCACGTAGACGCGGCGGGCGAGGCGGAAGCCGGCCGCCGCGCCGCTGAAGTACTCGCGGACGTAGCGGTCGAAGACCGCCTGCACCTCGCCCGGCGGGCCCGGCAATAGGAGGAAGGTCGTCTCGCCGTGCCGCAGGCGGATGCAGGGCGCCAGCCCGGCCGGGTTGAGCAGTACCTCGGCGCCCTCGGGCACCACGGCCATCTTGTGCAGGGCGGGCGACAGCTCCGCCTCGGGCAGCTCGCGCCGGCGGGCGAAGTCGGCCAGCACTGGACCGTGGACGACCGTGCCGACGCCGACCAGCGTCGCGACGCAGGCGACGGTCAGGTCGTCGGGGGTAGGACCGAGGCCACCTGTGGTGAGGACCGTCCGCGCCCCGCGTCGGACCGCGTCACCCAGCGCCTCGACGATGGTCGGCGCGTCGTCGCCGACGATGGTGATCCGCCCCACCGTCGCGCCAAGCTCGGACAACTGCTGGGCGAGCCAGAAGCTGTTGCTGTCGTGGATGCGGCCGATCAGTAGCTCGGTGCCGATGCTGAAGATCTCGACCGGCGAGACGGAGCGGCCGGACGCGGTGTCTGCTGCGCTGGACATGGCGCAGCCTCCTCGCGGTGTAGTCGCGCGGGGACGGTGGGCTAAAGGATGTCTGCCCAGGCCGGGTGTGAGCCGCGGGCCCACACCCGGCCGGCCCGGCTTCCCAAAGCGCTCTAAGGATAGAGAAAGCCCCCGCCCGCGGACAAACGCGGGCGGGGGCTTCTGCTGGCGAGAGCGATCAGGCGGCGTAGGTCCGCAGGCCGCCGGCCGTGCGGCGCAGGCGGTGCAGGCCCGCCGCCTCGAGCTGGCGGGCGCGCTCGCCGCTGATGCCCAGCTCCTGGCCCACCTCGCGGAGGGTGTGCGGGCGCCCGCCGTCGAGCCCGAAGCGCAGGCGCAGCACCGCGCTCTGGGCCGGCTCGAGCGAGTCGAGCGCGGCCGAAAGCGCGGCGCGCAGGTCGGCCCGCTCGGCGGCCTCCTCGGCCGGCGGCAGGTCGTCGTCGGCGACCAGCTCGCCGAGAGTGTCGCCGTCCTCGCCCAGTTCGAGGTCGAGCGAGAGCGGCTCGCGCGCCGCGGCCTGGGCCAGCTCGACCTGCTCGACGGGCACGCCGAGCTCGGCGGCGATCTCGGCCGGGCGCGCCTCGCGCCCGAGCCGCTGCTCGACGGCGCCCGCCGCCTTGCCCAGCCGCCCGAGCAGCTCGACGAGGTGGACCGGCAGCCGCACCGTCCGCGCCTGGTCGGCCACCGCTCGGCTAATCGCCTGACGGATCCACCAGTAAGCGTAGGTGCTGAAGCGGAAGCCGCGGTCGGGATCGTACTTCTCCACGGCGCGGAACAGCCCCAGGTTACCCTCCTGGATCAGGTCCGCCAGCGGCAGCCCGCGCCCGAGGTACCGTCGAGCGACGCTGACCACCAGGCGTAGGTTGGCCTCGATGAGCTGGCGGCGCGCGGCCTGCGCCTCGGCCACGGCCGCCTCGAGCGGGTCGCGCTCGTCGGCGTCCAGGACCTCCGACGCCAGCCGCTCGGCCGCGCGCGCCCCCGCCCCGACAGCGCGGGCCAGGCTCACCTCCTGCTCGGCCGTCAGCAGCGGCGTCGCCGCCGCCTCGGACATGTACAGCCGCAGCAGCTCATCGCGCGCGGGCATCTCCCGGGCGCTCTCGTTGTCAGTCGCCGGGGGCCGGGGAGCATCCAGGACTGCCGATCGTCGATTCTGCACTTCACTCACCTCTTTCCGGCCTCAGCAGCTCAGGGCGCGGAGTTGCGCCGAAAATCCATCGTTCAGGTCACCTACGCCCGCGACCGCCCCGCCGCGGCCGTCCGCTGGCGACGGTCGCCCAACAGGGCACACTCAGCCCAGGCGTAGCATCTTTCGTTCCAGTCTCATCATACAGCAGGTAGTTACTTTTTGCAAGTTTATTGCGAGCAGTTAGTACACCTCCGGGTAGAATAACTACCCGGTCGGGCCGATCGTCCGGCGCCGCGCCGGCCGAATTCCTCCCATCTCCAATACACGCGGGCCCGCTACTTTATTACCCGAACCGGGCGGCCCGGATGTCGGCCCGCTCGGCCGGTCCCCCAGGGCTACTGCTGCCCCTGCAACGTGTGGGCCAAGCCAGCGGCCCGCCGCGGCGCGGGTCCGGGTGCGCTGCCGCCGCAGGGCCCGCGCGTGCTATCCTAGTAGCCCGTTACTCATCGAGAAGACGCACCTTGGCCGCTGCTGGCACGCGGCACGCTAGCCGTCGCCGGGAACGGGCCGCGCGGCGCGGAACAGGCAGAGGCGGAGAGGAGGCGGGCGATGGCCGAGCTGCTGACACCGGAGCAGATCGCGCGCCGGGTGGTGGCCGAGCTGCGCGATGGGGACTACGTCAACCTGGGCTTCGGCATGCCGCTGCTCGTGAGCAACTACCTGCCCAGCGACCGGGACGTGCTCATCCACACCGAGAACGGCATGATCGGCGTCGGGCCGCTGGCCCGCCCGGGCGAGGAAGACGAGGACCTGGTCAACGCCGGCAAGCAGTACGTCACCGAGCTGCCCGGCGCGGCCTACTTCCACCAGAGCGACTCCTTCGCCATGATCCGCGGCGGCCACATCGACGTGAGCCTGCTCGGCGCCTACCAGGTCGCCGAGAACGGCGACCTGGCCAACTGGGTCGTGCCGGGCGAGCGCATTCCGCGGGTGGGCGGGGCGATGGACCTCGCGGCGGGGGCGCGGCGCGTGATCGTGATGATGACCCACGTCACCCGGCGAGGCGAGCCGAAGCTGCTCCGCCGCTGCACGCTGCCGCTGACCGGCCTGGCCTGTGTCGACCTGGTCGTCACCGACCTGGCGGTCGTCGAGGTGACGCCGGACGGGTTCTTGCTCCGCGAGGTGGCGCCGGGCTGGACGCCGGACGAGGTGTGCGCGCGGACGGGCGCCGACCTGCGGATCAGCCCTACCCTGTGCGAGATACCGGTCGAGCAACTGAGCGGGAGGCCTGCATGAGCGCCGCGCCCGGTGGCCGCGCCCTCCGCGGCATCGACATCCACACCCACGTGCCGCACCGCAAGAAGGACCCGCGCGCCGAGGAGAAGCAGCGCTACTTCCGCAGCCCCACCCTGGGCATGACAATCGAGGACATGGCCGAGCTGTACCGCCGCCTGGAGATGATGGCGGTCATCTTCGACATCGACAAGGAGACCAGCTCCGACGATCCGTTCGAGGGCAACGACTACGTTGCCGAGGTGATGCAGCGCTATCCCGACGTGTTCATCGGCTGGGCCAGCGTGGACCCCTGGAAGGGGCGCGCGGCGGTGAAGGAGCTGGAGCGCGCCGTTACGCAGCTCGGCCTGCGCGGCCTGAAGGTCCACCCGATCACCCAGCGCTTCTTCCCCAGCGACGAGCGCTTCTACCCGCTCTGGGACAAGGCCCAGGAGCTGGGCATCCCGGTGATCATGCACACCGGCCACACGGGCATCGGCGCCGGCACGCCCGGCGGCACGGGCCTGAAGCTGAAGTACAGCCGGCCGATCCCCTACATCGACGACGTCGCGGCCGACTTCCCCCACCTCACGATCATCGGCGCCCACCCGTCCTGGCCCTGGCAGGAGGAGATGCTGTCCGTCTGCCTGCACAAGGCGAACGTCTACATCGACCTGTCGGGCTGGTCGCCCAAGTACTTCTCCCCCTCGCTGATCCAGTACGCCAACACCCTGCTGCAGGACAAGGTGCTGTTCGGCTCGGACTTCCCGGTGATCAGCCCCGAGCGCTGGCTGAAGGACTTCGCGGAGGCCGACTTCCGCGACGAGGTGCGGCCGAAGATCATGCTGGAAAACGCGCGCAAGCTGCTCAAGCTGGGCGCCTGAGCGGGAGCCGGCGATGGACAAGGTCTATCCCTCGCCCGAGGCCGCCGTCGCCGACGTGCCCGAGGGCGCCACGGTGCTCATCGGCGGCTTCGGCACCGCCGGCGTGCCCGAGGCGCTCGTCCGCGCGCTCGCCGCGACCGGCGTGGGCGGGCTCACCCTCGTCAGCAACGGCACCGGCCAGGGCCAGAGCGGACTGGGCGAGCTGTTCCGCAACCGGCAGGTGCGCCGCGTGGTGGTCTCGTTCCCGGCGCCGGGCGGCACGCCGGAATTCGAGGCCCAGTACCTGGCCGGCGAGGTGGTCCTCGAGCTGGTGCCACAGGGCACCCTGGCCGAGCGCATCCGGGCGGGCGGCGCCGGCATCGCCGCCTTCTACACGCCGACCGCCGTCGGCACGCCGCTGGCCGAGGGCAAGGAGCAGCGCGACTTCGACGGCCGCACCTACCTGCTCGAGCAGGCCATCCGCGCCGACTTCGCCCTGATCCGCGGCTACCGCGCCGATCCCTGGGGCAACGTCGTCTACCGCAAGACCGGCCGCAACTTCAATCCGATGATGGCGATGGCGGCACGGGTCACCGTGGTCGAGGTCGAGGAGATCGTCCCCGTCGGCCGGCTGGACCCGGAGACCATTGCCACGCCGAGCATCTTCGTCCACCGCGTGGTACTCGCGCCGCGGCAACGCTGATGGATCGTCTGCGTTGATCTGCGCTGCGCGGGCAACCGCCAGCGCAGCGCAGATTATGCTCGACTGACTCCGAAGAGGAGGAGCGATGGCAGAAGGCACGATACTGGTCGTCGACGACAGCCCCCTGGCGACCAAGATCATGTCTACGCTGTTCGCGCGCGAGGGCTATCACGTCCTGACGGCAGAGAGCGGCGAGCAGGCGCTGGAGCAGCTCGGCCGCACCACGCCGGACCTGGTCGTCACGGACATCATGATGCCGGGCATGGACGGCTACGAACTGTGCCACCAGATCCGCGCCCGCCCGAGCCTACGCGGCGTGCCGGTCCTGGCAATCACGACCGTGACGGAGCTCGAGGCCAAGCTTCGCGGCTTCGAAGTCGGGGTCGACGACTTCGTCCCGAAGAACACGCCCGCCCAGGAGCTGCTGGCGCGCGTGGAGGCGCTGCTCGCGCGGCGCGGGCGCTGGGAGAGCCCCCCACCGGCGCCCGCGCCGCTCCCGCCGCAGGCGCCGCCCCGCGCCGGCCGCATCGTCCTGTTCTTCAGCCTGAAGGGAGGCTCTGGCCGGACGACCCTGGCGGCGAACACGGCCCTCCTGCTCGCCCGCGACGGCGAGGAGACCGTGGGGCTGCTCGACCTCGCCCTCGAGCAGGGCGCGGCGGAGCTGCTGCTCGACGTCGTGCCGCGCGTCGACCTGGGCACGCTGGCCGGCGACGAGGTCGATCCGGCCGCCGTCACGCCCGAGGAGGTACGCCGCCTGGTCGTCGTCCACCCGGGCGGCGTGGCGCTGTTCGCGGCGCCGCGCTACCCCGAGGACGCCGAGCGGGTCTCTCCCGACCTGTCGCTGGCCACGCTGCGGGCGATGGCCGGTGCCTTTCCCTACGTGGTCGTGGACACGCCGTGCAGCTTCAACGAGCACGTCCTGCGCGCGCTCGAGATCGCCGACCTGGTCGTCGTGGTGGCCACGAGCGACCTGGCGGGCGCGAAGGCCATGAGCACGACGCTGCGGATCTTCCAGGAGCTGCACGTGCCCGACGAGCGAATGCTAGTCGTCCTCAACGCGCCGCACGGCCAGGCCGGCATCAGCCGCGAGGGGCTCGAGCGGGCGATCCGGCTGCCGGTCCACGTGGCAGTCCCGTACGATCCCGCCTTCAGCCAGGCGCTGAACACCGGCCAGCCGCACGTGCTGCGCCGCGAGCGGCGCCCCACCGCCTCGCAGGCGGCCCTCGCCGAGCTGGCGAGCAAGGTGGCCGACCGGCTCGGCGTCGTCGGCCAGCGGACCCGCGCCGGGTGACGAGCGGTGGCTTGGTACGCGACCGTGAGCGCCCGCGCCTGCCATCCCCGCGAGCAGGTTACCTAAGATGGTCGCGATCGAGCCGCGCCGGGCGGCGGCCGACAGTTGACCGGTCCGCGCGGGGGTGCGTCCGCTGGCGGACGCTCGGAGGAGAGAGCATGCAGCAGGTAACCGATCGGGTCGAGCGAGTCGCCACCTCGCGCTGGGTCGCCTTCGAGGCGGCCGACGGGCCGGCGGTGCGGGCCGCGCGCCTGAGCCGGGAGGTCGGCGATGCCTTCGAGGCGCTGTTCGGCCCGTGGGAAGCGCAGCTCGAAGCGTCGCTGCGCCGCCTCGCCGCGCTGCAGGCCCGACTCGACGCCGAGGCGCGCCGCCTGAGCGGGCTGGAGCGCGAGCTCGCGCGCGCACGGCCGGTGCCGGCCGCCTGAAGTCCGCCGACGCTATGAACCACGCACCGGAGACGGTGCTCCTCGACGCGGCGCTGGACTCCTGCGAGACGCGGCTCCGCGCCACGATCGAGCACCTGGTAGCGCTGCAGACGACCCTGGACGGCGAGATCGATCGCCTGGGCGACCTGGAGCGTGCGGTGGCGGACCTGCCGGCGGAGAGCCTGGCACCGTCGGCCCCGGGCATGGGCGCTCCAGCGGCCGAGCCCCTCCCCTGCTCGCCGCACAGCCTGCTGCCGGCGGCTAACGTGGCGTACGGCCAGCCGCTCGCGCGCGAGGCCCTCAACCGCTCGCCGCACGGCCTGTCGCCGGCGATCGAGTGCCGGCCGGCGCGCGCGCCGGCCGGCACAGCCCCGCTCGCGCTGGCGGCCCGCTCGAGCGAGATCGGCCCCAGCGGGCCAAGCGGCGCCAGCGGCGCGGCGCGCGCGCCACAGCTCGTGCTTCCCCTGCCGCGTCTGCGCGTCGCGCGCCGGGCCTGGCTGGCACTAGCTGCGGTAGCCCTGGCCGCGAGCATCGGGGCCGTCGTAACGCTCGGCCGCGGTGGCGCCCCGCGCGACACGGGTCTGCTCCTCGTGGCCGACGAGCCGACGCTGGTGCGCCTGAGCGGCACGGTCCGCCTCTGGCGTGCTGACACGGACTGGATGACCGTCGAGAGCGCGACGGCCGTGCGGCCCGGCGACCGCGTGCGGACCGAGGCGGACGGCTATGCGGCCGTGACCTGGCCCAGCGGGGCGGCGGCTGCGCTCGACCCGGACGGCGCCCTCACGATCGCCCCGCCCGCGCCCGATGGGACAGTGCGCGTCGAGCTGGGCGCGGGCGCCGCCTGGCTCGACGGCGGCCACGAGCCCGGCTCGCGGCCGGTCGAGGCGCTCACCGCCGAGGGCGCGCGGGTCGCCGGGCCGCGCTTCCAGCTCCGCCGCGACGCCGCCGGGCGGCTCCTCGTGTCGAGCACCGACCAGCCGGTGGCGGTCGGCGCGCGGGGCACGCGACAAGAGGTGCCGCCCGGCAGCAGCAGCGAGGTGCTGCCGGGCCAGCGGCCCGCCCTCGCTCGCCCCGTGACCCTCGTCCCCGCGCTCGCCATCACGGTCGACGGGCCGCCGGCCTGGGTCGTGGTCGACCGCCTCGGCCGCGGCGTCGGCGCGCCGCCCGGCGGCGGCCCCTGGCTCGACCAGGTCCCGGCCGCGCGCGGCCCGCTGCCGCGCCCCAACGGCGCGAGCGTGGTAGTGCCCGATCCGCAGGGGGACCTCCGGCTCGTGATGTGGGCCGACGACAGCCCGCGAGACTACGCGGTCGCCGCCTGGAGCACGAGCGGACAGGCCCTCTACGGGGGAGAACCGCCCGCCGAGGACGCTGGCGCGCTGCACCTGCAGGGCTCGATCCCGGCCGGCGGCGCCGTGACGGTGACTCTGGCCGTGCGCGACCGCGGCGTCGCCGTGGCCGGCCCCGTCCACGGCCTGGACGCCGTCCCGTCCTGGCTCCGCCTGGCCGCCGGCAGCGCGGCGGCCGCCTCCCGCCTGGCGAGCGTCCCGCCCGAGCTGCCCCGGGCGAGCGCGGCTGCACCGCCTGCTCCCCCAGCGCCGCCGGAACTTTCGTCGAGCGCGCCCGCTGCCCTGCCGCTGCCGCCGCAGGCACCGGCGCAGGCGGCCGAACCCACCGCCACGGCTGTGCCGAGCGTCCCCTCGCCGGCTCCGACCGATCCGGTTGCGGCCGCCGCCGCGTCGGCGGCGGCCGATTCGACGCCGCCCGAGCCGAGCGCGGCCGCATCACCGGAGCCCGCCGACCTGGCCGACGCCTCGGAACCCGAGGACGCCGCTGCGAGCGTCGAGCCGGCGCCCGTCGCGTCGCGCGATGGCGCCGCGCTGCAGATCGGCGGTCCGCTGCCCGATCCCAACGCCCCAGCCGCCCTACCCACGCCGACGCCGACGCCGCGACGCTCGCCCACGCCAGACCCTGAGACGCTGCCGCTTGTGACGGCGCCCAACTTCGTCAGCACCATCACCGTCGGCAACGCGCGGGCGGCGACCGCGACGATCTCTCTGACTACGACCGTGATGCCGCTCGCCAGCGCGGTCCGCGCGACGCCGACGGTGGACCTACGCTTGTTCGCCTCCCCGACGCCGTTCCTGCCAGACATCCTGCCGTCGCCCACGCCGCCACCGATCGTGATCACTGTGGTGCTGCCGCGCACGACGCCGGTGCCGACCGCGATCACGCTGCGCGGCTTCCCGACCTTGCCGGCCACGCTCACCCCGGCGATCGTTGGCACCCCGGGCCCCTCCTCACCGCCCGCCGCTCGTCCGCGCTAGCAACCTCGAAGGAAGCGGTACAGGTCGAGCAGCGCGGGCGCGAGGCGCGTCCAGTCGTAGCGCTCCTCCACCAGGGCGCGGGCGCGCGCCGCGAGGCGGGCGGCCAGGGCCGGGTCGTCGAGCAGGCGCAGGACGGCCTGGGCGAACGCCGCGGGCGAATCGGCGCGCAGTGCGTGCTCGCCCGCCACGGCCGCCACGCCCTCCAGTCCGATGCCCGTCGAGACCACCGGCACGCCGGCGGCCATCGCCTCTAGCACCTTGAGGCGCACGCCGCTGCCCATCCGCATCGGCACCACGTAGACGGTCGCGGCGGCGAGGTAGGGCCGCACGTCCGGCACGGCGCCGGTCACCTCTAGCCCCGGCGCGCGGCGAGCGGCCGCCAGCAGCCGCGCGTCCGGCGACTTCCCGACGATCAGGCAGCGCAGGTCTGGCCGCGCTGCGCGCAGCCGTGGCCAGATCACTGCGGCGAACCAGAGCATCGCGTCGACGTTCGGGCGGTAGTCCATCGTGCCCGTGAACAGCAGCGTCGGCGGCGCCGCGGGCGCGGTCGACGGCTCGCGGTAGGCGAACGCCACCGTGTCCACGCCGTTGGGCAGCACGACCAGCCGCGCGCCCGGCGCCAGCCGCCGGAGGAGGCGCGCGTCGGCGTCCGAGACCGCGATCACCGCGTCCGCTTCGCGGCAGACCCGCCCTTCGTAGGCGCGCAGGCGCCGCCACTGGAGCGCCGAGTACAGCGCCGCGTGCCAGCGGCGGGGCTGGGACAGATCGGTCAGAAAGGCGCGGCGCTGGAGCTGGTACTCCGCGTTCAGGTCGTCGAACACGACGGCCGGCCGGCTGGGCCCGCGCGCCGCCAGGCGGCGATAGGGCATCAGCTCCAGGCTGCTCACCTGAAGAACGTCGTAGCGCTCCACCGCCAGCAGCGCGCGCAGGCGGCGCGCCAGGGCGGGCTGCCAGGCCCGGTGGGCCAGATCCGGCAGCGGCGAGCGCAGGAGAGTCCGCAGTCGCGCGGCGCGGTCGCGGCGCGGCGCCCGAAGCACCTCGACGCGCCGGCACAGCGCCGGCAGCGGCCCGAGATCGCCGTCGCCAGCCGGTGCCTGGTCCAGGCACAGCAAGTCCACGATATGCTCCGCTGCCAGCGCGCGCAGCAGATGGTAGTTGCGGATGCGGGCGCCCTGGTCGAGGGGCCAGGGAAGCTGGGGGGCGAGATAGAGCACCTTCACGCGCCCAGCGCCTCCCGATAGACAGCCAGCGTGGCCGCGGCGGTGCGCTCCCAGGAGTACCGCGCCGCCTGCGCCAGGCCGCGCGCCCGCAAGTCGTCGCGGAGGGCGGGATCGTCCAGCAGGCGGCCGAGCGCCGCGGCGAGCGCCTCCTCGTCGAGCGGCGGCACGAGCAGCGCGGCGTCGCCGAGTACCTCGGGCAGGCAGCTCGCCCGGGCCGCCACGACCGGCGTGCCGGCGGCCATCGCCTCCAGCGGCGGCAGGCCAAAGCCCTCGTAGAGGGAGGGGAAGACAAAGGCGGTAGCGGCCGCGTAGAGCGCGGCGAGATCGTCGGCCGGCACGGGTCCCAGCAGCCGCACCCGCTCGCCCTGCCGCGCCGCCGCGGCGACGACCGGCTCGTCGAGCCAGCCGCGCGGTCCGGCCAGGACGAGCCGAACGGCGGCCGCGGCGGGCAGGCGGGCGAAGGCGCGCAGGAGCGTTGCCAGGTTCTTGCGCGGCTCGAGCGTCCCCACGTAGAGCAGGAAGCGCCCATCCAGTCCGTAGCGGGCGCGCACGTTCTCTACCGTCTCGGCCGTCGGCGGCCCGAGCGGCGTCGGCGCCAGATGCACCACGCGCACCCGCTCTGCTGGCACGCCCAGCAGCTCCTGCACGTCGGCGGCCGTCTGCCGCGAGTCGACGATCACCCGCTGCACCTCGGCCACAACGCGGCGCACCTGGCCGTAGTAGCGGCGGCTGTCCACGGTCAGGATCTCCGGGTAGCGCAGGAAAGCCAGGTCGTGCACGGTGACCACGGCCGGGCAGCGCCGCCGGCGCGGCACGACGAAGTCCGGGCCGTGCAGCAGGTCGATCGGCTCGGTGGCCAGCTCGAGCGGCAGCAGGACCTGCTCCCAGCGGTGGTGGGGCGGCGTCAGCAGGCGCCGCTGGCGCAGCTTGGCCGGCGGCGCCCAGCGCTGCCGCGCGCGGCGGGCGCGGTAGAGCGTGAA
>Ga0209810_1005192_pt1 | contig 11947 bp, 12 predicted proteins | sample Coa_R1_7_FD_187159 | JGI IMG/M metagenome (GOLD analysis project Ga0209810, IMG submission 187159) | Surface soil microbial communities from Centralia Pennsylvania, which are recovering from an underground coalmine fire - Coalmine... | ecosystem: Environmental > Terrestrial > Soil > Unclassified...
CGGGGATCGAGGCGTGGCCGGAGGTCCCGCGGGACCGCCCCTGGAAGGAGGGCGTCTGCGCCGCGCTCGGCGAGCGCGACCCCGCAGCGGCGTGGCGACGCCTGCGGACGTCCGTCCGGAGCTTTCGCGACCTCGAGGCGCCGTTCGTCGGCGCGGTGGAGCAGCTCGTCGACTTCGTGACCGGGGCCAGCGACCCGCACGCGTCGACGCCGTGACGCCCGGAGCCACTTGGCGCGGCCGCATGACAGGGGCGGCGCGACCGGGGTACAAAGCTTCGTCGTGGGGGAGGCAGTCGGGAGCGCGTGCGCGGGCGCGCGCTCCGAGCGTGGACGCGGCGGACACGGCGGGCGCGCCGGGCACGGCGCGGCCTCGACGGCCTGGCTCTGCGTCCGCGGTCTCGTCGCGGTCGCGCTCGTCTTCCTCGTCGCCGTCGTGGTGACGTCCCCCGCCGTGGTCTACGGCGAGGCGCAACCGCTCGAGCTCGGAACGCTGAGCACGAGCAGCAACCCGCCGGGCTCGGGAGCCCGCCACGGGGGCCGGATCTACTACCTCAGCGTCGTGCACGAACGCCGCGCGCCGTGGGACGTCGTCGCCGACCTCGTCGGCCGGAGCGACGCCAGCGCGCCGCGGGTCGCGGCGTCACCCGGGCCGGAGAGCTCCTCGGGCGACGATCTGAGCCGGCAGGCCGCGACGGACGCGTGGCGCACGGCGCAGCGCGACGTGCTCGGCGACGTCCAGAGCCTGACGCCGCCGTTGTGGCCCGCCGTCGGTCACCTGCACGGCGACTCGGCCGGGCTCGCGTACCTGCTCCGCTACCTCGACGTGCTCCTGCCCGGCGACGTCACCGGCGGCACCGACGTCGCCGCGACCGGTGTCATCGCGAACGGTGGCACGATCGAGCCGATCGGCGGGCTCGAGGAGAAGCTCGCGGCGGCGCGCTCGGCGGGCGTCCGGGTCGCGTTCGTCCCCGCGCTGAACGACCTCGACGCCGTCCCGAACGCGTCCGGTGCCGTCCCGGTGTTCGACGCCGCGGTCGCACGCGCCGGGTTGTGGGCGTGGCAGCCGGCGGTCGTCACGACCGCGCCGTACGCGACCGCGGGCGCACGGGCCCGGGGCACGACCGGCACGGCCGTCGTCGCGGTGAGCGTCCCCGCCGACGCGCTCGCGTGGCTCTGCGGGTACACGGGTCGCGCCGCGCCGTGCCAGGCGGCCGCGGTGCTCATCGCCCACGAGGCGAGCTGACCGCGCGCTACGAGGACTGCAACACGCGCAGCACGCCGTCGCCGGTCCCCCACGGCGAGCTCGCGATCGCCTGCGCGACCGCCTCGGCGCTGTCACCGCGCCGCAGCGCGGCGAGGATGTTCGGGTAGCGACCGTTCGTCAGCGCCTCGGCGTTGGCCTCGATGCCGTCCTGGTACGACGCGAAGTTCTTCACGCCGACGCTGTTGAAGTTGCTCGCGCCGGGCATCGAGCGCGTCGTGGCGAGCGGGTTGAACTGCGCCTTGGTCCCCTCGGCCTTCTCCCACGCGACGATCGCGCGCACGTTCTCGGACGTCACCGGCATGCCGAGGCGCGTCAGGAAGTCGTTCGCCCACTGCGTCTGGTCGGGTGTGCCCTGCACGTTCCCGAGCGTCGTCGCGAAGGTGCTCCCGGTGGCGCCGACGGCCGACGTCGGGTCCGTACCGCCGCCCGCCAGCGACGTCGACGAGCCCGCGGCGGCCACGGGCGCGCCGCTGAACTGCGCGGCCAGCGCCTGGATCTGCGCGATCCGGCTCTGGACCTCCTGGATGCCGTCGATCGGGCGCCCCTCCTCGCGTCAGCCCACTGATGGACCGGTCTCCCATCGGCAGCCGCGCCGCGGACATGAGCGAGATGCCAGACTCGCCCGCATGTCGGAGCAGAGTCCCTATTCCGTGCTGCCGGCGTCGGGCCCCTACGAGACCCGGATCGGAGCCGCGCTCATCACGCTGGTCGAGCCGCACGAGGGCCACGACCACGCGTACAACCGGTGGTACGAGGACGACCACTTCTACTCGGGCGCGATGGCGATGCCCTGGATGTTCTCGGGCCGCCGGTGGGTCGCGACGCGTGAGCTGCAGGAGCTGCGGTACCCGGTCGACTCGCCGATCGCGCAACCGCTCGACGCGGGGAAGTACCTCGCGACGTACTGGATCACGGCGGGGCGCTACGACGACCACCTCCGCTGGACCGTCGCGACCAACCAACGTCTGCTGCCCGACGGCCGGATCTACCTCGACCGGACGCACGTGTACACGTCGTTCCAGGACTACGTCGGACCCGTCTACCGCGACGCGACCGGTCCGCGCGACATCCACTCGCTCGACCACCCGTACGCGGGTCTGGTGATGGAGGTCGTCGACGGCGCCGCCGATGTCGAGCGCGCGGCGCTGTGGGCCTGGCTACGCGACGAGCACGTGCCGTCGGTGCTCGCGGGCTCGCCCGTCGCGATGTGCCTCGCGTTCGCGCCGATGCCGTTGCCCGAGGACAAGATGGCCTACGTCGAGGACGTGCCCGGCCTCGAGCGGCGGCTGACGTTGCTGTGGTTCACCGAGGTGCCCGCGTCGGAGTGCTGGGACGGGTGCTTCGCGCGTGACGGTGAGGCGATCGACGCGTCCGGTCTCGGGCGCGTGCAGCTCGCGGCGCCGTTCCTGCCGACCGTCCCCGGCACCGACCGCTACGTCGACGACTTGAGGTAGCGATGCGCGAGGTCCGTCTTCGCTCGCCGCGAACTGGCTTCCTCCGCCGGAACACGGCGGCCGCGATCTACGGGACCATCGTCACCGCCGCGCTCATCGCGGGCGACAGCCTGTCGACGACGAACATGACCGACATCGCCGTCAGCGTCGCGGTCGTCGTTCCTCTCTACTGGCTCGCGCACGCGTACGCCGAGTTCATCGCGCAGGGCATTCACGAGCACATCCGGCCGCGGCTCGTGGCGACGCTGCGTCAGGAGCTCCCGACCGTGCAGGCCGCGGTCCCGCTCGTCGGCATCATGCTCGTGCTCGGAACGGTCGGCGTCGGCGAGAACGCGGCCGTGTACGCCGCGCTGTGGCTCGCGGTCGCCGAGCTGCTGGCGTTCGCCTTCGTCGCGGCACGGCACAACCGGTTGCGCGGCCTGGCGCTGCTCGGCGCGGCCGGTACGAGCGCGCTGTTCGGTGTCGCGATCGTGGTCCTCAAGGCGGTGTTGCACTGAGCGACGTCGCGACTCAGTTCAGGCCGTCGTGGAGCACCGCGACGATCACGCGCAGGGTCAGGACGGTCGCGCAGAAGAGCCCGAAGTAGCCGAAGAACTGGAACAGCGACGTCGTACCCGCGAACGGCGGGCCGCCGCGCGTCCCGAGCAGCATCGCGGACAGGATCCCGACGACGCCGCCGAGGAATGCCAGCACGACCCGGTTCAGCAGGCGCGTGACCGTGAGGACGTCGTCCGGCTCGGACATCCATGCGACGCGCAGGCGCAGGTCGCCGCGCGTCGCGAGCGTCGCGAGGCGGTCGACGTGGCGCGGGAGGCGCCGCAACGTCGGCAGCGCGCGCAGCAGCTCGTCACGGGCGGCGTCCTCGACGGTCGCGACGGACATCCGGTCCTTGACCCATTCGGCCGCGACCCGTTGGACCGCGTCGAGCGCGACGTAGCCCGGCGCGAGCGTCGTGAGCGTCCCGTCGAGCGTCACGAGCGCGCGGAAGAACGTGCTGAGCTCGACGGGGACCCGGATCCGGAACGACACGAGCAACGCCAGCAGGTCGTTGAACATCGCCGCGTCGGGCGACGTGCCGGCCGCGAGGTGCCGGGCCATGAACCGCGCCAGGGCCCGGTCGAGCTGGTCCTCGTCGAGACGCCCGCGGACGGTCGCGATCGAGAGCACCGCCGCGCGGAGCTGCTCGGTGTCGCGACGCGCGACGGCCGACATCAGGTCGCGCAACGACGCCTGCTGCAGCGGGTCGATGCGCGCGACCGCGCCGAAGTCGATCAGCCCGAGCCGGCCGTCGCGCAGCAGCATGACGTTCCCGGGATGCGGGTCCGCGTGGTACACGCCGTCCACGAGCATCTGCTGGAGCGCGCAGCGCAGCAGGGTGTCCGCCAGCGCGTCGCGATCGACGTGCAACGAGTCCGCCCAACGCCGGTCGCGGACGCTCGCGCCGTCGAACTGCTCCAGCACGAGGACGCGGGGCGAGCTCAGCTCGTCGTGCACGGCCGGGATGCGGACGGGCGATCCGTCCGCAGCGGCGTTCGCGAGCTCGCGCGCGTTGCGGGCCTCGACGGTGAAGTCGAGCTCCTCGCGCAGGCGTCCCGCGAACTCGCCGGCGAGGTCGACGACGCCGTACTCGGCGCCCCAGGCGGTGCGGGCCTCGACGGCGCGCGCGAGCTCCTCGAGCACCTCGAGATCGCGACGTACCGACTCCGCGACGCCGGGCCGTTGGACCTTCACGATGACGGGCTCACCGGTGCGCAGGCAGGCGCGGTAGGCCTGCCCGATCGAGGCCGCGGCGACGGGCTCCCAGTCGAAGTCGGCGAAGACGTCGTCGACGGGGACGCCGAGCTCCTCCTCGATGAGCGCGCGCATCGCCGCGGGGTCCTCCGGGACGACGTGGTCCTGCAGGCGCGCGAGCTCCGCCGCGTACGCCGGCGGGACGAGATCGCTGCGCGTCGACAGGATCTGCCCGAGCTTGACGAACATCCCGCCGCAGTCCTCGAGCGCGCGGCGAAGGCGAACGGGCGCGGGCAGGCGTCCCTCGCCGTCGACACCGTCGTCGCGCCCGCGAGGCACGAGACCGATCGACGGACCGAGCCCGTGACGGACGGCGATGCGCGTGATCTGCGCGTACCGGCTCACGCGCCGGCCGCGCCGCTGCAGCGATCGGAGCGGGCGGGGGATCGACGCGAGGCCGCCCTGGGCGCGCGCGATCGCGCCCGGACGGGCGAGGAGCTCGAGCCACACGGTCGCGGACATCGTGAAGACGATCGAGAACACCCAGACGTTGCGGCCGAACCCGGCGTTGCGATGCACGTGGTTCTGCGCGATGGCGAGCGACAGTCCGACGCCCGCGGCCCAGCCGACGACGCCCGACAGCACCGTGACGCCGACGGAGCGGCGGGCATCGAGCAGGCGCGCGGCGAGGAACGCGACGACGAGGATCCCCGGGAGCGACAGCGCGATCACGGCGCCCACGAGCGGTATTCGGCGCGTGGGGACCGCGCGGGTCACTTCGGGCCGCCCGGCTGACGCTGTTGGCGCGCCGCCCTACGCTGCGCGCGCGGCCGCCGACGCCCCGAGACGGACGCGGAGGTGCCATGAGCGCGTCACGACCGACGGACAGGAAGCCGAACGGCGTCACCCGGATCGTCGGCTCGATCCTCGACCCGATGATCAACGCCGTCGACGTCGACGCGGTGCTCGAGCGGATCGACCTCGACGAGCTCCTCGCGAGCGTCGACCTGGACCGCGTCCTCGCCCGGATCGATCCGAACACGCTCCTCGACCGCGTCGACGTCGACCGGATGCTCGCACGCGTCGACCTGGACGTCGTCCTGCGACGCATCGACGTCGCCGGGATCGTCGACCGCGTCGACATCGATCGCATCGTCCAGCGGGTCGACATCGGGAAGGTCGTCGACCGGGTCGACATCGATCGCGTCGTCGACCGCGTCGACATCGATCGCATCGTCCAGCGCGTCGACGTCGGCAAGATCGTCGACCGGGTCGACATCGATCGGATCGTCGACCGGGTCGACATCGGGAGGATCGTCGACCGCGTCGACATCGACCAGGTCCTCGACCGGGTCGACGTCGCGCGGATCGTCGAGCGGGTCAACGTCGCGCGCGTCGCGACGACCACCGCGACGACGATGACGAGCTCCGCGCTCGACCTCGTGCGGCGTCAGCTCGCCCGCCTCGACATCCTCCTCGCCTCGTTCGTCAGGCGCGTCCTCCGGCGGCGACCCCCGACGACGCGGACGGTGCCCGGCGAACCGGTCGGCTCTCCCGCCGGCGCGTTCACGCGCCTCCTCGCCTACGTCGTCGACACGTTCCTCGTCTCGGGGATGCTCGCGGCCGGGTTCGCGCTGTTCACGTACCTGGCCGACCTCTTCGTGTCGCCCGACCTTCACCCGACCCAGGGTGGGAGCGACTGGTGGGCGATCGTCGCGGGAGTGTTCACGTTCGCGTACTTCTGGCTGTCGACGGCTGCGACGGGCCGCACGCCGGGCAAGGCCCTCCTCGGACTGCGCGTCGTGCGCCGCGAGGGCGGCGCGGTCGGAGGCGGCAGGGCGTTCGTGCGCGCGCTCGTGTTCCCGTTCAGCTTCGTGTTCGGCCTGGGCTTCGTCGGTGTCGTCGGTGGCCGCTCACGACGCGCGCTCCACGATGTCGCGGCGCGCACGGTCGTCGTCTACGACCGCGACGAGCTCGTCCCCATCAGCTCGGCGAAGTTGCGGGAGTAGAAGCGTTCGCGCGCGGTCTCGTCGACGTCGGCCATCGACGCCTCGAACCGCGCGAGCGGGTCGTGCCCGCCCTCCGGGTGCGGGAAGTCGGACGAGAACAGGAACAGGTCGTCGCCGGCCTGCTCGATCATCCAGCCGACGGGCTCGGTCGGGAACGGTGTGAAGCGGAGCTGGCGGTGCACGTACTCGGACGCGCGCAGCGGGAGCTTCAACGCGGGCTCCGTGCGCGCGAACGTCGTCTGCGCGATGTCGAGACGCCGCAGCCACGGCACGACCCACATCGCGCCCTGCTCGATGCACCCGCCGCGCAGGTTCGGGAACCGGTCGAGCACGCCGTCGAGCACCATGACGGACAGGAACATCTCGGGCGCGGCGTGGATCGCCATGAAGTCCTTCGAGCGGATGTTCTCGCCCCCGCCGAGGAAGTCGGTCGTCGGCGGCTTCCCGTTCACGTGGAACGCGGGACGCACGAGCCGTCCGCCGCCGCCGACGTGCAGCACGAACGGCACGTCCGCGTCGGCGAGGCGCGCCCACACACCGTCGTAGTCGGGGTGCGTGGGGGAACGGTCGGGCGGCGGGACGGACGGGACGAGGATCGCGGCGGCGTCGAGTGCGAGCGCTTCGTCGACGGCGCGCTCAGCGAGCTCGGGCACGTCGAGCGGCACGAACGCGACCGGCAGCATTCGCGCGTCGTCCGCGCAGAACGCGGCCATGGCCCGATTGTGCGCGCGCGTCCCGCCGTAGAGCAGCTCGACGTCGCGCCCGAGGAACTGCGTGGCCGCGAACGTCGAGAACACGAGCTGACGTTCGAAGCCGAGGACGTCGAGCGCGCGACTTCGTTCGGCAGGGTCGGTTGCGCCGTACGCGGCCCAACCCTTCGGGCCCATCACCTCGGTCGGGCTCGGAAGCGCGTCGGCGCCGGCGTCGTGCGCGCGCGCGTCCGCGTCCGCGACGGCCTCGTCGGCATTCGCCCCCGCCCCCGCGAGCTGCAACGGACGTATCCGATCCCGGACGTCGGGATCGGCGTGGGCGACGAGCCAGTCCGACGTCTCCATCAGGTGGCTGTCGGCGTCGTAGAACACGCGGCCTTCGGCGTAGGGCATCGCGCTCCCCCTTCGCGTGACCGAAGCGTCGTTGCAAACGTAGTGCAGGAAGACGCGCACCGCCGCCGCGGGCGGACGGCCGGCTCGCACGCTTCACCCCCGCGGGTGATGCCTCCTCACCCCGCGGGCGGTCACCATGCGCCGGTGAGCTCGCACTCGCTGCTCGCGATCGGGGCCCTGCTCGGTCTCGTCGGCTTGGTGCTCGTCGCGACTGGGCTGGCGATGCAGCGCCACGAGCGCGTGCTCGCCCGTCGACGGCAACGGCGGCACCGACGCGCGGTCGCACGTCCGGCGCACCTCGATCACCCGGATCGGGTGACGCACGCGGTCAGTGAGGCGCCGATGATGCCGGGCGTGAGACGTGCGAGGCCGGCGCCGGCGGGCGAACGGTGAGCGCCGGGCGCGCCGACGGGCAAACGGTGAGCGCCGGACCCGCCGGCGCGGACGCGGTCTCGGCGCGCACGCTGTGGCGCGCCGCGATCGTCGGCGGGGCCGGTCTGCTCGTCGTCGGTGTGGTCCTGATCGCGTGGCCGCACCAGACCGTCCTCGTCGTGGCGGTCGTGCTCGGGTTGTGGATGCTCACGCAGGGCGCGTTCGCGGTCGTCGGACGCCTGATGCACCCACCGCGCTACCCGCGTGGTGCGGGGACCGTCGGCATCCTCGGGATGGTCGCGGGTCTCTTCCTCGTCGGCCAGCCGGCGCGCTCGCTCCACGCCGGCGCGATCGTGCTCGGCTCGGTCCTGGTGTGCCTCGGCGTGATCGAGCTCGTCGCCGGGCTCGTCGCATGGACGAGGGACCGCCGCCACCGTGCCGACGGCAGTGTCGCCGTCACGGCGTGACGCGTCCGTTCACGAGCTCGACCCGTGTCGTCGCGCGAAGAGCGTCGACGCCAGCGCACCCGCCGGGAGCGGGACCCAGTACGCGAAGACGCGGTAGAGCAGCGTCGCGAGCACGGCGTGCGCGGCGGACGCGCCCGCGAGGGTGAGCGTGCCCGTCAGGCCCGCCTCGACGAACCCGAGCCCGCCCGGCGTGAGCGGGATCATCGCGAGCACGCTCGCGACGACGAACGCGAGGAGCACCGGCGCAGGGTCGACGCGCGCGCCGACCGCGAACAGGCTCATGGTGAGCGCGCCGTAGTCGAACAGCTGGTTGCCGAACGCGGCGGGAACGGCGCGCTGCCAGGAGTCGGCGAGCGAGCTCCGCACGAAGTCGCGCGCCTCGAGGATCTCCGTCGTGAAGTGCGCGGTGACGCGACGGCGACGAACCTTCGCGACGGTCCAGTCGATCGCGCGACCGAACCCGCGCACGACGCGGTCGGACAGCAGCAGCGCGGACGCGCCGGACAACAGGAACACGGCGACGATCGCGGCCACGATCCCACCCCGCACGAGACGTGAGTCGATCGCGAGGCCGAACAGCAACGCGGGCACGGCGAGCAACGGCAGGACGAACAGCGTCGCGGTCGACAGCAGGCCGACGGCGGTGAGCGCGGTCGTGGTCGTCGTCGGATCGAACCCCGCCCGCCGGAGCATGCCGAGCTGCGTGGCGCCGCCCGTCGCTACGCCGCCCGGAAGCGCGCGGCTCAGCGCGTTCCCGGCGAGCTGCGCGCACGCGACGTCGAACCACGCCTTCGTGCCCAGCGCGACGCGCATCAGCTCCCACATCGAGACGAACGCGGCCGCCTCGAACAGGAAGATCGGCAAAAACCACAGCGGGAAGACCGACCGCAGCCGCGGCAGGTCGTGGAACAGCGCGATGAGGCCCGGCAGGACGACGTAGAGCGAGATCCCGCTGACCGCGAAGACCAGGACCCGAACAACGGTCCTGCGTCGCGAGCGGCGCGTGTGGTGTTCGGTTCCCGTCCGAGGATGTTCGCGCAGGACTACGTGCCGGTGAGGCCCGTCGGGCAGCTCACACCCGTTCCGCCCAGCCCGCAGTAGCCGAACGGGTTCTTCGCCAGGTACTGCTGGTGGTACGGCTCGGCGTAGTAGAACGCGGGTGCGTCCTCGATCGAGGTCGTGATGTCGCCGTAGCCGGCGTCGTGCAGCACCTTCTGGTACGCGTCGCGTGACGCCTCGGCGGCCTTCCGCTGCATCTCGCCGTACGTGTAGACGGCGCTGCGGTACTGCGTGCCGACGTCGTTGCCCTGGCGCATGCCCTGCGTCGGGTCGTGCGACTCCCAGAAGACCTTCAGCAGCTCCTCGTAGGAGACGCGCGCGGGGTCGAACACGACGAGCACGACCTCGGCATGGCCGGTGAGACCGCTGCACACCTCCTCGTACGTCGGGTTCGGGGTGAGCCCGCCCGCGTACCCGACGGCGGTGACGACCACGCCGGGCGTCTCCCAGAACTTGCGCTCGGCACCCCAGAAGCAGCCCATCGCGAACAGGGCCTGCTCGGTCCCGTCGGGGAACGGCGGGCGCAGCGAGCTGCCGTTCACGGCGTGGTGCTCGGGAACCGGCATCGTCTCGTCACGACCGGGCAGCGCCTCGTCGGCGGTCGGCATGCGCGTCTTGTGTCGTCCGAACACGGCGTCTCCTCTCGACACGGCGGGCAACGCCTCGCGACCACGGTACGTTCCCGCTCGCCTCACGCCGGCGAGAGCGTGCGCTCCGGAGCCCGATCGACGACGAGCGCGACCGCGACCGCGATCAGCCACACGTTCTCGAGCGCCAGGACGACGGGGTTCACGTCCGCGAACGCGACGGCGCTGAACAGTCCCGCGAGCCCGAGCACCTGGCTGAGCGCGCCGAACGCGAGCGCGGTCACGCCGTACGCCCGTGGCAGCAGCTGCGTCTGCAGCAGCACGAACCCGAGCGGCAGGAGGATCGCCGGGGCGAGGAGGAACGATCGGCCGATCGCGTCGTTGCCCGGACCGCCGACGAGATCGAAGCTCACACGGAGCGTCTCGGCGTGACCGTGCGCCGCGGCCTGCACCGTCGCGACGATCAGCGCGGAGTCGAGCAGCGCGACCGCGACGAGGACCGCGCCGGCCAGCGCCACGATCCGCCCCGCGAAGCGCTCGCCCGCGCCGGCAAGGTGCACGACGGCGAGCACGAAGACCACGTAGAGGATCGCACCGGTCGCCTGGAGCCACGCCGAGAGACGGATCGCGTTCGCGTGTGCGCGAGCGAACGCCGCGATCCGGGCGAGGCCCGCGCTGTCGGGCGGCACACCCGCGGGGATCAGGAAGTGCGCGGTCAGCATGACCACGCCGGCGATGCCACACCCGGCCGCCAGCGCGCGCGTTGCCCGCTCCGACACGTCGAACCCCTCCCTCTCCACACCCGCCGCGGTCCCTCTTCCTACGTGCGGGCCCCGTCCTCGGATGGACCGTCGCCGCCGTCGTACCCCGCGCGCTCGTGGAGCGGGAGCCGGAGCCAGGCGACCATCTGGCGCAGCTGCGCGTACGCGGCGAGGCGGGCGTCGTCGGTCCCCGCGCGCTCGGCGTCGGCGAACACCGACCACAGACGTTCGACCATGTGCGGGCCCAGCTCGAGCAACCCGCCGCTGCCCTCGGTGGCCCACCGCGCGAGCACGTACCGGCAGACGGCCCCGGTCGGCACGCCCACGTTGCCCGCGAGGTTCCGGATGGTGCGAAGCGGGTCGACGTTCGCGTAGAGCGCGACGTCGCTCTTGAAGTTGGCGTCCGGGTCGTCGTCGGGCCACGGGCCCGTCCAGCGCTCGAGCGTCACGGTCGGTTCGTCGTCGACGTCGTCCACGCCGACACGATCGCGCAGGGTTCGACGCGCCGACGTCGGCTCGCTCGCGCACGTCGGGCTTTCCCCACCTCGAAGACGCCCGGTCGCACCATCGGCGGAGCGAACGACCTCCCGTAGGGTGACCGCCATGAGCGCCGTCCTCGCCGCCTGGCGCACGTCGCGCACGTGGTGGGCGCTCGTCGACGGCGTGCTCGATCTCGTCGTCGGCACGATCTCGTTCGCGGTCATGGTCGCGTTGCTCGCGACGTCCGCGTCGCTGCTCGTCGTGCTGCCCGCCGCGATCCCGGTCGCATGGCTGCTGTTCGCCACCGCGCGCGCACTCGGACGAGTCGAGCGCGCCCGGCGGGCCGCGGTGCTCGACCTCGCCATCGCGGATCCGCACCCACCGCTCGTCGCGCCGTCGTGGTGGCGGCGCCTGCTGGAACGCGTCCGCACGCCGAGCCGCTGGCGCGAGACGTGTACCTGCTCGTGCTGCTGCCGTCGGGCGTCGTCGGCGTGGTCGTCGTCGCGCTGTGGTGCGGCTCCGCGGCGTTGCTCGGGCTCCCCGCGTACGTCGACGCGCTGCCGCGCGGCGTCGCCGACTTCGGCCCCGTCGCGGCCGGCCAGGGTCTCGCGTCGGTGGTCACCGCGGCCGTCGGCGCGCTCGGCCTCCTCGTCGTCGCGCC
>Ga0209810_1005194_pt1 | contig 11945 bp, 7 predicted proteins | sample Coa_R1_7_FD_187159 | JGI IMG/M metagenome (GOLD analysis project Ga0209810, IMG submission 187159) | Surface soil microbial communities from Centralia Pennsylvania, which are recovering from an underground coalmine fire - Coalmine... | ecosystem: Environmental > Terrestrial > Soil > Unclassified ...
AGGAGCAGCACACCGGCAACCGGTTCGCCTCCGCGAATTTGGCGATCTGCGCGCAGGCGGCGTCGCTCCATCCGCCGCCGCCGGCCAGCATGATCGGCCGCTCGGCCGCGGCGAGGAGGCGGCGCATCTCCGCGAGATCCGCCGCGCCGGGATGAGCCTGGACCGGACGATAGGGACCGACAGGAGCGACGGCGCGGCGGTCGCGCAGCATATCTTCCGGCAGCGCCAGCACGACCGGTCCAGGTCGGCCGGAGGTCGCGACCTGGAACGCCTGGTTCAGGTATTCCGGCACCCGCTCGGCCAGGTCGATGTGCGCCACCCACTTCGCGAGCGGCGCGTACATCTTGCGGAAATCGACCTCCTGGAAGGCTTCGCGGTCGATTTGATGGCGAGCGACCTGCCCGACCAGCACGATCATCGGCGTCGAATCCTGGAACGCGGTGTGGACGCCGATCGAGGCATTGCAGGCGCCGGGTCCGCGGGTGACGAGCAGCACGCCGGGTTTCCCGGTGAGTTTGCCGTAAGCCTCGGCCATGAACGCCGCGCCGCCCTCCTGGCGGCAGGTGACGAGGCGGATTTCGGGCGCATCGTAGAATGCGTCGAGCACTTCTAGATAGCTCTCGCCGGCGACGCTGAACGCCATGTCGACGCCGTGCGCGCGGAGCGACGCGACGACGAGCTGACCGCCGCTGAGGAGAGGAAGGTTGGTGGCCATCGCACAATGTCTCCTTGCCCCGGTTTCTGCTCGCTGCACCTGCGGCATCGGCGAATCCAAAAGCGGCTTTTATCGACTCCCGATCACCTACGGGGATCGCGAGCCGTCCGGTTTTGCTGGCGCGGGTCAGGATAGCTGATTTCGTGCCGGCGCGGTGCGATGGTGCCTCCGCGATCCAACCCCTACCTATAGATCGGCCATGCCGCTCGCGGACTTCATTCATCTGCGCGTCCACACCGCCTACTCGCTGTCGGCGGGCGCGATCAAGATCAAGGACCTGGTGCGGCTGTGCCGCGCCGAGGCGATGCCGGCGGTCGCCATCACCGATTCCGGCAATCTGTTCGGCGCGCTCGAATTCGCGACCGTGTGCAGTGATGCCGGGGTTCAGCCGATCATCGGCTGCGAGGTCGCGCTGGCTCGCCCGGAGGCCGACGGAGGGCGGCCGGGCCGCGTGACGAGTCCGCTCAGCCGCCTCGTGCTGCTGGTGCAGAACGAGACCGGGTACCGCAACCTTCTGGCCCTCGTCAGCCGCTCCTATCTCGACGGCGAGGGGACGGCGGAGCCGAGCATTGGTCTCAGCGATCTCGCAGCGGCGAGCGAGGGCCTCCTATGCCTCAGCGGCGGCCCGAAGGGGCCGCTCGGCCGCCTCGTGGCGGAAGGGCAGGGGGAGGCGGCGGAGGCGTTATTGGCGGCGCTGAAGGCGGCCTTCCCGGACCGCCTTTACATCGAGCTGACGCGGCACGGGACGACGGACGAGGCGCGGGCCGAGCCTGGCCTGATCGATCTCGCCTACCGCCACGACCTGCCCCTCGTCGCGACCAATGACGCGTATTTCCCCGACCGCGAGTTCTACGAGGCGCACGATGCCTTGATGTGCATCGCGCAAGGCCGCGTCGTCGGCGACGCGGAACGCGAGCGCCTGACCCCGGACCATTATTTCCGGCCGGCCTCCGAGATGCGGGCGCTGTTCGCCGACCTCCCGGAAGCGTGCGACAACACGCTCGTCATCGCGCGCCGCTGCGCCTTTATCCCGCAGCCGCGCAAGCCCATTCTGCCGGCCTTCCCGACGCCCGACGGCATGGACGAGCAGAGCGCCCTGCGGACGGCGGCGCACGACGGCCTCGCCAAGCGGCTCGCCGCGAGCGATATCGCGACCGACAGCGAAGCGGCGGCGCCCTACCGGGAACGGCTCGAATTCGAGCTCGGCGTCGTCATTCAGATGGGCTTCGCCGGCTACTTCCTGATCGTTGCCGATTTCATCCAATGGGCCAAACGGCAGGGAATTCCGGTGGGGCCGGGCCGTGGGTCCGGCGCCGGCTCCGTGGTCGCTTGGGCGCTGACCATCACCGACATCGACCCGCTGCGCTTCGGGCTGATCTTCGAGCGCTTCCTGAACCCCGAGCGCGTGTCGATGCCGGATTTCGACGTCGATTTCTGCCAGGAGCGGCGCGACGAGGTGATCCGCTACGTGCAGGAGAAGTACGGCCGCGACCGGGTGGCCCAGATCATCACTTTCGGGAAATTACAGGCGCGCGCGGTGCTTCGCGATGTCGGGCGCGTCCTCGGCATGCCGTACGGCCAGGTCGATCGGCTGTGCAAGCTCGTGCCGAACAATCCGGCGCATCCCGTGACGCTCGAACAGGCGATCGCCGGCGAGCCGCTGCTGCAGCAGCAGCGCGACAGCGACGAGACCGTGGCGAGGCTGCTCGCAATCGCGCTGAAGCTCGAAGGCCTCTACCGGCACGCCTCGACCCATGCCGCCGGCGTCGTGATCGGCGACCGGCCGCTGCAGGAGCTGGTGCCGCTCTACCGCGACCCGCGCTCCGACATGCCGGTGACCCAGTTCAACATGAAGTGGGTCGAGGCGGCGGGCCTCGTCAAATTCGACTTCCTCGGCCTTAAGACCCTCGACGTTTTGGACAAAACCGTCGAGCTGCTCCGCGATCGCGATGTGGAACTCGACCTCGGCCGCTTGCCGCTGGACGACGAACCGACCTTTGCTTTGATCGCGCGCGGCGATACGTCCGGCATCTTCCAGCTTGAAAGCACCGGCATGCGGGACAGCCTGCGCAAGCTGAAGCCGAACCGCTTCGAAGACATCATCGCGATGAACGCGCTCTATCGGCCGGGACCGATGGACAGCATCCCCAATTACATCCGGTGCAAGAACGGCGAGGAGGAGGTGCGCTACCCGCATGCGCTGCTGGAGCCGATCCTGAAAGACACGTTCGGGGTCTTCACCTACCAGGAACAGGTGATGCAGGCGGCGCGGGTCATGGCGGATTACAGCCTCGGCGGCGCCGATCTGCTGCGCCGCGCGATGGGCAAGAAGATCCGAAGCGAGATGGAGGCGCAGCGCGTCACCTTCGTCGGCGGAGCCGCAAAGAACGGCATCGACCGGGAGAAGGCGAACTTCGTCTTCGACCTGATGGAGAAGTTCTCCGGCTACGGCTTCAACAAGTCCCACTCCGCGCCGTACGCGCTCGTCGCCTACCAGACCGCGTACCTGAAGGCGAACCACCCGGTCGAGTTCCTCGCCGCGTCGATGACGCTCGACATGGGTAACACCGACAAGCTCAATCAGTACCGCCAGGAGGCGGGCCGGCTCGGCATTGCCATCCTGCCGCCCGACGTAAACCGGTCGGACGCGGCCTTCGCGGTAGAGGCCGATCCCAAGACGGGCGCTCCGGCGATTCGCTACGCCCTGGCTGCGGTGAAAGGAGTGGGCGCGCAGGCAATGAAGGAGCTGGTGGCGGAGCGGCGCGCCAACGGCGCTTTCCGCGACCTGTTCGACTTCGCCCGCCGCATCGACACCAAGAGCTTCAACCGCCGGCAGTTCGAAAATCTGGTCAAGGCGGGCGCGATCGAATGCCTGAACCCGAACCGGGCGCAGAGCTTTGCCGCCGCCGATATCCTGCTGCGGCAGGCGAGCCGGGCGGCGGAGGAACGCGAAGACGGCCAAGCCAGCCTGTTCGCGGCGATGGACCGCGGCCTGATGGTGCGGCCGTCATTGCCGCTGGTCGATGACTGGCCGCCGGTCGAGCGGCTGCAGCACGAGTTCGATGCGATCGGCTTCTATTTGTCGAGCCACCCGCTCGACCCGTACGGCAAGAGCCTCGAACGCGCCGGCATTTTGAAATTCATCGATCTGCCGGCGGCGCTGGCGGCGCGCGACGCCACCCGCTTCAAGCTCGCCGGGATCGTTGTCGGCAAAAGGGAGCGCACGTCGGCGCGGGGCAACCGGTTCGCCTTCGTGCAGATGTCCGACACCAGCGGTCTGTTCGAGATCGTCGTGTTTTCCGAAACTCTGGCACAGTCGCGCGCTCTCCTCGACGGGGGGCAGCCGCTGGTCGTCACGGTTGACGTGCGCAGCGAGGAAGAGAACCTGAGGCTGACGGCGCAGAAGATCGAGCCGCTGGACACAATCGTCGCGCATGCCGCCGCCGGGCTGCGCATCTTCGTCGGCGAACCGGACGCGCTGTCGGGGCTGCACAATCTGATCTCGCGCGAGGCCTCGGGCGGCCGCGGCCGCGTTACCGTCGTGCTCGACCTGCCGCGCAGCGAAGTAGAGATCGCGATCCCCGGCGGCTACCGCGTCGATCCGCGCATCCGCGCCGCCGTGAAGTCATTGCCGGGAATTGTGGACGTGCACGATATCTGAGCGAGCAGCGGCGCCAGTAATTCTGCGCAAGCGGCCGGCGGAATGTATATTCCGCGGGCTTTGAGGTTATGACGATGCCCGATGGTCCTCGTTACGATGACGATTACTACGCCTGGACGCAGTACCAGGCTGATGTGCTGCGAACTATGCGGCGGTCCGATAATCGGCTCGACCGAGAGCGTGTCGCCGAGGAGATCGAGGATTTGGGCAAGAGCGAGCGGGATGCGGTACGCAGCCAGATCGTTCGTATTCTCGAACACCTCCTGAAGCTCGAATACTCGCCGGCTACCGACCCGCGGTTCGATTGGATGGCATCGATCGTCGAGGCGCGACGTGTCCTGGCCGACAAGCTGACCGCGACGTTGCAGCGTGACGCAGAAGCGATGCTGTCCGAGCTCTATCGCGATGCGAGAGAGCTTGCGGATATCGGTATGCGTAAATTTGGCGAGAACGCCGCCGCCGCACGGCTACCCCTCACCTGTCCCTACACGATCGAGCAAATTCGCGAGCGCAGCTGGTACCCCAAGCCGTCAGCAGCGTAGATAATGGCCGCGCCAGGCGCCGCGGGATGTCCCGGCGCAGACCTGGACCCGCCCTTCAGCCGCTCGCTCGTCGGAAAGCTGAATAACGATAACAATCAGCATGTTGCATCGGCTTCGGCGTGGGTGGACATTTCGCGGTTCTCTCGGGCGCGAGCCTCGGCTACTTCGGAGATTTCGGCCTCGGCGGCCGGGTAGTTCTTGAGGAAGCGGCGGAAATCGGCGGCGCTCAGGAACAGCACTTGGCAATAGCCGAGGGTGACGACGGCGGCCTGGCGGGTCCGCCCCGACAGGAGCGCCATCTCGCCGAAGAAGTCGCCGCTGCCGAGGCGGATGCGCTGCGTGCCAGCGAGCACCTCGACTGCGCCCGATGAAATGAAATACATGCCGTTGCCGCGGTCGCCTTTGCGAATGACCCGCTCTTCCGGCAGCAGCAGCCGCGGGCGGAACAGCCGCGCCAACGCCTTCAGCTCGGTCTCGCCGAGGCCGGCAAACATGTCGAACTTGTGCAGGAGGTCCTCGGTACGCAGACCGAGATCGAGCGGCGGCAGCCGTGCGGAAAAGCGGCGCGCCGCCGCGTGTTCGCGCTCAAGATTCTCGAACAGCTCGCGCCCGATCAGGCCCTCCTCGTAGAGCTCGTGATAGCGCGCCAGCAGCACCCGCATGCCCGACTGGCGCAGGAAACGCTGTTCCAGCGCCTCTGCGTATTCCGGGTATTGCAGCCGCAGCGCGTCGAGCGCCCGTTTGGTCGCCTCGGCACGGTTGGTGACGACCTCGGCAAGAAGGCCGGCGATGCGCTCGTCGAGCAGGGCGCTGAGGCGCGTGTCGATGAACCGAGCCAACTCGTCGAGCGCAAGCCGGCGCACCAGCAGCGTTTCGAACCGGATCGATATTTCCCGCTGCAGCGGCCGGGAAATGCGCAGCGCACGGTGGAGGAAATTCGCAAAGCGAAAGCCGCGGCTGAACCCGAGCAACTCGCGGGCGGCGCGGTTGTAGCCGATGCGGCCCTCGGCCTTGGCGGCGTCCAGAATGACGCCGGTGTTGCGCAGGAGCCGTTCCACGGCCGCGCCCGAGACCGTCTTTTGCGCATGGTGGTCGAGGATGATACGACGCTCCTGGTTGGCGAGCGCCACCAGCCCGACCCTGATCCGGTCGCGCTCGGAAATGGCCTCCTCCACGCTCGGCGCCGCGCCCAGTTCCTCGATGCGGCGCTCGATCCGCTCGGTCACCCCGCCGGCCAGCCGCGCCGGAATGCCGTACTCGCGCGCCGCCCGGCCGATCGCGTCGCGCACGTCCTTCAACGAGAGGGCGAGCACCTTGCCGCGCAGCGACTGGTTCAGCGGCGACAGCCGGTCGAGCTTCAGAATGTGCATGACCGGCCTCAGGGTCAGCCCGTTGACGATCAGCGTGAACAGCACGAAGCCGGTCGCCACGACTCCCACGAGTTGGCGGATGGCGGGATCGACGTGCTGGTTTTCCGTGACCGACAGCGCCAGCACCAGCGTGATGGCGCCGCGCAGGCCACCCCAGGTGATCGCGAGCTTGTAGGCCGAACTGATCCGCTGGCTCAGGCGCAGCGCCGTCAGCGCCGGCAGCAGGCCGAACAGGACGGCGGCGCGCGAAACGAGCGCGGCCGCGACAGCGATTAGCAAAAGCCAGACATAGCGCAGGTCGATGCCGTCGATCAGTTTCGGCACCAGGGTCGAGGCGGTCACGAAGATCAGGGAGCTGGCCCAGAAGCCGAGCTGCTCCCAGACCTGCTCGAGATAGCGCCAGTTGCCGGGCGACAACCGGACGCGCGCGGCGGCGCCGGCGGCGAGGCCGGCGCTGACCACCGCGACGACGCCCGACACGTCGAAGACCTGCTCGCCGAGGACGTAGATGATGTAGGCGAGTGCGATCGACAGCGTCACCTCGGCCAGGCGCGAGCCGTCGAGGAACGGCAACAATGCCCCGAACATGCGGCCGCCGACGGCGCCGACGACGATGCCGCCGAGAAACGCGACCGCGAAATGCCCGGCGGCGGCGGCGATGCTCGGGTTTGCGGTCCCCGCCAGCATCTCCAGCAAGAGCGTGAACAGCACGATTGCGGCGGCGTCGTTCAAGAGGCTCTCGCCTTCGAGCAGCCGTGTCAGGCGCAGCGGCGCGCCGACTTCGTGCAGAATTGCGACGACCGCGGCCGGATCGGTCGTGGCGACGATAGCGCCGAGCAGCAGCGCCGCGACCAGCGGCACTCCGGCGAGCGACAGCGAGAAGCCTATCGCGGCGGCGGCGACTACGACGGCGACGATCGCCAGAGTCAAGATCGGGGCGGCGTCCGGCGCAATCTCCCGTAAATCGACGCTTAGTGCCGCATGAAACAGCAGGACCGGAAGAAAGACGACGAGGAAGGTCGAGGCGCTGAAGGGCAGATTGACGATCGGCGCGACGATGTCGTCAAAAACGTTCGTGAGCGGCGTGTAGAGGAGGAAGGACGCGATGCCGCCGATCGCGATTCCCGCCAGGGTCAGCAGCACCGCATAGGGGCGGTGCAGCCGCGCCGAGGCCGGCTGCAGCATGCCGACCAGGGCGAGAAAGCCGGCGATCACCAGGGTCATCTTGGCGGCGGTGTTCAACGGCTGCTGTTCCTCGAAGGCTGATGCGGTCGGACCGGTGCGCCGCAGCTGCGCCGCCGCCGGCTACCGAAGGGATAATTGGGGATCATAAAGCAGGTGCCCCGCCGGCCTGAACCGCGACGCGGAGAAAAACCCCACAATGCGGCGCGCTTGCCAAAACCGGGGCTGCGGCTTACGTAGACGCGAAACCTCACGCAGGGCTGCGGTCGCCCGACAATGGCGGTCGCTCCGGTGCCGGCACCTCTCCCCGAGAGAACGCCGGTTTCTCCTGCGGCGGCTCAACCGGAACAAGGACTTGTCATGGCACTTCCGACGTACACGATGCGCCAGCTGCTCGAAGCCGGGGTGCATTTCGGCCACCATACGCGGCGCTGGAACCCGAAGATGGCGCCGTATCTGTTCGGCGTCCGCAACGGCATTCACATCATCGATCTCGAACAGACCGTGCCGATGCTGCACCAGGGGCTGCAGGCGCTGCGCGACGTCGTCGCCGGCGGCGGCCGGGTGCTGCTGGTCGGGACCAAGCGGCAGGCGCAGGAGCCGATCGCCGAGGCGGCCAAGCGCTGCGGCCAGTACTACGTCAACTACCGCTGGCTCGGCGGCATGCTGACCAATTTCAAGACGATTTCGCAGTCGATCAAGCGGCTGCGCGAGCTCGACGAGCGCATCCAGACCGAGCAGAGCGGCCTCACGAAGCGCGAATTGCTGGAATTGACGCGGGCCCGCGACAAGCTCGAACGTGCGCTCGGCGGCATCCGTGAAATGGGCGGCCTGCCCGACATCCTGTTCATCATCGACACGAACAAGGAAGCCATCGCCGTCGCCGAGGCGAACACGCTGCGCATCCCGGTGGTCGCCATTCTCGATTCGAACTCGTCGCCGGACGGGGTGGCCTATCCGATCCCGGGCAACGACGACGCGATGCGCGCGATCCACCTCTACTGCGACCTCGTCGCATCGTCGGTACTCGATGGCCTGCAGGCCGAGATGGCGGCGTCCGGCATCGATGTCGGCGAGCGCGCCGAGGTGCCGGCCGAAACGTTGACCGCCGAAGACGACGCCGGCGAAGCGGCCGAGCTGACCGGCGGGACCGTGCCGATGGCGGAGGCCGGCACCGAGCCCGAAGCTCAGCCTGCCGCCGGCGAAGATTAAGGCTCCCCGCGCGCCGAAATGAAGCCAAGAGGATGAAGCAATGGCCGAGGTGACCGCGGCGCTGGTCAAGGAACTGCGCGAGAAGACCGGCGCCGGCATGATGGACTGCAAGCGCGCGCTTGCCGAAAGCGGCGGCGATATCGAAGCCGCCGTAGACTGGCTGCGCACCAAGGGGCTTGCGGCAGCGGCAAAAAAGGCCGGACGCGTGGCGGCGGAGGGGCTGGTTGGCCTTGCGACGCGCGGCAATGCCGGCGCCGTCGTCGAGGTCAATTCCGAGACCGACTTCGTCGCCCGCAACGAGCTGTTCCAGGGATTCGTCCGCACCGTGAGCGGCGTCGCGGTTTCCGGCGACGGCAGCCTCGATAGCCTCAAGGCCGCCGTTTACCCCGGCACCGATCGCACGGTCGAGGCGGAGCTTACCGAGCTCATCGCGCGCATCGGCGAGAACATGGTGCTGCGGCGGGTCGCGCGGCTCGCGGTGGGGCAGGGTGCTGTGGTCTCGTATGTCCACAATTCGCTCGGCCCCGGCATCGGCAAGATCGGGGTGCTGGTGGCGCTGGAGTCGGCCGCCGACGGCGAGGCATTGGCCGCGCTCGGCAAGCAGCTGGCGATGCACATCGCCGCGGCGAACCCGCAATATCTCGATCAGGCCTCGGTCCCGGCCGCGGCGCTCGATCGCGAGCGCGCGGTGCTGCTCGAACAGGCGCGCGCGACCGCCAAGACCGAGGCGATTGCCGAGCGCATGGTCGAAGGCCGCCTGCGCAAGTTCTATGAAGAGAACGTGCTGCTGGACCAGGTCTTCGTCATCGACGGCGAGAGCCGCGTCGCCAAGGTCGTCGAGGCCGCCGCGAAGGCCGCCGGAGCGCCGATCCGGGTCGCCGCCTTCGTGCGTTTCGCGCTGGGCGAGGGCATAGACCGCCCGACCGGCGATTTCGCTGCGGAGGTCGCGCAGCTCAAAAGCTGAGGCGGCATCGCCCGGCGCACCGAAAGGCGCTGCCGAGCGCCTCGATTGGTGTATTTTAAGGCGGGCTGCGAAGCGGCCCGCTCCGCCTCGACAGCCGATAGGCGCAGGCCTCATGTCCGCCGAACTCATCTATCGCCGGGTGCTCCTGAAAATCTCCGGCGAGGCGCTGATGGGGGCGCGGGACTACGGTCTCGACCCCGCGATGGTCGAGCACATCGCCAACGAGATCAAGGAGGTCCACGCGCTCGGGGTCGAGCTCTGCGTGGTGATCGGCGGCGGCAACATCTTCCGCGGCATCTCCGGCGCCGCCGTCGGCATGGAGCGCGCCTCGGCGGATTACATGGGCATGCTGGCGACGGTTATAAATTCGCTGGCCGTGCAGAACGAGCTGGAGCGGCGCGGCGTCATTACCCGTGTGCAGTCGGCGATCTCGATGCAGTCCGTCTGCGAGCCGTACATCCGCCGCCGCGCCATCCGCCACCTCGAAAAGAAGCGCGTCGTGATTTTCGCCGCCGGTACCGGCAACCCGTTCTTTACGACCGACACGGCGGCGGCGCTGCGCGCCTCGGAGATGGGCTGCGACCTGCTGCTGAAGGCGACGAAAGTCGATGGCGTCTACGACGCCGACCCCGAGCGCGTGCCGGGCGCGCGGCGTTTCGATCGGCTCGACTATCTCGAAGTGCTGTCGCGCGACCTCCAGGTCATGGACGCCTCGGCGATCTCGCTGGCGCGGGAGAACCGCATCCCGATCGTGGTCTTTTCGATCTTCGACAGCGGCGGCTTTGCCGACATCATTCGCGGCCGCGGCCGTTATACGATCATCGACAACGCGAAATGAGCGCAATCAAAAGCTAATCTTCGCGATGGAACATGGACGGCGAGGAAACGGAACATGCCGGCAGACGATCTGATCAAGGATCTGCAGCGTCGGATGGATGGGGCCATCGAGGTCCTGCGCAAGGAGTTCGCCGGACTGCGGACGGGAAGGGCATCGGCCAGCCTGCTTGAGCCGGTCATGGTCAGCGCCTATGGCGGAACGATGCCGCTCAACCAGCTTGCCAACATCAACGTACCCGAGCCGCGGCTGATCACCGTGCAGGTCTGGGACCGCGCGATGGTCAAGGCGGTCGACAAGGCAATTCGCGAGGCCGGCTTGGGCCTCAACCCGCAAACCGAAGGGCAGGTATTGCGGGTGCCGATTCCCGATCTGAACGAGGAACGCCGGCGCGAACTGACCAAAGTTGCCGCGAAATATGCCGAGGCCGCCCGCGTCTCAGTCCGCAACGTCCGCCGCGACGGCATCGAGGCGCTGCGCCGGCGCGAGAAGGACGGCGAGATTTCGCAGGACGACCAGCACAAGCTGGAGCGCGAGGTGCAGCAGCTGACCGATGCGCACGTCAAGCGCATCGACGAGGCGCTGGCGCAGAAGGACAAGGAGATACTTCAGGTTTGAGCAGCACCGCCGAGGCTGCGCCGCGGTCGCTGCCGCGGCATGTCGCGATCCTTGTGGCCGCCAGCCATCCCGGCGGGACATTCCGCGGTCCGCGGCGCGCAATCAGCGGATATCGCGGCTGGGAGCGCCGCCATGGCGTCGTTCGCCGCCCCGGCTAGGCCCGACACGCTGCGCCTGCGCGTGGTGTCGGCCGTGGTCCTGGCGCCGTTCCCCGTCGCGGCGATCTGGTTCGGCTCGCCCTGGTTGCCGATTCTGACGGTTGTCGCCGGCGCCATCATGGGGTGGGAGTGGGCCCGGCTGTGCCGGCAAGGGAGCGCTGCGGCGCGCGGCTTCGCCGTCGGCGACGCGGCCGTGATCGCGACGGTCGTCGTCGCCGTGCTCTGCGCCTGGCTGTTCGCGCAAGCCGTCGTCGCGGTGGCGGCGGCCGCGGCGGGCGCAATCCTGGTGTGGCGGGTCGCGCGGCAAGCGCGAGATCGCGCCGCCCTCTGGATGGCGTTCGGGACGTTGTGGGTGGCGCTGCCATGCGTCGCGTTGTTGTGGATCGCGCGAGACGGCGGGTCGGGCCGGACGACGCTGCTGTGGCTGTTCGCGGTGGTCTGGGCCACCGATATCGGCGCTTACGTAATCGGACGCCGTCTCGGCGGTCCGCGCCTGGCGCCGCGCTGGAGCCCGCGCAAGACCTGGGCCGGCTTGATCGGGGGCGCCTGCTGCGCTGCGCTCGCCGGCTGGGTGACGGCCCGATGGCTCGGGATATCGCCGGTTCTCCCGCTGGTGGCGATCAGTGCGGGCCTTGCGATTATCGAACAGTTCGGCGATCTTGCGGAGTCCGTGGCCAAGAGAAGGTTC
>Ga0209810_1005197_pt1 | contig 11939 bp, 10 predicted proteins | sample Coa_R1_7_FD_187159 | JGI IMG/M metagenome (GOLD analysis project Ga0209810, IMG submission 187159) | Surface soil microbial communities from Centralia Pennsylvania, which are recovering from an underground coalmine fire - Coalmine... | ecosystem: Environmental > Terrestrial > Soil > Unclassified...
AGTACTCCTGGCCCGGCCTGCTGGCGCGGCTGGTGAGACGCGGCGCCGCGGCCACGGCGGCCGTCGTCGTCGCCGCGGTCGGCCTGGTGGTGGCGCTGGTCCTCCTGCTGCGCGGGCCGGCGGTGGTGCTCGCGCCGCAGCTCGGCGCCGAGGCGTTCTTCCGCGTCGTCCCCTACGCGGCGATGACCGTGCCCTTCCTGCTGATGGCGCTGTACGGCGCGGTGCTGTTCGCGGCCGGCGCCGTGCGCTTCTGGCGGGACACCGGCGGCTCGCTGGCCGCGACGGTCAGCGCGGCGGCGTTCGGCCGCGCCTGGGGCGACGCGCTCGGCCTGCGCTACCTGCGCGGTGGCGGCGACGGCTGCAACTACCCCGACGCACGCTTCTCGCAGGCGCGGCGCTGGCTGCACCACCTGACCTTCTACGGGTTCCTGCTCGACCTCGCCGCCACGACGGTCGCCGCGCTGTACCACAACGTCTTCCACTGGCCGGCGCCGTACCCGCTGCTCAGCCTGCCGGTCGTGCTGGGCACGGTGGGCGGTGTGCTGCTGCTGGTCGGCACGATCGGTCTGCTGGCCCTCAAGTGGCGCAGCGACCGCGACCCGGCCGAGGCGCGGATGCTGGCGATGGACGTCGCCTTCCTCGTCGTGCTGCTCCTGGCCGCCGCGACGGGGCTGCTGCTGCTGGCCCTGCGCGAGACGGCGGCGATGGGCCTGCTGCTGGCGGTGCACCTCGGCGTCATCGCCGCCTTCTTCCTCACCGCGCCCTACGGCAAGCTCGCCCACGCTGTCTACCGCTACGCCGCCCTCGTCCGCAACCGCATCGAGAGCGAGCGGTTCCCCGACGGCTGAGGCGCTACGCGCCCGGCGCCCCTGAGCATCACTACGACTTCTCGCCCGAGGGCACGACATGCCAACGCCGCCGCCGTTCGCCCGCGGCGCTGGCTGGCGCGCTAGCGCGCCAGCCAGCGCCGCGAGATCGACCGCCGGGTATGGTACGATCCGGAGACCAGGTATGAATACGAGTTCGACCCACGGGGCACGCACCGCGGGTCTCGGCGCACGTGGCACGAGATCAACCCGCGCACCGGCGAGTACCGCGACGTCGACCCGCTGACGGGCGAGCCGGTGGCGGGTCACGAGGGGCAGTGGCGGCCCCTCCGTTAGGCAGGGATCGGGAAGAATGGAAGTAGGTGTTGCGCGCAATGGCGTCCCGATCACGACGGGCGCCCGAGTGCGAGTAATCGGGACACCGTCGGGCGTGAAGCTGGCGACGCACCTGGGCACGGTAGTCGGGTCCGATCAGGAGCTGGACGGTTACTACGTCGTGCGACTGGACGAGCCCGCGATCTCTTACTGCTCGGGTGCCGACGAGCCTCTGCCAGAGATCCTCGAGGCCGACGACAACCTGATCGTCCTCCCCGGCTGAGCGGGCGATGCGGCGCCGCCGGCGTCGCCCGCCGGCGCGTCGGGATCGGCACGCCGGTCGCGCCGCTCAGCTCTGCGTGGGCGCGGTCGCGGGAACGACTCTCGGCTGCTGGCCGGGAGCGGTCTCGTCGGCGGCAAGATCCACGTCCCGCGTCTCGGGGCCGAAGAACACGAGCACGATCAGCACCAGGAAGGCAACCACGCCGTGGATGGCCATGCCGTTGGTGAAGCTCCCCGCGCTGCCGCCGAACTGGCGCGCGAGCAGCGCCGTCGACCAGCCGGCGATGATCTGGCCCAGGTTGTAGGTGCCCGTCGAGCCGGTGGCGCGCACCTCCGTCGGGTAGCGCTCCGCGAGGTAGGCTGGCATGATCCCGAAGCCCGCCTCGGCGAAGATCGCGCCGATGAAGCCGGCCGCAGCGAAGTAGCCGTAGCCCGGAATGGTCGGCAGGAGCCAGAACGGCGCGATCAGCGGCGTGGTGACGATGCCTAATATGGCGATGCCGATCAGCGCCGGCCGCCGCCCGACGATCTGGGAGACGGTGCCACCCGCGATCGAGCCGAGCAGCGAGCCGACGTTCAAGATGATCGACAGCGTCCCGACACTCTCGCGCGGGAAGTCCATCTGGGTGAGCATCGTCGGGAAGGCGAGGATCAGCACGTCGTAGGACCAGATCAAAGCGGCCATCAGCAGCCAGGAGTGAAGCGTGCGGCCAAGGTAGGGGCGCTTGAAGATCTCGAACAGCGGCACCCGCGGCCGCGCCCGGTTGCGGGCGGCCGCGGCGAGCCAGGCCGGGCTCTCCTCGACGCCGAGGCGCAGCCAGAGGGCGATGAGGGCGGGCAGAATGCCGACGAAGAAGGGCCAGCGCCAGCCGTTGCCGACGAACTGCGCGCCCGTCAGGCTGCTGACGATCGAGAACGAGGCCGCCGCGAGCAGGAAGCCGATGGAGTAGGAGCCGACGAGGAAGCCGGCGTAGACGCCGCGGCGCTGCTTGGGGACCGTCTCCATCGTGTAGGAGTAGGCGACGTACTCGCCGCCGATGAACAGGCCCGTTAGCCCACGCCAGAGCAGCAGCGACGCCAGGCTCCAGGAGAGGCCGGTCAAGGCCGTCGTGATCGAGTAGCCGAGAACGGTGAACACGAGCGCGTTGCGGCGGCCGATCTTGTCGCCGATGTGGCCGAAGATGAGGCCGCCGAGGCCGCGCGCGACGTAGGTCATGCCGAGCACGGCGAAGCTGTACCAGGTCGGCACCTGGAAGTGCTGGGCGATCGGCACGACGAGCAGGCTGTAGATCGTCAGATCGTACGCTTCGAAAGTCAGGCCGAGGAAGTTCGCCGCGAAGATACGCCGCTGCCAGGGCGCCAGCCCGGTCGTTCCATTCGAGGCATCCGAAGCCATCGTCTCTCGCCTCCTTTGACCCGGCCGCGGTCGCTCGCCGTCGAGGCGGCCGCGGGCCGCCCTGTCCCTGCTGGAAGTCCTCAGCTTCGCCGACACCTACCGCGGCAAGTACTCGGACTGCATTACCGACGCCGCGAATTACTATAACTCCACCGGCGGCTACCAGGACGAGCTGGTCTGGGGCGCCCAGCCGTGGCTCCACGTCGCGACGTCGGCGCGGAGGGGCGGAGCCTTCGCGGCCGGCTTGTCCCACGAGTGGCGAGGCGCTACAACCGCCGCATGAGCGAGATTCCTCTGCACCGCGGTGGGGGTTGGCTCGGTATACGTATTGCGCTTCTCAGCCTGGTGGCCTGCAGCGCGCCGGGCCCGGCGCGCCCGCCGGCGACCGTTGGCGGTGCGCCCGCTACCCAGCAGCCCCCGGCGACCGCGGTTGCCGCGCCGACTGGGCCGGCCGCCCAGCCGCTGAAACCGCTGATCTATGGCTCGGTCACGGGAACCGCCAATTACTGGCCCATCTTCGTCGCGGAGGCGCGCGGCTACTTTACGGAACAAGGTATCGAGGTCGACGCCAGCATCACGGGGAGCGCGGCTTCGGCCGCCCTGGCGCTTGTCTCGGGCTCCATCGAGATGACCGCCTCGAACCCGGATCCCCTGGTCCGTTCGATCGCCAGTGGCGCCGACCTGGTGATGCTGGGCGCTACCGTGGACCCCACCATCTACGGGCTCTTCGGCAACAAGAACGTGACGAGCGTGGCCGCGCTGCGCGGGCAGACGCTGAGTGTGGGCGGGCCCAAGGACGTTACCGCTTACCTCCTCACGCGCATGCTCGAGCCCAACGGCCTGCACGGCAGTGATTACGATTTGATCTACGCGGGAGCCACTCCCGACCGCTACCAGCAGCTCCAGACGAACGCGGTGGCGGCCACCCTGCTCACCCAGCCATACGACGTGGTCGCTCGCCAGGACGGGTTCCCGCTCCTCCTGTACTCGAATCAGTACGTCACGGTTCTGCCGACGACGACGATCGCGGTGACCCGCGCCTGGCTCGGGGACGAGCAGAACCGCACCCGCATCGTGCGTTGGCTGGCGGCAGTCTACCAGGCAAGCCAGGCCCTCTGCGATCCGTCCCAAAAGGATGCGATGGTGCGCATCCTGGCCGACACGGCGCACCTGTCCGACGAGGTCGCCCAGCAAACCTACGCCTTCCTGGTCGAGGAGACGCGCTCGGTCAAGTGCGACCTGCGCCTGCGGCCCGACGAACTGCAGGCGATCGTCGACTACATCGTCGCGCTGGGCGACCTGACGCCCCCGCTGCCCGACCCGAGCCGCATCGTCGATAGCAGCTATCTCGACCAGGCGAGCGCCCGCGTCCGTTAGGTGCGCAGCCCCGTGCCGCGCCGCGGCACGCTTGGCGTGACGGCACAACCAGTTTGGCCGGTGGAGGCCAGGCGATGGCGGAGCCCTGTGATCTGGTACTCGTGCACGTAACCGTTCAGCTCCCCGACTGAGAGCCCGGCTGCCAGCTTGCCACGTCGCCTGCGACACGCTACAACCGCGGCATGATCGATACACTGCCCCGGCTGGCGAACGCTGGCCTGCGAGACGGCACCGACGCGATGGCGCACGCGGCCGAAAGCGCAATGCCAGGGTGGAGGAGATCGGCCTAGTGAATGTGCAGCGACGATTGCGCTTGCCCCTGGGTGTCCTGCTTGCCGGACTGCTGCTTCTCGGCGGTTTCAGGGCCGGTGCAGCCCAGCCCACCGGCCAAGTCGATACGGACATCGTGGTCCAAATCACGAATCCTCAGCCGGGGCAACGCGTCCAAGGGAGCGTGGACATCGCAGGCTTCGCTGCGGATCGTCGCAGTCCCGCTGGATCAGGGCTGAACGAGCGCGACGTGGCATTATACCTGAACGATAGTTCTGAGCCGCGGAATCTGTTCGACTACGCCGATACTGGCGAGGACAGCCCGGAGGCGGCTGCCAGGTTGGGTCCCCAGTTCGCGCAAGTCGGCTTCGCAGATAGGTGGGAGACCTGCTCCTTCCCCCCAGGCCACTACACGTTAGTCGTTTGGGTATCGAGTCTCGTCGTAGCGGGCGCGCGCAACTTCGCCAGCGTCGATGTAGACGTGGTGCCCTGTCCAGCGGCGACGGTCATCCCGAATGATGCGTTCGAGAGTCATCCGGACTGGCAGCGCGTCCACTTGGAAGGCGCGGATGCGAGCGGGTACATGTACGAGCCGGTCTTTGCCGACTTCGCCCTAGGCCTCGATGCGCAGTGTGTGCAGCCCGGCGTGAACTGCCGCTATGGGCTCGAATTCCGCCGACTGCCCGGCCCCCGCGACTCCCCGACCGACAGCGCGTACGCCTTCTGGGTCGATGCGAGCCAAGGCGTCTTCTGGCTCGAGTACTACCCGCCGGGAACGGATCCGAACCGCGGCATACTCTTGGTGGACGATACCCCGACGCCGGCCATCCGCTCTGGCACTGCGACCAACCGGCTGGGGGTGATCGCCCAAGGCGACTGGCTGCGGGTCTTTGTGAATGGGGAACAGGTCGGGGAGGCGCATAACAGCAGCCGACCATGGGGGATGATTAGCTGGCTGGGAGCGACCGAGGACAGCGGGCACGTGCTGGATATTCAGTTTGCGAACCTTGTCATAGCGACGCCAGGGCCGCTCGGTAGTCTGGTACCCGTCCTCCGGGGCACCTCGTGAGCTTGTAAGCGTTCAGCCCGTCCATGGAGGCTCCGTCGAGACCTGGCTACGGTGCCACTGTGCGGAGTATGCCACCAACCGCTACTCAGTGGAGTTGGGCCCGCCTTGTCTCCGGAGACTCCCTGTTCTGCTTGTGCGGCCGTCCCTCGCTTGCTTCTCGCCAGCTTGCCTGACTGATCGCGGCGGCGACCTGCCGGCGGTAGGGTCGGCCGCTGTTGGCCTTCCTGGTGGCCGCGGTCGAGGCGGCGCTGCGGCGTAGCTCGCCGCCATCGCTACTCTCGGCAGGTCAGGGGGCTGAACGCTTACGGGGAGAGGATCATGGCCTACGCCCTCCGTGAACTCATTTGCGAGCGCACCCGTGGCGCCGTCCTGAGCGAGCGGCTCTCGTGGTGTCCGCCCACGGTGGACGCCTCCACGATCCGTTCCTACTTGCGCCACCGGTTTGGGGAGCCGCTCGACGTCGCCTATACTGAACTACCGGACCTCGGGCCCGTGCAGGTGGGCTGGACCTACGCCCTGCCCTCGGATGCCACCGTGCCGGGCCGCCGCGACGCCTATGCCCCCGTAGCCATTCCGCTCTACGAGGATCCAGACGACGGGTCGCTCGTAAGCCTGTTCGTGCGCCAGGCAGAGTACCACCGTCTGGGTCAGACTCTGCTGGAGGCGGGCACAGTGGCCAGCGTCGAACACGTCCCCATCGAGGAGGCGGAGTGGGAGCCAGGCGAGCCAGCCCCGTGACTCGCAGTCCAATCGCAGGCCGTCGCTCGGCGGGGCCGAGGGGAGCGCGTCAGCCCGGGGGAGTGCTGCCCGAAGCGAGCTACCGCCCGCCTGACGTTGGCGCAACACGCGTCGTTCGTCGCCGCGCCTCAGCCTCCAGCTCGTCCACCAACTGCGCCAGCTCCGCTACCAGCGAGCTGGTGGTCCGCTCGCCAAAGAGCTTCAGCAGTTCGCCATAGTACCAGACCTGTTGCGCGCGGCCGGCGTTGAAGCGTGACCACAAGCGCTCGCCGTGTTGGTGATAGTCCGCCACCAAGGCACGCGCGTTGTGGACCTTGTCGGCCAGCGCCACCCGCAGGACAGACGGAGGAGCTTCTTTGAGATGCTCACGGCCATCAGGTGCGACACATAGGGGACGCGGGTCCCCTTGCGCACCTGGTGCGCGTGCAGTTGCGCGGCGAAAGCGAATGCGGCAATGAACCGCTCGCCGAGCATCATTGGATGGCTGAGATCTTGCGCGGATGCGCTCTTGAAGGGTCAGGATCAGCGCCTGGGAGGCGCCCAGGGTCGCGGCCCAAATCTCCGGCGGCAGGGGAGGATCGGCCCGCTTCATAGACAGTGGTATACGCCAGCGGCGCCCAATCTGCAAGCTCCTGCCGCAAGGCCGACCTGGACGCTTACTCATGCACCACGGCTCGCGCTAGCGCTCCGTACGCCACCGCCCTGGCGGACGGCATCTTCGCGGGCGCTCGGTCTTGCCCAGCGCGCCTCCGCCCGCTTACAATCGTCGCCGTGTGCCTGGCTGGGGCTGTGGGACGGTCCTCCCGCCAGATCCCGGCGGTTTTGCTGCTGAAGGCGAGGCCATGCGACGGCTGACTAGCGCGGTGTTCGTCCTGTTCGTGCTCGCCTTCGTGCTGGGCGCGGGCTTCCTGCTCGGGGTCTCGGTTGGGCGGGCGCAGGGCGCGGGGGCCGACGGCCTCACCGCGCTGCTCGGCCGCGCGGCGCCCACCACGGCCGGCGCCGGCCGGGCCGCGGCGCCAGCGTCGATCTCCCCCGACCTCCAGGAGCAGTTCCAGGTCTTCTGGGAGGCCTGGTCGCTGGTCGACCGTGAGTACTACGACCGCGCCGCGCTCGACACCGCCAAGCTCACCCACGGCGCGATCAAGGGTATGCTCGAGGCGCTCGGCGACCCCCACACCGTCTTCCTCGACGCGCAGCACAGTGAGCTGACCGACGCCGAGCTGCGCGGGAGCTTCGAGGGCATTGGCGTGCAGGTGGACCTGGTGGATGGCGGCCTGCGGGTGGTGGCGCCGCTCGACGGCTCGCCGGGCGAGAAGGCCGGCCTGCGCGCGGACGACCTGATCAGCCAGGTGAACGGGCAGGACCTCAAGGGCCTCAGCCTGACGGAGGCGGTCAACCTCATCCGCGGCCCGCGCGGCAGCACCGTGCGCCTGCTCGTCCAGCGCGAGGGCTGGCCCCAGCCGCGGCCGATGGAGGTCGTCCGCTCGGACATCAAGCTCGAATCGGTGCGCTCGCGAATGCTCGACGGCGGCATCGCCTACGTGCGGATCAGCACCTTCGCCAATACCACTGCCCGCGACCTGCAGGCGCCCCTCGAGCGGCTGCTCCAGGCGCGGCCGAAGGGGCTGGTGCTCGACCTGCGCTCCAACCCCGGCGGCTACCTGCAGGCGGCGATCGACGTGGCGAGCGAGCTGATTCCTGACGGGGTGCTCCTCTACCAAGAGCACGCCAACGGCCAGCGCGACGTGTTCCGCGCCAAGCCCGGCGGGCATGCTACGCAGGTGCCCCTGGTGGTGCTGATCGACCACGGCAGCGCCAGCGCCGCGGAGATCGTCGCCGCCGCCGTGCGCGACCGCGGCCGCGGCGTGCTGATCGGCGAGCAGAGCTATGGCAAGGGCTCCGTGCAGAACCTGCACCAGCTCGCTGACAGGAGCACCGTCCGCATCACGACGGCGCGCTGGCTCAGCCCCAGCGAGACGCCGCTCAACGGCGTGGGCCTGACGCCCGACATCGCCGTGCCCGCTGCCAGCGACGGCACCGACGCCGCCCTCGACCGCGCCGTCCAGTTCTTCCGCGACAGCCGCTAACTGCCTGCCCTCGCGCAGCTCCTCGCCCCACGGCGTCGATCTGATGCCGCGACGAGTCGCGGCAAAGAGTCCGGGCTAGCCCGGGCTTAGATGCGGGTGAGCTCCACCTTCTTTCGGTCCTCGCGGCGCGGGGTGACGCCGAGCAGCCGGGCCAGGTTCTCCCCGAGCACCAGGCGGAGCTGCTCGGGCGCGAGGCCGGCATACTTCGCCACCTTCCCGATCTCGAACCCGAACGGAATGAACGGGTGGTCGGAGCCGTAGAGCACGCGCTCGGCACTGGTGTTGCGGACGAGGGACGAGATCACTCCGGGCGGCGCGGTTTCGGCCGTATCCAGGTACACGTTGGCGACGCGACGCGCCACATCGATAGCCTGCTCGTGGTACTCCCACAGGCCGCTGTGGCCGATAATGAAGGTCACGTCGGGGAAGTTCTGCGCGAGATCGCCGATCAGAGCGGGGGAGGAGTTCCAGGATTCGCCACTGTGGATGAGGACCGTCAGCTTGTGGGCGGAGGCCGCCTCCATGAGTGGAAAGATCACATCGCGGTTGTTGATGGCCAGGCCCCCGAAGTCCATGAATGGATGGAGCTTCAGCCCCTTGAAACCGAGCCGGGCGTACTCATGGACGTCGGCGGCCGCCTTCTCCTTGAAGAACGGCTGGATCCGGGCGAAGGGGACGATGCGATCGGGATAGCGCTGGTTGAACGACAGCACTTGCTGATTGCATTCGCGATAGTCGGTGTGCGGGTTGGCCATGGGAAAACCGACGATCATGTCCACCCCGCAGGCGTCCATGTCGGCGACCATCTGGTCCGCGTCGAAGCTGGCGTGCCCCAGGTTGGCGTTGGGCCTCGAGCCCAGATGGGTATGGTCGTCGAAGACGAAGTACTCATTTCCCTCGCTATCAACCAGCACTGTGCTCTCCCTCCCCGCTCATTGTCGACGGCGCATCGAGATACCCTTGCACTCAATCTTTGTCACCGCGGATAGGGCCCCAACATGCTCAGCGCGTAGTTGACGAACGACTCGTCGACGACCTGGCTAACGTCACTCAGGTCCCCGGTGACGCAGCCCAGCCGAACATAGAGGGCGAGGTCATCGCGGATGCCCGGAACGTTCAAACGGCCGTCCGGCTCGAGGCCAGCCGGGGTGATCTTGTCATAGAGGGCCAGATCCTTCACCGTGGTGTGCTTGGCGAGGATCTGGGCGATCTCCGCGCGGCCGATTCCCTTCAGAAAAGCATCGTCGTAGTCGCGTAGCGAGCGCAGGTAGGCGACCATGAAGCGCTGGGCCGCGTCGGTGCGAGCGGCGAAGTCCGGGGAGTAGAAGAGCGCGGCGATCTGCTGATAAGGGTAGAGGACATCGCCCATGGCGAACTTGCTAGCGATGCCCCGCTCGGCGGCCAGCGTGGCCAGCGGCTCGATTTGCCAGCCGGCGTCGATAGCGCCGTTGGCGAAGGCCACGTTCATATCCGGCCAGCCCATGTAGGTCCACTCGACCTGGTCGCGGGTGATCCCGGCGCGCTCGAACCCGCGCTCGACGGCCGGGTCCGTCGAATCGCACGGCGCCAGCCTGGCGATGGTACGCCCCTTCAGATCGGCGAAGGAGCGCACCGCGCCACTGTCCAGCAGGTCCTGGCGGACGACTATCCCGGAGAACCCGAAGCCCGGCAGGAACTGGCCTTTGTCGGCCACCATCTTCACGCCGATCCCGCGGGCCGCCGCCTGGAAGGGATTGGCGTTCACGCCGGCGCCCCCGACGTCGAGCTGGTTGGCGTTGACCATCGTCGAGATGATATTCGGGTCGGGGATGGTCTCAAGCTGGAGCTCCAGGCCGAGCTCGCGGTAGTAGCCGCGCTCATAGCCGATGTAGACGCCAGAGTCGGAGATGCTCTCGAGCAGGCCCACCCGCACGGTCGCCGGCGGGTCCAGCGGCCGCGGCATGGCAGCACTCGCGGAGCCCGCGACGGGAGGCGGCACCGCGGCGGTAGCCGGCGGTGTCGTGGGAGGAGCGGCTGCGGCCGCCGCGGGACCTGGGTTGGAGGGCGCGGGGGGGCTGGCCGGCTGGCAGCCGAGCGCGGCGACGAGCAGAAGGGCCCAGAAGACGTAGCCTACCGATAGCATCTATCCTCCCCCGGCCGCTGAATGGCCCTCATCATACACTCTCGCTGCCACTTGTCAAGCAATTCTTGTAAGCGTTCAGCCCCCGTGCCCTGCAGGGATCAGAAGCGGCAGCGGGCTGCTCCGCAATGGGGCCTCACTCGCGGCCACTAGAACGCCTGGCAGCGCTTCCCCACCACCAGGCAGCCTGCACGCGTAACCGCGCGCAGTACAACGAGTGGGGCGCGGCAGGCTCGCTCATGTGGGTGGGGCGCGTTCGACACTGGCAACCCTGACCGGAGGAGACGGCGAGGCGTGCTGCTGCCCAACGCCGACGCCTTTGCCGTGCTGCTCGTCCTGGCCGAGCTGGCCGTGGGCCTCGGGCTCGTCCTCGGGCTGGGCACGCGGCTGGCCGCCGCCGGCGCAGTGTTCCTCAGCTTGAACTACTGGCTGGCCGCCGGCCCGCTCAGCACGCCGGCCCAGTTGCGGTCGTTCCTCGTCATCGGCATCGTCGTGCTCCTCGCCGTGCCCGGCGCGACCTGGGGCCTGGATCGCCGCCTGATCGGCCGCGCGCCAGCCTGGCTGATCGGCCGGCCCGAGCGGTTCCCGCTCGATCGCCTGCACGGCGTGGGCCCGATCTGCTGGCTGCGCCCGTCGGGCTACGCCACTCAATTCAACTACCTGGCGCTGCTGCGGATGGGGATCGGCTTCTGCTGGCTGGTCGCGGGCACGGTCAAGCTGGTGTTCGACCAGGTACCCGTGGACCCGCGCTTCATCCTGGGCTCGTTCGAGACCTACGGGCGGCAAGGCTACCGCGACCCGCTGGCGCAGGGCTGGCTCGACTTCGTCGCCGCCCACTACCCCGTGTTCGGCTTCCTGGATACGTGGGGCGAGCTTGCTGCCGGCACGCTGCTGTTCCTCGGGCTGGGCACGCGGGCCGGGGCGCTGGTGGGCCTGTTCCTGAACCTGAACTACCAGTGGATGAAGGGCTGGGGCAACAACGCCGCCTTCAACGACCGCGGCTGGATCGTCTGCCAGCTCGTCCTGTTCCTGGTCGGCGCCGGCCTGGTGGCGGGCGTGGACGGCATGCTCAAGGATCACCTGCCGCGCTGGCTGACGGGCGCCGACGGCGTGGATACCGCGCCTAGCGGCGAGCCGGTCGCCCCGGCGCCCGCCCCGCCCGCCGCGGCTCGCGAGCGGCTCGCGGGGGCGTAGGGGTGTCTATGTGTCTATAATGAGGGCACTCGCGTAGGGAGGGGCCCATGGTCCAGGAGCTGGCGCCGATTCGCGCTCGCATCGGGCTGATCATCCCGACCTCGAACCGACTCACCGAGCCTCAGTTCCACCGCTACGCGCCGCCGGGCGTGGTGCCGCACGTCACCCGCCTGCGGATGACCGGCGACTACCACGCGCCGGTGGACGAGCTGCTGCCGCGGGTCGTCGAGGCGGCCGCTCTGCTCGCCGACGCCAAGTGCGACAT
>Ga0209810_1005198_pt1 | contig 11937 bp, 7 predicted proteins | sample Coa_R1_7_FD_187159 | JGI IMG/M metagenome (GOLD analysis project Ga0209810, IMG submission 187159) | Surface soil microbial communities from Centralia Pennsylvania, which are recovering from an underground coalmine fire - Coalmine... | ecosystem: Environmental > Terrestrial > Soil > Unclassified ...
GGTCACCGTGATGCGGTCGAACACGATCCGCGCGCCTTGCAGCCGGTCCGCGCGCGCCTCCACGTAGCCGTGACGAGTGGCGACGGTAGCCCCCAGGCGCTCAAGCCCCTTCAGGTGCAGGTCGATCGGGCGAGCGCCAATGGCGCAACCACCTGGCAGGGCGACCCGCGCATAGCCAGTCCGTGCCAGAAGCGGCCCTAGAACGAGCACCGAGGCGCGCATGGTCTTGACCAAATCGTAGGGAGCCTCGGCGTGAGAAACTTCGGTGGCCTGCAGTCGGACATGGCAGTCGGCTGCTTCGCCCTCGGGTCCAGCGGTGCGCACGGCCATGCCCTGCAGCAGGCGGATCATGGTCAGGATGTCGCGCACGCGGGGAATGTTGAACAGTTCGATGGGCTCGGGCGTCAGCAGGCAGGCAGCCAGCGCTGGCAAGGCGGCGTTCTTGGCCCCCGGCACGCGGACACTACCTTCGAGTCTGTGTCCGCCTTCAATGCGGAATGCGTCCATGTGCTGCTTCCTGTCGGGGATTTTGCGCCAGCTCGATGGCGCGACGCACGTGGCCATGGGTGTGCCGCAGCAGGTTTCTGGCGCGCGCTGCGGAGACGCCGCCCAACGCCATCACCGCGGCGACAGGCAGCCTTCCGCCGGCGGCGTCTAGCAGTCTGCGGGCGGTCTGCGGAGAGGTGGCGGCGATTTGCTCCAGGATGCGCACAGCCCGGCGCCGGAGCTTCTGGTTGCCCGGAGTCACATAGACCATCCAGTGATCGTAGATTCTACCCAGACGCACCATAGCCGCTGTGCTCAGCATGTTCAACACCAGTTTCTGCGCGGTCCCCGATTTCATCCGCGTCGACCCCGCGATGGGTTCAGGGCCGACCGCGACCGCGATCACAACGCGGGCCAGTCGCCACAGCGCGGTGGGGTCAGGATTCGTGGTGATCAGCACCGTGGCAGCGCCGCGACGGCGGGCTTCCTGCAGAACACCACGCACGTAGGGCGTCGAGCCGCTTGCAGTGAGCCCAACCACGACGTCTGGCCGACCTACCTGCACACGAGCGGCATCGCGACGGCCCGCGGCCACCGAATCCTCCATGCCCTCCAGCGCGCGGTCGAAAGCGCGGCGCCCGCCAGCGAGCAGGGCCTGAACGGTCGTCGGTGGAACACCAAAGGTCGGCGGGCATTCGGCAGCATCGAGCACCCCCAGGCGCCCGCTGGTGCCTGCCCCGGCATAGATTAAACGCCCCCCGCGAGTCAGCGCCTCGACAATCAGGTCCACAGCCTGAGCAATCGCGGGGATCACCCGCCCGACGGCGACCGGAACGTGGCGATCTTCGCGATTTAAAATCCGCAGGATCGTAACTGTGTCCTTCCGGTCGAGACCTCGGGTGCGCGGATTTGCTGCCTCGGTGTAGGGAATGCGTGCCACGGCGAAAGCATTATAGTCGTTCGCCCGCTGCAGACCGCGTCAACGGCACTAAGGCGGTTCGAAGAGCCTCGAAGATCCTGCCGAACTGTTCCCACGCTGCCTCCGAATCCGCCGTGGAGGAAACATCCTGCCGCAGGAGAATAGCGAAGAGATTCTGCGAAGGCTCAAGTCGCACCCACACGCGACCGGAGGGCTCAACGGATCTGGCTGTTGCCAGGAGCTGCTCCGCACTGGAGCGGTGGAGGATGCGCCGGTGGGCGTAGAGGCCTCCGTTCAGCAACATCTGGCAAAACGCAGAAAGATCTTCGGGGGTCGTAGAAACAGAAGGCGCTTGTAGGCCGTTGCGCTCGTGTTTTCCCGCCATGCGCAGGGCCGTGTGCTGCATTCCCAGGGGCCTGAAGAGTTCTACCGCTGCCAGTGCAGTCACCGGAGTGCCCGTCAGCCGCTCGAGGATTTCCGCCACAAGCTCTGTGGCAGTGCTCGCATGAATGGGAACTGCTGCTTGCTCACAATCGGCCGGGTTCGCGGCCGGCGGTTGGGACGAATTTTCGGGTACGGACGCGACAGACAGGCCGGGAGGAGGTGCACAGGAGAGAGCGGCCAGCAATTGCGCCACGGTTATTTGACCGAGCCGCTGTTCTGAAAGCTTCTGTTCAAATCGGGGCACATAGAACGAGACCGGCACATCGAGGCGCAGGCGGTGGCGTTCGACCTGTTGCGCGGCCAGCGCGTAGAGAAACCAGGGAACCAGTTCAGGGGCGGTGAACGCACCTTCGGTGGGAGGTGTTTCCGATACGCGGCTGCGGTCACCGGCCGAGAAGCGGCGTACGACCAACTGGCTTCCGACACCCACCGCCAGCACACTGTTTTCCAAAACGTTAGGCATGCCGAGCGAATCTGGAGCTGGGAGCGCTGCTTCGAGCTTCGTTTCCAACTCGACTCCGGCAATTTGCAGCGTCATGGGATTGGCTGCCCGTCGAAGTCCCGCACCCCGCTGCACGGTTCCTGGAACTGAAATCGGGGATCGGCCGGCGATGGGCCGTACGCCTAACAGGGCGCCTGCAACGGCCTCGTCCTCGACGGGAGCTGTGCTGAAGGTTGCTAGCCAGGTGCGGACTTCGGGGAAGCGGGCCATCCAGTAAGGGCTTCCGAAGCTGACGACAATGGCTCGTGGCCAGGTCTGCAGGATGCGCTCGAGGAGTGCAGCCTGGGCGGCAGGGAATCCCACAGTGCCTTTGCGGTCAGCCACGCGCACGTATGCCGCCACAATCACCCGGTCGTAGGATGCGGCTGCCGGCAGCCGAATGTTCTCAGGGGGATGGAAGACCGGATCCGTGGCAATCCATTCCACAGGATCGAGCTCCCGAGTCAGTGCACGAAATAGACCGGCGCCCGGAGCGGGATCGGCATCGGCCGAGATGGCGACCAAAAGTATTCGCTCCGGCCGCGTTGGATCGAGCGGAACGGCACCCAGATCATCGCGCAGCAGAGTGACGCCGCGGCTCGCCAGACGGACCGCTTCCGCTTCATCGCGCTGTGTGGCAAACGTTTCGGGCAGGCGATCGAGGCGGATGTGGGGGCGGTGGTTCAACCCCAGGGCCTGCTTGGCACGCAGAACGTGTCGAACCGCCATATTGATTCGTTCCAGACTTAGCTCGCCATCCTGCACCGCGCGTTTCAGCGCTGCCAGTGCGGCCTTCGGTTCCGGAGGGATCAGGAGCATATCCGCACCAGCGCCAACGGCCATGACAGCCACGCGGTCCGGTGGCCACAGTGACGCCACGCCGGCCATGTCGAGGGCGTCGGTGACAATCAACCCCCGAAACCCCATCCGCCGGCGCAGCAGGCCCTGCAGGATGGCTGCCGACAGCGTTGCCGGTCGCCGCGGATCGGCTTCCAGGGCCGGCACCAGAAGATGACCGGTCATCACCGAACCCACACCGGCGGCAATCGCAGCGCGGAAAGGGACGAGTTCCATTTGCTCCAGTTGGGTCAACGACGCAGAAATGACCGGCAGTCCCAGATGGGAGTCCACACTGGTATTGCCGTGGCCAGGAAAGTGCTTGGCCGTCGCCAGCACACCGCCATCCTGCAGTCCACGAACGACGGCCGCGACAAAGCGCGCCACCTGCGCGGGATCGTCGCTGAAAGACCGGATGTTAATGATCGGGTTATCGGCATTGTTGTTCACGTCCGCAACGGGTGCCAGCACCCAGTTCACGCCCACGGCGCGCGCCTGGGCTGCGGTAATACGGGCGGCGAGATAGGCCGCGCTGGGATCGCCTGTGGCCGCCAGAGCCATGGCGTGGGGCAGGGAGGTGCCTTCAGCGATGCGCATGGCCGTGCCGGTTTCGAAGTCCGCGGCCACCAGTAACGGGATGCGGGCTCTTCGTTGCAGGCGTTCAATCAGCGCAGCCGTAGGATAAGCCTCGGCACGCTCGATGCCGAGCGGGGTGGCCTTTGCCTGCAGCACAATGCCCCCTATGCGGCCCCGCTTCACCCACTCGAGCAGTCGCTGCCAGTCCGGGCTGTCGGCCGGGGTGTAACGCCCCCACAGGTACACCACGAGCAACTGCCCCAGCTTTTCGTCCAGGCTCAAATGGCGCAGCGTTTGCTCGACCCAGTCAGCCGACGCAGCTTTGTTCGCCGGTGCAGGCGGAGGGCCCGCCAGCAACACAGGGCCCCACAGCAGGCAGGCGACCGCGATGCAGCTACATATTCGGCGTGGCATCACAGCGTAGGCGGCGTTGACGGCTGCCGCCAGCGGCTGTATATAGCACAGGTTCCAATGAAGCGTCTCCGCCTCGTCTGGTTCCTGGCCGTTGCGGTGCTCAGCTTTCGGCCCCAGCCGCCGGCGGCCCCCGCGCCTCCTCCACGGTTGTCGGACGCCGATGCGATCATCCGCGAGGCCATTGCACGCGACGAACTGCCCGGGGCGGTTCTGATCGTCGGGCATCGCGGTCGCATCGTCTATCGCAAGGCATACGGATGGCGCGCGCTGGTGCCGCGCCGGGAAACCATGACGGCCGATACCATTTTCGACCTGGCCTCGCTCACCAAGGTCGTGGCGACGACGCCGGCGATCATGATGTTGTTCGAGCGGGGGAAATTGAGGCTGGACGACCCGGTCGCTCGCTACCTGCCAGAGTTTGGGACCAACGGTAAGGAACACATCACCATTCGCCAGCTTCTGACCCACACCTCCGGATTGCGTCCGGATCCCATCCTGCCGCCGGGAACCTCTGGGACGGAGTCAGTGCTGCGGATCGTTTATGCCGACCATCCGGTGCTGCCGCCGGGCATGCAGTTCCTTTACAGCGACTGCAATTTCATCGTGCTCGGGGAGTTGGTGCACCACCTTTCCGGAATGACGCTGGACCGGTTCACCGAGCGGTACATTTTTCGGCCGCTCGGCATGTCTCACACGCGGTTTCTCCCCCCGGCTGCCTGGCGCCCGCGAATTGCTCCGACCGAAGAGGTGGATTTGCCGGAGGGGGCAAAGCCCGGCTCCGGTCGCGGCCTTCTGCTGCGCGGGGTGGTCCACGATCCGACCGCACGCGCCATGGGCGGCGTAGCCGGGCACGCTGGCCTGTTTTCCACTGCCGACGATCTCGCGATTTTCTGTCGCATGATGCTGCTGGGAGGGCGCTTGCCCGGTAATCCCTCGCGCCGGTTGCTGGCGGCAGCGACAATCCACAAAATGATCACCCCGCAGACGTCGCCCTGGGTCGTCGCGGTCCGCGGATTGGGCTGGGATCTGGATTCGCCGTTTTCGGCCAATCGTGGGGAACTGTTTCCGCTGGGCTCCTACGGGCATACCGGCTTCACCGGGACATCGATCTGGATCGACCCGCACAGCCAGACGTTTGTCATCCTGCTGGCCAATAGCGTGCACCCTTACCGGCGACCCGCTCTGTCGAGCCTGCGCTCGCGGATTGCCACTCTGGTCGCAGCAGCCCTGGGCGCCGGTGACACAACGGGACCAACTTCCGCTCTGGAACGCAGCGCGGGCAGCGAGCGCCCCTACGGGCTCGATGGGATCTTCCGTCACGCGGATCGAACATTGACCGGGATTGATGTGCTGGAGAAGGAAAACTTCGCCCCCCTGGTGGGGCATCGCGTCGGCCTGATCACCAATCAGACTGGCCGCGACCGTCAGGGCCGGCGTACCATCGATGTGCTCTTCCACGCCCCCGGCGTGCGTCTGGTGGCCATTTTTTCACCCGAGCATGGCATCGAGGGCCGCGCTGAAGGCCCGGTCCCTTCTGGGCGCGACGAGCCGACCGGTCTCCCCATCTACAGCCTTTACGGTTCCACCCGTCGTCCTACGGAGCGGATGCTCCAGGGAATCGATACACTTGTCTTCGACATCCAGGATGCCGGCGTCCGCTTTTACACCTACATCACCACGATGGCCTATGCCTTGGAGGAAGCGGCCAGCCGTCACATCCGCTTTGTCGTGCTCGATCGGCCCAATCCTCTGGGTGGTGAACGCATCGAAGGACCCATGCTCGACCCGGACAGAACGTCATTTACCGGTTATTTCCCCCTCCCGGTCATTCACGGAATGACCGTCGGCGAGCTGGCCAGCCTGTTCAATGAAGAAAAGCATCTCGGGGCTGATCTGACGGTGGTCCCCATGCAGGGCTGGCATCGCCGCGATAGCTTCGAGGTCACCGGACTGCCCTGGATTCCTCCTTCTCCAAACCTGCGCACGCTGAACCAGCTTCTGCTCTATTCCGGCATTGAGATTTTGCAGGCAGGAGGCGTTTCGGTTGGCCGCGGCACGAGCTTTCCGTTCGAGGTGATCGGTGCGCCGTGGATCCACGGCAATGAGCTGGCCGACGAACTGAATCGAGCCTACATCCCCGGAGTGCGATTCGTGCCGACGCGGTTCACACCGGGAGCGGGGATCTACCGGAACCAGGTCTGCGAAGGCGTGACGGTCGTGATCACCGACCGGGCCTCGGTTTTCCCCATGCTAATGGGCATGGCCATGGCCGCCACACTGCACCGGCTTTATCCACAGCAGTTCGCCCTGGATCGCATCATCGAGCTGCTCGGGTCGCGGCAGACGTTAGAGGCACTCGAGGCAGGGCAGTCGCCGGCTCAAATTGTCGAGAGCTGGCAGCCCTCGCTGGACGCCTTCAGGGCGCTGCGCGCAAAATACCTTCTGTACCCGTAGGCGTCCTTCGATGCGAAGCCGGATCTGGCTGGCCTGGAGCAGCGGCAAGGACAGTGCGTGGGCACTGCACAGGCTTCGCCAGTCGGGCGAATACGAGGTGGTCGGCCTGCTGGTGACGCTGAGCCGACCATTTCGCCGCGTTTCCATGCATGGCGTGCGGGAGGAGGTTCTGGAGCTGCAGGCTGCGGCCGCTGGGCTTCCGCTGATCAAAGTGTGGCTTCCGTATCCCTGCCCGAACGAAGCCTACGAGGCGGCCATGCGCGAGGCGCTCGAGCAGGCGGAGGCGTCGGGAATTACGGGCGTGGCCTTCGGAGATCTTTTTCTGCAAGATGTGCGACAGTATCGAGAAGAACAGATGCGCCGCACGCGCCTGCGCCCGTTGTTTCCGCTTTGGCAGGAGGGCACCGCGGGGCTGGCGCGCGAGATGGTTCGCACCGGGCTGCGTGCCTACGTGGTCTGCGTGAATCCTGCGCGGATGGATCGAAGATTCGCCGGTGCCTGCTTCGACGAGGCCCTGCTGGCACAGTTGCCTGACGGCGTAGATCCCTGCGGAGAGCGTGGGGAATTTCACACGCTGGTTGTGGACGGTCCCATGTTTCGCCATCCCGTGAACGTCCGGCGTGGGGAGACGGTCGAGCGAGACGGCTTTGTCTTTACCGATTTTCTGCCTGCCGAGCGGATGGAAGCATAGCGTGAAGATCTGTTCGCTTTTTCCGGGCGCCACCGAGATGCTGTTCGCTATCGGTGCGGGCAGCGAGGTGGTGGCCGTTTCCCACGAGTGCGACTGGCCGCCGGAAGTGCAGCGCCTGCCGCGCGTGGTGCGGCCGAAAGTGGACTCGAGTGCCCCCGCAGCGGAAATCGACCGGCAGGTGCGCGAGCTGGTGGCCTGTGGGGAGAGCCTTTACGCGCTGGACGGGGATCTGCTGGAGGCACTGGAACCGGATTTGATCGTTACGCAAGAGCTGTGCCATGTGTGTGCGGCTTCGCCGGATGATCTGGGCGTCGTGCTGGGGCGGCTGTCGTACAGGCCGCAGGTCCTTTCGCTTGCCCCGGGCCGGATCGAAGAGATCTGGCAGGCGATGCTGAAGCTGGGAGAAGTCACAGGCCATCTGGCCGCAGCGCAGCAGGCTGTCGCGCAGTTGCGCCGGCGGGCGGACCGTGTCGCCCGTGTGGTCGCTACAGCATCCCGCCGGCCGCGGGTGCTGTGTCTCGAATGGCTGGACCCGCCGTACGTGGGCGGTCACTGGGTGCCGGAAATGGTTCAGTTGGCCGGAGGCGATCCGGTTCTCGGTGAGCCGGGTGTACCCTCAGTGCCGCTCTCGTGGGAAAAGGTTCTTGGGAGCCAGCCTGACTATGTCATCGTCATGCCGTGTGGATACAGCCTGGACCGTGCCGTGGCCGAGTACACCGTAATGAAATTTCCTGCCTCCTGGCAGCAGCTTCCGGCCGTCATCCAGGGAAAGGTGTATGCGGTAGAAGCCAACAGCTATTTTTCGCGTTCGGGCCCTCGCATCGTTGACGGGATCGAAATCCTCGGCCGCATCCTTCACCCTGATGTGGTCGGCTGGAGCCTACCCGAACATGGCTGGAGCAGACTGATTGGTTATTCTTCAGTTGACAGGCCAGCGGAGACTTTCTTCCAGCGGTGATACAAGGGCAATCCGGCCACAATCACGATCAGCCCCGCCAGCGAGCGCAGCGGTCGCTGCAGCAGCAAACTGATCGTTACGCCCGCCGCTCCGGCTACGAACAGCAGCGGCAAGACCGGATAGCCCCAGGCGCGATAGGGACGCGCTAGAGTCGGCTCCTTCCGCCGCAGAGTGAGGACCGATGCTGTGGCCAGTGCATAGAAGATCCATTGCGCAAAGATGAACAGGGAAAATAGATCCTCGAAGGTACCGGTCAGGGCCAGCACGGATGCCAGACAGCCCTGAAAGACCAACGCTCGGGCCGGCGTGCGAAAACGTGGATGGATGCCGCGGGCCAGGGAGAAGAACAGGCCGTCGCGCGCCATGGCGTAGTCCACGCGGGCGCCGCTGAGAATGGAGGAATTCAACGTTCCCAGTGCGCAGACGATCATGGCGACGGTCAGCCACCGGGCCACGGCAGGTCCGGCCAGCCGGGCCATCAGGTCGGAAGCGACATGCGGGGAGGCGGCCACCTCGGCGTAGCTGAGCCCGTGAAAACAGGCCGCGGTCATGAGCACATACAACACCAGGACTAAGCTGACGCCAGCCACCAGCGCACGGGGAATGTTCCGGCCGGGAACCGTGACCTCGGAGCCCACCAAGTTGACATTGCTCCAGCCGTCGTAGGCCCAGAGCGCAGCCACGAGCGCCGCAAAAAATCCACCGAGACCTGCACCCGCTGGAATTGCCGAAGCTCCCGGAGCAACCGGGTGGGCCAGCGCCAGTCCAGCGACGATCACCGCAACGATCACGCCCAGTTTGATCGCTGTCAGCAGGACCTGTACTCGCCCGCCCAGCCGCACGCCGAGGTAGTTGAGGCCCGTAACGGCGGCAATGGCCACCACGGCCAGTGGCTGGGCGGTGGTGAAGACAAAATGGCTCTGAGCTGTGCCGGGTCCGGGCACTGTGAACAGCGGCGTGGCCACGCGCGGGTCAAGAAAGCTCCAGAAGCGAAGCAGCCCGGCGGCAATCGTGGCGATCGAGGCCGGGCGTCCGACGATCGAGTGCATCCAGCCGAAAAGAAAGCCCCACTGCGGACCGAAGGCTCGTGTGAGGTAGGCGTATTCGCCGCCTGCCTCGGGTATCGCAGCGCCCAGTTCGGCATAGGCCAGAGCTCCCGAGAGCGAGAGCAACCCGCCGACGATCCAGGCCAGGTAGACGAGCGCGGGCCGGCCTGCTGTGCGGGCCATATCCGCGGGCACGATGAAGATCCCGGTGCCAATCATCGTACCCACTACGATGGCGGCGGCCGCCCATGGCCCCAGCACGCGAGCCAGCTCGGGTTGCGGTCGGTCGGTCATGGGTGTTGTACCTGGCGGACAGCCCGCACAAGCATTTCCAGCCGGCTCATGAGCAGACCGGCAATCAGGGTCACTGCCGTGCCGACCAGAACATACCAGGTCCAGGCCAGGCGGGTGTGGATGTTCCAGCCCAGCAATGGTGCCCACCGGGGCGCAAAGTGTATGGCAGCCAGGGCCAGCATGCCTGTCAGTAATCCGCCCACGGCGCCTGCTGGTGTGGCGCGCCGGCTAAAAATCGCCAGCAGAAAAAGCCCCAGCATACCGCCATAGGTGATCGAGGCCACGGTCAGGCCCGCTTCGAGCACGACGCCCCAGTGCAGCAGCCCCAGCGTTCCCAGCACCAGCCCCCAGAACAGCGTCAGCCAGCGCGATCGTTGCACACGGCGCGCTTCCGAAAGCCGATCGGAGCCTGTGTGTCGCCCGAAATCGATCACCGAGGAAGAGGCCAGCGAATTCAGTGCGCCACTGGCGTTCGACATGGCGACCGCAAAAATCGAGGCCAGCACCAGCCCGCTCAATCCGCGGGGCAGATACCCGACAACGTAAGCCGGAAACAACCGGTCGGGGTCGCCCTGCGGCACGTGGAAACCCGTATGCATGCCCAGCACGTAGAGCATGGCGCCGATGAGAAGGAAAAGGGCGAACTGGATAAAAATCACCACCCCGCTGGTCAGCAGGGCCAGCTTGCTGTCGCGCGCAGAGCGGGCGGCCAGCAGGCGCTGGACCATTGTCTGGTCGGTTCCGTGACTGGCCATAGTGAGAAAGGTTCCGCCCAGCAGGCCGGCCCAGAACGTGTAGGGTTGTTGCAGGTCGAATTGAAAATGGAAGACACGGAGCTTGTGGGCTGCGCTGGCCAGGTGGACAAATCCAGTCCAGCCATGGGGGATCTGACCGAGCAACAGAAAGAAGGCGACGAGCGAGCCCGTCGCGTAGAGACCGAGCTGAATCAGGTCGGTCCAGATCACCGCCCGCAAGCCCCCTTCGAAGGTGTAGACCAGAGTCAGTCCGGTAATCACCGCCACCGACAGCGTCTCGCCCGTCCCCAGGGCCACGCTCACAACCTTGCCAATCGCGTTGATGCGCACGCCTTCGGCGAGCGCACGGGTGACCAGAAACACGGAGGCTACAGCCGTGCGCGCCTTTGGTCCGAAGCGTTTTTCGACAAGCTGGTAGGCGGTATAGAATTCGCTGCGAAAATACTGGGGAATGAACACCACGCAGATGACGATCCGCGCCACCAGGTAGCCCAGCACGAGCTGGAGAAAGCCCAGATCCGAGCTATAGGCAATCCCCGGTGTGCTGATGATGGTGAGCGTGGAGGTTTCCGTGGCGACAATCGAGCCCGCCAGTGCCCACCAGGGCAGAGCCCGGCTGCTGAGCAGGTATTCGCGCAGGCTGGTCTGCCGGCGCCGAAAGTGCAGGCCGAACAGCGTGACGCCGAGCAGGTAGCTGATGACGACGGCGAGGTCGAGCGGATGAATGCGCATGCAGAGGAAGCTCGCGATGCTAGCCGCCGAGTGGAGACGGTGTCAAGTCTGTTCGTCGGCGTGGATGGAGGGGGCACCAAGACAGAGGTGGTGATTCTCGATGCCGCCGGTTCAGTGCGGGCACGCCAGCGAGGTGGAGCTGCCAGTCCGGTGCGCCTGGGTTTTCGGCGAGCGGCGCAGGAAGTTACCGCCACGATCCGCGCCGCTCTGCGCAGCATAACTTCGCAGGGAGCTGCAGTCGGAGCTATCTGCGCGGGGCTGGCGGGTGCGGGCGCGCCTGCCCGGGCACGGCGCCTGCAGAAACTTCTCGAAAGCCACTGGCCCGGTGTTCGCGTCAGCGTGTGCAGCGATCTGGATCTGGCGCTCGATTGTTTTGTTTCCCAGCTGCCGCTGGTGGTGCTTGTGGCGGGCACCGGAAGCGTGGCCGCCTGCCGGATGCCTGACGGCAGCATCGCGCGCGCCGGAGGCTGGGGGCCTTGGTTCGACGACGAAGGAGGTGCAACCGATCTCGGCCGGCGAGCTCTTGCCGCTGCAGCGCGGGCCGTGGACGGTCACGGGCCGGCCACGGCCCTCGTGGATGCCATTCTCGCTCACTTCCACCTGCGAGACTGGAGCCGGATACCTGACCGGCTCCTCCGGCGTCCCTTTGACCGCATGGCTGAACTCGCACCGCTGGTCGAATCGGTTGCTGCCGGTGGAGATACCGTGGCGCGTCAGATTCTAGAAGCTGCGGCCGGGGAGCTGCTCGCGCTGGTGGGGGCACTGGTGACCCGATGTGGGCTTGCCGAAGAGCCGTTCGCCGTGGGGTTGCTCGGTGGTCTACTGCGGGCGGGAGGTGAGCTGGCTCGAT
>Ga0209810_1005203_pt1 | contig 11929 bp, 9 predicted proteins | sample Coa_R1_7_FD_187159 | JGI IMG/M metagenome (GOLD analysis project Ga0209810, IMG submission 187159) | Surface soil microbial communities from Centralia Pennsylvania, which are recovering from an underground coalmine fire - Coalmine... | ecosystem: Environmental > Terrestrial > Soil > Unclassified ...
TGGCGCTGCCGTTGTTGAGGGCCAGGGTTCCAGCACCCGCGCCGGTGTTAAAACTACCGGTGGTGTCCGAGAAGAGCGAACGCCAGCCAAGCGCCGTATTGCCAGCACCCGTAGTCAAGAGACTCAGCGCATCGCAGCCCTCCGCCGTCGTGAAATTCGGATAACACGGCTCCGGAGTGGGTCCCAAATCGTAGCCGATAACGTCCAGATTGATTCCTTCGGGCGAGGTGGCGGAGACGTCGGAGGATTGTCCGGTGCAGGAGGCGGCGTTTTGGACGTACGGATGCGCCTGCGGGCAGGGCTCGCTAAACCAATCGCCAAAGTCGCGGTTGGGCATTTGATTGAATCTGACGATGTTCGTAACACCGCTGTCGATGGAAAAATACCGCACGCCATTTGCCGTTGTATTTCTAACCCCGGGCGACGACCAGCTGAACAAGTCCTGCGGCCACAAATCCCGCTGGTTAGCGGCACTCAAGTGTGAGGCGAACCCCATGACTTCGTCCATTTCATGCTGCGTCAAGCGCTGGGCATCGAAGTTATTCGCATTCACGGGCCGCGTGAACTGGTATGGCGCCGAGGCATTGAGCGTGACGATGCCGTCGTACGGTCCGCCCAGTGTGCCGTGTCCGGATTCATCCGGCGGAGTGTTCAGTCCAATGGAACGCCCCGCCGCGCTCGAGGCATTGATGTTGGGCGATAACGCAGTGACGGGCAAGCTCGCGTCGGCTGTCGCGTCGTTGCTGGTTTTTGCGTCCGCTCGCAGAGCATTCATGTAATCGTTCCACGGAATCGTGTAATAGACGTAGCTGCTTCGAGCGATCGACCCAGCTGGAATCGGATCGCCATTTGGAAGCGTGGTTGCGTAGCGGAAAAGAATTTCGACCGTCACCGGATCACCGAACAAGGATTCGTAAATGGAGACGGCCCGGGTAATCATCGCTTCAATCGCGGCAGCATTGGGATTGCCGGTAATGGAACTGTCGAATGTGGCATGGATGATCAATCCCTCGGTGGCGACTGTGCTTGCCTCACTTATCTGGGAATAGTTCCCGGGCCCGCTCGCAGTGTAGGGCCGCACCCGATAGTAATAAGTGGTGCCGGGTCTCAAGCCGGGGATGACGCGGCCAGTCGTGTTGCCCACGTCGAGGTCGTGATAGCCGGGCAAGTAACTTTCAAACGTGGCCGTAGTGGAAACATCCAGTAAGTAGCCCCTGGCGCCTGCGGTTGCCTGCCAGGTGGCCATGAAACTGCTGCGCGTTGCAAGAGAGCCTTCTGTAACGTCGGCTTCAGCATAGTGCGGAGGTTGGGCGACTGCCGGCAACTGCGATTGATCCACCCACAGGTCATGTGTCCGAATGCCTGCTGGGAAGGGGGTGCCGCGCCGGTTCGTGTGCGCAACGTCGAGTTGGCCTGGCAGAGAGGCGATGGAGCAGGAAAGTATCGATACAAAACCAACGCCTGCAGCTTTCAAACGATTCTGAAACAAAACCGGCCACCGCATCCGATTACAGTGTCTTATAGTTTCTCATCCGCTTCGAGAAGCTAAAATGACTTCCGAATACCGCCAAGGCTGTCAGATTCTGCCGATTCGGGCAATAGAATTTTGCTTCAAAATTGCCCGCAGGGTTTGCGCAATGAATGGCTCTGGCGTTGCCCTTGTGGGGAACTGGTCACATGCGACCGCGCCGCTGATAAAACCGGTACCGTTCAATGATCGATTCCACATACTTTCGCGTTCCGGGGAAATCGATGTTTTTGAGGAAAGTTTCCACCGAAACATCGGCGATGGAGTTTCCGCCGCTCCACCGCTGGGCCCGGCTGGCGCCGGCATTGTACTCGGCCAGCGCGAAGGGGAGAGGATCGGATTGGGTCTCCCAGTGTTGCAAAGCCCGGTGCAAATACCAGGCCCCGGCATTAAGATTTACTTTGGGATCAAAGAGCTGTTCGTTGGAAAAATTGTGAATCCTCTCTTCGCGCGCCCATTCGTACGCCGCTTTCTCGCTTACCTGCATTAACCCGCGTTCGCCGTGCGCGCCATGTTTGTTCGGATCAAAGCGGCTCTCGCGCCAGACCACCGCCTTGACGAGCATCGGGTCGAGCTGATGCTCGACGGCCACCGCGCGAATCAAAGAATCGAAGCGATGGAATCGGGCCGGGCTGATCCACTCGTACATGGTGTACATCGGATCGCCTGAAAGCACGGCGAGACAGGCCAAACCTGCAGCCAGCGCCAGCGACGCGCAGAGCGCCAGCTTGCAAAAGAACTGTGTCACCTCAGGTTTCAAAATCTCGTGCTCCTGCTGCGCTGAACCGTTAAATTAATCCACCGCCCCTCATGGCAAAGGCCAATTACGTTCGCGTCATCATCGATCGGGCCATTCATCGCGAGCTCGATTATTCCGTCCCGGAAAACTTGGCCGACCGGGTGGCCATTGGTGCGCGCGTGCGGGTGCCGTTTCGCGACAAGCTCGCCCTGGCAACGGTTGTCGCTGTTCCCGAAGAAAGCAACGCAAAAGGCATCCGGCCAATTGAAGCGCTGGTGGGCGATGGGCCGACACTGAGCGCGCAGCTGCTGGAGCTGGCAAAGTGGATGAGCGCGTACTATTGCTGCCCGATTGAAACCGTCATGCGCAGCGTGCTCCCACAGGTGATCCGCCGGGCTGCGGTCGGCTGGAAGAAACAGTTGTTTGTCCAACCACGACCCAATATCGACAACAGCGAACTGGAGAAACTGCAAAGGCGCGCCCCGAGGCAGGCTGAACTTTTGCAGGCCATCTGTCGATTAAATGCTCCAGTCCGCGCGGCGCAGCTTTTGCGCGAGACCTCTCTGGACAATCAGGCGCTGCGCGCGCTAGCCAGGCGCGGGCTGATCGAATTGCGTGAACAATCCGTGATCCGCGATCCGCATGCGGACGAGCAATTCATCCCCACCTCCAATCTCACGTTAAACCTCGAACAGGCGAGCGCGCTGAAAGAAATCATCCAGGCACTCGACGCTCCCGGGAACGCGCAGCCGATTTTGCTCCATGGCGTCACGGGCTCGGGTAAAACGGAGATTTATCTCCAAGCCATCCAGGCGGCTTTAGACCGCGGCCGCACGGCCATCGTTCTGGTGCCGGAGATTTCACTGACGCCGCAAACGGTGGAACGTTTCAAGGGCCGCTTTGCCGAAGTGCAGGATGCGGTGGCGGTGCTGCACAGCCATCTCTCCGAAGGCGAACGCCACGATGAATGGCATAAGATTCATGCCGGCCGCGCCCGCATTGTGATCGGCGCCCGCAGCGCAGTGTTCGCGCCGCTTAAAAATCTCGGTCTCATCGTGGTGGATGAGGAGCACGAGACCACGTACAAACAGGAGGAGGCGCCCCGGTATCACGCCCGGGATGTAGCAGTGGTGAGGGCGAAGATCGAGAAATGCCTCGTCGTCTTGGGCAGCGCTACGCCGTCGCTGGAGAGCTATCACAATGCCATGATTGGCAAGTACCGACTGGTCACGCTGACCCAGCGCGTGGACGAGAAACAAATGCCGCTGATGCGCATTATCGATCTTCGTCAGGAACGCCGGAAGCAAAAGGCCGCCGTTATTTTGTCTGAAAAACTCATCCAGGCTATCGGCCATCGTCTCGAAAAACACGAGCAGACAATTCTGTTTCTGAACCGGCGGGGCTTTTCCACCTCGCTGCTATGCAGCAACTGCGGCGAAGCGCGCAATTGTCCGAATTGCAGTGTAGCGCTCACGTTCCATCAATACCCGGCCCCGGGCGGCTCAGCTCGGCGCAGCGAGATGATGTCCGGACGCCTGTGCTGCCATCTGTGCGGACATACGGCTGCCGTGCCCGGGAAATGTCCGGCGTGCGGCCAGGATGCCCTGATCTATTACGGCTTCGGCACGGAGAAAGTCGAATCAACGGTCTGCCAGATTTTTCCACGGGCGGTGGTGCGTCGCATGGACGCCGATTCCATGACGCGCAAGGAAGCCTATCGCGAAACGCTGCGCAATTTTCGCGTCGGCAAGATCGATATTCTTGTCGGGACGCAAATGATCGCCAAAGGTCTGCACTTTCCCAACGTGACGCTTGTGGGAATTATCAATGCCGATCTCGCTCTGCATCTGCCGGATTTCCGAGCTGGCGAACGCACTTTCCAGCTTCTCACGCAGGTGGCCGGCCGCGCCGGGCGCGGGGAAACCGCGGGCGAAGTTTTTGTGCAAACTTACACGCCGTTTAGTCCATCGATTCAGTTCGCTCGCCACTACGATTTTGCGGGTTACTTCCAACAGGAGCTCGAATTTCGGCAGCGGTGCGATTTTCCTCCGTTCAAACACGCGGTGCTGATCACGGTTCGCTCGCCGCACCAGGGCCGGGCAAAACTTTCCGCCGAAACCCTGAGGCGCCGTTTAAAAGAAGCATTGCCGGAACAATTCATCCTGGGGGAAGCTGCGCCGGCGCCGCTGGAAAAACTGCAGGGCCAGTTCCGCTTTCACATTTTGATCCGCGGTGGCGCTATTTTGCGCCTGAGCCGCCTCGTGCGCGAGACGCTTAGCAACCTGCCGCTGCCCGAAGACGTCACCGCCACAGTCGATGTGGATCCTTACCAGCTCCTGTAGCGCAGGCGTCAGGACTTTTCCGGTTTGATCGGGCTGGAGTGCGCCGCAACACACAGCCACTGGTCATTTTGTTTGACCCAAAAATCTGTCGCACGGCCGGTCTGCTCAAATGGCTTGCCGTTTTCGTCCTTGCCTTTCAGGATGAAACGGGAACTGGCCACCGCGGCATCACCATAGACCACAATCTTAAACTGGTCGGTCACAAGCGAGTCGATGATGGAGCGATCTTTTCTGACGGCATCAAGATATTCCCGTTTGTTGATCAATTTGCCAGTCTCGCTCGTGTCGATGAACGAGTCGGCAAAGACTGTGCTCAGCAGCGCAACATCTTTGTTGCGCACACCCCGGGTGTAATCCTCCTCCCGCGCGCGGACTTCGGCGACAGCCGCATCAGCACGGTCGTCGGTGCTTTGCGCAGTCAGCGCGCTGATTGCAGCCGCGGCTTGTAAAATGATGGCAAAAAGTCGCAGGTTCATATTTGCCACAACGAATAAGGGGCCCCGCGTTGGTTGCAAGGAAACGCTGTTGGCAAATGCCTGAACCAATTGGGTGCCAACTGCCGCTGGGAAAATGGAAGGCGGCGTGGCTTGTCCCGGTGACGACACGGGCGCGGCTTGCGTGACCCCCTTAAAAAAATGCTTGAGGCGCCGGCGGTAAATTCCCAAAATTCGCGTCGTTACAGTGAGGCTGCGGATGAAAAGATTGCCTCTTTTTGTCGTGTGGCTTGCGGCGTTAACGCCTCTCGGCGCTGATTCGCAACAAGGGGCGGGTACGTTGGTGGGCTTTTTGTCTAAGCAAGGTCTTGCCGGCGCGAAGCTGGAGCGGCGATGGGGCAATCATCTCTTCGTTTCCGCTTCCATCAATAACCGGTCCGGAGGGCTGATGATCGACACTGGATCGCCAAACACGGTGATCGATCGCAACAGCGTGAATACATTCGGTCTCACGGTTGAAAAAACGGCCGCGACGGTAGGCGGGTTGTTCGGACGCAGCTGGGAACGCTTTGGCGCCAGCAAGGTAAAAAGCATCGCGCTTGGCAATTGTATCCTGACGAATGTGCCGGTGGCGATTCTGGACCTCTCCGACGTTAACCGGCAACGCAGCTCGCCGGAAACCGGGTCGCATATCGCCTCGTCTCACAACCTCGCGCACATCAACGGGGTTTTGGGCGCGAACGAGATGATGAAGTTTGGAATGATCATCGATTGCACGCGGCAGATGCTCTACGTTAACCCCGGCGGACGAAGTTCGGCCCTCAGCCAAAGCCTCAGCAGCTTTCTTGAGAGTCGCGGCTTTACACGAATTCCGATGCGGCTCAACGCGAATCATCACTTCTGTGTCGAGGGCGCGGTGAACGGGAACCCCTGCCGCTTCCTCATCGATACCGGAGCAGCCAACACAGTTATCGATAAGGAAGCTGCAGTGAAATTTGGGACCGACATGACTGCTTTGAGCGGAATCGGCGCAGGCGGCGCTGGCGGCATGGTCCGGGGGATTGATCGCACTCGTGTGAAGGAGCTGGCAATTGGGAACTTTAAAATCCCCGACGCCGAAGTGGTCGTGGCGCATCTGTCGAAGGAGATCCTGCTTGCAAACTCAGCCACGCAATCCAATGCCGGAGTTTTTGGCCAGGATTATCTCGCATCGAAATTCGCTGTGATTGACGTGGGAGGCATGTCACTGTATCTGCGGCATCCGGATTCGCGCTGAAATTTCGACGCGCTTCGTTGGGCGACGTTGGCTGCGCCACCGAAGGGGAGCCGCGCTTTCCGCTTTCATGATTCCGGTCCCTCTTCGCAGCCGGTAAAAGGGCGGTCCGGCGCGCCGCAGGGAAAGATTATCTTTCCAAAGGCGCGAACCGTTGCTCTATTTGCGGCGCCTATGGACAATTCAGGGCGGTTTTTGCAAGTCGCGATTACTGCGGCGGGAATTTTTCTAATGTTAGTCGGTTGCCAGGAGAAAGCAGCTCCAGTAGCAAAAAACAAGGTTCGGGTCGGCTACATCGGTATCACGTGTGAAGCGCCGATTTATGCGGCTTACGAGAAGGGTTTTTTCAAGGAGGAAGGGATCGATCCCGAGCTCGTGAAATGCAACTGGTCAACATACAAAGATGCGCTGGCCCTGGGCAGTTTTGATATCACGCACCATTTGGTGATGCTCTTTTTGAAGCCGGTTGAACAGGGGCTAGATGTCCGCTTTCTCGCGGGAATCCATCGCGGATGTCTGCGCGTCCAGGCTGGAAGCAAAACCAATATTCACACCGTCGAGGATTTGAAAGGAAAACGAATCGGCGTGCCCGGCATGGGCACGCCTCCGTTTGTTTTTGCCAATCGCGTGTTTGGCGTACACGGGATCGACGCCGGCAAAGATGTGACGTGGAAAGTCTATCCAGCCGGCGAATTGGGGCTGGCCATCGACAAAGGCGAGATTGACGCTGTGGCCGACGCCGAGCCAATTGGCAGTTTATTGATTGCGGAAGGTAAGGTCAGAAACATCGCTGACCAAATCATGGACGCTCCCTACAAGGACGAATATTGCTGCGAAGTGGTCGCCAACGGCAAATGGGTGGATGCAAACCCCGACCTGGCAGCGAGAGCGACTCGCGCGCTTCTGAAGGGCGCCAAATGGGTCGAGACCAATCCCAAAGCGGCAGCCACCCTGGCTGTGGAGAAAAAATATCTCGCCTCAACGCCCGAGCTGAACACTGTGGCTCTGGCCCGGTTGCGCTACGTGCCCAGCGTGCAACTGGCCGAGCAGTCGCTTCACACCGCGGCTCGCGAGATGAAGGTGGCAAAAATGCTGTCGCCCGAGACCGACACCGAAGCGCTGGCCAACCGCGCCTTCATGCATCTGCCGGGCGTTACGGATGAATGGATTAGAGACCTCACAGTGGAAAAAGTCGCCGGCGGCCAGCTTTCCCCCGGTGATGATGTCCGCCTGATTGCGGCCTTGATTCAAAATGGCAGCGCAGATTCGTGTTGCGCGCGAAAGATGCTCGATCAGCCAGACCAGGATGCCCCCAACCTGGCCGACCCCGACGGGCCCTGTCTGAATAAGAGTGCGGTGGCGACCAAAAAGTGAGCTTGGCCAGCCAACTTTTACAGAAGATCCGTGCCTTGAGATGACCGACAGCGACCAACGCTGTTGCGGCTTTGAGATCGAAAAGGCCCCTGTAAAATAAAACCGGTGTGAATGCGACAGCGACTCAACCAGCCTTTGCCCAAACAGAGCCGGAGAAATTTCGCGTTCCCCGGCGAGAGAACGAATCACGATTGCCCTGGCCGATACAGCTGGCAGTCCCCTGCGCGGCCGTTATCACCTTTGGAAGTCATTTACTGTTTTCCACAGACGCGACGCCGCTGGAGAAGCATTCTTACACGCTCTTGTTTTGGGAGGTCATCGGCGTCTCAGCGGTGCTGGCGATCGCCCAGCGATTTTGGATCCGGTTGCGCCGCTGGATGCGCCACATGTGGCCCATTTTTACCGCCGCAATTTTGTGGATCGGGATCTGGGACGTCGTCACTGCCGGTTTTCGATTGTTGCCCCTTCCCTATTTTCCGGGTCCGGCCGCGGTGCTGCGCAGTTTGATCAGCGACCGCGCTCTTTTGTTCGAGAGCACCTGCCATTCACTGGCACTGTTGCTCAGCGGATACACACTGGGCGTTGCTGCGGGGTTGATCAGTGGGGTTTGCATTGGCTGGTCGCCATCCGTCCGTTACTGGGGCATGCCGGTTCTGAAAGTTATCGGTCCGATCCCGGCCACTGCCTGGATTCCTCTGGCCATGGTGATATCGCCTTCGGCTTTTCTTTCTGCGGCCGCGTTGGTGGCGCTGGCTGTCTGGTTTCCCGTGACGATGCTGACCGCCTCTGGCGTCTCAAACACTCGCGCTTCATACCTGGATGTGGCCCGCACCCTTGGCGCGGGACGGCTTTATCTCATCTTTCGAGTGGCAATCCCCGCGGCGCTTCCCAACATTTTCATCGGGCTCTTCATGGGTCTGGGCGCATCGTTTTTAACGCTTGTGGTCGCCGAGTCTGTGGGTGTGAAATCGGGTCTTGGCTGGTACGTGAGCTGGGCGCAGGGCTGGGCCGAATACGGCAAGGTGTACGCCGCGTTAATCATCATGGCCGCATTTTTTTCCAGCGTCATGACTTTGCTTTTCAAAGCGCGCGACCGCATGCTCGTGTGGCAAAAAGGAATCATCAAATGGTAGCGACGCCAGCCACGGAAGCAGCCGGGCTTCGGGTGAGTGAAGTGAGCAAGAGTTTTCCCGCGCCGAACGATCCGTTTGCCCGCTGCCAGGCGCTGGAAGGCATCTCGTTCTCGCTGGGCGCCGGCGAATTAGTGGCGCTGGTTGGGCCGAGTGGCTGTGGCAAATCGACGCTCCTTCGTCTGATTGCCGGGCTGGATTCCCCCGATTCCGGCAAACTTCTGGTCGGTTCGCAGCCAATCGATGGTCCCAGCGCGGAGCGCGGCCTGGTCTTTCAGGATCCAAATCTTTTCCCCTGGCTGACGGTGCGCCGTAATATCGAGGCCGGCTTGGTTGCGCGCGGGTTGCTGGGTCAGAAACGCCATGAAGTGGAAGCGTTCATGCGCCTGGTTGGTTTGCAGGGTTTTGACGAGTCGTATCCTCACCATCTCTCCGGCGGCATGGCACAGCGGGTGGCCCTCGCGCGGGCACTCATCAATCATCCAAAAATTCTTTTACTGGATGAACCGCTGGGAGCGCTGGACGCCTTTACCCGAATACGAATGCAAGACGAAGTGCTTCGGCTGTGGCAAGCGCGCCGCACCACGATATTGCTCGTGACTCACGACATCGACGAAGCCATCTACATGAGCGATCGCATCATGATCATGACCCAGCGCCCGGGCCGAATCGATCGCGAAATCGAGATCGACCTTGCCCGCCCCCGCGATCGCACCGGCGAATCGTTCCTGCGATTGCGCAACCAGATTCTGGAACACCTGCATCTGGCCGGCAAAGGCAGCGGCGCGTAGAGCCGGCAGGCCTGCGTCGCGGCGCCGTCTGCGCCACTCCATTTCTGCAGCGCGCCGCAAGCTGCATCGCCTGAGAAACAGCCGGCAGTCGGGTTCGAACCGACGACCTGCTGATTACAAATCAGCTGCTCTACCAGCTGAGCTATGCCGGCGCGAGAAACTATTGGAAGTTCGCAACATTAGCAGGCAAACGCGCGAAAGTCATTGGAAGTTTGCAACGGGACAAAAACCGTTGCCCGGGTTGTGCAAGAGGCGGGGCGCACGAAAAAGGTGGAGCGCTCAGCTGTTGAATTTCGGCCGTTCGCTTTGATTTGGGAAGGTTTTGCCCGGCGCAGGTTGCCCGGCCGTGGTCGCGAAACTCTGCTCGACAGCGGGCGTTTCATCTGTTCAAATGGAGCAAGAACCTGCGCTTATGCCACGAATACCGAAAACCGAATTGTCGCCAGATAACGGCTGTGTCATCGACATGAAATGGAAGCTGGGGCCGTTGAGCTACCACGCTTCGGCCGCCGGCAAAGTCAAGATTGAACCGAGCAAAGAACTTGTGCGACTTCCCGAATTGGTGCTCTACGATCATGTTGGGTTCAAGGGGGCCAGTGCCCGCACGAATTTGAGTTTCCATTACGTCGGGGATTACTGGAACGACCGAATGAGTTGCGTGATCGTGGTCAGCGGGGTGTGGCGATTTTATCGCGACGAATATTACAAGGGGCCGCACTGGGATCTCGGGCCGGGCTATTACGAAAGCTTTTTTGCCGAAAAGGGCCCGGACGACGTCGTCAGCTCTTTTCAGTGCATTGCATTGACATAATCGCGGAGCCGGCGGAATAGAGACGGCTTGCGAAGGCAGCGGCGATTCAGCCGCGCAAAAATCTTTGTGCGATCTGCAACACTTCAAACGCGCAACCCCAGGAGAGCGTAAAGCCCGAACCGCCGTGGCCGTAGTTGTGAATCACTGCTCGGCCATCGCGCAAACGGCCGATCTCAAGGCGCACGCCTGACGGTCGGAACGGACGCAGCCCGACGCGCTCCGTGAGAACTTTGGGCGGCCCAATTTTCAGCGAGCGACAGCATTCGTGCATAATGCGGCGGGTGACGGCGGGGTCGGCTGCCAGGTTGTCGCTCACTTCGTTGGTGCCGCCCAGAACGCAGTCCTTCGTGCGCGGGATCACGTACATCAGCGGCGCGTCGTCGCACACTGTCGCGCGCGACAGTCCCTCGATTCTCGGCACAATGACCACCTGGCCGCGATGCGGCTCCAGCTCCGCGTCGGAAACAAGTTCGCGCGCGCCCAACCCCGCGCAGTTGATTACGAGATTGAATTCGTCGTCGATCTCTTCGAGCCTTTTGAGACAGGCGTTGGAAGCGAGTGTTCCACCGGCGGCCACGAAACGTTTTGCGAGATAATCGAGATAGACTGTTGTATCCATAAGAGGAACGTGGAGCGCAAAGCCGCTGGCAAATTCGCGGGCCGCCTCCTGGGCATCCGGGCGGAGCGAAGGCGCGGGCCTTGGAATCTTGGAAGCGCCCAGGGAAACGGCCCACTCGGGAATGTCAGTTCCCTGGGTGCGCGAAAGCTGGTGCAGCTCGATCATGCAGACGCCGCTCGCCGGATCCCGCACAAGGTCGCCAAGCTTCTGGAACGTCTGCAGCGCCCAGGGAATGACTTTATCTGCCGGCTCGACGTCATAAGGAAACCAGAGCGCCGCTGCCGCTCCGGAAGTGGTCTGCTGTCCGATCTCCCTGGCAAAAATTGCCGTTCGGTATCCGAGTTCGACGAACGCGACGCCGCAAGTGAGGCCGGAAACGCCTGCGCCAACGATTGCGATTTTTTCTTTCGATGTTTTCACAATGGAATGGCCAAACTTTCTGCGGTGTGAGCTTCGTTGGCGAACGATTGAAACGAAGCAATCATCTGCGTGCAATAAGCCATCGTCTCGTATAAAATGTCCGGCAATGGTGTGGTTAAATCGGGATGGATTGACGGGCAAGGTTCTTGCTGGGGAACGAATTTCCGCGGATGAGGCGCTGCAGTTGTATCGTTGGCCGCTGGAAGAACTGGGAGCGCTGGCCCACGCCAGACGCGATTTGGCCAAAGCGCAACATTATGGCGGGCGCGGGCGCGAGATCGTGACCTACATCGTGGATCGGAACATCAACTACACCAACGTCTGCAACGTTTACTGCAAGTTTTGCGCCTTTTACCGCACCGAGCGCGACGAAGATCATTACGTTCTTTCCTTTGAGCAGATTGACCAAAAATTGGACGAACTTTCTGCCGCCGGCGGGGTTCAAGTGCTGATGCAAGGGGGGCATCA
>Ga0209810_1005204_pt1 | contig 11928 bp, 12 predicted proteins | sample Coa_R1_7_FD_187159 | JGI IMG/M metagenome (GOLD analysis project Ga0209810, IMG submission 187159) | Surface soil microbial communities from Centralia Pennsylvania, which are recovering from an underground coalmine fire - Coalmine... | ecosystem: Environmental > Terrestrial > Soil > Unclassified...
GTTTCGAGCTTTAGGATTCTCGACGTGGCAGGCAATATGCTCGCTCCGGAGCAGCTTCCGGTCCAGCGGGCGCTTCGGGGTGAGGAGCCGGCGGTCGCCATTATTCGCTATCGCACCGCTCCTGAGGCAGAGGAACGTTGGAGCGATGTCCGCTCCACCGCCATTCGGGATGAAGCGGGTAACGTGGCCCTTGCGGTCACCATTTTCCGTGACATCACCGAAGAGCGGCGGATAAGCGAAGAGCGCAGCTTCCTCGCGGCCGCCGGCCCGCTCCTGGCCGGCTCGCTGGACTACGACGTCACGCTCGCCAGGCTGGCTGAGCTAGCAGTGCCGCGAATAGCCGATTGGTGCGCGATCCAGATGATTGAGACGGACGGCTCGGTACGCACGCTAGCCGTCGCTCATGTCGATCCCGCAAAGGTCCGCTTGGCCCAGGATATGAGCGATGCGGTCCCGTTCGATCCGGATGGGCCGACCGGCTTGCCGCGTGTGCTCAGAACGGGTGAGCCCGACCTCATACCGGAGATCACGGACGAGATGCTCGTCGAGGGATCGCCCAACGAATGGGTGCTGGAGCGTCTGCGGGAGCTGGGTCTGAAGTCTTCTATGGTGGTGCCGCTCACTGCGCGAGGTCGCGTGCTCGGTGCCATCAGCATGGTATCGGCCGAGTCTGGGAGGCGGTTTGGTGCTCGCGATCTCGACCTGGCACTGGACCTCGCTTCGAGAGCTGCCATCGCCGTCGACAACGCCCACCTGTATCAGGAAGCCGCACGCTCCGCGCGCCAGCTCACCCAGGTGCTGCGCCAAATGTTGGATGCGGTCATGATCGTGGATGCCGACGGACGGCTCATACTGGCCAATGAGGCGGCAACAAATCTCATGGGCGAGATCGAAACCGGCGTGCGATTCGAGGAGGCGAGGCCCCATATGGCTGCTATGACCCTGAAGGGGGAACTGCTCTCGCCCGACGCACTGCCCTTGGCCCGGGCCTCGCGTGGAGCGCGAGTGACCGGAGAGCTATGGAAGATCAGGCGGGCGGGGGCGGAGGGCGATCTGGTGGTGCAGAGCAACGCGGTCCCACTGACGGACGAGGACGGAACGCATCTCGGCGCCGTTGCGGTAACGCGAGACATCACCGCGGCATATCAGCTGGAGCGAATGAAGGAGGAATTCTTTCTCGCCGCCTCTCACGATCTCAAGAATCCGCTTACGCTGGTGCGTGGCGTGGCCCAAATGCTGCTCCGACGGGCAGAGGCACGGTCGCCCGACCTCGAGACTCAGCTCCGGGACGGCCTGCGGCGCATTGACGCCACGGCGAAACGGATGACCCACATGATCAACGAGCTGCTTGACGTCAGTCGAATGCAGACTGGGCAGCCCCTCCCGCTGGAGCCGCGCACCACCGACCTCCTGGCTCTCACAAGGGAGGCTGTTGCGGACCAGCAGGCTGTGGTGGAGGAGGGACAAATCCAGCTCAGTGCGGACTCCGAGACGATCGTGGGCGAATGGGATCCGGGCAGACTCGAACGGGTGGTTGCCAACCTGCTTTCCAATGCAGTCAAGTTCAGTCCTCCAGGAGCGCCGATCAGAGTCCAGCTGGAGTCGGAAACGGTGCAGGGCAACCGGTGGGTAAACCTCGCCATCCGCGACAACGGAGTCGGAATCCCAGCTTCCGATCTGCCGCATGTCTTCGAACACTTCCGTCGGGCGAACAACGTGACCGGCCGGATAGCCGGCACGGGACTGGGACTGGCGGGCGCCAAGCAGATTGTGGAGCAGCACGGCGGCGAGATCACCGTGACAAGCCAAGAGAACCAGGGGTCTACGTTCGTGATCAGGCTGCCCGTTCACACATCAGACGGCGGCGGGACACGGTGACGAAGCAGTCTGAAGCGGGGAGGCGCTCGCGGGTCCTGGTGGTTGACGACGATGCCGACGTGCGCTACGTCGTGCGCTGGGCCCTCGAGGATCGAGGCTTCGCGGTCGATACCGCGGCTAATGGTCGAGATGCCATGACGTGGCTGGAGGATAAGCGCCCCGACCTCTTGTTACTGGATCTCACCATGCCAATCATGGGAGGCTCACACGTGGCCGACCTGCTTCATAGGCGTTACCAGAATGTGCCTATACTGCTGATCACCGCCGACGGTCACGCACCGTCAAAGGCCGCCGCCGTAGGAGCCTACGACTACCTCCAGAAGCCGTTCGAGCTGGAAGACCTGGTGCGGGCCGTGGAGCAAGGCTTTTCCTCCGCCAGTGAGCAGATCGGCGCCCCGTAGGGGTCAGACTACCCTGAACGCCGTCTGACCGGCGGCTGTCCTACGCTCCTTTCGGCTGTGCAGGACGACGAAACCGTGAGCTCGCGCGGCGATGTCGCAGTTGCCGAAGATCGCCGTGAGAATTTGGCGGACCGAAAGCAGCCGGTTCACGACGACGTAGAGGGAGCCGCCCGGGCGCAGCACGGCATAAGCATCCCGCATGAGGCTCTCGAGCAGGAGGTTCCCGTCGTGAGTGGGCGGATTGGTTACAACAGCGTGAAATCTCAATCCCTTTGGGAGATCCAGCGTCCCGTCGCCGGTCAAGACGTGTGCGTTGGTCAGCCGGTTGCGCTCGACATTTCGCTGGGCCAGTCGGGTGGCTCTCACGTCCGAATCGACCATCCACACCTCGCCCCGGGACAGGAGTGGTGCCAGAGCCAGACCTATGAGGCCGACTCCGGTCCCCAAGTCGAGCACCCGCCAGTGTGGCCTTGCCTCCGGCGACACGGAGTCCAGCAGAAGCAGCGAGCCCTCGTCCGCCTCTCCATACGAGAAAACCCCGGGCTGGGTCGTGACGACCAGCTCGACACCGTTCCGGGCCAGCGGGAACTCCCGCTCGTATCTCCTCCGATCGACTGCAGCGGAGTGGCGGACTGGGCTCCGCTTCACGAAGCCGTCAGAAATACTTCGACACCCGAACTGGTGGTACCAGCGCCCGTTACCCGGTAGGAGCTGCCCGAGGTAAGTGCGCTGATACGACCGTTAATCGTTTGGACCAAGGGCGCCGTGACCACGCCGGGCAGGGGAAGTGGTCCGAGATGGGCGCTTTTCACGGCAAGAGCGATGGACCCATTCGAGGCAATGGGACGGACCGAGATGCCGACGGGAGCCGAGACGCCGGATATGGTACCTCTGGCCTCGACGAACACGATATCACCTGCCGCCGAGGTGACCGCGACATTGGAGACAGTCCCATTGCTTTGCCCGGCAATGGCCGAGCCCGCCTGGGAGGTCAGGTAGGAATCGGAAAGTATCAGGGTGATGTCTCCGTGACCCGTGGGCTTCCCCGCGAAAGGAGGCTCTCCTTGGAACCACAGCGCGGCGCCGAATCCAATCAGGCCGCCGAGGACTAGAGCGACGATGAAGCGCATGCCTCATTGTCACAGGGTGGGCGCTACCGCATCTTCCGAAGTGGTGCGCGCAGCAGGCAGGTCCCGTTCACGATCGCGACCGATCAGTAGTGCCGAAACGGTCGAGCTCAAGAAACAGAGGACCGCACAGGTCAGGATGGCCCAGCGGAACGCGCCCACGTAGGAGTCTGTAATCGCCCTCCGCACTGCCCTCCGCTGAGAGGCCGGCAGTGAGGCCGGTATGGGGTCATTGGCGAGGTTGCCGGCGCCCTTGACCAATGCGATCCTCGCGACGGCGGGAAGGTTGAGATGTGAGTCCCGCGAGCTGAGTCCGGCCTGAAACTGGCTGGCGACCACGACTCCGAGTCCGGCGACGGCCAGGACGGCGGCCACCCGAGAGACGGCGTTGTTTATGCCTGACGCGACACCGACGAAATCGCCCGGAACACTACTCATCACAGTGGCTGTGAGCGGAGTAATGAAGATCGACATCCCGAGACCGAGCACGAGAACCGCCGGGAGCAGCTCGGTCCAGTAGGAAGGCGAGCTGCCCTCCAGGGCCATGAGCACGAACGCCACCCCAATCACGGCGGCGCCCGTAGTCATGAGCAGCCGGGCCCCGAAACGTCCGATGAGGCCTCCGACTCGCGGAGACAGGAGGAGAAGTAGGACAGTGACCGGAAGCAGCGACGCGCCTGCTTCGATGGGACTGTAGTGCTGCACCTGCTGAAGTTTCAGGACGAGGAAGAGAAATGCTCCGTTGAAGGCGAAGTACACCCCGAGCGTGGCGAGGTTCGAGGCGGAGAAATTGCTCGACCGAAACAGCTTGAGCGGGACGATAGGATGAGGGCTCGAAAGCTCCAGAAACGGAAAAGCGACGAGAGCTAGCGATCCCAGGATGAGGGCCAGCAGAACAAGTGGATTCAGCCAGCCGATCGCTGGTCCCTGAATCAAACCGAAGGTGATTCCGGCCAGGCCGACGACCGTGGCCAGTGAGCCCGGCCAGTCGAGTCGCCGCGACGCCTCCGGATCGCTGTTTTCGGGCACATGGTTCCAGGTGGCCACAAAGGTCGCCAAGGCCAGGGGTACATTGAGAAAGAAGATCAGACGCCAGCTCACGGCGCCGACGAAGTAGCCGCCTACCAGAGGGCCGATCGCGGTGGTCACGCCCGAGAGCCCGGCCCATAAGCCGATGGCCCGGCCACTGTCGGCCGGCGCGATCACAGCCTTGATCATGGCCAGACTCCCGGGGACCAGCAGGGCGCCGCCGATCCCCTGAACGGCTCGAGATGCGATGAGCATTCCGGCGTCGGGCGCCAGCCCGCAGGCGATTGAGGAGATGGTGAATACCGTCAAGCCTGCCAGAAACGCTTTTCGTCGTCCGTAGACGTCGCCCAACGATCCACCCACCAGGAGCAGGGCCGCCAGGAAGAGGGCGTAGCCGTCGACAATCCACTGGAGTCCCGAAAGCGGTACCCCAAGATCGGTCTGGATCCGCGGCAGAGCTACGTTGACGACCGTGCCATCGAGAAAGACCATGCCGGACCCCAGCGCAGTGGCGGCGATGATCCAGCGGCCACGAGCAGAGTCGAGCCGGACGAATTCAGTCGGAGAGCCGGCTACCAGCTTAGCCACGTGTAGCAATCATGAGGACTCGTCGCTCCGTCGCTGTCGTGCCTCAGGCGGCCCTCCCGCCGGTAGATAGACGCTCGGGCGCTCGATTCTTCAGCATCCGGCCGGCCTGCATGACCATCACTACGCGATCTTGATCCTGCAATACGCGGATGTCCTCCAAAGGGTTACCGTCCACCAGCAGGAGATCCGCCAGCCTACCTGGCTCAAGAGTACCCACCTCGCTGTCGACCTTCAGCAGTTCGGCCGCGCTTCTGGTCGATGCCACGATCGCATCCATTGGTTGCATCCCTGCGGCGACCATCAACGCCAGCTCTTCGCCGTTCTGGCCGTGGGGCCCCACGCCCGAATCGGTACCCATGGCGACGCGAATTCCGGCTTCCGCGGCTCGTCTGAAAGAGGCACGGTGGTCTTCCACGACCCGGCGCGCCTTCTCCAGGAACACCGCAGGCGCCCTTCCCGGGTTGGCTTCGAGCTGCCGGATGACCTGGATCGGCGCCACCAGGGTGGGAACCAGGAAGATGTTGCGTCGCACCATCATCTCGATGGCCTCGTCATCCAGCCAAATGCCGTGCTCTATCGATTTGCAGCCGGCCTTGATGGCGTTCTTTATCCCCTCTGTCCCTTGAGCATGGGCCATGACCTCCACGTCTCCATGTGCCTGGCCCTCATCCACGGCTGCCCGAAGCTCGTCGATCGTGAACTGCGAGGCACTGGGCGCATCGGCTGTTGAAAGAACTCCTCCCGTCGAGCAGACCTTGATCCAGTCCGCGCCGGCACGGAGGATTTCGCGGACACGCTGTCGCATCGGTTCGACTCCATCGACAACGCTGTTCGGGATGTCTGGAAGCTGGAAGCGTAGGCAGCAGGTGCTGGGTGCGGTTGGATCCGCGTGGCCGCCCGTCTGCGACAGGATGGTGATGGCCACCTTCATCCGGGGCCCGGGGAACAGACCCTCCTCCAACGCCAGCTTCAAGCCGGCAGGGGAGCCACCCGCGTCTCTGACCGTGGTGACCCCGGCGTCGACTGTCGCCGCCAGGTTTCTGATAGCCCGATAGAGCGACAGCGAGGGTGGCGTCATGAGCTCCCTCAGAGTGTCGATGCCGTTGAAGGTGGCGTGGACGTGCGCGTCGATCAGTCCGGGCATGAGCGTGAGACCTGCGGCATCTATCGTTTCGTCCATCCGTCCCGACTGCCCCCGGGGCCAAACGCCAGCGACTCGTCCATCCTCGACCACGACGGTGGCGCCCTCCGAGGGGTCAGCTCCAGTTCCGTCGATCACTCTCGCTCCGCGAATTGCCGTCCTCATCTCAGCTCCTCCGGTACAGACCTCTGGCTGCATGGTAGTAGATGGTGCCGGCGACGAGACAGAGGTGCCTCTCATACAGGGATCGATGCAGGATCGGATGTCATTGCGAAAGACAGTGTGAAGCCAACAAGGATCCATGTGCCCCCGGCTATTCAGCCGCTCCGTACCCAGCCGATCGTTGCCGTGCTCTTCCTGGCAGGGACGGTGCTGGCGCTCATCGCCATCCTCATCCTCTTGGGACGGTGGAACATCCCCAAGCCGCTATCCGCCATGTTCTTTGCCGGCGCGGCACTACTCTGCGCCCCTTACGTGGCTTCGACTACCTGGCGTCTCAGGGAGGACGAGGCAGTCACCCCCGACCGCTAGATTCGCTACCCCGCCGCCCGGTAAAGTTGTACGTCGTCCACCTCAGAGGCGGGCCGGCCAGCCTCGCGCTCCAGAGCGGCGGCCACCACGAAGCTCAGATGTCCAAGGCGTCTGAGGCTTCGGTCAGATGGTTGGTGTCGACCCGCTCTATGGCTACGACGGTGCCGTGCATCCGGCACAATCTGATCTCGGCTCCGGCGTCCAGAGTCGACACCTCCGTTTCGCTCGCGGCGTCGGTTATCTCGTGCCCGGTCACACAGGTCAGTCGCACGAGTGGCTCATGTCTGACGATGGGCTCAGGCTCCGACCGGGACAGGCTCCTCGAGAGGCTCGACGCCCTGGCCGCCGGCTCGTCCGCGCTCACCCAGCTCACGGGCGAGGATGATGAGCTCGTCCTCTCCGATCTCCGTGGGATCAAGTGCGTTGAGGCCCAGGTCGTGAAGTGATGCCGCACCGTGCACGACATACTTCTGACCATCTGGGCGTTCCACGATCGCGTCCGGAAAGCCCCCTAAGACGAAGTCGACCATCAGCGGGTCGGTACTCAGGGCCTCGGCCAGCCGCCTCGCAGCACGTTCCGACGCCCAGGCCTTATTGCCCTCGACGAAGGCTGTGTCCCCGGCATAGTACTCTACCGGGCGGCCATTTACAACCAGCCATTGATCGTCATCCGTAACGGCGATACTCATCACTTCCGTCATTCGCAGACTCCTTGGGACTCCCTGGTACAGCCGGACGAAGCCGGCCGCGGCACTGGAAGCATGGGTGCAGCAACGCCGAATCCAGTGGCGCTGACTTGTTTGCCCGGGGCTTCCCTCTCTCCTATTTTGGCTGTTTCGCGAAGGCGCTGACCACCTCAAGAAGTTTGTCTGGGACCGAACCCGGCTGCCTTACCGATTCTGGATAGTTGCTTGGTGTCGTGCGTACCCCCGCCGGTTACCGACTGCGGGTGCGACCGTGAGCTCTCCAGAGGAGGGAAAGCTGATCCAAATGCTTCGAACCGTCGAGTAAGGGTGCCTAGTTCAAGACGTGCCAACGCAAGCGACAACGTTATGCGACCTCCCGTTGTCGGTGTGCACCATGCCGTACGCTCCCTCCGCACCGATAGCATGGATCAGCTCGGAGGGTGTAATGGCAGGCGGATCTGGCGGATGGATGCCCCGCGATCGGTGGGACGCCCTAGTGCGCGGGCAAGACTGCCCCGTGTGCGCCGAGATCGCGTCCAGTGAGTCGTCGAGCGAGGAAGGCCTGTTTGTTGCTGACCTGAGCCTAAGCCGTCTTAGGCTGCAGAAGAACCAATTCGTCCCTGGGTACAGCGTCCTACTCTGCCGGCGGCACGTGCGTGAGCCGTATGACCTCGGAGACTCTGATCGCTCGCTCTTTTTTGACGACATGATGCGAGTTGGTCGTGCGCTCGACGAGGTATTCAGCCCGCTCAAGATGAACTTCACCATGCTCGGCAACGCTGTGCCGCACCTGCATGCACATGTCCTGCCGCGCTACTATGGTGATCCTGCGCCCCACCACCCCATCGATCCCAATGCGGGTCGGGCAATACTTGGGCCCGACGAGTACGAGCAGCGCGTCAATCTGATTCGAAGGGCTCTAGGGGTGGTGGATCTCCCCGCCTGAGGCACAACCTCGCATCGGCAGCCACTCGCGTGTCATGAACCGGATCCGAATCGTTGACCGTGGGGGGCGGAGAATCAGCGGCTCGAGTCGAACCGGCTCCTAGACGGAGACGTTGACCGTCTCCCGCCGCTCCTGTAGGCGGTCCTTGCGCCGGCGGTCGTACTTCTTCAGCAGGTCGCGCCAGTGAGCATACTTCTCCGGATCAGCCTTGATGGCGCGATACCGGCGCTTGTGCTTTTCCAATCGGTGGGTGGCGCAGTAGAGGCTGTGCGGCGAGGCTACCGGGTCGCCGCACTCTTTGCACAGCCGCGGCTTTCGCTCCGGGCGCGGCTTGAGCTGTCGGCCCGTGGCGATCCCTGCCCGGTTCACGATCTGCCGGACCCGCTCGCGAGTGATGCCGAACTCACGCCCCGTGCGCTCTAGGTTCCGAAGTTGTCGATAGCGCTCGATGACCCGCTCCGGGTCCGCCTTACGCATCGCCACATTTCGTGTTGGGATGTTCATCCTGACCGGCCGACTCCTCGTCCGTCTCGATTTGGGCTGAGATTCAGCCACATTGTACGCCCACCGATGAGGTTTGTCAAAGGCTGTACATTCCTCATTGCCCTCCGTACTGCAGTCGAGAGCACACTTCGGGCCGGACGAACGCGCGATAGGCTGAGACGTGCAGCGCAGCTATGACGAGCCCGCCCAGTGCCCGCAGACGGGTGAATCTTCGCGATGGGGGATGGCCGATCTACACGCACACAGCAGCCACGACTCCTGGGGCGACGGCAATGCCACCGTCGAGGAGCTGCTTGGGTTCGTAGAGGAGCGCACCAGTCTGGATCTCTTCGCCATCACCGATCATGACAGCATCGCCGGTGCCCGGGCGGCGGCGGAGCTTCACGCGGCTGGAGCGTACCGTTTCGACTTCCTGCCTGGAACTGAGGTGACCACGACTTCGGGTCACCTGCTCTGCTACTTCCCCAATGAGATCTACGACGTGCCCTCTCTGCGCAGCCTCCGGCACACCGCCGACTTCGTGCACGAGCGGGGCGGCTTCTGCATCCTCGCCCACCCCATCTATCCTCCGTGGCTGAGCCGCGGGCTGAGGCGATCCGATTCGCGGATTCTGTCCGCGGTTGACGGGGTCGAGATCGCCAATGGGGGCCTGAGTGAAAGCGCTCAGGCACGCCTGCTGCACCTGAGTGACGTCATCCGCGGGCAGACGGCCTTGACCGGCAACAGCGATGCTCACCATCTCGATGCCATCGGCCTGACGCACACCCTGTTTCCAGGTCACGACCGTCGGGACTATCTGCGGGCGCTTCGAGAGCATAGAACTGTGGCGGTGGCCGGTGCTCGCGTCACCATGGCCCCGCGGCTCCGGGCCTTCACTCGGAAACGATCGATGACCAGGCCCGGTTGGGTAAGAAACCTGTATCGTGAAGCGATGAACGGAGGCTTCCGCCAGACAGGCCGGGATAGCGGGATCCAGCCGGGCAGGGCGTTGAAGGCGGAGGGGGAAGATCATGCGGGTGGCTGAGAGAACGCTTGGCTTCACCGAATCAGTCATCCGAGAGATGACCCGGCTGGTGAACAAGTATCACCCCGACGACGGCATCAACATGGCTCAGGGCTTCCCCGACTTCCCAGCACCGGACTTGATCAAGCGGGCTGCCTGTGACGCCATCAATGCCGACCTCAACCAGTACGCCATCACCTGGGGCGCCAAGAATCTGCGCGACGCCATCGCCGAGAAGACGGCCACATTCTTGGGCTTCACGCCTGATCCTGAGCGTGAGATCACGGTGTGCTGTGGCGCCACCGAGGCCATGATCGCCGTGCTGCTGGCAGTGGTGAACCCGGGCGACGAAGTCGTGATCTTCGAGCCCTTCTACGAGAACTATGGGCCCGATGCCATACTCTCAGGCGCCCAGCCTCGCTACGTCTCGCTTAGGCCGCCGGATTGGACCTTCGATCCGGCGGAGCTGGCGGCCGCTTTCTCGCCCCGTACCCGCGCCCTCATCCTCAACACGCCGAACAATCCCACGGGAAAAGTATTCGACACGAAGGAGCTCGACGTCATTGGCGACCTGTGCCGGTTGCATGATGCGCTGGTGATCACCGACGAGATCTACGAGCACATGGTCTACGACGGGTTGCGTCATGTCTCAATGGCTTCATTGCCGGGAATGCGTGAGCGAACTGTGGTTATCAACGGGATGTCGAAGACATACGCCGTCACCGGCTGGCGCGTCGGGTATGTGATCGCGCCGGCCGCCGTTTCCGATGCCGTTCGCAAGGTTCACGACTTCCTGACCGTGGGTGCCGCGGCTCCGCTGCAGGAGGCCGGAGCGGTTGCCCTTCGGCTGCCGCCGGAGTACTACGACAACCTCCGCCGGGAGTACGAGCAGCGTCGCGACTTCATCGTCGAAGCGCTGTCAGGGGCGGGCTTTGGTGTCTTTCGGCCTCACGGCGCCTACTACGTCATGACCGACATCAATGCCTTCGAAGCCGTCGACGACGTGGCCTTCGCCGATTGGCTCGTCAGGGATGTCGGCATCGCCGTCGTGCCGGGATCGAGCTTTTATAGCGATCCTGCCAAGGGGTCGCAGCAAGTTCGCTTCGCCTTCCCGAAACGGATGCAGACGCTTGAGGCGGCGGCCCAGCGCCTATCTGAGCTCAAGACTTCAGCGCGTCACTCGGTCTTGGCCTCTCGCTGAGGCATCCGGGCCGGCCTCCCGAATTCGCCCCGGCATGTCATCCCGGCACCCGAGTCGGTCACCACGACCGAACCCTACCCTCGTCGCATGCCGGCTCTTTCACCCTGCCGGCTTTTAGACTGGGGTGGTGCCGAATACAGCCTGGATGAGACGGCTCTGTCACGCCGGTGCGGGAGCGATCCTGGTCATGGCGATGGCTGCCGTACAAGCCCCCTTTTCGCTGGCCCAATCACCCAGAGTGCCCGCCGGCTTCAAGGCCACTGTGTTTGCGAGCGGCTTCTCCGAGCCCACGGCTCTCGCGGTTGGCCCCGACCATCGTGTCTACGTGGCGCAGCAAAACGGCAGCATTGCCGTGGTCGCCCGGCATGGGATACAGACAATTGCCTCTGGGCTAGGAGTCCCGCTCGGACTGGTCTGGCAGGGGCGGAAACTATACGTCTCCTGGACGGGGCACGTTTCGGTCCTCGTCCCGTCACGCAACTTTGGCCGGTTCAGCCTCCGCACCATCGTCAGCGGCCTGCCCACGGGCCGGCACCAGAATGACACGCTTGCCTTCCACCACGGGTGGATGTATCTCGGGGTCGGCTCGACCTGCAATGCCTGCCATGAGAGCGACGCGCGGAGCGCCACCATCATGCGCTTTCACGAGAACGGCTCTCACCCGCAGATCTTTGCCCACGGTCTCCGTAACCCGTTCGGGCTTGCATTCAAGGGTGGACAGCTCTACGCCACCGATAACGGACGCGATGATTTCGGCAACTCGGTCCCCGATGAGCTGAACCGCATCGTGCGTGGCGGTTGGTATGGCTGGCCATCGTGTTGGGGTGACAACCAGGGGAGCCATTGCAAGGGGACGATCAGGCCCGTGGCTCTCTTCGAGCCTCATGCCTCGG
>Ga0209810_1005205_pt1 | contig 11928 bp, 11 predicted proteins | sample Coa_R1_7_FD_187159 | JGI IMG/M metagenome (GOLD analysis project Ga0209810, IMG submission 187159) | Surface soil microbial communities from Centralia Pennsylvania, which are recovering from an underground coalmine fire - Coalmine... | ecosystem: Environmental > Terrestrial > Soil > Unclassified...
CACGGCCGAGATTCAGGGCGATTTTCGTGAACCCGTCCATCCGGGTAACGATCCGCGCGAGGCTGTGCGCCATTTCCGCGGCGTGGTAGTCCCCAGCAGCATTCTGTCCGACCTGACCCGGCAGCTCCAGGAGAAGGGGGCTGCGATCAGCATCAAGGAGGTGCGCAGCGGGGACTGGCTCAATGTCGCGATCAACCTGTTCCCGTTCTTGGTGCTGATTGGCCTGTGGCTATTCATGATGCGGCAGATGCAGGCCGGAGGGAACAAAGCGCTGAGCTTTGGCAAGTCGCGTGCCCGATTGCTCAGCCCGCAGCAGAAACGGGTCACGTTCAAGGACGTGGCCGGTGTGGACGAGGCGAAGGACGAGCTGCAGGAAATCATCGAATTTCTTCGCGACCCGCAGAAATTCCAGCGGCTGGGCGGACGGATCCCCAAGGGTGTTCTGCTGGTCGGCCCGCCGGGGACCGGTAAAACGCTGCTGGCGCGCGCGGTGGCCGGCGAGGCCAATGTTCCGTTCTTCTCCATCTCGGGGTCGGATTTTGTCGAGATGTTTGTGGGGGTGGGCGCCAGCCGGGTGCGCGACCTGTTCGAGCAGGGCAAGAAGAACGCCCCCTGCATTATCTTCATTGACGAAATTGACGCTGTCGGCCGCCACCGTGGGGCCGGGCTGGGCGGAGGTCACGACGAGCGCGAGCAGACGCTGAACGCACTGCTGGTCGAGATGGACGGCTTCGAGTCCAACGAAGGCGTCATTCTGATCGCGGCGACCAACCGCCCCGATGTGCTTGACCCGGCCCTGCTCCGTCCGGGACGGTTCGACCGCCGCATCGTCGTGCCACGACCGGATGTGCACGGCCGGGAAGAAATCCTGCGCGTCCATACGCGCAAAGTTCCCCTGGGGCCCGATGTGGACCTGAGCGTGCTCGCACGGGGCACGCCGGGCTTCTCTGGCGCCGATCTGGCCAACATGGTGAACGAGGCCGCGCTGCTGGCAGCCCGGAACAACCGCAAATGGGTCACCATGGCTGATTTCGAAATGGCCAAGGATAAGGTGCTGATGGGTGTCGAGCGCAAGTCGATGATCCTCTCCGAGGAAGAAAAGCGCAACACGGCCTATCACGAGGCGGGCCATGCGCTGGTGGCGGCTCTGGTCCCCGGGGCCGACCCCGTTCACAAGGTGACGATCATCCCGCGCGGCATGGCGCTGGGACTCACCCAGCAGCTCCCGATTGACGACAAGCATACCTACACCAAGACCTTCCTCGAAGCTCAACTCACCGTGCTCATGGGGGGACGCGCCGCCGAGGAGATTGCGCTGCAACAGGTGACCACCGGAGCCGGCAATGACATCGAGCGGGCGACCGAAATTGCCCGGCAGATGGTGTGTGAATGGGGGATGAGCGAGCTCGGGCCACTGGCGTTCGGCAAAAAGGAAGAGGCTATCTTCCTGGGCCGTGAGATTGCACAGCACCGCGATTATTCCGAAGACACGGCCATTCTGATTGACCGCGAAGTGCGGCGCATTGTGCGGGAGGCCGCCGAACGCGCTCGGACCATCATCGAAACGCACCGCGATGCTCTCGAGCGGATTGCGCAGGCCCTGCTCGAGCGCGAGGTGCTGGATGCCCAGGAGATCCACCTCCTGATCGAGGGGAAGCCTCTGCCGGAGAAATCGCGGCCGAGCGAGCCGCCGTCGGTGCAGCCTGCGCCGGCACGCGATCGGCAGCTGGCACCGCGACCCGAGCCCCGCGTCGTGCCCGGGCTGGCCGCCGGGGAAAAGCCGGCGCCGGCCTGAGCGGTTCGGCCATTCCCGTCCGGGGCCTTCTGCCGTAGAATGACAGCGGAGAGATGGCGGTGCGCACACTCATCGTGACCTGCCCCTGCTGTCAGGCCCGGCTCAACGTGGATCCCGAGCTGGGCACGGTTCTCTCCCATCAGGCCCCCGAGAGCTCTCCTGCGGTGGACCTGGACCGCGTGGCAGAGACGCTGCGCGAGCAGGCGCGCCAACGGGAAGAAAAATTCCGTCAATCGCTCGAAGCCGAAAAAAACAAAGAGGAGATCCTGCGCCGGAAATTCCTCGAGGCGCTGGAGCGAGCCAAGGATCGGCCTGCCGAAAAGCCTCTGCGCGATTTCGACCTGGATTGAGGGATGAAACGCCGCCCCCGCGGCAGGACCCACCTGGTTGGCCGTGGTCGCTTTCTGTTGCACCTGCCTGGCCGTCGGCTGGAGCTCGGGCGTCGCACACTGATCATGGGCGTTGTCAATGTCACGCCCGATAGCTTTTCCGACGGAGGGCGTTATCTGGACCCCGACCGAGCGGCTGCACACGCACTGGCTCTCGAGCGCGCCGGAGCCGACGTCATCGATATTGGCGCGGAATCCACCCGGCCGGGGGCCCAGCCCGTGTCCGTGGCGGTCGAGCTCGAGCGGCTGTTGCCTGTGTTGCAACGACTCCGGGGCCGTCTGCGTGTTCCCATCTCGGTGGATACGCAGAAGAGCGAAGTGGCGGCAAGGGCCCTTGCGGCCGGTGCCGAGCTGATCAACGATGTCTCGGGCCTGCGCGCGGACGCCGACATGGCGGCCGTGGTCCGCCGGCACAATGCCGGGCTGATCCTGATGCATATGCGGGGTACCCCGCGGACCATGCAACAGGGTCCCTTCGCGCGGGCGGTGCTGCGCGATGTCCGCGGGGGGCTGGAGACAGCCGTGGCCCGAGCCCTCGCCGCTGGCATCGAGCGCCGGCGGATCATTTTGGATCCGGGACTGGGATTTGGAAAGACGGCATTCCAAAATTACCGGCTGCTTGCGCGACTGCCTGAGCTGGCTGAGCTAGGTTTCCCACTGCTTGTCGGGCCGTCGCGTAAAACCTTTCTGACCCGGGCTACCGGACCCGTGGCGCCCTGCGACCGCGACTGGGCGACTGCGGCAGCCGTGACAGCGGCCGTGCTGCACGGGGCGCACATGGTGCGCGTTCACGATGTGGCCCGGATGGTGCCCGTGGTGCGTGTGGCCGATCTGATTCGTGAGAGCTATGAGAAGGAGCGCGAACCCCGCCGGAGCAGCTGAACGCTCCCTGAGCGCAGACCTTGCACGTCTAGGCGGGTCGTTGGGGTATCTTCAGGCAGGAGGAAACGGATGAACTGGCACTTCTGGGGCAAACAGGCAGTTGTCGGGTTGCTGCTGGTTGGCGCACTGGCGGCTCAGCAAAAGCCTGAACGTCTGCCTCCCCTGAGTCCTTCGGCCCCGCCGGGTGTGCCCGTGCCGGTCGGCACGGGCGGTTGCTCGGCAACGGCCCCGACCTGTGCTGAGGTAACGCCGCAGCTGGTGCGCGCCGTGGAGGGGTCGCCCTGGCTGGAGCGGAACCTGGAAACACTCACGGATGACATTGGCGGCCGCGTGACCGGCTCGCCACAGCTCGAGCGCGCCACAGAGTGGGCTGTGCGAGCGTTCGAGCAGGCCGGGGTGGACCGTGTATGGACGGAACCGTTTACGGTTCCGTCCGGCTGGAGCGCAGGGGCGGCCCGTGTGACCCTGCTCGAGCAGACCGGCCTACCCGTGCGGCTGGTTGCGACCGGCTGGTCACCACCAACTCCACCCGAGGGAATCACAGCCGAGCTGCTGGATGCCGGCCGTGGGACAGCGGAAGATTTCCAGCGGCTGGGAGAACGCGTCCGCGGTTCCGTTGTTCTGATTCATTCCAAATTGCTCGAGAGCTGGGAGGATTTGTTCGCGGAATATTTGGAGGGCCCGGCCATTGTCGCGCGGGCGCACCAGGCCGGTGCGCAGGCCATTCTGTGGATGAGCAGCCGGCCCTACCTGCTTCTCTATCGGCACACGCTGCAACTGGACGGACGGCCGGCGCCATTGCCGCAGGCCATCGTGGCCCGCGAGGATGCGCTCCGGCTGGTGCGTCTGCTGCAGCAGGGGCGCCGTCTGCACGTTCGACTGGAGATGGCCAATCGTTTAGGCCCAGCCTTCACCGCACGGAATGTTGTTGCGGAAATTCGCGGCCGGGAAAAGCCGGACGAGTTCGTTCTGCTCGGTGCCCATCTGGACTCCTGGGATCTGGGCACCGGTGCACTGGACAACGGATGCAACGTGGCGCTGGTGCTGGAAGTAGCGCGCGCCATGCACGCGGCGGGCGTTCGGCCACGGCGCAGTGTGCGATTCGTGCTGTTTACGGGCGAAGAGCAGGGAATGCTGGGATCGTGGGCGTATGCGCGGCAGCATCGGCAGGAACTCGACCGGCTCGCTGCAGTCGTCGTTTTCGACGCCGGCAGCGGTGCGGTGACTGGCTACGAGCTTTCCGGTCGCGACGATCTGCTGCCGGCACTGCAGGCGACTCTGCAACCGGCTGCCTTTTACGGCCCGCTGCGGCATAGCCTCGATGTGGAAATTGGCACCGATAATTTCGATTTCTTTCTTGAAGGCGTTCCAACGCTGGTTGCAGCCCAGCAGCCGGCCAATTACCTGATCAACTATCACGCTTTCTCGGATACGTTCGACAAGGTCGATCTGAAGCAGCTCCGGAAGAATACGGCCCTGGCCGCAGTGACCGTCTATGCGCTGGCGGATCGGGAGCAGGCGCTGGGCAGGCGGCTGTCGCGGCGGGAAGTCGAGGCATTGCTTGAACGAACCGGTGCCGCAGCGCAGATGTGCCAGATGGGCCTGTGGGCTGCGTGGGAGCGGGGTGAACGCGGCCGATAAGGTGCGGCCCGGCCGCCCGACCCTCAGCGGGGCGTCAGGGGCTGAGTAGTTTTGCCCAGGGCGGCAACCTGCAGACGCACCATGGCCCGCTCCAGAGCGGCCGAAGCGCGCTGCCAGTCCACATCAGGATCGTTGAGTCGGCTCAAGCGCTGACGGGCACGCTGTTCAGCAGCGCGGGCGCGTTCCACATCGATCTCCTCGGCGCGCTCGCACCGTTCGGCCAGGATGATGACGCGGTCGGGCTGGATCTCCGCAAACCCGCCGATGGCCGCCAGGTAGTGCCAGTGCGCACCCGTGCGATAGGAAAGCACGCCCGCGGCGAGCAACGTCATCAACGGAGCATGGCCCGGCAGCACGCCCAGGTAGCCCTGGCTGCCGGGAATCTGCACCTCGTCGACGACTTCCTGCACCACCCGGCGCTCGGGCGTGACCACGTCCAGGTTGATGGCTTCGGGAAGCATCGCAACGGCTCAGGCAGCGGCGGTCCGCAACCGTTCGGCTTTCTCGAGGGCTTCTTCGATCGTCCCCACCATGTAGAACGCCTGCTCGGGTAGATCGTCGTGGCGGCCTTCGACGATTTCCTTAAAGCCCCGGATCGTATCTTCGATCTTGACGTAGCGTCCGGGCAGGTTCGTGAAGACTTCGGCCACGAAGAACGGCTGCGAGAGGAAACGCTGAATCTTGCGGGCGCGCGAGACAATCAGCTTGTCTTCGTCGGAGAGTTCCTCAACACCCAGAATGGCGATGATGTCCTGCAGGTCCTTGTAGCGCTGCAGAATGGATTTGACGGCGCGCGCCACCGTGTAGTGCTCCTGGCCGACGATCCGCGGATCGAGGATGCGGGAATAGCTGGTCAGCGGATCCACGGCGGGATAGATGCCGAGCTCGAAAATCTGCCGGCTGAGCGTCGTGGTGGCGTCCAGGTGACTGAAGGTGGCCGCCGGGGCCGGATCAGTGTAGTCGTCGGCAGGCACGTAGATGGCCTGTACGGATGTGATGGAACCGTGACGGGTCGAGGTGATGCGCTCCTGTAGCTCTCCCAGCTCCGTATTCAGGTTCGGCTGATAGCCGACCGCGGACGGCATGCGGCCCAGCAGCGCCGAGACTTCCGAGCCGGCCTGCACGAAGCGGAAGATGTTGTCGATGAACAGCAGCACATCCAGTCCTTCTTCGTCGCGGAAGTACTCGGCGACGGTCAGCCCGGTCAGGCCGACCCGCAGGCGGGCGCCCGGCGGCTCGGTCATCTGTCCGTAGATCAGCGCGACCCGGGAGCGCTCGGGGTCGCCGGCCACCATCACGCCCGAGTGCTGCATTTCGAGCCAGAGGTCGTTGCCCTCGCGCGTGCGCTCGCCGACGCCGGTGAAGACGGAGACGCCGCCGTGCTTCATGGCCACGTTGTGGATCAGCTCCTGGATCAGCACCGTCTTACCCACCCCGGCGCCACCGAACAGACCGACCTTGCCCCCCTTGAGGTACGGCTGCATCAGATCAATCACCTTGATGCCGGTCTCGAACATTTCAAGGGTCGTGGACTGGTCTTCGAGCGAGGGCGCCGGGCGATGGATGGGATAGCGACGCGCGGCCTGTACCGGACCCAGTTTGTCCACCGGCTCGCCGAGCACGTTGAGCACGCGGCCGAGGGTGCCGCGGCCCACCGGGACAGTGATGGGACCGCCGGTATCGATCGCTTTCATGCCCCGCACCAGCCCGTCAGTGGGCTGCATGGCCACGCAGCGCACACGCCCGTCGCCTAGATGCTGCTGCACCTCGCAGGTAATGGCGATCGGAAAGGGCGTGTCGAAGCCCTCGCTGGTGATTTCGACGGCGTGATAGATGGCCGGCAGGTGGCCTTCGGGGAACTGCACGTCCACGACAGGGCCGATGACCTGCACGACCCGTCCTTCGATCCGGTTCTCCACGTTCTTCCCCCTTCGGAGTCCTCAGCGGCCCGTGGCTGCGGCACCGCTGACAACTTCGATGATCTCCTTGGTGATGGATGCCTGCCGCACTTTGTTCATCTCGAGCGTCAGCTGATCGATCAAGTCGGCGGCGTTGCTGGTCGCCGCGTCCATGGCCGTCATGCGGGCCGCCTGCTCACCGGCGGCTGATTCCAGCAGGATGCGGAACACCTCGGCGTCCAGATAACGCGGCAGCAGACGCGCGAAGATCACCTCCGGCGGATCTTCGTAGATGTAGTCGGGCAGGCGGCCGCGCGGCGCCTCTACCACCTCGGGCGATAGCGGCAGCAGCGTTTCGACGACGATTTGCTGCCGCAGAACGCTCTTAAACTCGTTGTAGACAACATAGACGGCGTCGGCCTGCCCCGCCAGATAGACCTCGGCGATCTGGCTTGCGAGCTGGCGGGCGTGTGCCATCTCCACCCGGCGGAAGAGATCCACATACTCGGCCAGCAACCGCCAGCCCTGCCGCCGCAGGGCATGGCACACCTTGCGGCCCACGCCGATCACCTGCGGCTGCTGCTCGCGATGCTCCTGCAAGAACTGCAGCGCGGCCCGGATCAGATTGGCGTTGAAGGGGCCGCAGAGTCCCTTGTCAGCGCTGACGGCCACCAGCAGGATGCGTTGCACAGGACGCACGTCGAGCAGTGGATGCGCAGGTGCTTCCATGCGCGCGGCTGCCGAGCGCAGCACGCGCAGAATTTCCTGCGCGTAGGGCCGGGCCGCGAAAACCCGCGCCTGCGCGCGCCGAAGCTGGGCCGCAGCCACGAATTTCATCGCCCGCGTCATCTGCTGCGTCTGGCGCACCGACCGGATGCGCCGGCGATAATCGAGCAGTGTGGCCATGGCGTTCAGTCAGCAGCCCGGGCGCTGCCGGCCAGCCGTGCCCGGAACTGCTCGCGGAAAGCGTCCAGAGCCGCCCGCATCTCGGACCGCAGCGTGTCATCGAGCTCCTTCTTCTCCGCAATGCGCCGCAGCAGCCCCGGGTAGTTCGTGTCCATGAAGTCGTAGAGCGCCAGCTCGAAGTGCCGGCACTGGTCGACCTCCAGGTCGTCCAGATAGCCCTGCGTGCCGGCAAAGATGATCAGAATCTGTTTTTCCACCGGCAGCGGCTGGAACTGGTCCTGCTTGAGAATTTCCGTCAGCCGACGGCCGCGGTTGATCTGGGCCTGGCTGGCGCGGTCCAGCTCGGAGCCGAACTGGGCAAAGGCCGCCAGCTCGCGGTACTGCGCCATTTCCAGGCGGAGCGTGCCGGCCACCTGGCGCATGGCGCGAATCTGCGCGCTGCCGCCGACGCGGCTCACCGAAATGCCCACGTTGATGGCCGGGCGGACGCCCAGATTGAACAGGTCGGTTTCCAGATAGATCTGCCCGTCGGTGATCGAAATGACGTTGGTGGGGATGTAGGCGGTCACGTCGCCCGCCTGCGTCTCGATGACCGGAATGGCCGTCAGCGAGCCGCCTCCGTTGGCGTCGCTCAGCTTGGCGGCGCGTTCGAGCAGCCGCGAATGCAGGTAGAAGACATCGCCGGGATAGGCTTCGCGGCCCGGCGGCCTCCGCAGCAGGAGCGAAATTTCGCGGTAGGCCTGCGCATGTTTGGAAAGGTCGTCGTAGAAGACGGCAGCGTGGCGCCCGGTATCGCGGAAATATTCGCCCATCGCGCAGGCGGCGTAGGGGGCGATGTACTGCAGCGTGGCCGGCTCGGTGGCCGAGGCGGCGACAACGATGGTGTGATCCATGGCGCCGTAATCGGTGAGGACTTTGATGACCTGGGCGATCGTGGAGCGTTTCTGCCCGATGGCGCAGTAGATGCAGATCACGTCGCCGCCCCGCTGGTTGAGGATCGTGTCGAGAATGATGGCGGTCTTGCCGGTCTGGCGGTCGCCGATGATCAGCTCGCGCTGGCCGCGCCCGATGGGGATCATCGAGTCAATCGCTTTGATGCCGGTCTGCAACGGCTCGCGCACCGGCTGGCGGTCCACCACGCCCGGCGCCAGCCGCTCGAGCGGATTCCGCTGCTCGGTGACGATCGGCCCGCGCCCGTCCAGCGGCTGCCCCAGCGGATTCACCACCCGCCCGATCAGCGCCTCGCCGACAGGCACCGACATGATCGTGCGCGTGCGTCGAACCAGGTCGCCCTCCTTGATCTCGGTGTAATCACCCAGGAGCACGGCGCCGATCTGATCTTCCTCCAGGTTGAGCGCGATCCCGTAGACGTCGTGCGGGAAGGCCAGCATTTCTCCCATCATGACCTTCTCGAGCCCGTAGATGCGGGCAATGCCGTCGCCCACGGAAATGACCGAGCCGACTTCCTCCACAGCCATCGCCTGCTGGTAGCCGGCGATCTGCTCCCGCAGGATCCGGACGATTTCATCAGCCTTGATCGTGGTCATGGCAGCACCCTAACTCGGTAGTGGGGACCCCAGCATCCGGGCGCGCAGCCGCTCGAGCTGACTCCGGACGGAGCCGTCATAGACGGTCGAGCCGATCGCCACGACGGCGCCACCCAGCAGGCTCGGGTCTACGTGATAGCGTACGCGGACGCGGTGGCCGGTGCGCTGTTCGAGAACCTGCTCGAGCGCGCGCTGTTCGGCGACGTCCAGCTGGCGTGCCGTGCGCACTTCAGCCTCGACAATGCCGAGCCGCCGGTCCAGCTCTTCCCGGAGCGCTTCGACAATCTCCTCCAGCAGCCCCAGGCGGCGATTTTCGATCAGCAGAGCGAGCAGGTTCCGGACGGGTTCGCTGGCGCTCAGCTCGGTCAGTGCGCGGTCCAGCCATTCCCGCTTCACCTGGCTGGGCACGGCCGGGTTGTCAAAGAAGGTGCGCAGCTCCCCCGTTTCGCGCAGGACACGCGCAAGCTGCTCCAGCTCTCGAACCGCAGTCTCCGGCTCGCGGAGCCTCATCGCGCCTTCGGCCAGGGCCTCTGCGTAGATGTGTGCCAGGCGTTTCATGGAAGTGCGCCTGCGATCTCGTGCAGGAAATGCTCGAACAGACGCCGATCCACCTCGGCATGGAGGCGAAAACGGAGCTGCTGTTCAGCCTGCTGGAGTGTGCGTTCGACGAGCAGTCCGCGGAGCCGGTTCGCCGCGGCCCGCTCGGCCGCTGCGATTTCTGCCGCGGCCGCCTGCTCAATCCGCCGGACCTCCTGCTCGGTTCGCGCCCGAATGCGTGCAATCTCCTCCTGCAGGTCCTGATGCGCCTTCTGGCGCCAGCCGGCCGCTTCGGCCTCCAGTCCCGCCAGGCGGCGTTCGGCCTCCTCGAGCCGCCGCCGCGCCTGCTCGAGTGTCTGCTGGGCAGCGACGAGTTCGTCCGCGATGGCCTGCGCGCGCCGGTCGAACCAGCGGCGGCCCCAGCGCCGCCAGGCGTATAGCAGTGCCGCCACGACCAGGAGGAAATTCAGCCAGCGAAACAGCAGTTCGCTCGGCGCCGCTTCGTCGGCGGCATACAGGGGCTGCGTGGCCAACAGGGCCACCGCGCCGGCCAGCCAGAGGCCTCGCCCGGCCTTCATGGCTGCCCCTCCTGGTGTCGAGCCGTGACCGCAGGCTTCTGCAGGAGAGCCGCTGCAATCTGTTCCGCCAGCACGTGGCTGTGGCGCTCCAGCTCGGCCGTCAATGCCTGCAGCTCGGCCTCGAACTGCCGCTTGGCCGCTAGAACGCGCTGCCCGGTTTCATGACGCACCTGCTGCAGCCGTTCCGCGCGCTCGGCCAGAGCCCGGCGCCGACCCTCTTCCTGTTCGGCGAAAATTTCCGCCTGGATGCGGGCTACAGCGCGCTGGTAGCTCTCCAGGCGATCCTGCGCTGCAGCTTCCAGCCGGGCCGCCTCGCGCCGCGCCCCCTCTCCGCGGGCATGGCGCTGCTCAAGCGTATGCAGCAGCGGGCGGAACAGCAGACGGCTTGCGAGCAGATAGAAAAGGAAAACGATCCCCATCGTCGGCGCGGCGCCGACGATCAAACCGACAATCTGCTCCAGCACCCCGCTCACAATGCCACCGTTCGGAGTCCGCCCTGATTCAGGATACCTTTGGGGATGGGGCTAAAAGGAAACTCTTATAACACGGCTTCCGCCTGCGGTCAAACGCTCCCGGCAGCCCCTGGAGCACTGTAGTCGTAGAATCCGCGACCGGTTTTCCGCCCCAGCCGCCCGGCGTCCACCATCTTCCGCAGCAGCGGGCAGGGGCGGTATTTGGGGTCCCCAAGATCCCGGTGAAGCACCTCAAGGATGTTCAGACACACATCGAGTCCAATGAAGTCGGCAAGCTCCAGCGGGCCCATCGGGTGGTGCATGCCCAATTTCATCACCGCATCCACGGCTTCCGGCGTGGCAACGCCTTCCATCACTGCATAGATGGCTTCGTTGATCATGGGCATCAGCACGCGGTTGGAAACGAAGCCCGGGGCATCATTGACCGCAACCGGCTGCTTGCCGAGGTTGCGGCAGACTTCCAGGATCAGGTCGAACGTGGCCTGATCAGTCGCCAGTCCGCGGATGACCTCGACCAGTGGCATCACCGGCACCGGGTTCATGAAGTGCATGCCGATGAACCGTTCGGGCCGGCTCGTTGCTGCGCCGAGCGCAGTGATCGAAATCGAGGAGGTGTTGGAAGCGATGATGGCATCGGGCCGCAGCACACGGTCCAGCTCGGCCAGCAGTTGCTTTTTCAGGTTGATCTGCTCGGGGATCGCTTCGATCGCCAGTCGCGCCCCCGCCACAGCCTGGAGTTCGTGGACCGGATGGATGCGCTCCAGCACGGCGGGCTTGTCGGCTTCGGCGAGACGCCCGCGGCGGATCTCGCGGTCCAGGTTCGACGCAATGGTGGTGAGGGCCCGCTCGAGGGCCTGCGGATTCACGTCATACAGCAGGACGGTAAAGCCGGCGCGGGCGAAGACATGGGCAATGCCATTGCCCATCGTGCCGGCGCCCAGCACAGCAACCGGCTGGAGGTCTTCGGTGTGCACCGCTCTCTGCTGCGAGCCCATCACCGCTCCACGGCCAGCGCAACGGCGTTGCCGCCACCCAGGCACAGTGCGGCGATGCCCCGCCGGACATTGCGCCGCTGCATCTCGTGCAGCAGCGTGACCAGAATGCGCGCGCCGGAAGCTCCAATGGGATGGCCCAGAGCGACGGCGCCTCCGTTCACATTGACTTTTTCCGGATTGAGCCCCAGCTTGCGGATCACCGCCAGGGCCTGCACGGCGAAGGCCTCATTGAGTTCGTAAAGGTCCACGTCGCGGTCTCGATCCCACCCTGTTTTCTGCAGCAGCTT
>Ga0209810_1005213_pt1 | contig 11904 bp, 9 predicted proteins | sample Coa_R1_7_FD_187159 | JGI IMG/M metagenome (GOLD analysis project Ga0209810, IMG submission 187159) | Surface soil microbial communities from Centralia Pennsylvania, which are recovering from an underground coalmine fire - Coalmine... | ecosystem: Environmental > Terrestrial > Soil > Unclassified ...
GCGCCTCTCCCCCTGTAGATGCTAGACTGATAATAACAGCGCAGAAATAAGCGCGTTCCTTCCGTTCAAACACAGGAGCAACAATCATGCAGGATATCTATATTCTCGAAGGGGCCAGGACGCCGGTGGGCGTTTTGCAAGGCTCGCTTTCCGATGTGAGCGCCATTGACCTTGGTGTCATTGCCGCAAAAGGGGCAATTGAGCGCAGCAGCGTAGAACCCCACCTGATCGATCAGGTAGTGATGGGCAATGTGATTCAGACCAGTAAGGATGCTATCTACTTTGCCCGCCACGTTGCCCTGAAGGCAGGTCTGCCCATTGAAACGCCCGCGCTGACGGTCAATCGTCTGTGCGGATCAGGCTTGCAGGCGATTGTGAGCGCGGCGCAGATGCTGCAACTGGGCGAGGGGGAGATCGCGCTGGCCGGCGGCGCGGAAAACATGACGCAGGCTCCCCACGTCATTCGCGGCGCGCGGGCAGGCTTTAAGCTGGGGCAGGCCCCGCAGCTGGAAGACAGCCTGTGGGAGGCGCTGGTAGATAGCTATGTTGGCTGTGGCATGGCGATCACGGCGGAGAATCTGGCCGAGAAATACAGTATTTCCCGCGAGGAAGTAGATGCCTACGCGCTGCGCAGCCAGCAGGCGGCCCGGCGCGCGCAGCAAGCGGGCTGGTTGGCCGAAGAGATCGTTCCCGTCACCATCAAAGATCGCAAGGGCAACCCCGTTGAATTCAGCCAGGACGAGGGCATTCGCGACACCTCAATGGAGGCGCTGGCGAAGCTCCCGGCCCGTTTCCGCAAGGGTGGCGTTGTCACGCCGGGCAACGCGAGCGGCATCAACGACGCCGGCGCGGCGGTGATTCTGGCGACGGGGGACGCGGTGCGCAAGTATAACTTGAAACCGTTGGCGCGCCTGGTCTCCTGGGGTATCGTTGGCGTGCCGCCTGAAATCATGGGCATCGGTCCGGCCCCGGCCATTCGCCAGGCGCTCAAACGCGCCGATTTGCAACTGGCGGACATGGATCGCGTCGAGGTCAACGAGGCATTTTCGCCGCAATACCTGGCGGTCGAGAAAGAGTTGGGGCTTGAGCGCGAGAAGACCAATGTGAACGGCGGGGCCATCTCCATTGGCCATCCCCTTGCGGCCAGCGGCGCGCGTCTCGCGCTCACGCTCATGTACGAGTTGCGCCGCCACAACCTGCGCTATGGCGCGGCCTCGCTCTGTATCGGCGGCGGTCAAGGCATTGCCGCCGTCATCGAAAACGTCGCCTGATAGATAGCAAGCCAGTGAAAACGAGTGTGAACGTGTCACGCTGAACGCAGCGAAGCGTCTAAGTGAGCCATATCCGGGTGTCCTTAGACGCTCCACCCGGCATAACATGCCCAGGGAGAGGAGGATAGTATGCCAAAAGATACGCGCAGCCCCGGCGAAATTCTCGAACATGTCAATAATGCCAGGCTCGCTCTCACCTTGGCTATCTACGGGCTGAGCGAGGACGAGTTGACAAGGCCCGGCGCGGTCGGCACCTGGTCGGTCAAGGATGTGATGGCCCACGTGGGGCGCTGGGAGGAGACGGCTTTCCAGGTTCTCTCGGCCCACCTGCGTGGCGAGCAGGTGGAAGAGGATTATCGGGATGCCCTCGCCTACAATGATAAGTGGGAGGCAGAATTGCAATCTCTGCCCTTGCAGGAAGCCATCCGGCTCTTTGAAATGGCCCACTACCAGCTCTACGGCCTGCTCGCTTCGCTCACACCCGAACAATGGAACGGCTACGTGCGCGCCTGGGTGCGCGGTTCCACCTGGCACCACTTCGAAGAACACGCTGAACAGATTCGCAACTGGCGCAACGCATAGCCCTCCCACTGGCACCACTTTGAAGAACACGCCGAACAGATTCGCAACTGGCGCAACGTATAGCTCTCCCACTGGCAGGCCAGTGGAGTACCAGCGGGGCCGGTGGAGTACCGACAGTGCCAGTGGAGTACCGGCAGGGCCAGTGGGACATCCCCAGAGCCAGTGAAGTACTGGCCATCGGCCAGCCGCGTCCCCATGCCACCAGAGCAGGCCACCCGCAACAGGCCACCCGCAAGGGGTGGCCCTACTATATACGCCCCCCTCCCCCCTCCCCCATGCTATCGCTCGCCCGTATATAGTAGGGCCACCCCTTGCGGGTGGCCTGCTCTGGCCTGCTTCTGGCCTGCCTGCGTGTGGCTTGCGGGCGTGTGGCTTGCGAGTGTGTGACCTGCGGGGCGGGGAGAGCGATCTGCTCGTTCCTTATTGCGCCGTCCAGCCGCAGTCGATGGTCAGCGCGCTGCCGGTGATGCCGCTGGCATCGTTGGAGCAGAGGTACGCGGCCATTTTTGCTATCTCGTCCGGCTCCAGCAGGCGGCGCAGGGGCGCTTCGGCCAGCATGATCTTCTCCACCACCTCGGATTCGGGGATGCCGTGTATCTGCGCCTGACTGCTGATCTGTTTCTCCACCAGCGGCGTGCGCACATATGAGGGGCAGATGGCGTTGCAGGTCACGCCATAAGACGCGCCCTCCAGCGCCGTGACGCGCGTGAGGCCGATCAACCCGTGCTTGGCCGAGACATAGGCCGATTTGTACGCGGAGGCGACGAGGCCGTGAATGGAGGAGATGTTGACGATGCGGCCCCATCGCTGCTGATACATGCCGGGCAGCGCCGCTTTTGTCAGCAAAAACGGCGCGGTGAGCATGAGGTCGATCAGCTGCCGCCATTTCGCTTCGGGGAACTCGTGGATGGGCGCGACATGCTGGATGCCCGCGTTATTCACCAGGATATCAACCTTGCCCTCGGCAGCAATGGTCTCTTCTACGAGCCGCTTGCAATCTTCCTCTTTGAGCATATTCGCGGCAATGAAGCGCGCCCCCGGCAGTTCTGCCGCCACCGCTTTCCCATGCTCCTCATCAATGTCGGAGATCACGACATGCGCGCCGCGCCCTGCCAGTTCGCGCGCAATGGCCAGCCCGATGCCGCTGGCCGCGCCCGTGACAATGGCAACTCTTCCAGCCAACTCTGCCATACTGAGAATCCTTTCCAGATCACACGATCACTCAAAAAAAGATCAGTCCAAAAGCGTGTCATGCTGAGCGGCAGCGAAGCATCTCTGTAGCCACTGCAGCCGACCCGACAACCAGATGCTTCGCTGCCGCTCAGCATGACACGCCGGATTTATCCAATCTTCACCTCCGCCGCGCGGCTGGCGCGGGCGATGCGATTCTGCCGCGCCATCGTCATCTCAATCAAACTGACGATAATCAAGGCCAGCAGAAGATGGATGATTCTGGTGAGGATGAGGTCGTTGCTGAATTGCAGGAAGCCAACGAGCATCGTCACCACCACCAGCGCCAGGGTAATGCCCTGAAACAGGCGAATCGTCGAATTGTTGCCGTTGACCGTCGCGGGCAGGAACAGCACCACCACCGAGAGAAGCAGCACCAGCACGGCGCACGCGATATGGACATACACCAGCGGCGTCTGATCCAGGCTAAATATCCACATCACCAGCCCGAGCAGCAAGGTGAGGATGGCAAGCGAACGTAACGACATTCTAACCGCAGTCATACAAAAATAAGCTCCTTACCGTAGTATCCGGTAGCCAGTTGTCTGTATATCTACAATGCAGACGCTACCTGTTCCAATTGTACCGCTTCTGAAGAAAGGCTGCCAGTGTGGCCTTCGCACCCTCTGTCATGCTGAGGGCAGCGAAGCATCTGGTGCGATTGGCCTCGAGCATGTCATGCCATGAGAATCATCATCTGACATGTCATGCTGAGGGCAGCAAAGCATCTGGCGTGGGCTATACTGACCGGTAGGTGGCCTTAGAGGCTTCGCTTCTCTCTGCGTGACATGCCCGGGTTGGTTTTTCATGACCCGTCGTTGCGGATGTTTCAAATATGGGCAAAGCCGCGTAGCAGGATGGCGACCAGGATGAGCAAGGCGGCTTCGAGGTTGCCGTTCATGTTGGCGGCCATCAGCTTGAGGTAGTTTTTCAGGTTGCCGGTGGCCTGCGAGAGGGCAACGAAGACAGGAATGACGGTGAGCGCGGCGATGGCGCTGTACCAGGGAAAGACCTGCACGGCGGCATCGATGATGATGGTGAGGGCGATCAGGGCCAGCAGTACGCCTCCAGCGATACGGGCGTTGCGTTCACTGAGGGCCACGACGGGCGTGATTTTCCCGACTTCTGCGTCGGCGCGCCAGTGCAGGAAGTGGTGGAAATAGAGGACCGCCGTTGTGTAGAGGCCGACGGGTAGCGAGGCCAGCAGCGCGCTGGCTGTCACCTCTCCTGCCTGCACGTAGTAGGAGCCAACCAGCGGGAGAATGCCGAACGAGATCAGGATATCCAGTTCGCCGAGGCCGCGCCCGACATAGGCCAGGCGCAGGGGTAGCGCGACATAGAAGAAGGCAAGCAGGAACCCGGCAACGCCGAAGAGGATGGCCCAGGGCCGGAAGATGGTCAGCATGAGGCCGCAAACCAGGGCCAGCGCGAACAGCGCCACCGCCAGGACGCGGTAGCCCTTGAGCGAATAGGTGCCGCTCATCAACGCCTGTGAGCCGGTGGCCAGTGTGGTTCCCTCCGTCACCAGCTTCTGCGCCGCCTGATCGGTTCCTTCAGCAAAATCGAACACATCGTTGGTTACATTCGCGCCCAGGTGGGCGGAGAGCGCGCCGATCAGCGTCAGCAGGAACCAGCCCCACTGGAAAGCTGCATGCTCCTGCCAGGCCAGCGCGGCTCCGATGATTACCGGCGCGAGCATCACCGGCAGCGTGCGGGCGCGCGTTACCTGCAGGAATAACGTTAGCCGGTTCATCGCTGTTTGCTCTCCTCTTCAAGCGGAAAAGTGGCCTCGGTATAGATCTGGCCGCCTTCCAGGTTGGTGATGCGTAGCCAGTTGAGACGGAGTTCAACCGCGACGGTTGGCACGCGCGCCAGAAATGCGGCGGCAACAGGCGATTTCTGGCCCAGCCGCTCTTTCACCGCCGCATACTCATTGTCGTCGATGATGACTCGCGCCACCGCTGTCGCTTCCAGCCACGTCTTCGGCTGGTGCGGGCCGATGAACAGCCCCACGCGCGGGTTGGCCCGCAGATTTGCCAGCTTGCGCGAGCTGATGATGAAGGTGGCATGCAGCGTCAACCCATGTTCCTGGGTGGGCTGCTCCACGAAAAAGGTGTAGGTCACATAGGGCTGTCCCTCGTGTTCGGTAGCAATCGCCAGCGTATCATATTGCGCCAGGAAAGCATCAATAGTTTTGCGGACGGTCTCGTCCATAGCTTCAGTTTCTCCGTCTTATTATGCTAAAGTCAGTCAGGCTGATGAAGGAAACACATTTCATCTCATACATACCATAGCACTCGCCGTCTACTTTTTTCTAGAGATTTTCCTGCTGTATCATCTGTTTGCTCCACAATCCTCCAGCATTGCGCTTGACTTTGCGCGGGCGTTGCAGTAACATACAGGCAGTGAGTAACGGGTGTTACCAACGATTCCTCAAATGTCAGGGGTAAGAATACATGCTTGAGCGCGAGGCGATGCGCTGGTTACAGTTGACCTATAAGGTACCCAGCGAACCTTCACAGAAGCGCGTGTGGGTGTGGCGGCGTTTGCAGAATCTGGGCGCGTATGCTCTGCAAAACTCGGTCTATCTGCTGCCTTTCTCAGAAGATGTTGAGAAACATTTTCGTCAGCTGGCCCACGAGATTCGCGAGATGGGGGGCGAGGCCAGTATCTTCTGCGTGACGGCGCTGGATGCCGCCGACGAACGCCGCATCTTGCAAACGCTGGTGGAGGCGCGCACCGGCGAATACAATACCGTCATTAAAGTCTGCTCGCGTTTCCTGGCGAAAGCCTCCCAGCTGGTAGAGGCGCAGAACTGGAATGACCAGGCACACGCCGAATTCACCGAAGTCTTAGAGAAGGTACATGTCCTGTTCCGCACGGCCAAACGCCACGACATGCTCGGCTCGCTCACCGCCTCCAAACGGGCCGACGCGGCAGAGGCCCTCAACGCCTGCGAACAGATTTTCCGCGTCCTGCTCGACCAGGAATACAGTCGCGCGCGCCGCCTGCTCGACCAGTATAGCGACCTCTTCACAGGCATTGCCCCCGCGCCTGAAACAAGAGCTACCGGCGCAAAGCCACCGCTTGCCGTCAGGCAGCCCGAACCGTCTCCACAAAACAGGAACAACAGTATCGACAGTCCGAGCGATGCAGAGCCACCCGAACTGCCGATCTGATTGAGCTTCGTGTCTTATAGTATGCCATGAAAAAGACCCTCTGGCGTGTCATGGCAATGCCGTAAAAAAACGCCTCTTCGCGTGTCATGCGGAGCGCAGCGAAGCATCCGGGGTGACCACACCGCCTGGTGGCCCCAGGTGCTTCGCTGCGCTCCGCATGACACGTCCTGGGACGCTTCTTATAGCAACCTAATAGCGGCGATAGTAATAGCGGCGGCGGTGACGCCACGTGCGGTAGGTGAGCAGGTGCCAGAGAGCCACCAGAATGATCGCGCCCACCAGCGCGCGGAGCAGGGGGACACCGGCCACGTAGATATCCCCGATACCGTTGATGATAAGCAGATGCGTCATCAGCCAGATGCCGATGAGCGCGGCAATGATCGCCCCGATAATGCCAAAGGGCAGCCGCCAGCCAACGATGTATTCCGCAACCACGCCAACAATCGCAGCGACAATCAGGTAAATGATGAGACTCGCGCTGATCGTGAGAACAGCGTCACCAGAAGTGAGCAATTGAAACATAAAGAACCTCCTTCTTACATTTCCTGTAGACAGATAGCGAGTCTTCAAGCAGGCTATCTCTGAAAACATATTCTGCTATAGAAACGGGATAAGGAAGCTCAGGTGTGACAAATTTGACCCCTTGCTCAGGTTTTCTCAGCAATAATTAATCTTTGCCCGAACTCTTTTTCCTATTGCTCACCTGTGTTACACTATGGTTGCTTTCTGATAGCAAAAGTGCTTTCCTGCTTGAACATTCTGGCACATTCAGGAAGGGACAGGGGGATTTATGGCTGAGTTGATACAGGGCGCTTCGTCGTTCGCTACTGAGGGTGAGCGCAGGGCGGCTGAGATTCTGCGGCAATTACCGGGAAGCTGGCTGGTCATCTGCAACAAAATATTACCGCTTGCCGGGGGGCGTTCATTTGAGATGGATTTCGTTGTCGTTGGCAAACATCACATCTTTTTGCTCGATGAGAAATCCTGGCGGGGCAAAATTATCGGCAACGAAGAACAATGGGTTCGACCCGATGGCACCTCGGAGCGCAGTCCGCTGGCGAAAGTAGACTACCTGGCAAAAATTCTTGCCGGGCATCTGAAATGGCGTATTCCCTCTCTGAACAATGGCCCTCATTTCGTGCGAGGCGGCGTTCTGCTTTCTGCTACTGACGAACCTCCTCTGCTGCGCGACAGGCGGGCGGCGGAGGGCGTTTTCCTGTTGCAGGATGTCTGCCAGCGCCTTCAGCACATAGACAGCAATGGGGGAAACGAGGACGTTGGCAGATTGCGTGAAGCTATCAAAAAGTCGCTGATTGATCTCACGAGCCGGCTCGCGGTTCCACAGCGCATCAATGATATCTTGACCGTTGAGGAAGCTACGACCATTCGCCCCGGTGTGCGTCTCTTCCGCGCCACAATGGATGGAGGCGGTAGTCGTCACCTTATGGTCTATGATTTGACCGCCGACCCTGTTTCACCCGATGAATTGCGCGACTTTTATCTACGAGAGTTTCGTATCCTCAGAGAATTACACGATACCGGGCTTGTGGCAGAGGTTGAGACGCCATTTATCTGGTCCGATAACTTTTTCATCGTGCCGGTCGTTCCTCTCAAAGGGCAACCGCTCAGTACCTATCGTTCGCCAGAAACGACGGAAGAACTCGCGCAGGAATTGTTTCTGGCGGCCGCCTGTTTCCGAGCATTAGATACTATCCATAGTCGTGGTATTTTGCATCGTGCCATCGGAGCCGATACCGTATATATTATGCAGGGTGGGCAGAATCCAAAAGTTGCCTTTACCAACTTTTTTGCCGCCCGCATGGGTACCACCTCTATCGCTACCCGGCTGGATGAAGAGAGCCTTATCGCAGAAGACCCGTATGCATCGTTTGAACTTGCCCTGGGGTATGAAAACGCCTCAGCGGCAACCGATGTCTTCAGCCTTGCGCTTGTCTTCCTGGAGCGAATCGCCGGTATTCCCATCTCGGCGATTCGCTCCAATGTGGAAAGCGATCTCTCGTTTCCTGATATCCAGAAACGCTGGTCGTTCGTTTCCACAGAGATTACCGACGATCTGGCCGCGCTCTTTCGACGAATCATCGTTCCCACGCAGCAGGAAGTGACGCCAGCGGCCAGGGAGATTGCGGAGACGCTGGCAAAACTCGCTCGCCGTCTCCGTGCGGAGCAACCTGAAGCGCGTTTCTTCCAGAACGGGCGTTACAAATTGCAGCGTATCCTGGGGCAGGGGGCGATGGCGCGAACCTATCTTGTCAGTTATACCAGCGATGAGGAACTGGGCTACTGTGTCCTCAAGCAGTTCCTGCACCCGGAGGAGGTGTATGAGCAGGCAAAAGCAGAATATCTCGCGCTCAAAGATCTCAAAAGCAAGTATTTCCCGACCATGATGGATATCTTTCTGCCTGAGGATGATGTTCATATCAAGATGGAATATATTCCAGGGCTGACGTTGCAGGAAATGAAAAACAAATTTCCTCTGCCGCTGGATCGCTGGCGCACCTTTGCGCTGGATTTGCTGAGCGCGCTTGAGGAACTGGAACGCAGACAGATTCTGCACCGCGATATCAAACCGGCCAATATTATCTTGCACGATGAAGATAATCATCCCGTCCTGATCGATTTCGGTTTCGCGGTGAACCGGCATACGATGGCGCAGGTCAGCCCAGGTGGAACGCCCCTCTATTTGCCGCCTGAAACGCTGTCCTCAGTACAACCGCCGCCCTCGATCGACCGCTATGCGGCGGGTGTCGTTCTTTTTCAGACACTCACCGGCTTCCTCCCTTTTAAACTGGGTACTGGCCAGCAGCGTATATTGCGTATCCCATCGCAGATCACAGATGAAACGGTGCGCCGTGTCGCTGCTGTCTTGCTACGCGCCGTCTCCAATGATCCTGCGCAGCGGCCTGCTTCGGCTACTCAAATGCGAGAGGAGATACAGAATGCGCTGCTTGCCGTTCATGAACCGGTGCATGGCAGGAAAGCGGCAGGGGAAGCAGAACTTGCTCCGCGCATCAACCCCTGGGTCGGGCAAATTCGCGGCCTCTATCGCAACAGCGCAGGCGGCAATGCCGATAATCGGGGGTTGGATTCAGACTTTGTGCGCAAAACCTATGTAGAGACGGCGTTGGACAGGCGATTACTGCCTGCCATTTTCGCGCACCATCCCGTTGCCGTTTTCCTGACCGGCAATCCCGGCGACGGCAAGACCGCGTTTCTGGAACAGGTACAGCAAACATTGCGGCAGCATCAGGCGCGACTCCAGGGTAATGCCGATGCCAGTGGCTGGGAATGGAACGATAGCGGGCATATCTTTCGGAGTTGCTATGATGCCTCCGAAGCCCACGGAGAGCAGAGCGCCGACGATCAATTGCTGCACAAATTGCACGGCCTGGAAGGCTCACAGGCCCCCGATTTTCCCTTAACCGTGCTGGTCGCTATCAATGACGGACGCCTGGCCGATTTCTTCAATCGCTATGAAGCGCGGTTTCCATGGCTGGCAAAACACGTCAGGCAGGCCAGGCAGACACTATTCCCGGAAGCCTCCCCGGTCTGGGTTGTCGACCTCAAGCGTCGTGCTTTTGTTCGCTTCCCTGGCGCAGATGCATCTGAAGCCTCTATTTTTGCGCGTATCCTGCAATGCCTCGTTGCCCCCGAACAGTGGAAAATCTGCGAGAGCTGCACGGCGCAGGCAATTTGCCCTATTCGTCAGAATGCTGTCGCCTTGCGCAAGAAGCGCACACAGCAGGCGCTGGAACACCTGCTGCTGCTCACTCACCTGCGCCGCCACCGCCATATGACCATGCGCGACCTGCGTTCTGCCCTTGCCTACGTGATTACCGGCAATGCCGATTGTGCGTTCATTCACGCTTCACAATCAGATGAAAAGGCGGGGGCGTCATTAGAGAACTTGAAATACTGGCGTTCCGTGTTCGCGCCTTTAGAGATGCAGGATGATATCCTCCAGGATATCTCCTCGCTTGACCCGGCTCGCTTCCCTCACCCGCATCTTGATCGCTACCTGCATTTCCACCGGTCGCTTGCCGACGCGGATTTCCGCCGCGCCCTCTTTGCCGATGGCGCTGATCTGCCCGCGCAACGCTACAAAGACGAAATTGAGTGGATCGGCGCGGTCAAGCGACGTCTGTATTTTGAGGCGAAGTCGGCAAGGGCGCAGGAAGCCGCCGGGACAGCGCCAAAGGTACGTCCTCTGGCTTTGCTTCCGTACAGATATGCCAGAGATTTCATTGATTTGCTCGACAACCAGTTTGATGCGGAAGGGGTAGAGCAGATACGCGAAAAAATCGCGCTCGGTCTCCTGCGTTCTGATGGCATCATTGAAGATGTGCCGGAAGGAACCTTGAGCGTGCAGGTGCGCGCCTCTGAGGAGCAGCAATTGATTGTCCTCAAGCAATTTCCTCTCAGTGACTTTACCTTACAGGCGGAACATACTTCAGAAGGGGATATCATTGAACGCTTGCCAGAAACGCTTATTCTCGAACACAGACGGGGCTATCCTCGCCTCGAAATCAATCTTGACCTGTTCGAGTTGCTCATGCGCCTGGCAGACGGCCTGCTCCCCGAAACCGCCGAATTTCAGCCCTTGCTTGAAGATCTCAAACCGTTCAAAAACGCCCTGATCCTGGGCGAGACACGCGACCTCGTTCTCATTGAGAGCCGCTACCGCCTGCACCGCATCACTCAGGAAGCAGGCAAGATTGTCCGCACCACGCTGTAGAAAGGACAAACTCGTGAAAGTCAAGCTGCCGAAAGAACTGAAGGGGACAAAGTTTCCCAAAGTGATTTCCATTGATATGAACAATTTTGATATCAATGTGTTCTTACCCATGCTTTTCTACACAATTCTAGCTCAGGGGCGTGGCAGAGTCCGGCGTACAAATGATCCAAGCGACATTCAAAAATATGTCGATGCACTGGCCCAACATTCGGCGTTGGAAGGTTTTGATGACACTGTAGGACGCAAAGTATTGGACCGACTTGTGCGGACGACGTTGATTACAACCGGTGGTATAGGGCGTTCTCATTTTGGAGAGCAAATTACTTCTATCGTTCCCTACACCTTACTGGCGCATAAACCGGGCTTTCCTGCAGAGGGGAGCCGCCTGCGAGGAGCGGATGTATTTATTTACCAGGCGCTACGTGAAAAGATGGGTAGAGATGATAGAAGCCTTCAGCAGGCAATAAAGCGCATTTTCGGACGCGGCGTTATCATTGGGAACATGCCCAATCTGGGCGGCGCTTACGATGGCGCAACGCAGCTTGATACGATCACCCGTCTTTCAGTGGCTTTCCTTGATGGTTTCAAAGATACGCCTACAAATATGATTCGTGAGCCAGATGTCACTGCTGCCTGTCCAAAACTGGTAGAGGAAATGGGAGAGGACTTACTCACTTTCCTGTTTAAGTTTTACGAACGTATGCCTTCGCAGGCATTAACCTATAACCTGCTCGCGCTCATCAACTTTGAACTGTTCATCTACACCCTCAAACTGGTTTACGCGGTCAATGCGCTGGTGCGTGACCCGGAGACGCTGCCTGCTGCCATGCGTGACGCTCTGGAGCCGTCGCCGCCGCAACTCTACCTGGATTTCACACAGAATGTGCGC
>Ga0209810_1005214_pt1 | contig 11901 bp, 13 predicted proteins | sample Coa_R1_7_FD_187159 | JGI IMG/M metagenome (GOLD analysis project Ga0209810, IMG submission 187159) | Surface soil microbial communities from Centralia Pennsylvania, which are recovering from an underground coalmine fire - Coalmine... | ecosystem: Environmental > Terrestrial > Soil > Unclassified...
CCGTACATGATTTGCTGCAGCGCGGGCCGGAACAACACGCCGATCATGATCAGCAGCAGGGAAAAGAAAACGACGTAGCTCAGCGTGAGGCGAAACCGCAGCCCGCGCGTGCGCCGCAGTGCGAACCGGATTTTCTCCAGCGCGTCCACGTTGGCTAATGCTGCACGCCGGTCTGGGCCGGCTTCTCGCCGCCCGGCGCGGCGCTGTCCGGCGCGTCCAGCATGTAGCCGATGCCTCGCACGGTGTGAATCATCTTCACCGCAAAGCGATCGTCGATCTTGCTGCGGAGGTGACGAATATATACGTCCACGATGTTGGTAAGCCCGTCATAATCCATGTCCCAGACGTGCTCGACAATCATGGTGCGGCTGAGCGGACGTCCGCGATTGCGCATCAGGTACTCGAGAATGCTGAATTCCTTCGGAGCGAGTTCGATATTGTCGCCCGCGCGGGTCACCTTGCGGCGGATACAGTCGAGGCTGAGGTCGGCCACCTGAAGCCGCTCCGGCGTGGGCTGGCCGCGGCGCAGCAGAGCGCGAACCCGCGCCAGCAGCTCCACGAACGCAAACGGCTTCACCAGGTAGTCGTCGGCTCCAAGCTCGAGCCCGCGAACCCGATCGTCCACCGCGTCGCGCGCGCTCAGAATCAGCACCGGAGGACTGACCTTCCGGTTGCGGATCTTCTGCAGCACGGAAAGACCGTCCATGTCCGGGAGATTCAGGTCGAGTATGACCAGGTCATATTCCGCTGCATGAACCATGTCAATGCCCGTAGCGCCGTCCGACGAGACATCCACCGCGTAGCCGGCGCTTTCGAGGCCCCTGGACAGGAAGTCCTGAATCCGCTTTTCGTCCTCGACGATGAGAATTCTCATAGTCTTACGCTTCGCAGTGTAGCGCGTTCGGGGCCAAAACAGAACCGCCGCGGCCTGAAGCCGGTGACCTGACCTCGCCCCCCTCTGGCCAGGGATTTACGGATTCCGCACGCGAGCGCGATCCACTCCTGCACACCGAAAAATTCGCCTCCCGAGTCACTGGATGTGCAGAATCGGGCCTTGGTTGCCGATGAGAAGCGCAGGGATGAACGAAACTGCCGCTGACCATGAGCGCCAGCTTGCCGCTCCAGCCGGACCACTCGAATTGATCGCCGTTGCGCACGTGAACGATCTCTGGCTGAAGGGCGAGGGTGGGCAGCGCGCCCATCTTTCGGCTCATACCTTTTCCCATGTTGCGGCCTCCCAGCTTCATTTCGGGAAGGCGCGGTTCCAGGGCTGCGCGCTCCTGAGTTGCGAGCTGGAAAACTCCAACTTCGAGGAAGCCGAACTTGACCACTGTGATTTCAGCGGGACGAGCCTCACCGAAGCTGACTTCACCGGCGCGAGTATGGTCGACGTCGATTTTGCGCGGGTGTGGATGCCGCGGGCCTGCTTCATTGAAGCCGTTCTCACGCGAGTTTCACTGAAAAGAGCCACCCTGGACGACAGCCGGTTTCACGATGCGCGTGGCATTGAGTGCTCCTTTTATGGCGCGAGGCTGAACAACGCCCATTTCCACCATTCGAGCTTCAGCGCGTCGGATTTTTCTTCCACGGAACTCGAGTCCGCACAATTCTACGACGCCGGCTTGCTGCAGTGCCAGGTTCGCAATGCGGAGGGGGCCCGCGTCAATTTTACCGGCGCAAAACTCAGGAGCTGCGAGATCGTCAGCTCGGAGTTGCCTTTCGCGCGCTTCCATCACGCCGATCTCACTGCGACTCAGCTGGTAAACAGCGTTCTCGCGGAAGCTGATTTTCGTGAGGCGAATCTTAGTGGCGCTCGGTTTGGGCGTACGTGCTTCGAGAAGGCCCGTTTCGGGGGCGCAAAAATGTTCGCCGCCGACCTGCGCGGCGCCGACCTTACCAGTGCCCGCGAGCTTACCCAGGAACAGCTCAGCCAGGCGCTTACCGACACCAACACCATCCTGCCGAACGGCAAGCCCGGCCCTTACATTCGTTTCTCCGGGGCAGAAAAGCCGCTGTTTCGTTAACGCCATGCGACGCCGGCACTGGTTCGAACTGCACGATCAGACCTGGTTCCCTCAGGTACTGCGCGATGGCATCACCGAGTGTCTGCGCCTGTACTCGGCCCAGCTTCATTTCGAGCGCGTGATTGCGCCGGTGCTGGGCAACGTGCTGCGTCAGACCGGGCATCGCAGCATTATTGACATCTGTTCGGGGTCGTGCGGGCCCGTCGTTCCGCTGCAGCGCGAACTGGCGCAATGGGGAGCTGAGACCCGCATAACCGTCACGGATAAATATCCCAATACGACGGCTTTTCGGAGAGCTGAGGCTGCCTCCGGCGGCGCCGTCCGGGGCTGCCGCGATTCGGTCGATGCTGCCTGCGTTCCGGCCGCTCTTTCCGGCGTACGTACGCTGTTCAATGCTTTCCACCATTTCCGGCCGGCCGCAGCCCGCGCGATGTTGAAGGATGCCTGTGACAAGGGGCAGCCGATCGCGATCTTCGAAATCACCCACCGCTCCCTGCTGCGCGCCATCACGACATTCATTGGCAGCGCGCTCATGATGCTTCTGCTCGTCCCGCGGATGCGACCGGCGCGGCTGGAGTGGTGGCTTTACACGTATCTGATTCCCGTATTGCCTCTGGCCTTCGGATGGGACGGCATGGTCTCCTGCCTCCGAACTTATACCGAACGGGACTACCGCGCTCTGACCGCCGGCTTAACCCCCGCGTACTCCTGGCAATACGGCGAGGCAAAGATCAGCGGTACGCCGCTGAGCATCGCCTTCTTCGTGGGCGTGCCCGCGCACAGCCGACTGAGCTATATCTAATCCCCGGAAGCACGCTGCGGCTCGAGACTTCCGGTCCACTGCGCCATGGACGGGAAGCGCATACGGAACAGCCGCACCGCTTCGGTCCAGTGTGTCCGCAACAGCGACAGGCCCAGCATCAGGCCCCACAGGACCAGCGCGCAGGCCACGCACTGCGCCGTGTTGAGATTGCCTTTGAAGAACCAGAACCAGCGGCCGTAGACCAGCTCGATATGCGTCCAGTAGACGATCAGCGAGGTCGTGCCCAGCTGACGCACCGGGCTCCATTTGTCCCCAACGCCGTGTTCACACCACAGGAACACCACCGCCAGCATGATCAGCAGTACGCCCATCTTGCTGGCGACCATCGCCGGGCTGTTCAGCCAGTAATCCGTCTTTGCGTACAGCGACCACCCTGAGTTCGAGAAATACTGAGCCGCCAAAAGGAGGACGATGCCCACCAGCATGGTCCACTGCATCAGCCTCGCAATGTCCTCGCTGCGGGTCAGCCGCAGAATGCTGCCGGCGCTCAGCCCGAACGCAATGTACGAGGCCCATGGGAAGAACGCGAAGTAGTTGAAGTTCGGAACGAAGTACGCGCTAACCTGAGCCGGCAGCCAACTCCAGTCAGCCATGGAAACCAGCGGGGAGGCGGCGGCGATTACCGCGCCGGCCACCCCGGCGATCCGTACTCTTTGCCGCGTCGTCGCCAGAGCGGTCAGCGAGAGCAGACCGATGGTGAGGCCCATGCAGTTCAGCACGTCCACCTTGAGCAGATCCTGCCAGCCGCTGAACGGGTATCCGAACAGCCACATCTGGATACGGAACAGAAAGGCCAGCATGAGCAGGTAGCATGCCCGCCGGAGGCCGGCTTTAAGCCTGTCCGTGGGGGCCCACCCCTGCCGCTCACGCCGATCGAGCAAAAATGCCAGCGTGATGCCGGTCAGAAAAAGGAACACTGCCGGGCCGATGCCGCCCAGGAATTGCGAGAACAGGTACGGGCTGCCGTTGCGCAGGTCATCGCGCGAATAAGAGTGGAATACGTGCCCCTGCAGCATGATCAGCACGGCGCAGCCACGCATCCAGTCCAGGAACGCGAGCCGCCCGGCGGTGTTGCGGTTGTTTGGATTGTGGTCGGCGATCTTCACTTCTGGGGGTACTCGTATTTCGCGCCCGGTGCGACCTTCAGTTGCAGCGCGTCCGGCGAGAGCGGCGGATTGATCTTCACGTTCGTGTAATCCCAGAGCACGTAATCGCCCGAGGGTTCGTACAGCTTTTCCTGTGCGGGGTAACCCTCGGCGGTCAGCCAAAGCTCCATCTTCGTCACGTATTTCTTTGCTTCCGGAACCGTGGGAATCAGTTCCAGCCGCGTCGTTGCCTGGCCATTCACGGTCGCGGCGCCGCCGACGGTAATCTGGTAATCGCGCGCCAGGTCCTTGCCGGATGTACCGAAGCCGATCGACAGAAAGCGGTCCAGCTGTTCGCCATGTTTGCCAAGATCGTAAACCTGAACCGTGTTGTCGTTGGGCGTGTAAATCTGCAGCTTCCTGCTCTCGAAGGCGTAGAACTTATGGTCCGGCTTCGTGAACTCGACAAGTCCCTGGATCTGGGCGCCTCCGACCCTTTTCATCACTGCACGGCCGGAATCGGTGTCATCCTCGTTGAGAACGGCTGTGTGAGTGGTGCGCTTGATATCGGCGGTCATGGCCCGAAACGATGCTGCCGCCTGATCCATCCGGCTCAGCACGTCCTGCCGTGACTCGGTCGCGACAACCGAAATCAGTGTGGCAGCTAACACAAGCGGAATGCGTGAGGTCGTCCTCATCACTTTGATGGACGCTGGCCCTACGGCGTCGCGTACGCGATAAAACCCCGGATTTCCTGTTCGGAGTCGGAGATCGGATCCAGCCGTACGATATGAACCGGCCGCTGCGTGCGGGCCTTCAACAGCGACGCCACGCGAGCGGTGCGCTGGCCTTCCGGTATCTCGTCCAGCAGGCCCGGTTCGATCCAGTAAGCCTGCATTCCGCCACGGGTTGCCGGAAGCATGACCACGCTGCTGGCCCGCGGCTGATCGCGAAACCAGTCCCGCGGAGTGGCAAAGATGAACAACAGGATTACCGCGACCATGACGTCGTACTGCCATGAGGCGCGCGGGAAATCCCACAGGATGGAGCGCTTGACCCCGTTCATCAGGCGGCTCATCGACGCCTTCAGCATATCATGGCGACTATGCCGCGAAGTTATGGAAACGTAAAGGCTTGTTAGCTTAACGGTATTTCCGCATTACGGAAATCACGCGCCCCTGCACCTGCAGGTCGGCGGCTTCGACAAAGATAGGCGCCATGGAGGCGTTGGCCGGCTGAAGGCGAACACGCCCGTCCGCTTCGCGATAGAAGCGCTTCAGCGTTGCCTCGGAGCCGCCAACGAGCGCCACCACGATCTCCCCGTTCCGGACCTCCGCGGTCTTTTCCACCAGCACGTAGTCGCCGCTGCAGATGTGGTCTTCAATCATGGAATCGCCGCGGACTTCCAGCGCAAAAGTACTGCCGTCCTTACCACAGAAGTCGCGGAACGCGAGGGTGTCCTGTCCGGCAATGGCTTCTACGGGAGAGCCGGCCGCAATACGGCCTGCCAAGGGCACTTCCGCCGCGCCCGGGGTTGTACCCAATCGCTCGCTCCGGCGCTGGTCCAGATACTGCGGCGATACCTCCAGCGAACGGCTGTGGTTGAACGTCTTGCGCAGATATTTCCGTTCCTGGAGCGCCTGGACGTGTTTATGGACAGTGGCGAGCGAGGCGAGATCCAGGCCGCGAGCGATCTCCTCGTAGCTCGGATTGTAGTGCTTGTCGTCGATGTAATCGGCGATGAAATCGAGTACCTGCTTTTGCCGCGGCGTGAGCGCCATATCCGTTTCGATTTATTATGGGCGAAGATAAGGGGAAAAGCAAGGTTCAATAACTCCTCGCACAAATCGACCGACCGCCTTCGCCGAACATCACCCCGGCGAGCGGCCGCCCGCCGGCGCAACCCTCCGGCCGATGAACGAATCGCCGTCCGGATCCACCGAGAGCGCGTAACAGTCGCGATTATCGTTCACCCACAGCAGCTTTTCGCCCTGGCCATGCAGCAGGTACTCCGCCCGTCCGCCTTCCAGAAAATGGAGCCGCCCGCGGATCGAGGTCGCATCCACCTGCTCGTACTCAGCGGTGAACGTCAGCACCTCGTGCGAGTCGCGAATCGCGACGGACACGACCTCCTCGATCATGCTGATAGAATGCCATGGCCGCCACCGGCCACAGAATCGGAATGGAGGGCGCCATGAACCGCACGCCCGCGAACCCTTCGCGTGGCCCGGCGGGAGTGAGCACCAGCAGCCGTCCGCGCGCTTCCTTGCGCGAGACCTTTGCCAGCGCCGCTCCGGACTGCAGATCGACAAACGTCAGCCGCTCGAAAACGTCCACCGCACGCAGCAGATTGGCCGCCCGCCGCGGCCGATCCGCGCCTCCGTCGTAAACGACGGTTACCGGCTCCGGCAGGAAACGGGAAGCGCGCGCCGCCAGCCATTTACGCGTCCGCGTCAGATCGCCCGGATAGATGAAAGGCGCATACATCGCCAGCATGGTCCACTCGAACAACGGAATGTTCATCGAGTATTCAATGGACAGGTGCAGGCCGATTCCCAGCAGCAGAATCGGGTATCGCAGCCGGCGCACCCAGACCAGAGTCCCGAGGCTGAATTCAACGGCGAGCGTCAGCCAGGTCTGCACCCGGACCAGCGCCGGCTTCAGAACCCACGACGGCACTGGGAAATGCCGGAACTGGTCGAGATGGTACACGTAATAAAGCGCTGTGCCATCCCGCCACGTGGACCCCTGCATCTTGAGACAGAAAGTGGCGAAGTAAACCAGCGCGAGCTCGATTTGAATCATGCGCTGCGCCCAGGGCGGACGCGGCCGAACCTCCGCCGTCTCGCGCCCCTGCCAGATCCGCCACAGCCGATCGACGGAAAGCGCCGCGCCCGCGGGAGCGAACATCAGGAAAAAACCCGCCACGCGCAGCAGCGTGTCGCCCGAGCTCACGATATAGAGGTCCCGCTGCTGCATCGACGCGAGGCACAAAAAAACGATGATGCTGCTCGCTCGCGTCATCACCCCGAGCGTCAGCAGCACCGCCCACAGCACGAAGAACCAGAAGAACGCGTTCACCCAGGCGTTGCTGGCGGGAAGCAGGGCAAAAAGGTTCAGCCTCGTGCCCGGCTCCATTTGCCGCGCCGTCTCTAGGCCGACGAGCCCGCGCGGGCCCAGCCAGATCAGCCAGTCGGGTCGAAGCAGAATCAGGTCCGCCACAATGAGCGCGCCGTACAGAATCCGGAACAGCGCGATGGAGGTCGGCGCCTCCGGCTGGAGGAAAAACCGATTCCACGCCCGGATCACGGCAAGTCTCCCGGCTTCACCGCATAAAGAAAGAAGCGGTACCGATTCCAAGGGCCTGGCGCAAACGCCCCGTCCGGCCGCGGCGGCCCGATCTCCGACCAGTAGCGATAAAGGATGACCGCAATCGGGGGATTCGAGGGACGATAGTTCGCCCTGGCGATGTACCTCGCCGCGTCCGGCCACAGCGCCGAGTACTTATCAAAGCGCAGATATTCGTTGACGTACTTCCGGTAGCGCTCGCGGTATGTGCGTTCGAAAAGCCCGATCTGCTCCATTCGCGGAAACGCCCAGCTTTTCGTCTGCCCATCGGCGAAGATCACCTCGGCATCGACGTAGCCGTTCAGCGCCATCGGCGACGGCGCGAACATATTCCAGCTCTGGAACAGCCCGGACCAGAGCATATACGGCCGAATCGCGTCCCGGAAACCGCCCACGACCCAGTTCGGGAGCGGCAGACTCCACAGCGAGATCGCGACCACGTGGAACAAAATGAAGAGGTTAACGGCGATCTTCCGCACTGGGGTGCAGGCCCCCGGCCTGCCGCGGGCTCTTAGCCCGCCTCTGTGGTACCATAATCACTGTACAAAAGAGATTAGGAAAGACGAGGAGTTTCCATTAGAGAATGGCACTGGCGGCCGAAGTTAGAAAAAGCGTAATCACGCAGTATCGGACCCATAAGAACGACAGCGGTTCGCCAGAGGTTCAGGTGGCCATCCTGAGCCAGCGTATCCTCCAGCTCAGGGAGCATTTCAAGGCGCACAAGAAGGATTTTCATTCCCGCCGTGGTCTGCTGTCCATGGTGGCGCGCAGGCGGCGCCTGTTGGATTACCTGAAGAGTCGCAGTCCGGAACGGTACAAGAACCTCATCCAGAGCCTCGGCATCCGCCGTTAGCTTCCGGCCGTTCATCGGGATCCCCTCCATTCAGTCCAGTCTCCTTTTGATCAACGCTGGCGAGGAGTTATCTCTTCGCCCGGATTAAAGGATTAGACGCATGACACCACACACTGTCGAAATTCAGCTCGACGGTCGCACCATTACGTTAGAGACAGGCAAGGTCGCAAAACAGGCGAACGGAGCCGTTGTCGTCCGTTCCGGCGACTCCGTCGTACTGGTTACGGCCTGCGCCAACGAGCACCCCAAGCCCGGCGCCACCTTCTTCCCCCTCACGGTCGACTACCGTGAGTACACATACGCCGCGGGCAAGTTCCCCGGCGGCTTCATCAAGCGCGAGGGCCGTCCCTCGGAAAAGGAAATCCTCACCAGCCGGCTCATCGACCGCCCCATTCGTCCGCTGTTCCCCGAGGGCTTTTCCAATGAAACTCAGGTAATCGGAATGGTGCTCTCGGCCGATCCCGACCGCGATCCCAGCGTGCTGGCCATGATCGGCGCGGGCGCCGCCCTGGCTATCTCCGATATCCCCTTCCAGCACGTGCTCTCCGCCGTGCGCGTCGGCTCGGTAAACGGCAAGCTGGTGCTGAATCCCGGCTACGATGAGACCCGTGAGTCGAAGGTCAATATCGTCGTGGCAAGCACCGACGAGGGCATCGTCATGGTCGAAGCCGGCGCCAATCACGTGGACGAATCCCACGTCATTGAGGCCATCGAATACGGCCACTCCTGCTGCAAAAAGATCAACGCGGGTATCCGTGAGCTTCAGCAGAAAGCGGGCAAGCCCAAGTGGACCTTCACTCCGAAGCCCGTCAACCAGGAACTGTACGACAAGATCGCCGGCCAGGTCCGCGATAACCTCGGTGACGCTCTGAACACGCAGAAGTATCCCAAGTTGGAAAGCTATCACCGCGTTGACGCACTGCGTGACGATGTCGTCGAGGCCGCCGAGGAAGAACGGAGGGCGGAAGCGGGCGAGCTCTTCGACACCCTGAAAGAACGCATCTTCCGCGACCAGATGCTCAACGACCGCCGCCGCCCCGACGGCCGCGCCTTCGACGAGATCCGGCCCATCAGCATCGAAGTGGGCGTACTGCCGCGCACGCACGGATCGGCGCTCTTCACACGCGGCGAGACCCAGGCGCTGGTCACATGCACCCTCGGAACCAAGGAAGACGAGCAGCGCGTGGAGATGTTCGACCCGACGGAAACGTCCAAGCGCTTCATGCTGCACTACAACTTCCCCCCGTTCAGCGTCGGCGAAGTAGGCTTCATGCGCGGACCCGGCCGGCGGGAAATCGGGCACGGCGCACTCGCCGAGCGCTCCATATCGGCGGTCATCCCCGACGAGAAGGAGTTCCCCTACACTCTGCGCGTGGTCAGCGACATTCTGGAATCGAATGGCTCCAGCTCCATGGCCACCGTTTGCGGCGCCTCGCTGTCGCTGATGGATGCGGGCGTGCCGACCACCGCACCCATCGCCGGCATCGCCATGGGTCTGGTCATGGAGGGTGACAAGTACGCCATCCTGACCGACATCGCCGGCGCGGAAGACCACTACGGTGACATGGACTTCAAGGTCGCCGGCTCGCGCGAAGGCATCACCGGCCTGCAGATGGACATCAAAGTCCCGCGCGTCAGCACGAAGATTCTGACCGAAGCGCTGGAACAGGCCCGCCGCGCGCGGCTCCAGATCCTCGATAAGATGAACGCGGTCATCAACGAGCCGAGGGCGGAAATGTCGCCCTACGCGCCGCGCATCTACACCGTCACCATCCCGGTGGACAAAATCCGCGAGCTGATCGGACCGGGCGGCAAGATGATCCGCAGCATCGTGGACGAAACCGGCGCCAAGATCGACGTATCCGACGACGGCACGGTCAACATCTTTGCGTCCGACGGCGCGGCCGCCCAGAAGGCGATCCAGCGCGTTACCGATATCGGCGCCGTGGCCGAAGTGGGCAAGACTTATCTCGGCAAAGTGGTGCGTATCGTCGAGTTCGGCGCCTTCGTCGAGATCTTCCCTGGAACCGATGGCCTGCTGCACATCAGCGAGATCTCCGAGAACCGCATCAAACAGGTGCGGGACGAGCTCAAGGAAGGCGACCAGATCCTGGTCAAGGTCCTCGCGCTCGAAGGCAACAAGATCAAGCTCAGCCGCAAAGCGGTCCTGCGGGAGCAGCGCGAAAAGCTGAAGACCAGCCACTGAGTGTGGAGCAGGCCCTTAGCCTGCACGAGGCAGGCGGTTCCGCCTGCCTCGATTCCGCGCCGCTCCTCGCCTGCTGCCCAGGTGCGTTGAGCATACCGGTTCGCGTTCGCCTGGCTCGCATCGAGGATGACCGCCGCTTCGCGATAATATTCAGGAATCATGACCCGACGATCCATTCTTTCGGCGTCTGCCGCGGTTGCGCTGGCGCGTCCCATTCTGGCCGACCAGACCGCGCCGGCGAAGGGGCGAGTGAAACAGTCCGCCTGCCGCTGGTGCTATCAGAAGATTTCGCTCGACGATCTCTGCCGCGCCGGCGCCGAGATGGGCCTTTCCGCCATCGATCTGGTCTCGCCGGAAGACGCGCCTACCCTGAAGAAGTACGGCCTCGTGCCCTCCATGATCATGCCCGGCGGCGGCGACATTCCCGATGGCTTCAACCGCAGGGAGAACCACGACAAGCTCGAGGCCCAGCTCCGCGAGCGCATCCCCAAAGCGGCCGCCGTCGGCGCGCCCAATATCATCACCTTCTCGGGCAACCGCCGCGGCATGTCCGACCAGGAGGGGCTCGAGAACACGGTTATCGGCCTGAATCGCGTCAAGAAGATCGGCGAAGATCACGGCGTCACCATCTGCCTCGAGCTGCTCAACAGCAAGGTGGACCATCATGACTACATGTGCGACCACACCAAATGGGGCGCCGAGGTGATTCGCCGCGTCGATTCGCCGCGAGTGAAACTGCTGTATGACATCTACCACATGCAGATCATGGAAGGCGACATCATTCGAACCATCCGTGACAACATCGACTGCATCGCCCATTTCCACACCGGCGGCGTGCCTGGCCGCCACGAGCTGGATGACAGCCAGGAACTGCAGTGGCGCACCGTGGCGAAGGCCATCGCCGACCTGAATTTCCAGGGCTACATGGCGCATGAGTTCGTGCCCACGCGCGATCCGCTGACCTCGCTCCACGAGGCCGTCCGGCTCTGCACCGTGTGACCTACGCCGACGCCGTCAGCGCCCTCTACGCGCTCGGCAACGAAGTCCGCACGGCGCGGCTCGGACTGGACCGCATCAGCGCCGTCCTCGCGCGCCTCGGTGATCCGCAGCGCGCCTGCCGCTTCGTGCACGTCGCGGGCACCAACGGTAAAGGATCCGTGTGCGCCATGGTCGAGGCCGGGCTGCGCAAAGCCGGCACTTCCACGGGCCTGTACACGTCGCCGCATCTGGTCGAGCCGCTCGAGCGCATTCAGATCGCCGGCCGTCCCGTGAGTCGCGACGAATTCACGTGCGCGTTCGCCCGAGTCCATGCAGCGGCGCAGGGCACGCTTACTTATTTCGAATCGGTCACGGCGATGGCCTTCCTGCTCTTCCGCGATCGGGAGGTGGACACCGTGGTGCTGGAGGTCGGGCTCGGCGGACGGCTCGCCTGGGGCGCCGCGGGGAGCGTCGGGCTCCAGCAGGCGCTCGCCGAGCGGCTCGCCGAGGAGGAGGAGCGGCTCGCCGCGGCGGCCGACCCGCGCGAGGCGCTCGTCGACGCGGTGATTCCGATCCAGCAGCGC